>NICF_comb_assmDRAFT_10003320_pt1 | contig 11694 bp, 10 predicted proteins | sample NewIslPassag4_SG_FD_11279 | JGI IMG/M metagenome (IMG submission 11279) | reverse complement strand
GGCCACGTGCTCGACGAGGACGGCCAGAAGATGTCGAAGTCGAAGGGCAACGTCATCGACCCGTGGGAGCTCATCGAGGCGTACGGCGCGGACGCGACCCGCTGGGCGCTGCTCGCGGACAGCGCGCCGTGGAACAGCAAGCGGTTCTCGCGCGGCATCGTCGCCGAGGCGAAATCGAAGGTCATCGACACGATCGTCAACGCGCACGCCTTCTATGCGCTGTACGCGTCGATCGACGGGTTCCGGCCGGATGACCATCCGTACCGGAAGCCGAAGAGCAAGCTGGACCGGTGGATCATCTCGCGTCTGAACAGCCTGATCCGGGAAGTGAACAAGGGGCTCGAGGCGTACGATTTCCTGAACCCGGCCAAGCGCATCGAAGCTTTCGTGGACGAGATGAGCAACTGGTACATCCGCCGTTCGCGCGACCGGTTCTGGGGCAGCGGGCTGACGGACGACAAGATCGAGGCCTATCAGACGCTGCGCAGGGTGCTGCTCGATCTGGCGCGGCTGATCGCGCCTTTCACGCCGTTCGTCGCGGAGGACGTCTACGTCAACCTGGGCGGCGGCGAGAGCGTCCACCTTGCGGATTATCCGCAGGCCGACGAATCGCTGATCGACGAGGAACTGGAGCGGGACATGGAGACGGCGCGCCGGATCGTCGAGCTCGCGCGCAGCGTGCGCAACGAATCGGGCATCAAGACGCGCCAGCCGCTCTCCGAGCTGATCGTTTCGCTCAGCCGGCCGTTCCCGCTGGAAGCGTACGACGCGATCATCCGGGACGAGGTCAACGTGAAGCGGATCGTCGTGGAGGAGAGCGACAGCGGATTCGTCGAGTTCAATCTGAAGCTGAACCTGAAGCTCGCGGGCAAGAAATACGGCCGCCACGTCGCGCCGATCCAGGCGCACCTCAAGTCGCTGCCCGCGGAGGACGCGCGGCGCGCGGTGCTGGAGGACGGCGGGCTCGACTGGACGACCCCGGAAGGCGAGACGCTGCGGATTGCCCTCGACGAGCTGCTCGTGGAGAAGCGGGCCAAGACGGGCTTCCAATCGGCGTCCGGGGACGGCATCACGGTCGCGCTCAACACGGACATCTCGCCCGAGCTCGAGCGCGAAGGCTGGGTGCGGGAAGTGATCCGCGCCGTGCAGGATACGCGCAAGAAGCTCGATCTGCCGATCGAGGCGCGGGTCCGGCTGCAGCTTGACGCGCCGGCCGAGCTTCGGGCGGCGCTCGAAGAGTTCGACGAGCTGCTGCGTGCGAACGTGCTGGTCCGGGAAGTCGCGTTCGGTCCCGCTGAAGGCATGGAGCCGGTGCAGGCGGGCGATTACGCGGTCGGAATCCGGATTGACGTCTGAGGATATACTGGAAAAGAGACAAGCAAGGAGAACGGGCCATTTCGGTCCTGTCCCGCAGGCGGGACGGACCGGGGCTCGTTTTTCTTGTCGATGCGGAGCCGGCGGGGCCGATCGCGGGGAATGCGGTCATTGTCCGCCGGCGGCGAAGGAAGGGGGCGGGCGGATTGGGCGAGCGGACGGAAGAGTGCGTCGGCCGGGAAGACGGACGGTTCGAACGGGCGGCGGAGCAGTTCAGGCATGCGGGCGAGCTTTTTGCGCGGGCGGCGGATCGGTTCGATCGCGCGGACGGACGTTCTGAACAAGAGAAGCGGATTGATCGCGCGGACGGGCGGTCCGAACGGAACGAACGGACCGATCGCGCGGAAGAACGGTCCGGGCAGGCGATCGGGTTCGAACGGACGGACCGCCGGAGCGAGCGGACGGAAGACCGCGACCGGGATGTGCGGATGGATCTGCTCGCGCGGGAGATGGACCGGCTGTCGTCCAGACTGGAGCGGGCGAAAATCTCGGAATACGTCGATCTGCTCAACCGTCCGCTGTCGCTGATCTGGCGCAATTTCGTCGGCGGAATGGCGCGGGGCATCGGCATCGCCATCGGCTTCACGTTCTTCGCCGCGACGATCCTGTACGTGCTGCAGATGCTCGGCAAGCTCAACCTGCCGATCATCGGCGACTATATCGCCGATATCGTGCGCATCGTGCAGCGGCAGCTGGAGGGGAGAACGTATTGACAGAGTATGGAAAAAGATCTAGCATGGAGGAATAATCCTGCAGGCCGGGAGCGATGGAGAACATGAAGAGAAGCGGACGCCTTCGCCGTCTCGCGCCGGCGATCGGACTTGTGTTTCTTTCTCCGTGGGTGGGCGAATTTCTGCTCGGGAGCAGCCCGATCCAGCATTTGCCCGCGGCGCTGGTGCTGCTTGTTCCGCTGTATGGCGGCGGCGCGCTGCTCATTCGGGAGATCGCGAGGCGTTTCGGGCTCGGTTACCCGGGCGTCGTGCTGCTGGGGGCCGCATACGGGGTGATCGAGGCGGGACTGCTGGACCAGTCGATGTTCAACCCCGCTTTTTTGAATGAGGGAAGCGATGCCGGTTTCGCAACCATGGCCAACCAGGCGCTGGGGTATGTCGCGGGTCATGCCGTCTGGAGCATCGGTGTTCCGATTGCGATCGCGGAACTGCTGGCGTCCGGCCGAAGCGCCGCGCCGTGGCTCGGAAGGACAGGGTTGGCCGCGGCTGCCGTGCTGTACGGGGCGGGCTGCGCGATTGTGTTTTCGTTCATTTATGCGGAGTACAGGTTCCTTGCTTCGCCCGTTCAGCTTGCCGGCGCCGCGGCGGGCGCGGCGCTGTGCGTCATGGCGGCGTTCGCGCTTAGGGCGGGAAGCGGCGCATCAAGCGCCGGCGTATCCGGAGGCGGCGCATCAGGAGACGGCGATTCAGGCGGCGTTTCAGGGAGCGGCGCTCCGGGCGCTTCCGGCGAACCGGAAATCGCCGCGGTTGCGGCCGGATCAGGCGGCCGGATCGCCGGCAACAGCGGCGGGGTGCGGCCCTGGCTGGCCGGTGCCGCCGCCTTTGCGGCGTCGGGCGCGTTCGTCGCCCGTCCGGAGCATGGATGGATCGGGCTGGTCTCCGGTTTGCTTTTGCCGGCCGCGGCCTGGTATGTCGTGCGGCGATGGTCCGGCAGCCCGTGGTGGAGCGTTCGGCATCGGACGGCGCTGGTGTCCGGCGCGCTGCTCACTTACGCGTGGCTCGGATTTTATGTGACCTGGCTGATCCGGCCCGGGGACCGGATCGCATGGTTCGGCAACGTGCTGTTCGCGCTGACGGCGATCGCGCTGGCGCTGATCATGGCCAGGCGAGCCCGGGCGCAGGCGGTTCACCGCGAATCGTCGTCAAGCCGGATATCGATGAACGGATCCGGCTCGAGCAGCGGCTCGCCCTCGCCCTTCTCCAGGTACTCTTCGTAGGCCCGGCTGCGCACGATTGTCCTGTGCCGTCCCGTAATGTCCGTGGCAAGGAAGCTTTCGATCGGCTCAACGAATCCTTCCCGCTCCTCCGCTTCGATCGTCAGCTTCTCGTAATCCGCCTCCGGATCTTCGGCAAGCGCCGGCGAATCCGACGTGCCGTACGACTCGACGATCTGCCAGGCGTCCTCGCCGTCGAATCCGGTCCACGAATCCCCGCCCTCGAGGCTGGTCCGCCCGAACGGGGGCATCAACCCTTCCTCCTCGACCGGCCTGCGCTCCGATTCGAGTTGCTGCGGCGAGTGGCGGACGCAAAACAGCGTCTCGGGCACGGCCTCGAGGCGCTCCCGCGGAATGGGCTCGCCGCATGTCCGGCAGACGCCGTACGCGCCCTCATCCATGGCCCGGATCGCTTCCCGGATGCGCCGCAGCCTGAGCTCGTCGTTCTCGAGCAGCGCGATGTCTTTTCCCCGCTCGAACGTCTCGGAGGCGATGTCGGCCGGATGGTTGTCGTACATGGACAGTTCGCCCGTATTGCCCCGCGCTTCTTCCTCAAGGCCGCGGCTTCCGCTCTCCTTCAGCCGCTCCTCAAGCTCGCCGGCTTCCGTCTCCAGCCTCCGCCTCATCTCCGCCAAAAAACCGTCCTCGAACTTCATCTGGCGTCAGCTCCCTTCAACGTCGGCAGTCGGTCAGTAGGTTGCGCGCGGCGGGCGTTTTTTACTATGGACAAGGAGATGTAACGCGTTACAATGCAGGATGATTCTTCCTCCTTCGGATGTGGAGCAGGCCGGCGCACTTGTGATACAATGATTGGGACACGCGGCAATGCGGATAGCTTGGCGGGGAATACCCGATTCGAACATGGGGCGGAGGGACGCGATGTTGAAGCATTTGCGCTATTATGCCGTGGCGGCGCTCGTACTGCTGCTGGATCAGCTCACGAAGCAGATCATCGACGCGCATGTGCCTTTCAAGGAACAGATCAGCGTCATCGGGCGGTTCTTTCTGATCACGCACGTGCTGAACGACGGGGCGGCCTTCAGCATGCTGCCCGGCGCCCAGACGCTGTTCATCGTGATCACGGTCTTCGTCGTGATCGGCATCGTCTGGTACATCGAGCGGCACCGGAGAACCGGCAGGCCGCTGCTGCTCACGGCGTTCGCGCTGGTGCTCGGCGGCGCGCTCGGCAACTTCGTCGACCGGGTGCTGTTCGGACATGTGATCGATTTTCTGCAGTTCAATTTCGGCAGCTACACGTTCCCGATCTTCAATCTCGCGGACGTGGGCATCACCACCGGCGTCGGCCTGATTCTGCTGGACGCGGTGCTGGACATCCGCCGGGAACAGGGCAAAGCGCAGGAAGCCCCGGAAGGAGACGCAGACGGAGAGAACCATGACTTCGCAAACGGAACGGAAGCCGACGAGCCCGCACGATGAGTGGACCCAGGAGTGGGTTGTCACGGAGGCGGAGGCGGGCGAACGGATCGACAAATTTGTGGCGGAATCGGCGGAGGAAGGCGTCTCGCGCACGCAGGTCCAGGACTGGATCCGCGCGGGGGCCGTCACCGTGAACGGATCGGCGGTGAAGCCGAATTACCGGCTCGCCGCGGGCGACGTCGTCGCCGTGACGCCGCCGGAGCCCGAAGACGCGGACATCCGGCCGGAGCCGATACCGCTCGATGTCGTGTATGAAGACGGCGACGTCATCGTCGTCGACAAGCCGCGCGGGATGGTCGTCCATCCGGCGCACGGCCACACGTCGGGGACGCTGGTCAACGCGCTGCTCCATCACTGCCGGGATCTGTCCGGCATCAACGGGAAGCTCAGGCCGGGCATCGTACACCGGATCGACAAGGACACGTCCGGCCTGCTCATGGCCGCGAAGAACGATCTAGCGCACGTGTCGCTGTCGGAGCAGCTGAAGGCGCACACCGTCGAGCGGGCGTACATCGCGCTTGTGCACGGCAATCTGGCGCACGATCAGGGGACGATCGACGCGCCGATCGGCCGCGATCCGCACGACCGGAAGAAGTTCGCCGTGACGGCCGGCGGCAAGCCTTCGGTGACGCATTTCACGACGCTGGAACGGTTCGGCGACTACACGCTGGTGCGGCTTCGGCTCGAGACGGGGCGCACGCACCAGATCCGCGTCCATATGAAGTACATCGGCCATCCGCTGGCCGGCGACCCCGTCTACGGCCGGGCGAAGACCGTGCCGCTGGACGGCCAGGCGCTGCACGCCGCCGTGCTCGGATTCGTCCATCCCCGCACGGGCGAGCGGCTGCGCTTCGAATCGCCGATTCCCGAAGATTTTCGGCGCATTCTGGAGATGCTGAGAAGCCGGTAAGCGGCGCGGATGAATGCCGCATTAGTGCAAATTTTCGTGGGAAAATTCCATTACGATCCTCGCTCCCGGGCGTTATGCTGATAGACAGCACAAAGCCGGGGCCGCGCCGGACCGCGGCCCGACCGAAAGGTGATGAGCCCATTGGCGAGGATCAATCCATATTACCAGGATCTGCAAGGCAGCTATCTGTTTTCGGAAATCGCGCGCCGGCGCGCGGCATTCCTGAAGGAGCACCCGGACGCGGACATCATCAGCCTCGGCATCGGCGACGTGACGCGTCCGCTGCCCGAAGCGGCGGCGAACGCGATGCGCGCGGCGGTCGACGAACTGACGAAGGCGGAGACGTTCCGCGGCTACGGCCCGGAGCAGGGATACGATTTCCTGCGGGAAGCGATTGCGCGGCATGATTACCAGGCGCGCGGCATCGACGTCCGTCCGGAGGAAGTGTTCGTCAGCGACGGTTCGAAATGCGACGTCGGAAACATTCAGGAGATTTTCAGCCAGGATGCCGTCGTCGCGGTGCAGGATCCGGTCTATCCGGTCTACGTGGACACGAACGTCATGGCGGGCCGGGCCGGCGCGTATGACAAGGAGACGAACCGGTACACGGGCATCGTGTACCTGACCTGCACCCGGGAGAACGGCTTCAAGCCGCCGTTGCCCGGGCGCAGGGTCGATCTGATCTACCTCTGCTATCCGAACAACCCGACGGGCGTGACGCTGACGCGGGACGAGCTGAAGCGCTGGGTCGATTACGCGAAGGAGAACGGCAGCATCATCCTGTACGACTCGGCGTACGAGGCGTACATCCGGGAAGAGGGCGTGCCGCACAGCATCTACGAGATCGAAGGCGCGCGGGAAGTGGCGATCGAGTTCCGCAGCTTCTCGAAAACGGCCGGGTTCACCGGCGTGCGCTGCGCCTATACGGTGGTGCCGCGGGACCTTACGGCGAAGGACGGCGAAGGCAATGAGGTCGTCGTCGCCGACCTGTGGAACCGCCGGCACACGACGAAATTCAACGGCGTCTCTTACATCACGCAGCGCGGAGCCGCGGCGCTCTACACGCCGGAAGGGAAGGCGCAGATCGCCGAGCTGGTCGATTACTATATGACGAACGCGAAGCTGATTCTGGAGGGGCTGCGGTCGGTCGGCATCGAGGCCTGCGGCGGCGTCAACGCGCCGTACATCTGGCTGAAGACGCCCGAAGGCATCGACTCCTGGGCCTTCTTCGACAAGCTGCTCCGGGAAGCGCATATCGTCGGCACGCCGGGCGTCGGCTTCGGACAGGCCGGGCAGGGCTATTTCCGCCTGACGGCCTTCGGCAGCCGGGAAAACACGGAGCGCGCGGTCGAGCGGATCACGAAGCTCGGCTGGTAAAGCCGAAAGCGGAAAGAAGGAAGAACTGGTCAAGCGGGAGGCGGATCGCGCGGAGGCGCGCGGTCCGGCTTCTTTTTTTTCTACGTCTGACCAATTAACATACAGGACCGGCGGACTCCGAGCGCCTCCGTAACGCGGTATCCACGTTACAGCCGCCTTGGAACTCCTTTGTTTGTTAATTGGTCTGTCGTGGTTTTTTTTGCGGGAACCCGGCTATTGACTTCGACAGACCATAGTGGCATAATGTCGCTAATGGATGCATGAACCTTTAATTCAGTCCCGTGAGGCTGACAAGGTAACGGTATATCGGACGTGCACAGGTCTGACGGCGGCGCCTTGCGCTCGCCACGGGCCGGTGTGCGATGCGGTCTGACTCCTTGCGGCTTCCCGCAAGGAGTTTTTTCATGGGCCGACAAGGGCGGAGGTGCGGCAATGGACGACATTCGACACGTCATCATGGACGAGACCGGCATCCGGCGGGCTCTCACGCGCATCGCGCATGAAATTCTGGAGAAAAACAAAGGCATAGAAGACTGCGTGTTCGCGGGCATCCGCACCCGCGGCGTCTATCTGGCGCGGCGGGTGGCGGAGCGGGTCGCCGAGATCGAAGGCAAGCCGGTGCTCGCGTTCGATCTCGACATCACGTCGTACCGCGACGACCGGGACGGCGAGCGGCCGTCCGACACGCCTGCCTGCGAAGGCATCGATCCGGCGGAGATTCGCGACAGGCACGTCATCCTGTTCGACGATGTGCTGTATACGGGCCGGACGATCCGCGCGGCGATGGACGCGATCATGGATGTCGGCCGGCCGCGCACGATCCAGCTCGCGGTGCTGGTCGACCGGGGCCACCGCGAGCTGCCGATCCGTCCGGACTACGTCGGCAAGAACGTGCCGACGTCCCGTTCCGAATCGATCGGCGTATCGCTCAGGGAAGTGGACGGAACCGATATGGTGGCCATATACGGAACAAGGAGGCGCGCGCGATGACGACGGCGGCGAGTTTGAGGCAGCGGAGTTTGCTCGGCGTGAAGGATCTGTCCCGCGAGGAAATCGAATCGATCCTCGACCGGGCCGCGTATTGGGAGTCCACGGGGAAGAAGATTCACAACGCCGCGCCCGACGCGATCGTGGCGAACATGTTCTTCGAGAACAGCACGCGCACGCGGTTCTCGTTCGAGATGGCGGCGAAGCGGCTCGGCGCGCAGGTGCTCAATTTCTCGGCGGCCGTGTCGAGCGTGAACAAGGGCGAGTCGATCTACGACACGGTTCGCACCCTCGAGTCGATCGGCATCGACGCCGGCATCATCAGGCTCAAGCCGATCGGCGTGCTGCCGGAGATCGCGTCCCGCGTCAGCGTGCCGCTGATCAACGCCGGAGACGGCAACAACGAGCATCCGACCCAGGCGCTGCTCGATCTGTACACGATGCGGAAGCATTTCGGCTCGCTGCAGGGATTGCGCGTCGCGATCATCGGCGACATCCTGCACAGCCGGGTCGCCCGCTCCAACCTGTGGGCGCTCAGGAAATTCGGCGCGGAAGTCTGGTTCTGCGCGCCGCCGAACCTCGCGGCGCCGGAGCTTGACGCGCCGTACGTGACGATGGACGAGGCGCTCCGCGCCGACGTCATCATGATGCTGCGCGTCCAGCTCGAGCGGCACGAGTCCGGCATGATCAAATCGGCGGAGGATTACCGCGAGCATTACGGCTTGACGGTCGAACGCGCGGCGCGGATCGACAAGCACGCGATCATCATGCATCCGGCACCGGTCAACCGCGGCGTCGAGATCGACGACGAGCTGGTCGAACACCCGCAGTCCCGCATCTTCCAGCAGATGAGCCACGGCGTGCCGATCCGCATGGCCGTCATCGAGCGGGCGCTGCGCGGATAGGCGCGGCGGCATCGGACAAGAAGACACGCAAGCGTTGGGATCGTGCGGATAAACGGAGATAAGCGCCTATCGGGCGTCGAATGAAGCGGAACAGCGTCGGATCGGCGAAAAAAGCGGACAGCCGGTCCGGGCGCTGGCGAAGGGAGAGCCATCGAATCACCATGACGTTGTGGATTGTGAACGGCAAAATATGGGACGATGAAGCCGGCGATCTCGTCACGGCCCACATCCGCGTCGAAGGCGGCGAGATCGCCGCGATCGTGCGGGGAGACGAGCCTGTCGCGGACGGCGCCGAGACGATCGACGCCTCCGGGCTGCTCGTATCCAGCGGATTCATCGACATGCACGTCCATCTGCGCGATCCCGGCTTCACGCACAAGGAAGACATCGCGAGCGGCACGCGCTCGGCGGCGCGGGGGGGATTCACGACGATCGCCTGCATGCCGAACACCCGCCCCGTCGCGGATAATCCGGAGACGGTGCGCTACATTGCGGAGAAGGCGGCCCGCGAAGGCGTCGTCAACGTGCTGCCGATCGCCGCGATTACGAAGGGCGAGCTCGGACGGGAGCTGACCGATTTCGCCGCCCTTCAAGCGGCGGGCGCGATCGGATTCTCGGACGACGGCGTCGGCGTGCAGAACGCGCGGATGATGAAGGAAGCGATGCTGCGCGCCCGCGAGCTGGGCCTGCCGATCATCGCGCACTGCGAGGACGACTCGCTCACTGAGGGCGCCTGGGCGACCGAGGGCGCGTTCAGCCGCCGGCACGGCCTGAAGGGCATCCCGAACGAGTCCGAAGCGATCCACGTCGGGCGGGACGTGCTGCTGGCGGAGGCGACCGGCGCGCACTACCACGTCTGCCACGTCAGCACGGAGCAGTCGGTGCGGCTGATCCGGCTCGCGAAATCGATCGGCGTCCGCGTGACGGCGGAGGTGTGTCCGCACCATCTGGTGCTGTCGGACGAGGACATTCCCGGCATGGACCCGAACTGGAAAATGAACCCGCCGCTTCGGACGCCCCGCGACGTGCAGGCCGTCATCGAGGCGCTGGAGGACGGCACGATCGACATCATTGTCACCGACCACGCGCCGCACGCCGAGGAGGAGAAGGCGAAGGGCGTCGATCTTGCGCCGTTCGGCATCGTCGGGCTTGAGACGGCGTTCCCGCTGCTTTATACGAAGTTTGTCGAGACCGGCAGATGGAGCCTCGGCTTCCTGCTGCGCAAGATGACGAGCGAGCCGGCGCGGGTGTTCGGCCTGAAGGCCGGCCGGCTTGAACCCGGCGCGCCCGCCGATCTGACGCTGATCGATCTTGCCGGCGAACAGACGGTCGATCCGGCGAAATTTCTGTCGAAGAGCCGCAACACGCCGTTCGCGGGATGGCGCCTCAAGGGCTGGCCGGTGCGCACGATCGTCGCCGGCCGCACGGTATGGCAGGCGGACTGACGGCGGGCGCGGTTTTGAGCGGATGTCATGATGCGGATCCCATAATGCGGACTGTTTTCTCTATATCGCCATTCAGGGAGTGATACGGATGCAGGCAAGATTGCTGCTGGAGGACGGCACGCTGTTCACCGGCCGCTCGTTCGGGGCGGAAGGAGCCGTCATCGGCGAAGTGGTGTTCAACACCGGCATCACCGGTTATCAGGAAGTGCTGTCGGACCCGTCTTATTGCGGGCAGATCGTCACGATGACGTATCCGCTCATCGGCAACTACGGCATTACGCGCGACGATTTCGAGAGCATCGTTCCCTATGTCTACGGATTCGTCGTCCGCCGGTACGAGCCTGTGCCGAGCAACTGGCGCGCCGAAATTCCGATTGACGTCTTGCTGAAGGAAGCGGGCATTCCGGGCATATCCGACGTCGACACCCGGATGCTGACCCGCATCATCCGTCATCACGGCACGATGAAAGGGATCATCACGACCGGTAACGAACCCGTCGAGGAGCTGATGGAGCGGCTTCAGGCGACGCCTCTGCTGCGCGATCAGGTGCCGCGCACGTCGACGAAGAGCTTCATCAACGTGCCGGGGAGCGGCGAACGGATCGTGCTGATGGATTTCGGCGCGAAGAGCGGCATCCTCCGCGAGCTGACCCGGCGCGGCTGCGACGTCATGGTCGTGCCGTACGACACGACGGCCGATCAGATCCGCCGCTTGAATCCGGACGGCATCCAGCTCTCGAACGGCCCGGGCGATCCGAAGGACGTCGGCGTCGCGGTGAGGACGATCCGCGAGCTGCTCGGCGAATATCCGATCTTCGGCATCTGCCTCGGCCATCAGCTGCTCGCGCTCGCCTGCGGCGCCGACACGGAGAAGCTGAAGTTCGGCCACCGCGGCGGCAACCATCCGGTGAAGGATCTGGTCACCGGGCGATGCTATATCACGTCGCAAAACCACGGCTACACGGTGCGCGAAGACTCGATCGCCGGCACCGGCCTTGAAGTGACGCAGATCAACAACAACGACAAGACGATTGAAGGGCTCCGCCATACGAAGTACCCGGCGTTCTCCGTCCAGTACCATCCGGAGGCGTCGCCGGGACCGTTCGACACGAGCCATCTGTTCGACGATTTCCTCGCCTTGATTCGCGAGCACAAGCGCCTCAACCCGCGCAAGCCGCGCCAGGTTGTTCTTGCGGAGACGTTGAAAGGAGAACTGATGCATGCCCAGAAATAACGAGCTGAAGAAAATTCTCGTCATCGGCTCCGGTCCGATCGTCATCGGCCAGGCGGCGGAGTTCGACTACGCCGGCACGC
>NICF_comb_assmDRAFT_10003319_pt1 | contig 11694 bp, 8 predicted proteins | sample NewIslPassag4_SG_FD_11279 | JGI IMG/M metagenome (IMG submission 11279) | reverse complement strand
CCGGCGGGCGCCGCGGGCCCGCCCCGGCGGCTTGCGTCGGTGAGCAGCCCGATGACGGGACCTAAGGCGATCGAGTGCGACCCGGTCCGGGCGAGGCGGTACTCGAGGCCGGTGACCAGGTTGAGTTCGCCTGCGAGGTGTTGCGAAGGAACGACCGTCCAGATCCGCCCGCCTTGTGCGGAGGATCCGACGAGCCCCACCGTCGCCGGAGCGCGCGATAAGCCGTATGAGAGCTCCACACAGGCCCCAAGGGGCAGCTCCCACGCCTCGAGAAGCGGCTCGGGAAGCCACAGGCAGCGGTCGGGCCCCGGCTGGGGCGCGCTGAGGCGAACGTCCGCATACTCCGGCGGCACCCCCCGGGCGACGGCTTTTGCGCCTCCGGATAGACGGCTCAAATCCGAAACTTCCACGAGCGACACCAGCATCCGTCCTTCCCCGCGTTGCCACGCGCATCGAAAATTGAAGGCCGACCGCCGTGTTCAGCGTATGTAATTTGCGGGAAATTGGTCCTGGTCGATCGGGACAAAGGAGTGTGCGGGATCGTGTTTGATCAAAAGAGCACAGGTCGCCCCGTCGTTTCTATCGTTCACCCCAAGCACTTGTTCCCACAGCTCTACGACGAGCGCACCATGGAACGAATCGCCGCCGTAAGCGACCTCAAAGCGGCCGGCTTTGAGTCGAAGCCGTCGGCCGAGGAGATGGCGCGCCTTCTCGAAGGGGCACACGTCGCCATCACGAGTTGGGGTACGCCCACGTTGAGCGCGGAGGTCCTCGAGCGGGCGAGCGAGCTTCGCCTCGTGATCCACGCAGCCGGCTCCGTGAAGCCCATAGTGAGCGACGCGCTGTTTGCCCGCGGGATCCGCGTGACGAGCGGTGCGGCGGTCATCGGCAGGGGCGTCGCCGAAACCACACTCGGCCTCATGATCACCGCCTCGAAAGACGTGTACGGCCTGCGGGAGGCGACGGCCCGGGGAGCGTGGAGCGAAGCCCGCCAAACCAGCCAGGACTTTTGCGACATAACCGTCGGGGTGGTCGGCTGCGGCCACGTGGGGCGACACCTGATCCAGCTGCTCGGGATGTTCGACGTCGAAGTGCTGGTGTACGATCCCTACCTCTCCGAGGAGGAGGCGGGCCGGCTCGGCGCCACCAAGTGTGAGCTCGACGACCTGTTGCGCAGGTCCCACATCGTTTCGCTGCATGCCCCGAGTATCCCCGAGACCCGCCACATGATCAACCAAAGGACGCTCGCCCTGATCCGCGACGGCGGGATCTTGATCAACACGGCGCGCGGCAGCCTCATCAACGAGGCCGACCTGATCCGCGAGGTGGAGAGCGGCAGGATCCGCGCTTTTCTCGACGTGACCGACCCGGAGCCGCCAGCCCCCGATCACCCGTTCCGCACGCTGCCCGGCGTCGTGCTCACGCCGCACATCGCCGGCGTCGCCACCAACGGGCGCAAGCGCCTCGGCCGGTACGCGCTGGCCGAAATCGAGCGCTTCATCAACGGCGAACCGCCCCTGTACGAGGTGCGCGAAGAGCAGCTGCCCCGGATCGCATGACCTGCGCTCGCTGCGCTCGACAAGCGCTTGTAAGGCTCGAGGTTCTGGATGCGGGAAAATGCCCCGTTGACACACACGCTTCGCCGTGCTAGCATTTACCTCAAATTCACCCACCGAGATAAAGGTGATGAAGGGAAGTAGTACGTTGGGGCGCGTCCCCAGAGAGCCGGTGGTCGGTGCAAACCGGCGTCGCAAGCCAACGGAAGTCGTCCCGGAGCCGCCGGCTGAAGTTTGCAAGTAGGCTGATGGACGGTCGCGCCCGTTACAGCGCACTCCGATTGATCGCCCGGCACCTTCAGTGTTTGCCGCCGCAACCTTTCCGGCTGGAGCAACGGCGGCGGGGCGCGTTGGCGCCGGAGCGTGCGTCGGAGAATGAGGCCGCTTTCGCAAGGAAGCGGCGAAGTTGGGTGGTACCGCGATTGGCACGCTTGCCTCTCGTCCCTTCGGGGATCGAGAGGCTTTTTGTTTTGGTTGCAGGTAAAGGAGGCCCCCGAAATGAGAGGAACAGCGGCGCCGAAAGATCCGGAGTCGAGTGAAAGGGCGCACCGGCGGACGGTGAAGGCGGCCGAGCAGTTCGTGGAGAGCCTGGCGCGCAACGGGGTCGAAGTCGTCTTCGGGCACCCGGGCGGCGCCGTGCTCCCCCTTTACGACGCGCTCTACGGCAAGTCGATCCGCCACATACTCGCGCGGCACGAACAAGCCGCGGCCCACATGGCGGACGGGTACGCCCGGGCCACGGGGCGGGTGGGCGTGTGCCTTGCCACTTCCGGCCCCGGAGCGACCAACCTCGTCACGGGGCTTGCGACGGCGCACATGGACTCGATCCCGATCGTCGCCATCACGGGCAATGTGCCGACGTCGCTGATCGGCACCGACGCCTTCCAGGAGGCGGACATCGTCGGGATCACCCGCCCCATCACAAAGCACAACTACCTGGTCCAAGACGCCCGCGACCTTTCGCGGATCATCGACGAGGCGTTCCGGATCGCCGCTTCGGGCCGGCCCGGTCCGGTGCTGATCGACATTCCCAAGGACATCGGGCTCACCGAGGTGACCGAAGCGTTTGACGGCGAGATCGGCGGCCCGGCTTTCGCTTACCCGCGACAAACGGCGAAGAGCCTCGGAAGCGGCGCAAGGCGCCAGCTCCAGCGGGCCGCGGAGGCCATCGACGCGGCGGACCGGCCCGTGCTGTACATCGGAGGCGGCGTGATCGCCGCCGGGGCCTGCTCCGAAGTGCGAGCGCTCGCCGAGAAGGCGTGCCTGCCCACCACCTTCACACTCATGGGCATCGGCGCCTTCCCGGGCGACCACCCGCTCTCCCTCGGCATGCTCGGCCTCCACGGGACCGCCTACGCCAACTTCGCCATGTCCGAGGCGGACCTCATCATCGCCGTGGGCGCCCGCTTCGACGACCGCGTGACGGGGCGGCTCAGCGACTTCGCGAAGGGCGCGAAAGTGATCCACATCGACGTCGACCCGGCGGAGATCGGCAAGAACGTGCCTGTCGACATACCCATCGTGGGCGACGCGAAGACCGTCCTCTCCCGCCTCGTCCCGCTCGTCTCTCCGGCCCGAAGGGATCCGTGGCTCGAGCGGATCGCCGGCTGGAAGGAGGCGTACCGGCTGCGCTACATCGAGCGCCCCGGAGTCATCGCCCCTCAGCGCGTGATCGAAGAGCTCCACCGTGTGACGATGGGCCGGGCGATCATCACCGCCGATGTGGGCCAGCACCAGATGTGGCTGGCGCAGTTCTACCCGTTCCAGACGCCCCGCTCGCACCTTTCTTCCGGCGGGCTGGGGACGATGGGCTTCGGCTTCCCTGCAGCGATCGGTGCGAAGCTCGCCTTCCCCGAGCGGAGCGTCTGGAGCGTGACCGGCGACGGCGGCTTCCAGATGAACATCCAGGAGCTGGCGACGTGCGCGGCCTACGGAATCGGAGTCAAGGTCGCCATCTTGAACAACCGCTCGCTCGGCATGGTGCGCCAGATCCAGGAGTTGAGCTACGGCGGGCGGTACATCGGGGTCGACCTCGGCGGCGGCACCGACTTCGCCAAGATCGCGGAAGGGTTCAGCGTCGCCGGCCGGCGCGTCGAAGATCCCCGGGACCTCGGCCCAGCGCTCGAGTGGGCCGAGCGGATGAACGGCCCGATCGTCCTCGACATACGCGTGGATGAGACGGCGAACGTGTTTCCCATGGTCCCGCCGGGAGGGGCGCTGAACGAGATGATCGGGGTGACGGGCGTCCTCGAGCGGTAGATTTCAGAGGGAAGGCCGCCGCTCAGAGAGAACTGTAGAGCCAAACCACGGACGAAAGAAGCGTTGAGCGTGCAGGTCGATCCGGCGCGAAAGCGGGAGATCCTGAAGCTCCAGGTCGTCAAGACCCTGCGCAGCCTCGGTCAAGGCGCCCTCCTCGTCACGTTTGCGCTTTACCTCGACGCTCTGGGCTGGGAGGCCGGTGAGATCGGCCTTCTCCTTTCCGCGGGCGGGTTCTTCAATGCGGTCCTCAGCATTCCGGTCGGGATCATCAGCGACCGGCTCGGGCGCCGCGCGTTCGTTCTCGCAAACGAGGTCGTGATCGTGATCGCCGCCGTCCTGGCGGCCTTCTCGTCGCACCCGGTCGTGATCAGCGCCGCGAGCGTGCTCGGGGCCTTCGGCCGCGGGCAGGTCGGGATGATCGGGCCCGCGGGCCCCGCCGAACAGGCGTGGATGGCCGAGCTGACGCAGGCCCGCGAGCGCAGCCGCATCTACAGCGTCAACTCCGCCCTCGGCTTTGTGGGCACCGGCATCGGCGCGCTACTCGCGGGACTCGTGCCGTGGTGGAGCGGCTGGCTGCCGGGCTCCCTCGCCTACCGTCCCTTCTTCGTCCTGGTTGCCGTCACGGGCGTCATCAACACGTACCTCATCGCCACCACCCGCACGGCGGCCGAATTGGAGGCCCGCAAGGCGGCGCAAGGCGGCGCGACGGTCCACGCCGGCGCGCCCGCTGCGAAAAGCGCCCCGGCCCGGGGAGCGGCTCCCGGTGAACGCTCGTCGTCCGGGACCGCCGCGCCGGCCCCACTGCCGAGGCACGAGGAGCTCCGCATCCGGCGCGAAGAGAACCGCCTGCTCCTCAAATTGTGCGCCATCGACGCCTTGAACGGGGTCGCCATCGGGCTCACCAGCCCGCTCATGGCCTACTGGTTCTTCCTCAAGTTCGGCGCCGGGCCGTCGTCCCTTGGCCCGGTTTTCGCCCTCACCTTTTTCGCCACTGCCCTCTCCTCCATTACGACGGGGCGTCTCTCCGAGCGGGTCGGCGTCGTCCGGTCCGTGGTTTCCGCCCGCCTCGCCGCGGTGGCGCTTTTACTCGTCTTGCCCCTCGTGCCGTACTACTCGCTTGCAGTGGTGCTTCACGTGGTGCGATCGGCCGTTGCCCGGGGCACGGTGGGCCCAAGGCAAGCCCTTGCAGTCAACCTCGTGCGCGACCACCGGCGCGGCTTTGCGAGCAGCATGATCGCGATCTCGAGCCGCCTGCCCAACGCCCTCGGGCCGATGGTCGCCGGATTCATGCTCGACGCGGGCCAGCTTGCGCTTCCGTTCTTCCTTGCGGCGCTGATGCAGTTTTGGTACGGGGTTCTCTTCGGGAAGGCGTTTCACGCGCATGATCCTAACGCTGTCCCGCAGCCGGCGGCCAAGGCGAAGCCGGCTGTCCCCGGACGATGAACCCCGTTCCGGCGGTCGGACCCTCGCGCGCATTTCCGGCTCTGAAGGATATTGCCCGTGCTAGCTGGAACTTTGTAATCCACTTCGTTTTATTGCCCACCCACCCACCCGCCCATGCCCAACGACCATCCACAAGGACGCAATTCTCATTTGTGGACAACAGGAGGACTTTTATGCCTCGACCCAGGTCAGACAACTCACAAACGCTTCATACCGTCGAGCGAGCGATCTCGGTGCTCAAGACGCTCGCAAGAAGCGGTAGAGAAATGGGAGTGACCGAAATCGCCAACGCGCTCGATGTGTACCCCAGCGTCATCTCACGGCTTCTTGCGACGCTCAGAAAAGACCGGCTCGTCCGGCAGAACCCGCAGACCTTGAAATACCAGCTGGGAATGGGAATATTGGAGCTCAGCGCCGCGGTGATCGACTCCATCGACTTGACGTCGATCGCCCGCCCGGCGCTCGGGGAGCTCAACCGCATGACGAGTGAGACTGTCTTCCTGATGGTGATCGACGGTACAGACGGCGTCAACCTGATGCGAATCGACAGCCCGCACGGCGTCGTGACGAAGGCCCGGGTGGGCGGCCGCGAGCCCCTGCACACGAGCGCAGTCGGCAAAGCCCTTCTCGCCCACCTTCACGTCGAAGAAGTCGACCACATCCTGCAGGAGCGGGGGCTGCCGCCGAGCACGCCCAACACGATCACGGACCCGGCTGTGTTCCGCGAGCATTTGAAAATGATTCGCCAGCAAGGGTACGCCATCGACGACGAAGAGGGCGAGATCGGTGTGCGCTGTATCGCGGCGCCCGTGTTCAACTATCTTGAGGAACCGGTCGCCGCGATCAGCATTTCAGCGCCTGCTTTCCGCACGCCGGTCGAAAAGCTGATCAGCTGGAGTCCCCTCCTGCTCGAAAAAGCAGCGGAGATATCACAGCAGCTCGGCTACAGGCGGCGCGACATGGCCTGAAGCCGCCAGCGGGCGCTGAACCGGCCGTCGCAAGGCGCGAGCTCCAAGCGACCACGATCGTACATAACCGGCCGGTTCACCCGTGCCGGAGCCACCGCCAGATCTCTTTGGGCGTGGCCGATTTTCCGTACATAAGCATGCCGACCCGGAACAGCCGGGCGGCGAGGAGAACGACCAGGAAAGTCGCGGCGATGAGCACCATCGCCGCGAATAGCATTTCCCACCAGCGAATCCCGTCGATCCCGAGGCGGAGCAGGATGATGAAGGAACCGCTCAAGGGGAGGAACGTACCGATCCTCGAGACGATCCCCTCGGGGTTGTTGATCACGGGGCCAATGAAGAGCACGGCCGTGAACGGCAACATGAAGACGAGACCCTGGGCGTTTCCGGCGCTCTGGATGTCGTCCATCGTCGCCCCGGCGCCGACGAAGAGCGCCGCATAGAACAAGTAGCCGGCAAGGAAAAAGAAGAGTGCGACCGGCACGATGTCCCAGGCGATCCACCGGGCGACCGGCAGGTCGAGCAGGAGCGCGGCGATCGGCAGGCCGATCGCGGCCCAGACGCCGATCTGGATCGCGCCGAGGATGAGGTGGCCGACGATCTTCCCCGTCATCAGCGTCTTGGCGTTGATGGACGAAAGGACGACTTCGCTCATCCGGTCCCGCTTCTCTTGCAGGGCGCTTTGCAGGAGCATGGCGCCCGAACTGAAGATCAAGAGCAAAAGCACCGCCGCCATCGCTGCGGCCGTTACGATGCGCCCGGCGTCCAATCCGCCCGCGGCCCTGCCCTCGTCCGCGAGCACCCGCTGTTCCACCACGGCCTGCGCGGTGACGTACGCCACCGCGCTCCGATCGACGCCGGACCTTTCGATGCGGCTCTCCTGCAAAAGGCGCGTGAGTCCCGCCCTAAGATCGGCGGGCGGCCGGGCGCGACCGTCCTCCGAGTAGATCACCGCCACACCGGTCTGCACGAACGCCTCGTCCAAAACGAGGTAACCCTTGACATCCCCGGTCCGCACCCGCGCCGCGGCCTTTTCTTCGTCCGCTTCGGCCTCGAGGACGAGGCTCTCGGACGCCGCGTACCGCTCGAGCGCCGGAAAGCCGCCGATCCGGTCGACGACAGCGTACTGTTCGACCGAAGGGGCGTCGACGCTTTCAAGCAATCGGGGCACGGCCGAGAAGATAAAGATCATGAGCGGCGTGACCAGCATCCCGATGAGGAACTGCTTGTTGCGGAGATTGCGCATCACTTCCCAGCGGACGACGTGCCAAACCCCGTTCACGGCGCAGGCTCCTCCTTTGCGACCCGCACGAAGATGTCGTGGAGGGAAATCCTCGAGGCGGAGATCTCGTCGATCGGGGCGTCGCCGGGAAGGGATTTGAGGAAATCGAGGGGCCTTGCGCCCGGGCGCAGGTGCAGTGTCCACAGCGCTCCCTCCCTCGCCGCCGATTCGACCAGCGGCGAGGGCGGCACGGTCCACTCGGCGTCCCTTGTGCGAATCCGCACCCGGTGCACGCCGTATTCCGCCTTCACCTCGTCCAGGGCGCCGTACACGACGCGCCGTCCCCGGTGAATCAAGAAGATGCGCTGGCACAACTCCTCGACGAGGTTCATTTGGTGGCTGGAGAGAAGCACGGCACATCCCCGAGCCGCCAGGGCGAAGATTTCCGCCTTGAAGAGCTCCTGGTTCACCGGGTCGAGGCCGGAAAACGGCTCGTCGAGCACCACGAACTCCGGTTCATGGATCACCGCCGAGATGAACTGCACTTTCTGGGCCATGCCTTTCGAAAGTTGCGAGACTTTGGCCTTGGCGTACTTCCCAAGCCCGAAGCGCTCCAGCCACTCCATGGCCCGTCTCCGGGCGGCGGCCGATTTTACACCCTTGAGCCCGGCTAGGAAGACGAGGATGTCGATCACCCGCGACTCCTTGTAGAGCCCCCGTTCCTCGGGGAGGTAGCCGACCCGCTCCCGGGCGATGCGGCCTCCCTCGAAACCGGGCCCGTGGAAGTGGATGGCGCCCTCGTCCGGCGCCGTAATCCCCATCACCATGCGGATGGTCGTGGTCTTACCCGCGCCGTTCGGCCCCAAGAAACCCAGGATCTCCCCGCGGCGGACCGAGAACGAGACGCGGTCCACGGGGACGATGTTGGCGTATCGCTTCACGACATTGTCCACGGTCAAGAGTTCCGTACGCATGGACCGAGGATTCTCGCCTTCCGGCTACGGTTCCTTGTCCGGCGTCCCGCCGTTCGCTCGGCCGCCGGCCGCGCCCTTCCCGTGTGTTCGCCATATACGTTCCGTGTGTGTTTTCGGGCGTTTCTCCGGGAAGGAAATTGCGGTGCCACCACGGAATGAGTGAACTGCGGTGTTGTAACGTTTCAATCGCCGGCTTTCGAGACCAAGCGAAACGGAGCGGTCTTTCGTGCCGAATTTCCTTTTGTTCATGTCCGACGAACACAATCCCCGGATCTCCTCGGTGTACGGCCACCCGTTCGTCCGCACGCCCAACATGGAGCGGCTGGCGGCCATGGGCACGGTCTTCGAAAACGCCTACTGCCCGTCGCCCCTATGCGTCCCCTCCCGCTCCGCGCTCATGTCCGGCCGACCCGTACACCAGATCCAGGTGTACAACAACTGTAAGGTGATCCCGCACGACCACCCCTCCTACGGCGCCGTGCTGGCGGCGCAAGGGGTTCACACGGCGTGGGTCGGCAGCCACATGAACCTGTACCGGGACCCGTACGAGCAAGGCTTTTCCGAGCTGCTCCTCGTGGAGCGGACGAAGCCGAGCCTGTCGACGGAGTTCGACCGCAGTCGCCTGCCCATGCGCCGGCCCGGGGCGCTCAAGCGGGAGTACGGCCCCAGGGAGGATGCCTGGGCGTCGTCCATTCGCCAGGTCGACTGCGCCCTCGAGTGGCTGCGCACGACCGCACCGCGCCTTGGCAAGCCGTGGACGCTCACGGTGAACGTGCACCCGCCGCACCCGCCGCTGTGGGCCCTGCCCGAGTACTGGGCGATGTACGACGGGCTGGCTGATCTCCCGAAGTACGGTCCCGAGGAGGAGTCGGCGAAACACCCCTACGCTGCGTCGCTCCGGGAGTTTTACGCGACGGACGAATGCACCGAAGAAGAGACGCGGGGCATGCGGCAGAGCTACTACGCCTGCGTCACCTACGTCGACCACGAGCTCGGCCGGGTGCTCGACGCGCTCGAAGAGACCGGGCTGATCGAGGATACGGTCGTCGTCTACACGGCCGACCACGGCGAGATGCTGGGCAAGTTCGGCATGTGGTGGAAGTCGAGCTTGTACGAGGATTCGGCCCGCATTCCCCTGCTCGCCGCAGGTCCCGGCTTCGGGCGGGGCGTGCGCGTCAAGACCCCCGTGAGCCTCCTCGACATGCAAGCCGCCATGTTCCGAGCGGTTGAAAGGGAGCGCCCGGCGGAGTGGTGGGGCAAGCCCTTACAGGAGATCCCCGAGGACGATCCGAACCGCGTCGTCCTTTCCGAATATCACGGTCACGGCGTCCCGTCGGGGGCGTTCATGATCCGCCGCGGCGACTGGAAGCTGATTTACAACATGGCCGCCCCTCACCAGCTCTTCAACCTCAAGGACGACCCGGAGGAGCTGCACAACCTCTGGGAGGCCGAACCCGAGATCGCAGCCGACCTCGAACGGGAGCTGCGCTCCCTTCTCGACCCGGAGCGCGTGAACCGGGAGGCGCACGAGTTCGAAGCCCGCCAGCTCGAAGTGATCCGATCGCTGAAAGCGGCGTCCGGCGGCCGGGCGGAGTAGGGCAAGCAAAGGCGCGCCCTCGAAGCCGAATACGCGGAGTAGCGGCGGCGAGGCAGCCCAGGAGAAGCGGAACAGCGCAAGATAAGCGAGGCCGGCCCGAGCAGCAGCGCTCGAGCCGGCCTCTGTCATTTCCTGCGCTTACGTGTGCGTTATCCCTTCCCCGGTACGCCCGCGCTTACGATCCCGACTCGCACTGGGCCTGGAAGATGCGGCGCGCTTCGAGGAGCGCCGAGCGGACGTCGCCGTTGCCCACGGCGGCTTGGGTGAGCGCCCCACCGATCAGCCGGTCGAGGTCGCCCGTCAACACGTTGACGCACCGCTGCGCGAACGGCATACCCGCGTTGGCCACCTCGGCCACGACGTGCCAGTACGGGTGGAAGTCCAAGTAGGCCGGGTTCCGGTTCTGCTCGGGGTTCGACGACATGCGCCCCTGCTGCAGGATGAACCAGGCGCCGCCCTGTTCGGCGACCGAAAGCCACTTCAAGAGCTCCCAGGCGAGCTCGGGATGTTCCGTGTCATGCCCGATGCCCCAGCCCCAGCCCGGGACGAGCACCGAGCGGAGCGGCTCCCCGTCCGGGACCGGCAGCGCGGACATCGCGAGCTCGATGTGGGGGCTTCCTTGCGAGAAGATGAACCAGTCGCCGTCGATGCCCATGTACATCGCAACGTCTTCATTCTCGAACGGCGGGCGTCCCTCTCCAGCGCCCGACGGGTGCACCGGGCCGAGCGTCGCCTGGAAGTCGAGCATCCATTCGGCCACGCTCACAATGCGCTCGATGTCGGGGAGCGCTTGGGTGCTGGCCGGGTTGAACATCTGCGTCCCCCACTGCTCGACCAGCGTCTCGATGAGCCGGTAGTTGCGGCTGTTGTTGTTGGTCACCATGTCGATGCCGCGCTGGACGTAGATGCCGTCGGCGTTTTGCCGCGTGAGCAGCCGCGCCGCTCTGAGCCACTCGGAGTGCGTCTGCGGCGGCGCGTTCGGATCGAGGCCTCCCTCGCGGAACATGCGGGCGTTGTAGTACAGGAGGTGACGCCCGAGGTTGATGGTCATGGGGAGGAAGTAGGTCAACCCGTCTGCTACGATCGCTTCCGCGATGCTCGGATAGATCAGCTGGTCGAACGTGATGCCTTCACGCTGTGCGAAGCCGTCGAGGGCCATCAGGGTGCCCTGTCGGCCGAAGCGGGGCCCGGAATCCCAGTTGACCATGGCGATGTCCGGCCCGATGCCGGCGGCCCAGGCTGCCGTGAGCCGCTGGTTCAGGTCGCCGCCGAACACGTAGTCGACGACCTTGACGCCGGGGTGCGCCTCCTCGAAGCGGTCGAGGACCGCCCGCAAGAGCGGGGCACGGTCGGCGTTCCAGCGGTGCATCACTTCCAGCACGATCTCCGCTTGCTGAGCTTGCTGCTGCGCTTGGGCCTGCGCCGCCGGCGCGAGCACCCCGGCGAGCAGCACGAGAGCGACAAACGACGTAAACGATTTGGAACCGACGAATCTGCGCACGTTTACAAACCTCCCTTTCTAATTTGTAACGTTACAAGCGATCCGAGATTTCGACCCGCTATTCACTCCTCCTTTCCACCGCGGGGGATTTTTGCACGATCCCGCGAAAAAGATAGCTCATCGGGCTTGCCGGGGCACGGAAACCCGCGCCCCGGCAAGCCCGCTCGTGCTAAA
>NICF_comb_assmDRAFT_10003318_pt1 | contig 11694 bp, 11 predicted proteins | sample NewIslPassag4_SG_FD_11279 | JGI IMG/M metagenome (IMG submission 11279) | reverse complement strand
CACATCGGCCGGGCGTACGGGATTCTGGCCAACGCGCACATCATCGCCTCCAAGGAGGCCATGAACATGCTTTCGTTGATGCGGCTGGGGGTGGACCTGGGAATGTTTCCGGGGGTGGACCGTTCGCTGACCGACGAGTTGTTCCTATTGATTCAGCCCGCCCATCTGCAGTCGCTGCACGCGGAGAAGTTGCAGGCTGAGGAGCGCGACATTCTGCGGGCTGACATGATCCGGGAGCGGTTGCGCTCCGTGAGCCGGCCGGGCCCGCCCTTGCCGGCCCCCGGCTCGGGCGGTTGAGACGGTCGGGCGGCGGTTCAGGGTGCCGGGCTCCAGGCCGGCCGGGTCGGCTGCAGGGTGGCCGTCCGGGGCGTGTCGCGTTCCGGGGCGGGATCCGGACGCAACATCATTTCTGCAGCCGCGTCGGCAAATCGCAGGCCTGCCCGGGTGAGCCGGAACCGGTCCGGTTCGCGCACGCCCCATCCCCTGCGTTCCAGCTCGGCCAGTTCCGCGGCCCATTCGGTGCGCAGATCGAACCCCGTCCGGCGCCGGAATTCCTCGTAGGGCCAGCCGGTGACGACCCGCAGTCCGAAGGCGGCCGCCTCCCCCGCGCGTGCCAGTGGGGAAAGGGCCTCGCGAAAGACGACGGGGCTGCGTCCCTGTTCGACGGCTTCGCACCAGGCGCGGGTGTCCGCCACGTTGCGGGTGCGCACGCCCCGGACATAGGCGGTGGCGCTGGGGCCCAGCCCGTGAAAGTCGCCTGCGCGCCAGTAATTGATGTTGTGGCGGCAGGCGAACGCCGGGAATTCGCCCGGCGGCCGGGCGGTCGGGGGTGCGTGCGGGCGACGGTCCCGGGCGAAATTGGCCACCTCGTACTGGAAGAAGCCCGCCGCGGCCGCGCGTTCCAGCAGGCGCTCGTACTGGGCGCAGACCAGGTCCTCGTCCACGCTGAAGGCGCCGGCCTGCAGCTGGGCAAACAGCGGGGTGTCCTCTTCGTAGATGACCTCGTAGCAGGAGAGATGCTCGCTCTGGAGGGCCAGGGCCTCGTCCAACGTGGCGTCCCAACTGGCCAGGGTCTGGCCGGGAATGCCGAACATCAGGTCCAGGTTCAGGTTGTCAAACCCGGCGCGGCGGAGGATGTCCCACGAACGGAACACCTGCCCGGGTGTGTGGATGCGTCCCAGACGTTCGAGCAGGCCGGGGTCGAGTGATTGCACGCCCAGGGANACGCGGTTGACGCCGTGTTCGCGCAGCAGCCGGGCTTTGTCGGCCGAGATCGTGGCGGGATTGGCNTCNACGGTGAACTCGGGCACCGGCAACAGACCGAGCCGGTCGAGGGTTCGGAAGATCTGTTCCCAATGCCGCAGGGTGAGCAGGGTGGGCGTGCCGCCGCCGAAGAAGATGGTGCGCGGGCGCAGATCGCCGGCCACAGTCTCCAACTCGCGCAGCAAGGCACGCACGTACCGATCCATCAGCCCGCCGTCGGACGCCTCCGAGTAGAAGGCGCAGTAACTGCACTTGCGGGCGCAGAAGGGCACGTGGACATACAGGCATGGCACCGGTTCCTGCATCGCCAGCGGCAGAAAGGTAGCTCGGGCCGTTTCAGGGTGCCAGGCGGACCGGTTCACCGTCCGGGCCGGCCCGGGTGGTGCCGGATCCCGGCTCGGCAGCCATCCGCTGCTCGATCTGGTGGCGCAGTGCGAACAAGAGCCCTTTCACCGCCAGCTCGGAAAAGAGGAACGGCTTGGCGATGAAATCCGTGCCGCCGCTCATGGTGGAACTGGTGCGGGCCTGNAAGTCGTTGAGGCTGGTGACGAACACCACCGGCGTTTTGGCGTAGGCGGGCAGGCGACGCAGGCGCGTGCAGAGGGTGAACCCGTCCATGCCCGGCAGGTCCACGTCCAGGATCACCAGATCGAACCGGTTCTCGCCGGCGAGGCGGAGGGCGGTCTCGGCGTCCTCGACGGCCACGGATCGGATGTGCGCCTTTTCGAGTGAATGGGTGACGGCGCGGCGTGCGAGCGGTTCGTCGTCCACCACCAGGGCGGTGGCCTGTGGCAGGGTCTGGAGTTCCGGCAGGTGACACCGACTGGCCAGCCAGTGAAGGAAATCCACCACCGAAGCCACCGTGCGGAGCGTGGAGGCCGTCCATGCCTGGGGTTTCCCCACCAGCTCGCGCAGCAGGGCTTCGAACAGATCGGCCACCTGGGCCATGGAAGGTACGCCGGCCAGGCCGGCCCCCCCGGCCAGGGCCCGTGCGCGGTGTTGGAGGGCCTGCAACTGTTCCAGCCGCTGGGCTGCGTCGGCGGCGCGGTGCAGGGCCTGGAGTGCCTGGCGAAACGCCGCGAGGGTTTGCGGCAGTGTTTTGAGGAAGTCGCGGCGCAGCTCGGCCTGAAAATCCTCCGCGCCCGGGGCCGGAGCGGCGGGGCCGGTGACCGCCGGGGCGGCTGCGGGAGCGGCGGGGATGGACTCGGCCGGTGCTTTCAGGTTCAACACGCTGCGGATGGTGTCCACGACCACCTTGGGCGTGGTGCTGGATTTGGCCAGGCATTTGGTGGCTCCGGCCTTCCAGGCTTCCTGGATCATGGAGGTGAGGTAGGTGCCGCTCAGCACGATGATGGGGGTGGTTTGGAAATCCGGTTCGGCCCGCAGGGTGCGGATCACTTCCAGCCCGGTGAGTTTGGGCAGCAACAGATCCAGCACGATCACGTCGGGTTTCAGCTCTCGGGCCCGTTGCAGGCCGGTCTCCCCGTCGGCGGCCAGTTCCACTTGAAACCCTTCGAGGGTGAGCTTGTTCCGGTAGATGTTGGCCACCACCGGGTCGTTTTCGATGAAAAGCACCCGGTTCATGGCGAGGGGGGAGAGGCTGAGGATGATGATTGCCGCGCCAGCCAGGCTTGCACTTGTTGCTGGATGACGTGGAACTCCTGTTCGATGTCGGCCAGCATGCGCGGGCCTTCCGAGAGGTCTCCGGCCTCGGCCTGTGCCTCCATTCGGCGCAGCATGGGTGTGATCCGGCGCATGCCGCAGGTTGCGCTGGCCCCGGCGCAACTGTGGGCGACCCGCCGGACTTCGGCGGCGTTGCCCGCGGCCAGGGCGGTTCGCAACTGGTTGATCTGTTGCGTGGTTTGCTGGATGTACAGCGTGACCAGTCTTGGAGGTTGTTCAGGTCCCCTTCGGCGAATTCCATCAACCGGTCGAAGTCCACCGCCGGTTCGGACGCGGGCTGTTGTCCGGGCGGGGGATCGGCCGCGGGTGCGGCCGCGGCGGTTTGGGCTTCCTGGAACACGGGTCCCCAGCGTTCCACCACGCGGCGGATGTCCTCGGGTCGGATGGGTTTGGCAAGGTAATCGTCCATGCCGGCAGCCAGGCAACGATCCCGGTCGCTCTGCATGGCGCTGGCGGTCATGGCCACGATGACGATGCGCCGGTCGAAGTGCGGTGCGGGCCGGGCGGCTTTCTGTCGTTCCCGGATGGCCTGGGTGGCGGCCAGGCCGTCCATCTCCGGCATCTGCAGGTCCATGAAAACCAGGTCGTACGGCTGGCGTTCGATGGCTGCCAGGGCCTCGAGGCCGTTCTGGGCGACGTCGGCGCGGTAACCGAGTTGCTGCAGGAGGCGGAGCGCCACCTTTTGATTGATGACGTTGTCTTCACACAACAGGACCCGCATGGGCAGGCGCTGNGCGGTGGTGGGGTCGAGCTTGCCGGGTTTGGGAGGAGCCGGGGCCGCCGCCGGTGGCGCTGCCGACTGCGCCCCGAGGATGCGGGCCAGGGTGTCACGCAGGACCAGGGGCTTGGTCGGCTTGATGAGACAGGCGGCGAACCTGGCGCCGGCAATCTCCGGCGCATCGGCTTTCACGCCCATGGCGCTCAGCAGGANCAGATGCAGCGTGTCCGCGCCGGGGNGTTTGCGGATCTGATGGGCCAGGGTGACGCCGTCCATTTCGGGCATGCGCAGGTCGAGGATCGCCAGATCGAATTTCTCGCCCTGCTGGATCCATTGCAGTGCCTGGAGGGGGCTGCCGGTGGCGTGGGGTTGCATGCCCCAGCGCGTGAGCGAACGGGTCAACTGTTCGCGGCAGGNGGCGTTGTCGTCCACGATCAGCACGCGCCGGCCGCGCAGCGCGTCCACTCCCGGCGGCGGCGCGGCGGGCTGGGCGGGCCCGGGCCGCAAAGGGAGGGTGAAATGGAAGGTGGAACCTTTCTGCACCACGCTTTCGACCCAGATCTTGCCGCCCATGGCCTCGACCAGGCTGCGGCTGATGGCCAGGCCCAGACCGGTCCCGCCGTACTGCCGCGCCGTGGCGGCGTCCACCTGGCTGAAGGATTGGAAGAGCCGCGGCAGGCGATCGGCCGGGATGCCGATGCCGGTGTCGCGGACCGAGAAATGGAGCCAGCACGGTGCCTCTGCCGAGGCGGATCCCGCCGCGCCCGAGAGCAGCCGCACCGTGACCACCACCTCGCCCACGTGGGTGAACTTGACCGCGTTGCCCAGCAGGTTGACCAGGACCTGCCGGATCCGGTTCGGATCGCCAATGAGCGTTTCGGGGATCTCGTCGTCCATCAGGTAGGTCAGCTCCAGCTTCTTCTCGGCGGCTTTGGCGGCCAGCACGTCCAGGGCTTCCTCGACACACGACCGGAGAGAAAAGGGGCGCTGTTCGAGCTCGAGCTTGCCGGCCTCGATCTTGGAGAAGTCGAGGATTTGATTGATGAGGCTCAGCAGGGCTTCGCCGCTGGAATGGATCGTCTCGACGTAGGTGCGTTGCTCCGGGTTGAGCGGTGTCTCGCGCAGGAGGGCGCACATGGCGATGACACCGTTCATCGGGGTGCGGATTTCGTGGCTCATGTTGGCCAGNAACTCCGCCTTGGCGCGGGCGGATTCCTCNGCCGCGCGCCGCGCCGCCTCCAACTCGCGGTTGGCACGGGTCAACTGGTCCTGCAGGCGCTTGGTTCGCAACACCGCGCGGATGCGCGCCCGCAGTTCCGTGGCCTCGAACGGCTTGGTGACGTAATCGGAGGCGCCCGCCTCGAATCCGCGCAGTTTGTCCTGCGGATTGTTCCACGCCGTGACGACCACCACCGGGATGTGCTGCGTCTCCGGCGTGCCCTTCAGCCGCTGGAGCAGTTGCAGGCCGTCCAGATCCGGCAAGCCCAGGTCCAGAAGAATCAACTCCGGTTCGCGCGCCCGGACCTTTTCCCAGCCTCGGCCGCCGTGGCCGCGCATTCCAGCTCGATACCGTCATGGACGAGGAGGCTTCCCAGCACCTCGGGCAGCTCCGGATCGTCCTCCACCAGCAACACCCGCGCCGGGGGCTGATGCGAGGGCCGACCCGTGCTCCCGTTCCATGCTGTGGCTCCACTCGTTCCGTTCATGGCTCCCAAGCTGTGCCCCCATTGAACACCAAGCCCCTCCGCGCGCCAATGGCTTTCTTGGGCGGGCGACGGCCCGCCGGGGGGGCCGGCCGAAAAAACCAACCGGACCTTCAGAGCGCGCTCGCGGGCGCGTCCCGAAGGTCCGGCAAAGATGGCAGGCTGCACTCCGCCCGGGTCCCGACCCGGCCGGTCGAGGCGCGGATCGAGCCGCCGGGACGGCTCAACCCTGGCGACTGCGGCGGAGGGCCAGGGTGGCAAGGCCCAGGCCGACCAAGGTGGCCATTGCGGGTTCCGGCACCACGGCAATCCGCACCTGGCCGAGCGACTCCACGGTTGCCGGGTCGGCGTTCGGACCGGTCAACATGAAGCCGAACTGAACCACGTTACCGGCGGCGATGGTGCGGGTGACCGTGAAGGGAGACCCCGAGTTCAACGGCGCGGTGTCCATGCCCACCCAGCCATAGCTCGAGGTGAACTCCTTGATGAAAGCCACCGCACTGTACGGGGCCACCAACGAGTTGTCCACGGTCTGGCCGGAGAAGGTGACCGTCTGACCGCCCCAGGCCGTGCCCATGTCCACGTAGAAATTCGCCTCCATCCACTTGTTCGGCTGCCCGTTGTTCACCCAGTACGGGTCACTCGGATTCCAGGTGCTCGTGTTGGGGCTCAATACCAGTTCGGTACCCGACCACAAGGCCGGCAGATCATTCACGTCCCATGCCTGGCCGAACAGGTAGTTCCCTGCACTGTTCCCGCCCACCAGTTCGTAAACGTTCATCCAACCGAGCCAGGAAAGCCCGGGATCCACCGAGCCCGTCTGTGCCGCCAGACGCACGTTGCCCAGGGACAAGACAGCCGCCAAGGCCAGCGCCAGGGAGAGGACGCGCAGTTTTTTCATGGCTTGCATCTCCGCGAGGTTCGTTTGGTTGTTGGTTGACAGGACGGGACCCATTCCAGCATCGCGGTCGCGTCCCGTCAAGCCTCTCCTTTCCCCGTCAGTTTGGCGTTCAAGCCGGGTCGTGTCGCGGCGTGCCCGTTCGTCCTGTCACGGGGAACACTGGGGCTGGGTGTTTCACAGCCGGGCGCCGGTCGGGATGGGCTTCGGCGCGGGTTGTTTCCTCGGGGTGCCCTNTTCCATTCCCGGCCTGGCCGGAAGCTGTCGGGACTGGGACAAGAATTGTTGCAGGTTGAGCAACGGGTGCAATGCCGCGGCCGGAGTTCGGGCGTACGGTCGGGATGCACGATGGGGCAGGTGAATTACCGGCCCGACGCCTGGCTGTCCCGGTCCGTGCGGGCCGCCGCCGGGCGGGTGGAGTGGGCATCGGGACGGCTGGTTCTGTCCGAACATGCAAGCCGGAGGTGCCATGGAGACAACCCCTGACACCGGAAATCGCGAACCGGGGCGAGGGCAACCGCCACTGATCCGGAACTGGTGGAGTTTGACCGGTTTGGTGATCGCGGGTGGTGCGTTGTTCTCTTTCCTTCTGCTGTTTGTGTTGGATTCACTGGCCCGGTTTGGGAACCCGTACCTGGGGATCCTGACGTACCTGGTGGCGCCCGGTTTCCTGTTTCTGGGTCTGCTGCTGACCGTGTTCGGAATGTGGTGGGAACGGCGCCGGCGCAGCCGTCAGGGTGGGGGCCCGGTTCAACTGGTCATTGATCTGTCGCGGCCGCGCGACCGAAAACGCCTGGCGTGGTTTGTCGGTGGGGCGGCCGGTTTTCTGCTCCTGTCGGCCGTGGGGAGTTATCAGACCTACCATTTTACCGAGTCGACCCAGTTTTGCGGGCAGGTGTGCCACACGGTGATGGAACCCCAGTGGGTGACGTATCAGCAGGGGCCGCATGCCCGGGTGGCCTGCGTGGAATGTCACATCGGACCCGGCGCCACTTGGTTCGTCAAATCGAAACTATCCGGCACCTACCAGGTTTATGCCACGCTGGCGGACAAGTATCCGCGGCCGATACCCACGCCCATCAAGAACCTCCGGCCGGCCCGGGAGACCTGCGAGCAGTGTCACTGGCCGCAAAAGTTCATCGGGAATCTGGACCGCACGTTTCACTACTTTCTGGCCGATGAGACGAACACCCCCTTCGTGGTGCGGATGACCTTGAAGGTGGGCGGTGGGGATCCGCGGCACGGACCGGTGGAGGGTATTCACTGGCATGTCCATCCCACCAACTTGGTGCAGTACATTGCCGCCCGGTGGGAGGACGGAAAGTGGGTGCCGGACCCCAGCGCCAGAGCATTCCCTGGGTGCGTTTTGTGGACGGGCAGGGGGTGGTGACGGAGTATCGCAAGCCCAGTTTCGGGGAAGACCCGTCGAAGTTTGAAATCCGCACGATGGACTGCATGGACTGCCACAATCGTCCGGCGCATCAGTATCAGGCCCCCAGCAAGGCGGTGGACCGTGCCCTGGCGCTGGGGCGCATCGATCCGACGTTGCCGTGGATCAAGTCCAATGCGGTGTATGTGCTGACGCTGGAGTATACCAACCGGACCGAGGCGTTGGAGACGATCGCCACGTTCCTGGCGGCTGCCTATCCGCCCGACACGTATCCGGATCGCCAGAAATCCATCCGCGAGGCCATCGCGGTCGTGCAGGAGATCTATCGGAACAATTTCTTCCCGGACATGCGGGCCTCGTGGGACAAGTATCCGGTCAACAGCAGCCACATGTTCTGGCCGGGTTGTTTCCGCTGTCACGAGGGGGAGCACAGCACGCCTGACGGGAAGCAGACGATTGTGAAGGATTGCAACGCCTGCCATTCCATCCTTGCCCAGGGGTATGGCGAGGCGTTGAAACGACTGACGCCCGAGGGCCAGCCTTTCGAGCACCCCGGCGGGGAGGTGGACGGCGGTTGTTATGATTGTCACACGGGCGGCTTGTAAGATGATCCGGAGTTTCAATTTGTCAGGCCGGGGTGAGCCTTTCCTGCGTGGTTGGATCCCTGCCTTGTTGATGGCAATCGCGTGGGCGCCCGCCGGCCGGGGGCTGGCTGGAGAGGTTGCGAGCGAGCCGCCCGCCTTTTCCTCGGCGGATTGTTTGGACTGTCATTTGGACCCCTCGACGACCCGGACCGTCGGGGGACAGGAGATCCCGCTGGTGTTTCCCACCAACGCCTTTGCCCGGTCGGTCCATGCCGTGCTTGATTGTGTGGATTGTCACGAGGGGATTCCGGAGCTGGTTCATCCCAGTCCGTTGCCGCCGCCGAACTGCGCGGGGTGTCACGAGGCCGAGGCGAAGGAATATGCCGGCAGCATTCACGGCGTGAGCCATCAACTCGGTGCCAGCGCCGCCGCCCAGTGTTGGGACTGCCATGGTTCCCATGACATCCGGCCGGTGCGGGACCCCGAATCGCCGGTCTTCAAACTCAACCTGGCCCGGACCTGTGCGCGTTGCCACAGCAATCCCGGCCTGACGGAGGAGTACCGGATGAAGCATCCGGAGGCCGCCAGTCATTACCAGGACAGCATTCACGGGCAGGCGCTGCTGAAAATGGGCCTGGTGGTGGCGCCCTCCTGCAACGACTGTCACGGCATCCACGACATCAAGCGCAGCGTGGACCGTGACTCGCCGGTTAACCATCTGAACGTGGCGCGCACCTGCGGGAAATGTCACCTGGGGGTCCAACAGGTGTACGAAACCAGCATCCACGGCCGGCTGCTGCTCCAGGGCGACAAGCGGGCTCCGGACTGTACCACGTGTCACTCGGCCCATGAGATCGAACCGCCCCACACCGGCCATTTCAAGGCCACCAGCGACCGGAAGTGCGGCCAATGCCACCAGGATCGGCTGGAGTACTATCACGAGACCTACCACGGCAAGGCAATGATGTTGGGTCGGCCCAATCGCGCCCCGGACGTGGCGGCCTGTTACGATTGCCACGGCCATCACGATGTGCTGCCGGCGTCCGATCCCGCCTCGCGCCTGTCGGCCGCCAACATCCTCAACACCTGCCGGCAGTGCCATCCCGGCGTCACGGTGGCTTCACCCAGTATCGTCCTCATGCCAACCCGATGGACCGCGAGAACTATCCTCTGTTGCACGCGGTCTTCGTGGGCATGACCTCGCTGGTCGTTGCCGTGTTGTCTTTTTCGGCGCGCACACGCTGGCCTGGCTGGTTCGAACGCTCTACCTGTACTGGCACGATTCGAAGACCTTCCGCGAGGCCAAGATCCGCGCCCAGAAGGACGACGAGTGGTTCACCCGCTTCACTCCTTTCGAGCGGTTTCTGCACCTGCTGGTGGTCAGCAGTTTCCTGCTGCTGGTGCTGACGGGGATGCCCCTGAAGTTCTACTACACGGAGTGGGCCAGGGTGCTGTTCGGGATCATCGGCGGACCCGACACCGCCCGGGTGTTGCACCGGTTTGGCGCGTTGGTGACGTTCCTCTATTTCGGGTTGCACCTGCTTTCGCTGGCCGCCAAGGCCTGGCGCGGTCGCCACCCCCTGCGCGATCCGCAAACCGGTCGCTGGCGGCCGGGCCGGCTGCGCGAAGTGTTGTTCGGGCCCGATTCCATGCTGCCCACGTTGCAGGACTGGCGTGACTTCGTGGCCCACAACCGCTGGTTCTTCGGCAAGGGGCCCAAACCCCAGTTCGACCGGTGGACATACTGGGAGAAGTTCGATTACCTGGCGGTTTTCTGGGGCGTGTTCATGATCGGCACCTCGGGATTGATCATGTGGTGGCCGGAGTTCTTCACCCGGTTTCTGCCGGGCTGGGTGATCAACGTGGCCCTGATCATTCATTCCGACGAGGCCCTTCTGGCCGCCGGATTCATCTTCACCATTCACTTCTTCAACACCCACTTCCGGCTGGAGAAGTTCCCGATGGACACCGTGATCTTTTCCGGGCGCATCTCGAAGACGGAGCTGTTGCATGAGCGCCGGCGCTGGTACGACCGCCTGTTGGCCTCCGGCAAACTCGACCAGTTCCGGGTGCGGGACGACTGGGAAGGCTGGAAGGGCATCGCCCGGGGCGTGGGTTATCTCTTCTTCAGCGTGGGACTGATTCTCCTGGTGTTGATCCTTTACGCCATGGGCACGCGCCTGGTGCACTGAACCGAAGCCGTCACATGGCAGGCAGCGGGCGGCTGCTCCGGGGCGCCGGCATGGCGGCCATCCGTGCCCGCTGCTCCACGGATTGACAGGTTTGGGGCGATCTGCCAACTGGGGGACGGGCTTTCTGGTCAGGTGCGGGTCCGCACGAAAACCCGGAAAAGCACGAAAACGCACCTTGCGACAGTGGGCGGCCGCGGCTGCGCTGGTTGCGGCTGCTTCCGCCCAATCTCCCATCACCTACGTGGACATCACGGATGGTCCTACCGGCAACACCCTGCAGTTCACCAACGGCGGGTGGGGCCTTTGGGAGGCCGTGCCCCAGACTTCCACGCCGAATGACGGTCTGTGGGACGAATGCGCCTTCGGCAATTTCGCCACCATCTACCAAAACGTCGGCGTGGCGGCCAAGGTGGACACAGCGGCCCCCCGGCTGCGGACGACCCTCACCGTGCCCGAGGCGCCGCCGGGGATGTTTTACAACGTTTACGTCCTGTTTTGGATCGACACCAGCTTCGGCTGGCGGGTGGCGCTTCGTTGTCGGACGACCCGGGTCAGTTGCCGGTTTACACGGCCAATACGCCCGGGGTGACGCAGTTCCATACCGGCGGGGACGGCACGTTTTACAGCGACAGCCTCTCGCCCAACCCCTTTACCACCCAGGTGATGATCGCGGAGGGCAACCGCCGGCTGTTGATGACGCCGTCGCTGGGACAGGTCACCGGTCCCACCATCACGGTGTACATGGAACCGGACCGGAACCAGCAGAACGTCAACGAACGAACCTGGCTGGACGGCGTGGGCTACCAACTGGTACCCGAGCCGGCCGGGCCGGCGCTGATGGCGCTGGGCGCTGCAGCCCTGGTCGGCCTGCGCCGGCGCCGGTTGTGAGAGAGTTTGGCGCTGACCGTTGCAGGCCCGGCGAAAAAGGCCGGGCTTTTTCTTTCCGGCTGGACCGGGATTTCGAACCCGCCAGCTCCGGCAGGTTGATAAAGGCTGGGCCCGCTGGAGTCGGTCCCCTGTCCGGATCGGCATGTACAACGACCGGAGGATCGGCCCTGCTGAACTGGCGTGGGCGCGGGGGGCCGCGCCGTTCACGGGCCGCCGCGAGCTTGAAGGTCTTCATGCCGATGGCCGGGCGCTTGACAGCCCGACCGGGGGCCGTCTATGGTGGCACCGCCAAACGCGAGTTCAACCCGTTGACCAAACCCAGGCCTGCCATGAAACGAATCTTCCGTGTCCTTGCCTGTTGGGGACTGTTGCAAA
>NICF_comb_assmDRAFT_10003317_pt1 | contig 11697 bp, 8 predicted proteins | sample NewIslPassag4_SG_FD_11279 | JGI IMG/M metagenome (IMG submission 11279) | reverse complement strand
GAACCAGGCTTGCAGTTTTTTGGCGGCATCTTGCTCGACCACATCCACGTTCAACTCGCCCTGCTGCGAAAGTCCGGCGAGTGTGAGGTTGCTGCTGCCAACGAAGCCGATGAGGGGAGTGACGGGATCGTTGCGCCGAACAAGGTACAGCTTGGCGTGCAAGGGATAACGTAGGAAGGCCTTGAGGAAGACTTTGCGCGCGCGGAGCTGCTCAGCCAGTCGGCGCAGCGTGCGTTCCGCCTGATCGGACGGCACGCCGAACTCGAGTTGCTGCTTGAAGCTCTCGGTCATGCGGCGTTTGAGCTGTGCGAGCGTAGGGCCGTCCACGATTACATCGCTGCGCTTGAGGCCGGCGAGAGCTTTCATCTCCTCTTCGGGCGGGCGGTGCATGCCGACGAGTAGGCGGCAGGCGGCATCTTCTGTCCCGCCAGGTAACGTGTCCACGAGGTCGGCCAATTGATCCCATCCGCGCAGGTTGAGGTAGCCGACGCAGAATGCGCACGACTGGGCAGCGCCGGCAAATTGGCGCAGCCCATCGATGAGGTGGAGGTGGATATTGTCGTAAATCTGCGGCATCGAAACTCCTGGAGGTCCAACGTCGTTGGAACGGTAGCGCCTGTTTGCGTCCTGCGGAACGCGCCGAGCAGTCACCTATGCCGAACGAAATTACGCAGTACCTTCAGTGTGCATCATCGTGCGAAGCTCAGTCCTCAGCAGACGATGCATTCTCTCTCGAGAATGATGTTCTCGTCAAGGCACAGTGCCCATCGGCGCACTCCTATTTTCGCACGCACCGCTGCCGCACAACCTTCGAGGAACCCGCGATGCTTCTGCCAATTGTCACAGCCGTTGTTGCACTCATCGGAGGTGGAACGATGGAACTTCGCTCGCCCGCATTCCCGCATAACGGCGCAATCCCGCGCACGTACACGTGTGAAGGCGCGGACGTCTCGCCGCCGCTCCAGTGGCATGGCGTCCCACCGGGCACAAAGAGCTTGGCGCTCATCGTGGACGACCCCGATGCTCCCGATCCACGCGCACCACGGCGGACGTGGGTGCATTGGGTGCTTTTCAACATCCCGCCGACGGCGACCGCACTCCCCGAGGGCGTCCGGAGCGACCAACTTCCGCACGGCACCCGCGAAGGCATCAACGATTGGAAACGCACTGGCTACGGTGGCCCCTGCCCGCCGATCGGACGACACCGCTACTTTTTCAAGCTCTACGCACTCGATACACTCCTCGAACTCGACAAGCCGACGAAAGCCGAGCTGGAAACGGCAATGCGTGGCCACATCCTCGCGGAAGCAGTCCTTATCGGCACGTACCAGCGCAGCAGCCGGTAGCGCTCTATTTTCGCGCTGTGTCGAATTATCTCATTCCTCCATGCGCCGAGACATCTACACGTGGTGGAGTCCGCACCTGCGAAAGAACATGGAGCTTGTCGCCTACGGTCATTACGGCTTTGCGTTACTCCTTTTCCCAAGCGCTGCGGCGGACTACCTCGAATACGAACGTTTCTATCTCATCGAGGCAATTCGTCCCTTCATTGAGCAGGGCACGGTGAAGGTCTATTCCATCAACAGCATCAACAGCGAAAGCTGGCTCAACGACCGCATGCATCCACGCGAGAAAGCCATCCGCCACCAGCAATACAACGCCTACGTCGCCGAGGAAGTCGTCCCCTTCATCTGGAACGACTGCCGCGGGCGCGTTCCCATCATCACGAGCGGAGGTCGCTCGGCGCCTACCACGCAGCGAACAGCTTCTTTCGCCGCCCCGACCTTTTTGACGGCACAATTGCAATGAGCGGAACCTACGATCTGTCCTGGTACACCGGCGGCTACTGGGATGACAACTGCTACTTCAACTCGCCGGTGCACTATTTGCCGAACCTCAACGATGACTACTGGCTGCCGATGCTGCGTGCGAAGCGGCACGTGTACTTCATGACGGGGCAAGGTCCCTACGAGCATCCGGAAAGCTCGATTCGCATGGGGCACATTCTCGGTGCCAAAGGCATTCCCAACTACGTGGACATCTGGGGACCTGAGTACATGCACGACTGGCCAACCTGGCGCGCGATGCTCCCGAGCGCGCTTGGACGGTGGTTCTCCAACGGAGTGTCGCAATGCGGATAGCGCTCCCGAGCCGCAGCATCTTCGATCGGCTCTGTACTGGCCAGGTCGGCGACCACACGATCATCCGTGCGCCGCAAGCAGAATGCGAAATGCTGCTGCGCACTGCACGCGCAGAGCTGGCGCTCATCTCGCCGCTCGGTTACGGCAGCGCCCCGTCGCTGAGCGATTACCACGTCGTCGGCACCACCTGCCTTGTTGCCACCGAAAACACCGCGCTTGCTTCGATACGCTTTCGCCGCGGACTCCACGAGCCGCGTACCTACTTTGCGCCCGAACCAGATGATTTCTTGACGACGATCGGTCTGCTCCTGTTAGCCGAGCAGCACGAGCTTCGGCTCAAGCCGAGTGCAACGCTCGACGGCGCTGATACCGTCATCGCATGGAACGATGCCGGCGACTTCCCCGAACACCCCGCTGCAATTGACCTGACGGAGGAATGGGCGCTGGCCTGCGAGTGCAGTCTGCCAATTGGCGTCTGGGTGTGCCGCTCCGACCTTGCCGAAGAGTTCGACGTCCCCAGTATTACAACCGCGCTCGCAGGCGACGAGCTTCAGCAGCGGGAGTATCTCGACTCCGGCGGCTACCTCCAGTGGCGCTGGGACGACGACGTCAAAGCAGCGCTCGCGACGACGCTGGAGATGCTCTACTACCCCCGCTACATCCCCTCGCTCCCCAAAGTGAAGCTGCTCTGAGGGCATCTACCACGGCAAGGGCTTCCCACGAAAGAGCACCACGCCGGTTGGAGGATCCGGTGCGACGATCAACTCCGCGATCGGGCGCGCTGCCTGCTCCGGTGTGATGAGCGCTCCTTTGCCGCCAAGCTCGGTCTTGACCCATCCAGGATGGACGCCGATGACTTTCACCGACGTGGAGCGGAGCGCGTGCGCAAGATGCACCGTGAATGCATTGAGCGCGGTCTTCGAGCTGTTGTAGCCGAACGTTTTCGTTTCATACGTGTTCGAACCTGGTGTCGCATGCAGCTCCAGCGATGCCAGGATCGTCGAGACGTTGACGATTCGCCCATCGCTGCTGCGAAGGAGCAGCGGTAGGAGGCGCTGGGTAAGCTCGACTGCACCGAAGAAGTTGATTTGAAACGTGCGGCGCAGGACGTCGGGGGGAATAGTCGTCGTTGTGTTGACGTTCCACTCGCTCGATTCAAGCATCACCCCTGCGTTGTTGACCAGGACATCGAGCACACCGAAGCGTGCAGCAATCGCATCTGCTGCTGCAACGAAAGTTTCCGGGCGCTCCATGTCGAGCTCGAGCCAATCTGCCTGATAGCCGGCAGCGCGGAGTGTGTCGGCTGCGTGCTGACCGCGTGCGGCATCACGCGTGCCGATGAGCACAGTAAATCCGCGTTCGGCAAGCTCGCGAGCGAGCGCAAATCCGAGACCGCGATTTCCACCGGTGATGAGAGCAACAGGCATAGTTCAACTCAATGGTTGGTGGTACGTGATCGTGCAAACATCGCATCCTCGCACAGGATTCCCCGGAACACACAAGCGGAGGTAAAGCGGAGAGCACGGTTCCTGCACGCGGCTAATTTTGCCGCATCACTCATCAGCGAGGCGTTTCCGCCGTGACGGTTCTCGAACGAGTCGAACGGTCCCCTGACTTTGCGCCGCATGAGCGCTACTACTGGCGCTACCAGTTCTTGTTGGGCGAGCAGGTGCTTGTCCCACTTGTGCGTTCGTGGGGTCTCTTTGCACCAGGGATGCGAGTTTTTGAGTTCGGATGCGGGGAAGCAGGCGTCCTCGGCGCATTCGCACGCGCAGGAGCCTCGTGGGCAGTTGGTGCGGATATTTCCGAGTACCGCATCGAAGTGGGTCGGCGTGTGGCTGCTGCCTGCGGGCTTTCGCTCGAACTGGAACGGCGCGATTTGCTCAGCGAGCCGATTCCGCCAGCGTGGCGAGCGGGCTTTGATTTGGTGCTGATGCGTGATGTCATCGAGCACTTGGAGGATACCGAGCGTGCGCTTGCAGTGGTGGAAACGCTGCTGGCTCCTGGCGGGGCAGTGCTGGTGACGTTCCCGCCGTATCTGTCGCCGTTCGGAGGGCACCAGCACTTACTCCAGACACGGTTGGGATCGCTGCCGTGGGTGCATCTGGTGCCTCGTCGCTTGTTTGCGTGGATTGTGGGGCAGAGCGCGCGTCCGGCGGACCAGGAGGAAGTGCAACGACTTCGGGAGATTGCGCTCACAATCGGGAAGTTCGAACGTGCTCTTGCGCGCTGCAGCATGGAGATCGTGCACAAACAGCTCTACCTGTTGCGGCCAGTCTTCCGCTTCAAATTCGGACTGCCGTCGCTGAAGCTGCCGCGGGTGCTCTGGCGGACGCCGCTGGCGGAGCTGCTCGCACTGGAGGCGCTCTACGTTCTGCGTCCAGGGGCAAAGCGCGTGTGAGCGCACGCGCAGCATCGAACAGCTGCAGATCGGTTACATCTCGTCCGACGGCGGCGGTGGCGGTGTGCCGTCGCGCGGGGATCCGCTTCCCCAGAGGTACGAAAGCGTCAAGAACGCGATCCGGGATTCGCGCTTGAACCGAAGGTCTTGGTCGAAGTCCGCAGTGCGCATAGCGATCGAAAAGACGCGCTCGTCGAGTGGATCGGAGATGCGCAGTGCGACCGAGCCGTTGCCGCCGAGGAACTCGTAGCGGAGTGCAATCTCCCCAGCTCGGATAGTACCGATGGTTCCTTGGGCGATTGGGCCAATGCGGCGCAGGTTATAGCTGACTTGCCCACTCCAGCCATCGCCGAGCACGAAGACGTTCTGCCAGTTGAGCGTAGCGCTCCACCCGCTATTCGATAGCCCCGGAGCGACCGAGCCTGCTTCGATGCGTTGGTAGTTGATGCTTCCGCTCACGGTGCTCCGCCACCACGAGGCAATCGGTGCCTGGATGAGGAGCTCGCCGCCGGTAGTCAGAACGCGGTCCCAGTTTGCAAAAACAAGGCGCGTAACGTTTGTCGCCGAATCGAAGGTGCGGTATCGCCCCATTGCGTCGGTGCTCGAACGCCAGTAGAGCGTCGGCGCAATCGTTGCCCAAGGCAGGACAAATGAGCCGCCCAGTTCGAGCGACGATGCAAGCTCCGGGCGCAGTGTCGGGGTGCCCGTTCGCTGATTGTAGGGGTCGTCGAAGCGGACGATCGGTGTCAGTGCTTCATTCTGCGGACGGCTGATGCGACGCGAGTACCGGAGACTCAGCCGCGAGAGCTGGCTGAGTGCATAGGTGGCGCTCACGGTGGGGAAAAGGTTCCAGTACCGCATACGCGCAGCGACAGTATCGGCGACCGTTGCATCGAAGGCAGTCGCTTCCGCGCGGAGCCCTGCAACTACTTGAAATCCGCCGAGCGGCATACTCAGCTGGGCGTATGCTGCGGTGATTGTTTCTGTCGTTGTTGCGCGTGTTGCGCCTTGGAGTGCACGAGCCAGTGGATCGGTTGAATCGGCGGTGCTGCGTTGGTCGCCGTCGAGCTGGCGCCAGCTTGCTTTGATGCCTGCGGCAAGCTCAGCGCTGTTGGGGAGGTTGTAGGTAACATCGCCTTGCGCTGAAGCGATGCGCTGGTGCGACGACCAAGATGCAGCAAAGGTCGGTGGTGCTGCATCCCGAGGGGAGTAGAGCCAGCCATCGAGGCCTGAGGAAGTCGTGCTGGCAAAGTAGCGAAGGTCGGTTGAAATTTTCCACGCATCACCGATGGCGCGCCGGTAGCCGATTGCTGCGTCGAGACCTGCGGTAGTGTCGTGTTGGATGGTGCTGCGCACGTCGCGCTGTCCGAGTGGGATACTTTCGAGCGTGCCGTTCATCTGGGTGCGCTCAAAGTAGTCGTAGCTGAGATTTGAGGATGTTCGCTGGTGCTGCAGCATGCCACCGACAGTCGCTGAGAGAGTGCCGCCAGCCAGATCGGCTTCGAGGTTCAGACGTGGCGAGTGCGTCAGCGTGCGGACCGGTCTGGAGCCGCTTACGAGGCCAGGGTACGAGGGCGATGGTACGTGAGGCACAAGCTCGATGTGGCGGTTGAAGTCGTAGTTCTGCAGCGAGGTGCTCCAGGAGCCATCGAGCCGAATGGCGTCGCTTGGCCGTAGTCCGATGGAAGCAAATCCCGTGTACTTGTCGCGAGTTCCGACGGTGAGGCTTCCAAACGCGCTCAGTGGCTGGCGGCGTTCGCGCTTGAGGATGATGTTGACGATGCCGGCAGCACCTTCTGCATCGTAGGCGGCACCCGGTGTTGTGATGATTTCCACTGCTTCGATTGCATCGGCAGGGATGTTGTCCAGTCCAGTGCCGCCACTGCGGTCGCCGCCAGTGAGGACGGTCGGCCTGCCATCAACCAAAATGGTGACGTTGCTCGAACCGCGAAGCTGAACGGTGCGGTCTTGATCAACGGTGATGCCAGGGACGTTCTGGAGTGCGTCGGCTGCGCTGCCACCAGCGACGGTAAGATCTTTGCCGACGTTATAGACTCGTCGGTCAGGTTCCAACTGGAGAAGTTCGCGTTCAGCGCTCACCTCGACCGCGCGCTGAGCAATCGCTTCTTGTTCGAGGAAGATCGTCCCGACATCAATGGAGCGGTTGCTTCCGTCAACACGGATTGAGTCTTTCGTTGCGATTGAATACCCAACCAGTCGCACGCGGAGGCGGTAGAGTCCTGGCGGGACATTTCGGAGCAGGAAGGTTCCATCCTTGAGTGTGAGAGCACCGCGAATGGGTCGCGCGGAGGTATCGCCACTTCGGGAGAGGCTCACCGTTGCATAGCTGATCGGCGCTTTGGTGGAGCGATCGCGAACGTGTCCGGTTATTGTGGCAAGCTGTTGGGAACTGGCAACTGCAGATGTGATGATGCAGAACAGCGCTGTGCGGAGGAACATCGGCAGAAGAGCATGGTGTGGACGGATGCAGGAGACGAACACCTCGCAGGCAATCGTGTATCTACTTCGTTGCAGGACGCTCACCGAAGATGCGGGTACCAATGCGGAGCAGCGTTGCGCCTTCTTCGATTGCGATGGGATAATCGCCGGACATGCCCATCGAAAGCTCGGTGAAATTCTCCAACCCAAAATCACGGGCAAGTTCATCGCGGAGCGTTCGCAGGAGGCGGAACTCCTGCCGCACGCGGTCGGGACTATCGCCAAGCCCAGCGAGTGTCATGAGTCCGCGAGGTTCCAAATGTTTGAGTCCGAGGATGCTCCCGAGCAACTGATGGGCAGCGTGCGGTGGGACGCCCCCTTTGGTCGGCTCGCCGGATGTATTGACCTGGATGAGCACCGCGATACGCCGTCCCAGCCGTGCTGCGCAGCGTTCCAGCTCGAGCGCAAGGCTTTCTCGGTCGAGCGAATGCACCAGGTGCACCAGTGGGGCAATGGCTTTGACCTTGTTTGTTTGGAGTCGGCCGACGAAGTGCCAGCGAATGGGCAAGTGTTCTAACTCGCGGTGTTTTGCGATGAGCTCTTGCGCGTAGTTTTCGCCAATGTCGGTGATGCCGGCGCCGACAGCAGCAGCGATGCGCTCCGGCGGTTGCGACTTACTGATGGCAACGATGGTGATTACGTCTGCTGTGCGACCGACGCGAGCAGCACACGCTGCAATTTCTGCCCGGAGAGTTTCGATCGCACGCGAAAGCTCTTGCATTGTTCTGCTTCGATGTTGTAAGTTTGCCTGCGCAAAAAGCGTTGCGAACTGAAACAACGTTGCATAAACGTGCATTATTGTTGACAGCATGTGAGAGTGAACTTCTTGCTTGTTTCACATTTTCACCAGGTAGGTATTATGAAACGCTTGCTTCCTCTGCTCGGATTTGCGATGGCAATCGCAGCAGCGCTTGCTCCTATTCCGGCACAGGCTCAGTTGGATATTGATGTCGGGACGGGAACAACGTGCTACACTGCTAGTGGTGGTACCCCATATTCCCGATTTTGGAGTGGCTGGCGCACGCAGTACGTGATTCCTGCATCCGAACTCACAGCTGCGGGGATGCCGCCAGGACAGATTGTAGCACTATCGTTCAATGCTTGCCAATCGCAAGGCGGAGCTATCCCTGCGTTTACCATCAAAATGGCGAATGTCAATTTCAGCAGCTTTACTTCAACGACATTCTACACGGGAGCTACAACCGTGTTCGGCCCACAAGATATTGCCCAGCCTCAAATGGGCTGGAATAAGCACCAGTTCCAGACACCATTCCTTTGGGATGGGTCTTCGAATCTCCTCGTTGAAGTGTGTTCACAGTACAATCAGGGTGGTAGTTGCGTTGACTGGACCACCAACTGTGGGGTGTTTGCAACCAGTGTCAGCTACAATGCGACGCTCTATTATTACGCCGATGGCAACTGCAACACGTGCAGCCAAGCGAGCGGCCATGGCTACTATGCGATTCGACCGAATATGCGCTTTTCCGTCTTGAGCGGGATTGAGCAATCGTTCCCCGATGACGTTGACCCACGGCGGATTCTCCGAACCGACTACGATTACGACGGTGGTACCTATGGTGGTGTCGTCTATCCGAAGCCATCGTTGACGTTCCGCGTGCCGAGCGGGCAAACCGTCCAGCTCAAGTACAAGATCGTTGGTCCGCTGCCCTCGACGAACGTTGTCTATCGCGCGCTGAACTCTGCCAACGTCAACGATACCGTCATCACGGTCTCGGGGGTATCGGGGTTGGTGACGCGGACATTTAATTTCTCGACTGGTCCACTCGGCGGTGGGAATGGGCAAATTGGGAATGGCACGCTCCAGACAACGCTTGCAGTCGGTGGCGCGTATCGAGTCGAAGCAGAGTACCGCTTGCCCTCGATCAACTACACGCAGGTGTGGAGTAAGCAGTTCGTGATCGCATACAGCAACGATATTGCGCTTGCCGAAATCATCGCACCACGGCGGCCGCCATACAAGTATTTGCGGGGTGTCAACATACCCATTGCGGTGCGAGTTCAGAACATTGGCTTGAACAATGCAACGAACTTCCGCGTCATCGCCCAAGTGAAATATCAGGGGCAGATCGTCAAGGGACCGGATACGATTGTGTACAACCAAACGCCAGGGCTGGCAACGGGGCAAACGTACACCGCGAACTTTAGTCCGTTCAACTCCTTGACTGCAGGGACGTTCACCTTCGAAGCATGGGTGGAGTTGCTCAATGCAACTGACCAGAACACGAACAACAACGTCATTGCAGCGCTCTTACCAGCCGGGCAGACTGCGTGGACCTTTGACGTCCAGTATGACACCGAACTGGAAACGAACGCGATTCTGAAGCCCACCTCGGGCAGCAACGATGTTGTTGTCAATCGTCCATACTCGATCGTTGCGCGTTTCCGCAACAACGGCGCAGCTGACCAATCGGACGTGCCGACGACGGTCACGGTCGAGCGATGGAATGGCTCCAGTTGGGACCTGGTCTTCCAGACAAGCAAGACTCTGCCAGATATTTCAGCAACGCCGCCGAACACCTCCGATTTGGTCTATGATCCGTGGACGCCGCAGCAGACGGGGTTGCACCGGGTGTGTGTGACGATCAGTGCGCCGGGCGATCCGGTCGCGACGAACAACACGCTCTGCCAGACGTTCACGGTTGGGGATGGGCTTTCGGGCACGTACACGATCGGCACAGCCAATGCAGGCAGTCCGCGGAACTTTGCGACGATCCAGGATGCAGTTGATGCGCTCTACGCGCGTGGCGTGACCGGACCGGTGACGTTTGAGTTGACCGATGCGTCGTACACGGTGGGGAGTTTGAGCGGGCCGCCGGCGCCGGCGTTGGATTTGAGTTCGAAGGTTTTGGGTGTCAGTGCGACGAACACGGTGACGTTCAAGCCATCGCTGATGCGGAGTCTGACGCGCGGCGCGGTATCAATCCGCTTGCAGAGCACCAACGGCGTCGGCATCTACATCGCGCAGAATCTCAATCCCGCAAATCCGAATGCGGTGCAGAACCAATTCAAGAACTCCCAGCTCTACGCCAATCCGACGCCGTACATTCGGTTTGACGGAGGGGATCAGAAGTCGTTGCGGTTTTTGCTGGACGTAGGGAGTGCCACGCCGCAGCAGATGCCGCACCGTGCGGTGTTTTACCTTGGGACAGGGGCATCGAACATTGTGGTGCGGAACTGTTTGATTGAGAACTGGCCGCAGTCGTCGGCGTCGTATGCGAGTGATTTGCCGGTGGTGCGGTACATTGCGCCGAACTTTACGTTCGAGCCGGATGTGCGGCAGTTGCAGTCTGGTCCGTCGAGCTATTCGGCGGGTGTAGTGCTGCGGTCGGTGGTGCCGTCGCAAGGTGGGGTGAACGCGTTTGGGTTGGACACGTTGACCAACGACAACAACGTCATCGAGGGGTGCGAGATCAGTGGTTTTGGGTACGGAGTAGTTGCGTTGGGCGTGGGGCCGTTGTTCTACAACGATGTGTCGAGTCAGCCGAACCCGCGGTATCAGCGGTACTACAGCAAGGGGAACGTGATACGGAAGAACGTGGTGATGAGCGTAGGCCGTGCGGGGGTGTACTGTGGGTACACGGAGGGGACAGTGATCGAGGGCAACCGGGTGCTCAACGTTGGAGTAGGTTCGACGGGAGTTGGGGGTCGTGATGCTGCTGGGATTATGGTTGGAGGGAAGGCCCGTCCGGGCGAGCAGGTGTACAACAACATTGGGGTGGTGGTGCAGAACAACGAGGTTTCGCACATTAGTTCGGATGTGCAGGTGTGGGGGATCTTGGTCGAGCAGACGCAGAACGTGTTTGTCAACCCGTCGGGTGGGACGGTGAGCTTCCCGGACGTAGCCGAGCAGACGGTGGTTCGTGGGAACATCGTCTGGGCGATCAGTCGGACGACAGCGCAGGCGACGGCGGCCGGGATTCACCTGTGGACGCGGCGGTCGCCGAGCGTAAGTGGCATCGTGCAGTTCATCACACCGGCGGCGGTGAACTATCTGACGCGAGGGGACCGCGTGCTCAACAACACGGTGATCATTAGCGGTGACAACGTCACTGGTGGGGGGAGCATTGTTGGGATTGGAGTGCAGAGCAGCATGTCGCCGGAGGTGATCAACAACGCGATTGCGGTGACCGCGAGTGCAGGTGCGGTTGATCGCAGCAGTGGCAATACGCTGGCGTGTTTGTTGTATCAGGGCGTCAAGCCGACAGGGACGACGGGACTTCGGTCGAACACGAACGCGTACTGGTATCCGAGCGGAGCGGTGATGGGGCGATTTATCGAGGAGTTGCGGGATCCTTCCACGGGCGCACTCGTGACGATTGACCCGGGCAGCGAGTTGGACTACAGGACGCTGGCACAGTGGAAGTCGTGGATGAAGCAGGATTTGAGCAGTGTGGTGGGGAACTTTGTGGGCGACTACGTGCAGTTGAACACGACCCCGCCGAAGCTGCGGGTGCGGACCAATCCGCCGCCGACGGGTTCGATTTTGGATCGTCGGGGCGAGCGGTTGGGCAGCGGAGAGGTTGATCTCGACGGTGACGGTCGTGGGGTCAACGGAGCCAAGTACAGCATTGGAGCCGACGAGTTTCAAGGGAACCTGTACGTCAACGACCTGGAGGCGCTGGAGATTTTGAGTCC
>NICF_comb_assmDRAFT_10003314_pt1 | contig 11700 bp, 10 predicted proteins | sample NewIslPassag4_SG_FD_11279 | JGI IMG/M metagenome (IMG submission 11279) | reverse complement strand
GAACGCCGCCAGCTTGTAGCGAGTGCAATCCACACCCAAGGTGGCGGCCGCGTCCTCATCGGCGCGGATGGCCCGCAGGCCGTAGCCCAACCGGCTGCGGGCGATCTGCCACCACATGAGCAGGGTGGCGACCAGCAGCCCCAGCATGAGCGCGTAGAACAGCAGGCGATTGGCGCCCACGCTGCTGCCCATCAGCTCGCGCAGCAGTGGGGGAGCGGGAACGGAGGGGACGTTGACCCCTTTGCCGCCCTCCGTGATCGCGCTCGCTGCCATGGCGACCTGGCGCAGCGCTTCGGCCAACCCGAACGTGGCGATGGCGAAGTAGTGCCCGCGTAGCCGCAAGATCGGCCAGCCGACCAGCAGCGCGAAGGCCACAGCGACCAATCCCCCCGCCAGCCACGCGACGGGAAACGGCAGTCCCAGTCGGACGATGGCCAGCGCGCTAGTGTATGCACCTAGCCCAAAGAACGCGACGTGACCGAACGAGGCGTAGCCGGCAAGGCCGCCAATCAGGTTCCACGCGGTGGCCATCGTGATCAGCATGAACAGCTCGGTGAGGAACTTGACCTGGTATCCGCTGGCGAAGAACGGGACTAGCAGCAGGAGGAGCACGGCACCGGTTCCCACGGCCCACGCGGCAGCCGGGCTCGCACGCCAGGCCCATGGCGCGGCCGGCTCTGCGGCCACCCGACGCGCGGGATCAGCAGCAGGTACCGACGCCTTGGGAGGATGTGGCGGGGCGGTGGTCCGATTGCGCCTAGGCATACCCAACTCGCCCCAGCAGCCCGGTCGGACGGACGACCAGGATAAGGACCAGCAGCGCGTAGCCGATCGCGTCCTGGTAGCCCGGGCCGAGCAGTGCCGCGCCCACCGTCTCGGCCACCCCCAGCAGTAGGCCGCCTACCAGTGCCCCGGCCATGTTGCCCAGCCCGCCCAGGGCCGTGACTACGAAAGCCTTGCCCGTGTAGGTGAGGCCCATGATCGGCGTGATCGGCAGCGTCATACTGATGAGGCCGCCGGCCAGTCCGGCTAGGGCGGCGCCGATCGCGAAGGTCAGCGCGTAGATGTAGTCGATACGGATGCCGACGCCTTCGGCGGCCAGCAGGTCCATGCGCGTGGCGCGGATGGCGCTGCCCGTGCGCGTCCGGTCCATGAACAGGAACAGGGCGAGCGTAGCGAGCAGCGCTACCAGCAGCGCCGCCGCGCGCAGGTACGGCACAATCAGCGGCCCCACTACGACGCCGTGGCCACTGAGACCGGTGGTGATCGAGCGCACGTCACCCGTCCAGGCGACGATGCTCAGGTTCACGATCACCAGGTTGAGGCCGAAGGTCAGGATCAGCGTCATGAATATCGGGGCGCGGACGATCAGGTTGATCACGTACTTCTGGAGCAAGTAGCCGAGCGCGAACATGAGCACCGTCGCCAGTGCTGCACCGAGGAACGGATCGAGGCCTGCTCCTACGAACAGCCAGTAGGTGGTGAACGCGCCCAGCATGACGAACGCGCCATGACTGACGTTGATCACGTTCATCACACCCCACACGAGGGAGAACCCTAGCGCTACCAGGGCGTACAGCCCACCGAGGAGGATCCCGTTGACCAGCGCTTGCCCGAGCAGTCCGCTGTCCATCGTTCCTCCGCCCGCGTTCTAGCGCCGGTCCCACTCGGGCATGGGGTACATGAGCCGGCCGGTCGCCGCCTCGGGCGGTGCCACTGGGACCTGCTGGCCGTTCTGGATCTGGATGATGGTGATGCCCGTTCCCGTGTTCTGGCCGACCTCGTTGAACTTGATCGGCCCGTAGAAGGTGTTGACCTCGAGAGTGGCGAGGGCATCGCGGACGCGCACTGGGTCGATGGTGCCGGCCGCCTCGATCGCCGCCTGGAGCACGGCGCCGCAGCCGGCCGCGGCTGCCGCCGCGTAGTCGACCTCATACTTGTACTTGTCCTGGAACAGGCGCGCGTAGTCGGCAGCGCTACCGAACAGCTTGCCGCTGTCCGTGTAGGGCAAGCCAGGGGCCCACCAGGTGGGCGAGATCACGTAGTTGGCGTCGGCTCCCAGGGCCTCTGTGTAGCTGGCGTAGGTAGGGCCGGTCGTCTGTACCGTCGCCTTTGGGTTAAAGCGTAGCTCCTTCATCTGCCGCGTCATGAGCACCAGATCGTTGGTGTAGCCCGTGCCCACCAAGACATCCGGGTTGCGCGCCTTGGCCGTCAGCAGGGGCGTGGATAGATCGCTCGCGCCGATCGGATACTCCTCGAACGACACGATCTCCATGCCCCGTGCCCGGGCAGCGGCTTCGATCGACTGGGCCACGGCCTTGGGGAAGAGGTCGTTGCGCGAGATGATGGCCACGGTCTGAGGTGGCGCAGGCAGTGTGCTCAACAGGTCGATGCTGGCCTGTCCCACGAGGGCGTTGGGCGCGAGCAGGCCGAACAGGTAGCGGCGCCCCTGTTGGAACACCGACTCCGAGCTGGCGCTCGGCGAGAGCATCGGCACCTCGTACTTGTCGGTGACCGCCGACGCCGCGAGGGTGGCGCCGCTGCCGTAAGGGCCGAAGATGAATTGGGCGTGGTCCTCCGTGATCAGCTTCTCCACCAGCTTGACGGCCTGCGTGTTGTCGCTCTTGTAGTCGTAGTAGCGCATCTCCACCCGGTAGCGTTTCCCGCCAGCCGGGATGCCGCCCTTCGCGTTGACGGTCTCCGCCCACAGGTCGTAGCCGTCCTTCTGCTGTTTGCCCTCGCGCGCCAGATCGCCGGTGAGCGGCAGCGCGGCGCCGATCAACAGCGTCTCGGTAGCCGATCCGCCGGTCTGCCCCTCCGCCCCTCGGCCGGGTACGGCGCTTCCGCCACAGGCGGCCAGCACCAGAGCGGTTACGAGGGCAAGACTGCTGGCGAAATGACGGACGCTCGCGCTCATCTGGGTTCTCCTCCCCCTTGCTCCGTACCTCCGGGGGCAGCAGCCCACAGCCCGGCCAGCTCCCCGCGCGCCTCGTGCTGGGGCGCTGCCCGGTTCCCGACGGCGGTGCCCCATTGTGGGCCATAGAGTACTGCACACGGAGGGCACGAACAATACTCCGTTGCACGAGTCGCGCGATCGCGGGCTTGTGCGCCTGGCCCTAGCCAGCGGACGCTCTCTGGGGCACAATGTGCCGGCGCTCGGGCGACACCTCGGATGCCACGCTGGTCGAAGCGGGGAAGGGGACGCAGATGGCGATGCTGGTGCGCGGGGGCCTGGTATTGAGGGATGCAGATGCGCCGGCGGCCCGCGCCGATATCCTGATCGAGGGCGAGCGGATCGTCGCCGTCGAGCCCGTGCTATCGGTGGGTCCCGACACCACCGTGCTCGACGCGCGCGAGCGGCTCGTCATCCCCGGGCTGGTCAACGCGCACACTCACGCGCACAACCACCTGGCCAAAGGAGCCATCGACGGGCTCCCCCTCGAGCTGTGGCTCGGCCACCTGGCCGCGCGGGTGGTGGGACGCACGCCGCACGAGATCTACGTGGGCGCGGCGCTCGGGGCCATCGAGATGGCCAGGACGGGTACTACCTGCGCCTGCGAGATGGCACAGATCCTCCCCTGGCCTACCCCGGAGGCACTCGATGCTGTGGCTCAGGCGTATGCCGATGTGGGCCTGCGGGCCAGCATCGCCGCGCAGGTGACGGACCTGTCCGTACTGCACTCGCTGGCCGGGCTCGCCGCCCGGGTGCCCGTCGCGGTACAAGCCGAAATCGCGCGCCAGCCGCCCTACCCGTTGGCCGAGGTGCTGGCCACGCTGCGCGATGCAGCGGCCCGCTGGCACGGGGCGGCCGGCGGCCGGCTGCGGTTCGGCGTCGGCCCCAGCATCGTGCACCTGTGCAGCGACGCGTTCCTGAGAGGGCTGGCGGCGCTCGCTACCGAGCGCGGGCTAGACGTGCAGACGCATCTCTGCGAGACCAAAGCCGAGGCTGTCACCGCCTGGCGCCGCTACGGCCGGAGTGCCACGGCCCAGCTCCGTGCCCTAGGGCTGCTCGGTCCGCGCACGCTGCTGGCGCACAGTATCTGGCTCGACGATGCGGATATCGCGGCGATCGCGGAGGCCGGCAGCACCATTGCCCACAACCCGATCAGCAACCTCAAGCTCGGTGCGGGCGTCGCGCCCTTGCTGCGCCTGCGCGAGCGCGGCTGTCAGGTGGCGCTGGGCACGGACGGGTCTGCTAGCTCGGACAACCAGAACCTGTTCGGCGCGCTGCGCCTGAGCGCCCTCCTGCCGCGCGTGACCACGCCCGACTACGCGCGCTGGCCGTCGGCCGCCGATGCATTCCGGATGGCGACGCTCGGCGGGGCGCGCGCCGCCGGATTCGAGGGCCACATCGGCCGTATCGCGCCCGGCTACGCGGCCGATCTGGTCCTGCTCGACCTCCACGCCACGTACTTCCACCCGCTCAATGACCCGATCGCCCAGCTCGTCTACTGCGAGGTCGGCAGCTCGGTACGCACGGTGCTCGTGGCCGGACGCGTGATCGTGGAGGAGGGCCGTGTTACCACGGTCGATGAGGCGGCGCTGCTGGCGGAGGCCGACGCGATCGCGACACGCATCCAGGCGAGCTTGGACGGCCCGTTGGCCCTGACGCGGCACCTGGGGCCGTATCTGGACGCCGCGTATCGCGAGCTAAGCGCGGCGCCCTGGCCGGCAGCGAACTAGGGCCGGCCAAGAGGTCGCACTGGCGGCCGCGCGGCTCTGTCGCTCGGCCCCCAGCTAGGTTTCGCCAGCCCCGGAGATCCAGCCTCGCCCCAGCTATGCCTCCTCGCGTCCTGGATTGTCCAGGCGGAAGAAATTGCTCTGCCGGCCGTCTCGCTTGTGCTCCTGGAACAGGAAGACGAGCTGGCGCTCATCGAACGACCGGAACCACTCGTCCCAGCTGATCGGTTCGAGCCGCCGACCACCGTAGCCCGGGAAGTCGAACCGGAGCACCCCTGGTCGCCCGTCGTGTCGGGTGCTGGGGATCGTCGCCGGGGTGGCCTGCCGCTCCTCGGCCCACCGCCGGATCACCTCGTGGCTGCGTGTCGCCAGCGTCTGGCCGGGGCGGTCCTCGTGCTCGTCGGGCGAGTGCACCCACTTGGCGCGCAGCGTCGTCTTCGACAGTTGATCGCGGTGGGCTTCCAGGAAGCGGCGGTCCTCGGGCGTGAGATTCTTCGCGGTCACCGCGACGGCTGCGGCAGTATCGCCAGCTCTGGTCTGCTCACGGGTCGTGTTCGCTGCGGCCATAGCTCCTTCCCCTATCTACCACCGGTCTGATCGGCGCATACTCGCACCGAATGCCAGCTAGCAACCGCCGTGCCACCACCCGTGACTCGGCGTCCCGCCGGGGCGGTGGAAGCGTTCACGAGGCGATCAGGTACGCGCCGAGCAGCACCAGTGCTGTCCCGATCAGGCGCGGCCCGGTCAGGGCCTCGCCGAGCAGCGGGGCGGCCAACAGCACGGTGAACGCCAGGCTCAGGCGGTCGAGCGCGCTCACCGGGCCAGCCTGGCCGAGGCGTAGCGCGGCGAAGTAGCAGAGCCAGGAGACCGCGCCCGCCACCCCACTGGCGACGACGAACAGCCAGGCGCGTCCGTCGACTGCCTGCAGCGCACCGAGCCGGCCTGTGGCCGTCGCGAGGAGCAGGAGGAAGATGGTCATGACCACGGAGCGGGCCGTCGTCGCGGCAGTGACGTCCACGCTCTGCACACCGAGTCGCCCGAAGATGGCGACCAGGCCAGCGCACAGCGCCGACAGCAGCCCCAGGATCACCCAGCTCGGCATGCTGCGTCTCCTTCGCTACCCACGTCGGCGCAGCCCTCAGCGCGCCGCCCCGCTACCAGCTCCGTGCGGCGGCGATGCCCAACGCCGCGCCGCCCAGCCCGCCGAGCACGCTACCCACCAGATACGCCAGCGCCGGCACATAGGCGCCCTCGCGGAGCAAGAGCAGGCTCTCGTAGGTGTACGCCGAAAAGGTGGTGTAGGCGCCCAGAAACCCCGTGGCGAAGAACAGGCGCCAGAGCGGGTCGATCTCTAGCCGCTCGGTGGCCAGCGTCAGGAAGAACCCGAGGACGAGGCTACCGGTGATGTTGATCCCGAGGGTGCCGTAGGGAAATGTCGCGCCCAGCCAACGCCCCGCCAGCAGATTGACGATATAGCGCACGTTGGCGCCGAGAGCACCGCCCAGTGCAATGACCAGGTATGGCATGAGGACGTGATCTTTCAATACGCTACGCTCTCCTCGTCCCCCTTGGGCGACACACAAAAATCCTGACGCCACCCGGGGGTGTGTCAGGAGCCATCAGCAGCGTCGCGCTGCGGTTCGGGACGGCGGCCCAGGCGGGATCCATCGCCTCTGCCTCTAGCTTAGCATGGGGCCCCCGTCCGTCGCGCTCCGTCGCCCTGTGGGGGGCGTCAATCGCGCGCTAAGGTCGTAGTGGTTGGCAAGGGGGTCGCGCGCGGCGCCAGTCCGTCGGGGCGTCACCGCACGGCCTCGACGAACCGGTTCGTGTAGGTGGCGGCGAGATCGATGCGTGGTGCATTGCGTACCGCCTCGTCCGACAGCCGCAGCACCTCCAGCACCCGAGCGGGGCCGCCTTCGGGCATCAGCCCATCAGGCGAGAACATGGGCAGCGAGGCCTGCAGCGAGTCGACGTACAGGCGCTTATCGCCGCCGTAGAAACTCTCGGGCATGCGGTCGGCGATCTCGGCTGCGCTGTGCTGCTGGATCCACCGCAGGGCGCGCACGCTGGCCGTGACCGCCGCTTGTACGGTGCGCGGATGGGTGTCCAGGTACGCGCGCAGGGTGTAGAGCCCGCCGGCCGGATACGGGCCGCCGAGCGCGGTGGTAGTGTCGCGCTCCGAGCGCGTGTCCCACAGCACGCGCGCCTTGCCGAGCTGCTGGAGCTGCGTGGCGGTGGGGTCCAAGCACATCCCCGCGGGCACGCGGCCCGCCTCTAACGCCGCCAACGCCGACGCGCCAGTCCCGATGGAGATCACGCCCACGTCGTCGCGGGCCAGCCCGGCCTGCGCCAGGATGTAATTGAGCAGCATGTGAGACGACGAGCCCAGGCTGGTGACGCCCAGCGTCTGGCCCTTCAGGTCGGCGAAGCTGTGGACCTGGCTCGCCAGGCCGGGCTCGGCCAGCAGGACTACCCCGGGGTAGCGATCGAACAGCACGACCATCGTGAGCGGCACGACGTCGGTGGTCTGCTTCTGGATCGTGTGGTCGAAGAAGCCACTCACTAGGTCCACGCCGCCGGCCACCAGCGCCTCCAGCGCCCGCGCGCCCCCCTGGAAGTTCAAGATCTCGACCGTCAGGCCGGCCTCTTCGAACAGACCGAGCTGGTGGGCCAACGTCAGCGGCAGGTAGACGAACAACTCTTGCCCGCCTACTCCGATGGCGATCTGCCGCTTCTCGGGCGGGGCCGTGACGGACTCGGCGGGGACCGCAGGTGCCGCCCCTTCGCGCGTGGGTGCGGCCACGGGCGCGGCCGGCCGTGGGGGCGCGGCGGCCGGCCGGTCGCACGCCGCGAGCCAGAGACCGAGCAGTACGCAGCCGATGACCGAAAGCGGTTGCACCAGAGCATTGCCAATCACATCGTCACTCCGCTTTCCTCCGACATCCGGACTGAGACTAGCACCTGGCCTAGTCGGGGGCAACAGCTGCATGGCGGTGTCCCGGTCTGGTCGGTCGCTTGCTCGACCGGGCAGATCGGCCTAGAAAAAGAGCACAGGGCGCGGCACGTTGGAACCGTTGCGCCCCACGACCATAGGGGAGCATCATGCGCGAGCTGCCTGAGCCGCCCCACCGCGCTGAGCCACCCGCGCTGATCGAAGAGTATTGGGAGCGCCGGATCGAGACCGCCGACGGGCGCCTAGTCGAGCGCCGGCTGCGACAGGTCCGCTGGAGCGCCAGCGCGGCGAGCGGGCCGAGCGCCCAGGAGCTACGAGAGGCGGCCGCGCCGTTCCTGCGGGCGCTGTTGGTGACCGTGGTGGCCCCGGCGTTGGGCCGCCTCGCCGTGCGAGCGCTGGCGCCGCGGTTGCTCGCGGCCCTGCCTGCTTCCCCAAGCGTGCTGCGCTTGGCTCGCGGGCAGCGCCGTGCCCGCCGGCCACAGCCTTCGCTCCCAGGGCATGCGCGGCCCGCGCTCGACACCCCGCCGCCAGCGCGGCCCGCGCTCCCGCCCGGCCAGGGACAATAGGGCAGCTCAGCAGACCCGGGCCACCACGCGCAGCACGTGGCCCACGCTGCTCTCCAGCGGCTGCGTCGTGTCGACCGCCAGGTAGCGCTCGGGCGGTATCTCGGCCCACGGCTCCCACTCGCGCGCCTGCTGCTCGTAGATGGTCCAATCGGCGTCCGACGCTTCGCCGGGCGCCTCGGCCCGGGCAGCCAGCCGCTCGCGCGCCACCGTTGCCGGACAATGACACTCAATGGCCAGCCAGGGAACGCCGTGCGCGCTGGCCAGCGCCGCGGCGGCTCGGCGATCGGCAGCCCGACGGTACGTGCCGTCGAGCACTACCGACACCCCGCGTTCCAGCCATCCTCGCGCCTCCTCCAGCAGGGCCGCGTAGGTGGCCGCGGTGCTCTGGGGAGCGTACAGGGCGTCGCGCAGCGCGGCGGGGGGGCGTGCGGTGGGGGCCAGGCCCGCGCGCCGCTTGCGCAACACGTCGGTGTGCAGTGCCACCGCCGCCAGGCGCGCCGCAAGCTGGCGGGCGAGCACCGACTTGCCGCTCGCCGGTAGGCCGCCGATCAGCAGCAGCAACGGGCGCGGTGCGGCGCCGGTGTAGCCGTAGAAGGCCAGGTCGAAGTAGGTCGTGGCCAGCGCGCGCTGGCGCTCGCGCTCGGCCGCCGGCTGCTCGGGCTCGCTGGCGGCGATACTGGCCACCAGCCCACGCACCAGCGCGCGCTGGCAGCGGAAGAACAGGAGCGGACGACGCAGCGCGGCGTCCCCGCTGCGCCGCACGTACGCGTCGACGAACGCCTCGGCCAGGTCGGCGCAAGCGTGGCGATCGAGGTCCATAGCCAGGAAGGCCACCTCGCTTGCCACATCGTTGCAGCGCAGCGCCGCGCTGAACTCGATGCAGTCGAAGATCACCACGCGATCGGTGATGCAGATGCTGCTCGCATGCAGGTCGCCGTGGCCGTCGCGCACCCGCCCGGCGGCGGCGCGCTGCGCCAGCAGCGGCGCGAGCTGCTCCAGCGCGTCGCCCGTCCACTCGCGCAGCCGCGCGTACTGCTCGGAGCTGAGCGTGCGGCCCACGTAGGGCGCGATACGCTCCAGTGTCTCTTCGAGCGTGCGGCGCACGGCGCCGGGGCGCCCATAACGGGCGATGCGGGGTGTGCTGGCGGCTGCGGCATGGAAGGGCGCCAGCCGCGCGGCGATCTCCTCCATGAGGGCCGGCGTCGCCTCGTGGCGAGCCAGTACCGCCGGCAGCATGCCGTCGTCAGGCAGACGGACCATCTCCACAGCGCGCTCGAGCACTGTCCCTCGCCCGCCAACCCACGGGCGGCCTGCCCGCTCGACGATCGGCACCACGCCCAGGTACACCTCGGGCGCGAGGCGGCGGTTGAGCGCTACCTCACGGCGACAGTAGTACGCCCGTCGCGCCGGGGTCGAGTAGTCGACAAAGCCCAGCGCCACGGGCTTCTTGATCTTGTAGACCCGGTCGCCAGCCAGGAGCACATAGGAGATGTGCGTCTGGCGCAGCTCCACGTCCCGCGGGGCGTGCGGGTAACTGGCTGGATCGAGCAGCCCCTGGATCAACGCGGGCAGCGATAGGTCCGGCATCGCGGCCTCCCAGAGTTGGCAAAGCGTTCCAGTCGCGCAGCCCGCCCTGCCAGCGCATGGCGTACACTGGAACGATAGACAATGCCTCCCGGCCCGAGCGACCTCGCGGCGCGCTCGCGTGAGGAGGGAAGCAGGTCACTGGCCGTGACAGGATCAAAAGCAGCCCCGGCGAGGGCGGCTCCGGGCAGCAGCCATGTGACGGGGTGACGTTGAGGCCACGCCAGTTCTGTCGACAGAGCCTAGAGGCACTCTGGCTGGATCCCCAGCCAGCCGGCGGCTGCGAGCGCTGGGCACTGGAGACCTTGCTGCGGCAGTTCGCCCGCGAGGATGTGCCCCCGCGCACGTTCGAGCGGCAGTTGCGCCTGCTGATCGCGCCCGATCTCTGCCCGCACCTCAGCTGCGCCGCCTGGCGGATCCTCGAGTGCTGGCGGCAGCACCAGCGCCGCCACGTCGCGCAGCAGCTCGCCGGCCGCCGCAACTAGGCCGATGGTCACCGACCGATGTTCGGCATGACCGCACCCGGCCGGTCAGCGGGAGGGATCCGCAACGCGGGATCTACGTTCGGCATCCTTGTCGCTAACGCTAGCATGCTATCCTGAGGGCGAATCGGCCACGCTTGACTGCGCCCAGCGGAGGAAGCGTTCGCCGCAGCTGGATCGACCACACGGTCACCAATAACGAGGGGCTCGCGGCCGGCGTTGCCCTCGGCCGCTGTGCCGTGACGACGGCCGGCCCGCGCGACGGGCGCTCGCTCGCGCGGGGCCTCGCCGCATCTCCGAGCACCTCGCTGAGTGGGGAGGAGTGGACAGCCATGGCGACGACGATCCTGGTGCCCCTGGACGGCTCGGAGTTCGCGGAGCGGGCGGTCCCCTTCGCCGCGTACCTCGCCCGGCGCGCCGGCGCGGAGATCGCCTTGCTGCGCGCGGTTCAGGCGCGCACCTTTCCGGGCGCGGATCCTACTGACGCCGAGGTCAAGGTCACTCAAGAAGCTGAGGCGGCGCTCGACCAGGTGGCTGCGAGCTTGCGACAGCAGGGCATCGCAGCCAGCACCCACGTCTATTACGACTCCGCGACCAGCGCCCTGACCGACGCTCTGCGCGCCCAGCACCCGGACCTGGTCGTGATGTCGACCCACGGACGCTCGGGCATCGGGCGGTGGCTGTACGGGAGCGTCGCGGAGCACGTGCTGCACCACGCCACCATGCCGGTCCTGCTCGTGCCGGCGCGCTGTCGCCGGGAGTGGAAGCCCGACGCGATCGGGCCGGTGGTGGTCGGGCTAGATGGCTCCCCGCTGGCCGAGGCGGCGCTCGCGCCGGCGGCGCAGTTGGCCGCCTGGCTAGACACCGAGCTAGTACTCGCCGAGGTCATTGAGCCGATCGTTCCCGTGGTCACCGACGGCGCGGCGTACGTACCGCCCGTCGACGAGGAGGCCGAGCTGGCCGCGGCCCGGCAGTACCTCGACAGCCTCACACGGGACACCCGGCTCGGGGGGCACAAGGCTAGCGTCGTGACCATGGTCGGGGACCCCGCGACTCTCCTGGTGCGAATTGCCGATGAGCGGGGTGCGGCGGCTATCGCGCTGGCCACGCACGGGCGCACGGGCCTAGCGCGCCTCGTTTTGGGCAGCGTGGCGGTCGCCACGCTCCAGCGCGCGGATGTGCCGCTGCTCGTCTATCGGCCGGTGGAGATGCGACCACAGCAGGCCCCAGCATCGCCTGGCGAGCAGTCGCTGCAGTTGGCCCTGAGTCGCTCAGAACTAGCGGTAGTGGAGCGGGGCCTCACGACGCTGCTGCGCGAGGGCGTCAGCGACACGGAGCGCACGACCGCCTCGGCACTGCTCGACCGCCTGCGCCGACTCGGGGCCGAGCCGGGCGGGGCCTGAGCGGATCAGATACCCACCACGTTGATCGGCTC
>NICF_comb_assmDRAFT_10003311_pt1 | contig 11704 bp, 9 predicted proteins | sample NewIslPassag4_SG_FD_11279 | JGI IMG/M metagenome (IMG submission 11279) | reverse complement strand
GCAGGAGCTGCGCCGGCTGCCGGCGGTGGACCAACTGATGCAGGCCCCCGCCGTGGCTGCCGCCGCGGCCGGCCTGCCGCGTCCATTGGTCGTTGACGCCGTCCGGGCCGCCATCCAAGACGCCCGGGAGCGGGTGCGCGCGGGCGCCCCGGCGCCCGGCCCCGAAGAGCTTGCGCAGCGGGCCGCCCGTGCAGTGCAAACACTGCGCCGGCGGTTGTTGACGCCTGTCATCAACGCCACTGGCGTCGTCCTTCACACCAACCTGGGCCGGGCCCCGTTGAGCACTGCGAGCTTGGCCGCCATTCAGGCCGTCGCGTCCGGTTACAGCAACCTGGAGTACGAAGTCGACGCCGGCCGGCGCGGGTCCCGCCACGTGCACGGCGAAACGCTGCTTACCCGGCTTACAGGCGCCGAGGCGGCCATGGTGGTCAACAATAACGCCGCGGCGGTGCTCCTGGTCCTGAGCGCCCTGGCCCACGGGCGCGAGGTGATCATCTCGCGCGGCGAGATGATCGAGATCGGCGGCGCATTTCGCATTCCGGACGTCATGGCGCAAAGCGGCTGCATCCTGCGGGAGGTGGGCACCACCAACCGCACGCACCTGCGCGACTACGAGCAGGCCATCGGGGAGCAGACCGCCGCGATCCTAAAGGTGCATCCTAGCAACTATCGAGTAATTGGTTTCACCGCGTCGGTCCCCACGCGGGAGCTCGCGGTGGTGGCCCACCAGCGCGGGCTCATCCTGATCGAAGACCTGGGCAGCGGCGTGCTGGTGCCGACCGAAGCATATGGCCTCGCCCACGAGCCGACCGTGCAGGAGACGGTGGCGGCGGGGGCCGACCTGGTGACATTCAGCGGGGACAAGCTTTTGGGCGGCCCCCAAGCAGGCGTCATCGTCGGCCGGCGAGACTTGGTGGAGCGGTGCCGGCGCCACCCGCTCGCGCGCGCCGTGCGGGTGGACAAGCTGACGCTCGCCGCGTTGCAGGCCACCTTGCAACACTACCTGGACGGCACGGTGGAGGAGATCCCGGTATACCGGATGCTGGCCCGCACACCGGAGGAGTTGGCCCGCCGGGCGGAGGCCATTAAAGAGCAGGTGGAGCGGCCCCGGCGGCACAAAGCGGAAGCCCAGCCGCAAGACGGGCTGCCGGCGCGCTGGCAAGCCGCCGTGCGCGTGGTGCGCACCGTTTCCACCGTGGGCGGGGGTTCGCTACCCGGCGAAGGGCAGCCCAGCGCGGCGGTGGCGGTCTCCGTCTATCCGTTGCCGGCCGCTGTGGGTGCGGACGCGGCCGGGCCCGCACCGTTTGCGGGTGTGGAGGCCTTGGCTGCAGCCCTGCGCCGCCGCCAGCCGCCCATCGTGGGCCGCATCGAGGACGGCGTGCTGCTATTGGACTTGCGCGCGGTCGACCCCGCCGAGGATGAGCTGCTGGCCCTTGGCCTGGCAGCGGCCCTGGAGGAGATCGGGTGTACGTTATAGGCACCGCCGGGCACATCGACCACGGGAAGAGCACCCTCATCCGGGTCTTGACGCAGATTGACCCTGACCGGCTCAAGGAAGAGCAGGCCCGCGGCATGACCATCGACCTGGGTTTTGCCTGGCTGACGTTGCCGTCCGGCAGGGAAGTGGGCATCGTCGATGTGCCGGGGCACCACCGTTTCATCCGTAACATGCTGGCCGGCGTCGGCGGCATCCGGCTGGTGCTCTTTGTGGTCGCGGCCAACGAAAGCTGGATGCCCCAGTCCCAGGAGCACCTGGAGATCCTGGACCTCTTGGGCGTGGACCGGGGCATCGTCGTCCTCACCAAGACGGACCTGGTGGACGCCGAGTGGCTGGCGCTGGTGGAAGAGGACGTGCAGCAGCGGCTGCAGGGGACGGTGCTGCAAGGCGCTCCCATCGTCCCCGTGTCCGCGGTGACGGGCTCTGGGCTCGACCGGCTGGTCCACGAGATCGACGCCATGCTGGGCCAACTGCCGCCGCCACACGACCACGGACGGCCGCGTTTGTGGGTGGATCGCGCTTTTTCCATCCGCGGCGCCGGCACGGTGGTGACAGGCACCCTCGAAGGCGGGTCCTTCCGGGTCGACCAGGAGGTGGAGATCCTGCCGCAGGGCCGCCGGGCCCGCATCCGGGGCCTGCAGACCCACAAGCGCAGCCTGCCGGAGGCAGCACCCGGGTCGCGCGTGGCCGTCAACTTGGTGGGCGTGGACGCGGCCGACCTTCAGCGCGGGGTGGCCGTATGCGGCGCCGGGCAACGGCGGGCGGTGCAGGTGGTCAACGCCGGCGTGCGCCTGCTGCCGACCCTGGCCCACGTCCCCGGCGATATGGCGGAGCTCATGCTCCATGTGGGTTCGGCTGAAGTGATGGTGCGGGTGCGGTGGCTGGAAGCAGGTGCGCCGCAGCCCGGCAGCGACGTCCTGGCGCAACTGTGGCTCGCGGAACCCCTGCCCGTCCAATTTGGCGACCGGTTTGTGCTCCGGGACCCGGCCCAGCAAGTCACCGTGGGCGGCGGCCACATCCTGGATCCTGCAGCCGAGCGGGTTCGCGTGCCCAGCCTGCGCCTGCCGGCGCGCCGGACGGAGCTGCACCTGCCCGGACTGCCGCGGGAGCGGCGCCTGAACCTGGAGCTGCTGCGTACCCGCTGGGAAGTGGCCCGGGCGGGGCCGGCCGAGTACGGCCGGCTGGTGGAGACGGCGGCGCTGGAGCAGCAAGTGCTGTCTCGGGTCGACCTGGCTTGGCAGGTACCGCTGGAGCGCACCGCGCTGGAGGAAGCGGTAGCGGCCGCAACCCAGCGGGGTGCCATCGTCGCCCTGCCGTCGTACGTGATCGCGGCCGGCGCCTGGGAGCGGTTCGTCGGTGCCCTACGGGAGCACCTGCGCGACTACCACCGGCGCTATCCTCTCCGGCCCGGTCCGGGCCGTGAGACCGTGCGCACCAGTTTGGGCGTCAACGCCCGCCTCTTCGACGAAGCGCTGGCCCGCCTTACCGAAGCCGGCGCCGTGGTGGCCGAAGACGCGGCCCTGCGGCTGCCCAGCCACGCCGTGCGCCTGTCGGCGGAGCAGGAGGCCGCGGCGGAGCGGCTCATTGCGCGCCTTATGGAAAATCCCTATTCGCCGCCCGTATGGGGCGAACTCATGACCCTGGAGGGCGTCGACGCCGAACTGCTGGGCGCCCTCATTTACCTGGGCCGGCTGGTGAAGGTCAGCGCGGACCTGGTGTTTCCCCGCTCCGTCGTGGAGGACGTACAGGCCCGGGTGCGGGAGCACATCGCGGTCCACGGCTCGGTGGATGTGGCCGGTCTGCGGGACATGCTCAACACCAGCCGCAAATACGCCTTGCCGCTTCTGGAGTACCTTGATCAGATCGAGTTTACCCGCCGCGTCGGCGACGTGCGAGTCCTCGCCGCCCGTGCCCCCTCAGATTCGGAAACCCGGGAGAAACGCGGGCATGCGGTGTAAACGCCGGCTCAACGGGTCTTCCGGTTTCTACCGGCCTTCGCTTTGAGCCCGCAGGCGGCGGTGCGCGGCCGCCAGCGGCGCGATGCCGCGGGCCCGCAGTTGGGGCGACAAGCCCGGCTGCTCCGCCAGCGCCCGCATGGCCTGCTCCAGCATGCGCAACCGCTCCGCATCGGACAGCGGCGGTGCCAGGCCCTTGAGCAGTGGCCGGCGCTGCGGCCCAGGGAAGGCTGCTGGGCTGCCCATGGCGGTCCCCCCTCGTTCACCGGCGGACGCATTTACGGCTCCCCGACTTGAAATCGCGCTCGCGGGATCAGTGTAGGCGGGGACCAGGCAAGCTATTCCACCCGGCGCAGCCGGCGGCGGTAGGTTTCAAATTGAATGGCATCAATTGAATGGCATCCTATGGTGTCTTTTGCTGAGGAATGAAGGGAAAGGACTCTTCTGCCGCGATGGGGAAGTCTTGCGCCGGTGGTGATTCAGGAGGCCGGGGTGGGGTTAGAACCCATGAAGCGCCGACGCGAGGCGGTATACGGGTTTCTCGTAGGAAGCGCCGTTGGGGTGGGCCTCCTTTCTGCCGCATGGTTGATCGAGGCGGGCACGCAGCGGCCAGTGCTCCGTTGGATGCCCGTGGCGTACGTGGGGCTGCTTGCGGTCGCCGGCGCCGTAGCCGCGTGCCGCTGGGCTGAGCTCAAGGAGCAGGCCATGACCGACCCGCTCACGGGCCTGTTTAACCGGCGGTACTTCCTCAGCGTGCTAGAAAAGCAGATCGCCCAGGTCCGACGCAGCGGCGGCAGCGTCTCGCTGCTCATCCTGGACGTGGACAACTTCAAGCGTATCAACGACCGCTTCGGTCATCCCGAAGGCGACCGGGTTTTGCGGCGGGTGGCCGACGCCATCGTCGCATCGAGCCGCCGCTCGGACGTGGTCGCCCGGTGGGGCGGCGAAGAGTTTGCCATCATCCTCCCGGACACCGACGCCAACGGGGCGCGGTGCGCCGCCCAACGCATCGCGCGCGCCGTGGAGCAGGCCATAGGAACCTCCTTGTCGGTGGGCTGGGCCACGTTCCCGGACGAGGCAGAAGGCGCGCTGCTCACCCGCGCGGACGCGCGCATGTACCAGCACAAGCGGGACAAGGACTCGAGCCGGGCGTAGCCGCTCACCCGCGGCCCGCACCCATCTGCCCGTTCCACCGCATGCCGGGGGCGCATATCCTACAAGGGTTGCATTTCCGCAGCAACGGGCACTTGCTGCGATGGTGCCCGTGGAAACCGCCCCTGCGGAGAGGGGGATGGGCCATGGCCCGGCGCGTCCGTCGCCCGCGGCGTACAGGCTGGAACGTGGTGGTGTCCGATGAGGATCTGGCTGCAGAGGAATTCGCGGCAGAACCCGCCTCGCTTGAGCCTTCTGCAAGGCGGAGACCGCGCCGCCGGGGGCGGCTGCGCCGGCACCGGGAGGAGTTGGCCCACGAGACAGAGAGCGCCCTTCTGAATGGCCACGTGGCGCAGGACCAGGTGCAGGCAGCCCATCCGGCGGGCGGGGATCCGGCGGGGCAGGCCCGCCGCGACTCCGGCTCCACGGAACCCTCACCGCCGGAAGTCGAGGAGCGGACCGCCACCGGATTCACCGTCTTTCGCAGCCCGACCATCGAATCGTTTCGGGTCCAACTGCTGGGCGCAGGGCCTGCGGGCGGCGGCCGGGCCGGCCAGGACATCTTGCTGGGCAGGGCCGGGGGCCCGCTGATTGAGGAGCTAGGCGGTGTGCCCAGCGGCGCTAGCGGCAGCCCGGTGATGGTCGACGGAAAGATCCTCGGGGCGCTGGCGTATGTCTTCCCGCCCGATTTCTCTTTGGTGGGGATCACTCCCATCGAGGCCATGCTGGCTTTGACCCGGGAGCCCGGGCTTTCTGATGCCGCTCCCCTAGGCGTGCCCGAGCCCGGCGGTTCCGATGTCCCGGCGGATGGGAAAGCCAGCCGGCAGAGCCGGCCGGTCCTCGGCAGTCGCTTCGTATTGCCCGTGGCCAACGGTTTTCAGCACCTGGGCGCCCGCGCCGCACTGGAGAGCAGCCTGAATGTGCGGTTCCCGGCGGCGTACCCGGGCCGCAGTTCCGAAGCGCCCACTCTCGAGGTGGGATACCCCGCGGCTGTCACGGACGGCAGGGAACTGAAACCGGGCAGCCCGGTGGGGGTCGGGTTGCTGGTGGGCGATCTGCGGGTGGGGGTCATTGGCACGGTTACCCTGGTGCAGGACCAGGACGTGTTCGCCTTCGGGCACCCGGTGTTCTTTACGGGGCCCAGCCAACTGCCGCTGACCGCAGCGGTCATCCTGGAGACGGCGCACGGGCCGGAGCCCGCCAAGATCGGGGACATCGGGCAGGTCATCGGCACGGTCACCCAGGATCGGGCCGCCGGCATCTTGGGCCGCCTTGACCAGGCGCCGCCTTTGGTGGAACTCCGCTACTGCGTGTACGACCAGGACCGGGGGCGCACCGAGGTGCTTTTGGCCGGCGCGGCGGCGAGCCCGGTGTTCCTGCCCATGCTGGCCTCGGTGGCAGCCCAGGAAGCCATGCTGCGGGCCATGAACCGCATCGGCCAAGGAACCGCCGCGTGGGAGTGGATCGTGACCGTGCGCGAGCTGCCTGACCCGGTGCGGCGGCAGGAGGTGGCCACCGACGAGACGGACATTGGCGCCGTGGTGGCGGAAAGCGTTGTACCTTTCCTGGAGCAGCTTCTGCAGCAGGGGCTCACTGTGGCGGCCATTGACCTGAGCGCGCGGGTGGAGATGGCGCCGGCCGCGCCGCTCTTGGTGGAGACGTGAAGGACCTTGCGCCGGCCGCGGAGCAACCAGGGACGCCCTGCGGTGGGGTGCCCTGTTGCATCACGGCGGGAGAATGGCGGGAGTAGATGGGAATCGAACCCACCGAAGACGGCTCGAGCCGCCTCCCGACGGTTTTGAAGACCGCGGCCGGCACCAGCCGGTCAACTACCCCCGCGAACGTGCCGGAAACAGAGAAGCCATCCTCATTATAGCACACGGCAGAACACACAGCCGGCCTAGTCCCAGCGTGCGCCGGAGGGCTTGGGTGGGACAGCAGGCGGGGCACAGCGCGCGGTTTGCCGCCTCCAAAACGCGGCCCGCCCAGAAGGTGAACGGCCGGCGCAGGAGAAGCTAGGGGGCAGGGCCGATGGCTTCATTAGATGTGCACGAGCACGCGGTCGACGAATTCCCGGGCCCGATGGCTTTGCGGCGCGGTAAAGAACGTATCCACATCGGACCGCTCCACGATGCGGCCGTGATCCATGAAGATGACTTCGTCCGCGACGGCCCGCGCGAAGCCCATCTCGTGGGTGACCACCAGCATGGTCATGCCGGAACGGGCCAGTTCGGCCATGACCTCCAGCACCTCCCGCACCATTTCGGGATCCAGGGCGGAGGTGGGCTCGTCAAAGAGCATGATCTCCGGGTTCATGGCCAGGGCGCGGGCGATGGCAACCCGCTGCTGCTGCCCGCCGGACAACTCCGCCGGGTACTTGTGCGCCTGTTCGGGGATGCCCACCCGCTCCAGCAAGGTCATGGCCTGGCGCCTGGCTTCGGCCGGATCCATGTTCTTAACTTTGATGGGGGCTAGCGTGATGTTGTCGATGACGGTCATGTGGGGGTACAGCTCAAACTGCTGAAACACCATGCCGATGCGGGCCCGGAGCGCGTAGATGCCCTTGCCCTTGAGCAACTGCTTCACGGACTGGCCGCGGACGATGACATCGCCCTCGTCAAATGGCTCTAGCCCGTTGATGCACCGCAGCAGCGTGCTTTTGCCCGAGCCGCTGGGCCCGCAGATGACCACGCACTTGCCTGGCTCAAAGTCCGCGGAGACGCTGTCCAGCGCCGTGAACCGGCCGTAGCGCTTGGTCAGATTCCTTATCTCGATGAGCGCGCCTTGTGCCAACTCCCTTGGCCTCCAATCGATGAATCATCCGCGAGGCGGTAAGGCAGATGACAAAGTATACGAGCCCGACAAAGCCGTACAGCTCCAGCGACCGCACTTCCCGGGCGTCGATGGCCGCCGCCGCCCGCACGAACTCCCGCAGCCCGATCACATAGGCCAGCGTCGTGTCCTGAAACATTACGATGCTTTGCGTCACCAGGCTGGGGACGACGCGCCTGAGCCCGATGGGAATGAGGATGTAGCGAATCGTCTGCCAGTGGGTGAGCCCCGAGGCCAGCCCTGCCAGCATTGGCCCGCGCGAGATCTGGAAACCGGCCCGGATGATTTCCCCGTAATAGGTGGCTTCAAAAATGATGAAGGCGATGGCCGCCGCCACGAAGGGCGGCGCCGCAGTGCCTCGAAACAGCGGCAGGATGAAGTACACCCAGAAGATGACCAGCACCAGGGGGATGTTGCGCATGATGTTGACATAGACCGTGACCGGGTAGTACACCCACGGCTTGGAAGACAAACGCCCCAACCCCACCAGGATCCCTAAGAGCAGCGCCCCTGCCACCGCGACGGCAAACAGTTCCACAGACACCAGGAAGCCCTGGCCCAGCACTCTCCAGTTGCGGGCGATGACGCTCAGGTCCAACGCAGGCTGCTCCCCTCTACCCTCGTCCGTACAGGCCAGGAATCCGAGTGCGCCGCTCGATGAGGGACATGATGCCGACGACCGTCAAGCCGATGACCAAGTAGGTGAGCATGGCCGCTGTCAGCGCCTCGATGCCTTGGAACGTAGAGGAACTTATCCGGTTGGCCGCTCCTGTGGTTTCCAGCACGCCGATGGTGAGGGCCAGCGACGAGTTCTTAAAGATCGTGAGAAACTCGGTGGTCAGCGGAGGAATGACCAAGCGGATGCTATGGGGCACGATGACATACCGGTAGAGCTGGAAGTGGGTCAAGCCCGTGGACAGCCCCGCCCAGTACTGGCCCTTGCCCACCCCGTTGAGGCCGGAGCGGATGTGCTCGGCCACCCGCGAGGCCGTATACAAGCCCAACCCGACAATGGCCACGTACAGGTTCAGGTTGGGCATGCGGATGAATGCGGTGCCAAACAGGGGCGGCACCACGTAGTACCACACAAACAGCTGCACCAGCAGGGGGATGTTGCGGAAAACCTCGACGTAAACGGTGCCCAACGCCCGCAGGGGCCGGGACGCGGCGGCGCGGCACATGCCGACCACGATCCCGACCCCCAGGGCGATGATCCACGCGCTCGCCCCGATTACGAGCGTCTTGCCGATGCCCGAGACGAGCCAGTCCTTGTAGGGGGACGTCCACAGCACGTCCCACCGGAAGACGTAGTTTCCCACGGGTTACCCTCCGCGCTAGGCCCCTGGCGCCCGCCAAGGCGACTGGCGCCGGCTTGGGTCATTGCCGCCGGCCTAGGTTACTGCCGCCGGCCCGGCCACGCCTCATCCAGACCCGGCCAGCGCACCATCTGCAGGTAGTGCTCGTAGGCCTGGCTGCGCGGGATTTCCGTCTCGGAACCCGGCCCCATCCACTTGTCGTAGATCTCGTAGAAGACGCCCGTCTCGAGTGTCCATAGGAAGAAATGGTTCACGAAGTCCCGCCAGTCGGAGTCGTTCTCCGGAACCATCCAGCCGTAGGGCTCCAGGTGGATGGCCTCGGGAATGATAACATAGTCGTCGGGATTCGCCGCGCTGGCCCGCAGGCCCACCAGGAGGCTAGCATCGGTGAAATACGCGTCGATCCGGCCCTGCTGCAGCGACAGGAAGCCCATGGCGTGGGTTTCCACCGTCATGACGGCCGCGGGGTTAAACCAACCCTCTTGCACCACTCGCTGCAAGGCCTGCAGGTTGGTGGTGCCTTCCGCCGACGCCACGATCTTGCCGTTGAGGTCGCTCAGGCTGCGGATCCCGCTGTCTTTGCGCACGATGAATTGGGTTTCCGAAACGAAGAAGGGCAGCGTGAAGTCAATCACGAGCTCGCGCGCCGCCGTCATGCTGGTGGAGCCCATCTCGATGTCCACGATGCCGCTGGTGACGGCGGGAATGCGCGTCGCCGGCGTCACGGTGACCTCCTGCACCCGGATAGGTTTGCCCGCCCACTCGCTCAGCTTCTCGGCCAACAGGTACGCCATGTCCACGGAGAAACCGGCGTGGTTGCCGGAAGCGTCTACAAACGCGAACGGCGGTGCCGCTTCCCGCATGCCCACCCGCAGCACGCCGGTCCGGTAAATCCGCTCCAGCGTCGGCTCGGCCTGCTGCGCGAAGGCCGCCGCCGACCACACAACGAGGCTGAGGACGACCGCCGCCACGATGCCCCAAGCCCTGCGCAAAGTTGCCAACCCCTCTCTGTAGGAAAACTAGTATAAAACAAAATTACCACCTGAAGAGTCGCATCTCCTTTTCGACCCGCTCCCTGCACACGGCACACCTTGGGCCGGGCGGCGGAGTCCCCGGGAAGGAAGAAAGGGGGCTCACCCGGAGCCCCCTCTTCCCGATTGAAGCCCTCCTCCATCAAGCTGTGCTTACTGAACCGCCAGCCAGTGGGCCAGATCCCGAGGGAGGGAGGCCAAGGCGTTCGTCAACGCCTGCCACAGCTCATCCACGTGCTGCTGGGTCGTGCGGATGTTGCCGATGGAAACCCGGAGGATGTAGCCTTCGGGGACGACCGAGTGGGAGATGAAGTGGGTGCGGGTCGCGTTGACCCTCTCCAGCAGCGCCGCGTTGAAGCGGTCGACCGCCGCCTTGATGCGGGCCCGTTCCTGGTCGCCGGCTGCCACCCACGCGGGCCGCCACTCATGCGGGAACGCCCGCAGGCACACGAGCGGGTAAAGGGAGCGGGTGACGGTTTCCAGGTCGGGATGGGCGTCGATGCGGGCCCGCAAGCCATCGGCCAGCCGCAGCTGGTGCTCCATGCGGGCGATGAAGCCCTGGCGCCCAAAGGCCCGGATGACCCACCACAGGGTCAAGCTGCGGAAGCGCCGGCCCAGCTGCAGGGAGAAGTCCATGTAGTTGACGGCGCCGTCGTCGGGGGCGGTGCGCAGGTAGGGCGGCACCAGGCTGAACGCGTCGGCCAGCGCGCCCTTGCGGCGGCAGTACAGGGCCGTCACTTCCTGCGGGGTGAACAGCCCCTTGTGGGGGTTAGCAACGATGGAGTCCGCGGCGTGGAATGTGCCGGCCTTCTCCCGCACCGCCGGCACCATATTGTAGAAACCGCCGTAGGCCGCGTCCACATGCAGCCACAAGCCGTGCTCGCGGCACACCTGGCCGATGGCGTCGATGGGGTCGAGGGCCCCCGTCGACGTGGTGCCGGCCACGGCCACGACCGCCAGCGGGCGGTATCCCTTGGCCTTGTCGGCCTCCACCGCCGCCGCCAGCCGCTCGGGGGCCAGCCGGTGGTGCTCGTCGCCGGGCAGCTTCACCAGGTTGTCGAGCCCCAACCCCAGCGCGATGACCGCCTTGTCCACCGAGCTGTGGGCGTGTTCGGAGCAGTAGACCCGCAAAACCGGCAAGTCCCGCCCGGCCATGCCGTGCTGCCGGATACCCAAGCCCGCCGCTTCGCGCGCCGCGGCCAGGGCGTAGAACGTGGCCAGCGAAGCGCCGTTGACCAGTACGCCGTCGGCGTCCGGGTCGTAGCCGATCATCTCGGCCATCCAGCGCAGCACCACTTGCTCCAGGGCACTGGCCGCCGGGGCCGTCTTCCACAGCATGGCGTTGACGTTGAGGGCCGAGGCGAGCGTATCCGCCAGGAACCCCGGCGCGCTGCCGGTGATGGCGAAGTAGGCGTAGAAGCGCGGGTGGTTCCAGTGGGTGAGGTGCGGGAGGATTCGAGTCTTGGTGTCCGCCAGGATGGTCTCGAAGTCCTCGGGTTCTTCCGGCAGCGGCGCGGCCAAAAGCGCCTGCAGGTCCCGGGCGCTGATGTCGGTGGTTACCGGCGTGTCGTCGATGCCGGCGAAGTGGTCGCGGATGAGCGCGAGCACCTCGCGCCCGGCGGCTTCGATTTGCTCCGGGGTCCAATCGCCCAACGATCCAGCTTTGATGGTCACGTTTCTCGTCTCCTCCGGGGTCTTTTGGGCACCCCGCATGGGTCTTACGACTCCCATTATAGGCCTCTCACAGCGGCTCATGAAACGGCTCAGGAAACCCGACGCGTCCGGGCCGCGCGCCCCTGGCACCCTAACAGGAGATTGAGAAACGGTTTCAGGGAGTGGCGGGCTGGGCGAGGGAGGTCTAGTCCAAAATTGATCGGAGAGCTGGTAGAAGAAGGGCGCGCGCCGTCTCCGAGGACGGCG
>NICF_comb_assmDRAFT_10003309_pt1 | contig 11710 bp, 12 predicted proteins | sample NewIslPassag4_SG_FD_11279 | JGI IMG/M metagenome (IMG submission 11279) | reverse complement strand
CCCCCGCTGGCGGGTCGCGCCCGCCCCCGTACCGGCGGACCACGCCGCGAGTCACTCTAAGCGGCCGACGCGGGACCGACGGGGGATATCGGTGAGCGCGGGTGTCACGCGGGCCCGCGCGGCCGCGATGACCGGGCACGCCCGGCAGGAGGGCATGTTGGTAATGTTGGATCCGGATATACAAAGCCCATAGGAGCCCCGATGGCCGTGACTCAGATTGATCTTGACGAGGAGGCGCTCGCCGAGGCGATGCGGCTGTCCGGCGCGAGAAGCAAGAAGGAGACCGTCAACCTCGCGTTGCGGGAGTACGCGGCTCGTCACCGACGCATCGCGGCGCTTGATCACTACGCCGCGGTCGCTCAGGGTTGGGACTACGAGGGCTGGCGACAGATGCGCGCCGCGGGGAAGGCGTCTGGGTGATCCGGTACCTGGTCGACTCGTCGGCCCTCTGGCGCATTCTGCGTGAGCCGGGCGTACGGGCAGCCTGGGCAGACGTGATCTCGGACCACGCGATCGGATCCTGCCAACCACAGCGCACCGAGTTCCGGCGCTCGGCTCGCAACCTCGACGAGTACGAGCAGATGACCGCGATGTTCGCCGAGCTGTACCCCGACGTCGCGGTGCCGAAGACGGCGTGGCAGTGGGTGGAGTCGGCTCAGTACCGGCTGCTGCGGGCCGAGGTGCACCGGGCACTCTCCTGCGTAGATCTGTTGATCTGTGCGTGCGCGGCCATCCGGGGCCTCGTGGTGCTCCACGATGACGACGACTTCGCGGTCGCCGCACGACATCTTCCCGATCTCGTCGAGCGACCGGTGCGCAGGCTTCCCGAGATCGCGTGACCGAGCGCGTCCGGCGCCGAGTGCCCCCGGTGGGATTCGAACCCACACTGTCGGAGGTTTGAGCTCCGTCTCTCTGCCGTTGGAGTACAGGGGCGCGGACCGGGGACAAGCCTACCCACTACGCTGGGTTCGGTGACAACGCGGCACGGAGGCTGAGGTCGGCGTGGGCGGTACGCAGCAGGGGGGTACGGAGCGGCGCCGGGTGCTCATCGCGGAGGATGAGGCCCTGATCCGCCTCGACCTCGCCGAGATGCTCGTCGAGGAGGGGTATGAGGTCGTCGGTGAGGCCGGCGACGGCGAGACGGCGGTCCGGCTCACCGAGGAGCTCAAGCCGGACCTGGTCATCCTCGACATCAAGATGCCGATCATGGACGGCCTGGCGGCCGCCGAGAAGATCGCCGAGTCCCGGCTCGCCCCGGTGGTCATCCTGACCGCGTTCAGCCAGCGCGACCTGGTCGAGCGCGCCCGGGCGGCGGGCGCCATGGCGTACCTGGTCAAGCCGTTCCAGAAGAGCGACCTGGTCCCGGCGATCGAGATCGCGTTGTCGCGGTTCCAGGAGATCTCCGCGCTCGAGGCGGAGGTGGCCACCCTCGCCGAGCGGCTGGAGACGCGCAAGGTCGTCGAGCGCGCCAAGGGCCGGTTGATGACGGTGTTCGCCATGACCGAGCCGCAGGCGTTCCGGTGGATCCAGCGGACCGCGATGGACCACCGGATGACCATGCGCGAGGTCGCCGAGCGGATCCTGGCGGAGACCCCCGATCCGTCGACGGCGATCAACCGCCCCGGCGAATGAGTGATCCACGAACACCAGTGACCGGGTGAGGTCGCTGATGACGTGCGCCCCGCGGCCCCCCGGACACGCCACGTAACGGTTAGGTCAACGGCCCGCTTGAGGTCTTACGGTGCGGCCCGACGTGGGATAACCTGCCCGGCCAGACCGCTGTTACACGGGTCCGGTCCCGTGCTGCGCCGACAGTAACAAAACTCTCGGCGCCGGCGGATCCAGACACATGGAGGAGGGCTCGTAGCCGTGAGGCAACGACTCGTACGGGTACTGGGCAGCGCCGCGGTCGCCGCCGCGGTCGTGGCCGGCGCCGCGGCCTGCGGTGGCGGTGACAACACGGGCGGTGGCGACGGCAACAAGTGCGACGTCAAGATCGCGTTCTTCGGCGCGCTGACCGGTTCCGCCGCGAACCTGGGTATCAACATCAAGAACGGCGTCCAGCTCGCCGTCGACCAGCACAACGAGAAGAACCCGGACTGCAAGATCACCCTGGAGGAGGTCGACTCCGAGGGCAGCCCGGACAAGGCGCCCGGCCTGGCGCGGGACCTGGTCACCGACTCCAAGGTCGTGGGCGTGGTCGGCCCGGCCTTCTCTGGCGAGTCCGAGGCGGCCAACCCGATCTTCAACGAGGCCGGCCTGCCGATCATCTCGGCGTCGGCGACCCGGCCGAGCCTGTCGGAGCAGGGCTGGAAGGTGTTCCACCGGGCGGTCGCCAACGACAACGCCCAGGGACCGGCCGCCGGTAACTACATCAAGAGCGTGCTGAAGGCGGAGAAGGTCGCGGTCGTCGACGACGGCTCCGCGTACGGCACGGGCCTGGCCGACGCGGTCAAGCAGGTGCTGGGCAGCGCGGTCGTCGTCACCGACAAGGTCGCCGCGGACGGCCAGCAGACCGACTTCTCGGCCACGGTCACGAAGATCGTCTCCAGCGGCGCCACGGCGCTGTTCTACGGCGGCTACTACCAGAATGCCGGTCTGCTGCGTAAGCAGCTCACCGAGCGGGGCTGGACCGGCACGCTGGTCGGCGGTGACGGTGTCAACGACCCCGGCTACGTCAAGGCCGCCGGCAACGCCGCCGCCGCGGGCACGATCCTGACCTGCCCGTGCGCCCCGGCCAGCCAGGCCAAGGGCAGCTTCGTCAGCGACTACAAGGCGAAGTTCAACATGGACCCGGGCACGTACAGCGACGTGGCCTACGACGCGGCCAACATCTTCATCGAGGGCATCAAGGCGGGTAACACCACCAAGGCCAAGATGCTGGAGTACCTCAAGGGTGTGAACTACACCGGCGTGGCGAACACCTACAAGTTCACCGAGACCGGCGAGCTCGACCCCTCGCTGCTGATCGTGTGGGCGTTCAAGGTCGACGAGTCCGGCAACGTGGTGCCGGACCAGGAGGCTCCGAAGGCCTGAGTTGACAGACGAGGTGCGGCCGGGAGCGATCTTCCCGGCCGCACCCCGTGCCGTAACGGGAGCAGTACGTGAACTTTGACGCCCTTATCAACGATTTCGGCGAGTTGACCTCCACCGGACTGGCGCAGGGTGCGATCTACGCGCTGTTCGCCCTCGGTTACACGCTGGTGTACGGCGTGCTGCGGCTGATCAACTTCGCCCACTCCGAAGTGTTCATGATGGGGACCTTCGCCTCGGTGCTGGCCTGGCGGCTGTTCGGTCTCGATCAGAACTCTCCGATACCCCCTGCGGCCCAGCTCGCCGGCTACCTGCTGGTCGGACTCGTCGTGGCGATGCTCGCCTCGGCGGTGACCGCGCTGGTGGTGGAGCGGGTGGCGTACCGGCCGCTGCGCCGGCGCAACGCGCCCGTGCTCGCCTTCCTCATCACCGCGATCGGCGCGTCTGTGGTGATCTCCGAGGCCGTCGGCATCCTCACCCGCCGGCAGGTGCAGGGCACCCCGACGCTGATGCGCACGAGCACGGTGGTCGAGATCGGCGGCGCCAAGATCACGACGCTACAGGTCGGCCTGCTCGTGACGGCGATCGTGATGATGGTCGGGCTGGACTACTTCGTGAACCGGACCCGGCTCGGGCGCGGCATCCGTGCGGTCGCCCAGAGCCCGGACACCGCCGCCCTCATGGGCGTGAACAAGGACCGGGTGGTGGCGCTGGTCTTCCTGCTCGGCGGCCTCATGGCCGGGGTCGCCGCGGTCATGTACAACCTCAAGATCGGTAATCCGAAGTACAACGTCGGCTTCGACCTCGGGATCAAGGCGTTCGCGGCGGCGGTGCTCGGCGGCATCGGCAACATCCGCGGCGCGATGCTGGGCGGCCTGCTGCTCGGCGTGGTCGAGAACTACGGCGCGGCGCTGTTCGGGTCCAACTACATCAATGCGGTGGCGTTCGTGGTCCTGGTGCTCGTGCTGCTGTTCAGGCCCACGGGCCTGCTCGGTGAATCGCTGGGGAGGGCACGGGCATGAGCAAGAACGGTAACGGCCGGTTCAGCCTGCGCACCCCGTGGACCCGGCTGCCCAAGCCGGCCCGTTGGGCCGTGGTGGTCGCCTGCGCGGTGCTCGCGTACGCGCTGCCCAACCTGAACATCCCGCTGCTGCGCACCCCCGAAACCGACTGGGCGACCATGCTGTTCACGGTCTCGACGTACGTGCTGCTGGCGCTCGGGCTCAACATCGTCGTCGGCTACGCCGGCCTGCTCGACCTCGGCTACGTCGGCTTCTTCGCGGTCGGCGCCTACTCCGTCGCGTTGCTCACCTCGCCGAACAGCGACTTCGCGATGAAGTGGCCGTGGCTGGCCGGCGTGGGCGCGGCCATCGTGTTCACGATGATCTCCGGAGTCATCCTCGGCTGGCCGACGCTGCGCCTGCGCGGCGACTACCTGGCCATCGTGACGCTCGGCTTCGCCGAGATCATCCGGGTGCTCGCGTCCGACCCCGAGTCCATCTTCAAGGGGGACCGGGGCATCTCGCAGATCCCGCACCCGGTGCCGTTCCTCAAGGACGCGGAGGGCAACCCGATCTTCGGGGTCACCGACGCCCGGCCGTACTACTGGCTCGGCCTCAGCCTGGTGATCATCGTAATCTTTGCGTCGCGCAACCTCGACCGCAGCCGGGTCGGCCGGGCGTGGGTGGCGATCCGCGAGGACGAGGACGCCGCCGAGGCGATGGGCGTGCCGACGTTCCGGTTCAAGCTGTGGGCGTTCGCCATGGGGGCCGCCGCCGGTGGGCTCTCCGGCGCGCTCTTCGCCGGGACCCAGGGCTTCATCAACGCCGCCAGTTTCCAGTTGCTCTTCTCGATCCTGATCCTGGCCGGCGTCGTCATGGGCGGCTCGGGCAACCTGCCCGGCGCGATCCTCGGCGGCGTGCTCATCGCCTACATCCCCGAGCGGCTGCGCGGCATCCGGACGCCCGAATGGCTGCCCGGCAACCTGGCCAACCAGGACCTGTTCGAGTGGCGCTACTTCTTCTTCGGGCTGGCCCTCATCCTGATCATGATCTTCCGGCCGCAGGGGCTCGTGCCGAGCCGCCGTCGGTCGCTGGAGCTCAAGGAACGGGCGAAGGAGGTGACCGTCGGTGAGTGAGACCGCGGCCCCGCAGACGGCGACCGTGCAGCGGTCGGGTGACCGGAAGCCACTGCTCGAGGTCGACGGCATCACGCTGCGCTTCGGTGGCGTCGTCGCGCTCGACAACGTGTCGTTCACCCTCAACGAGGGCGAGATCCTCGGCCTGATCGGGCCGAACGGGGCGGGCAAGACGACCTGCTTCAACGCGATCACCGGGGTCTTCCCGCCCACCTCGGGCGAGATACGCTTCCGCGGCGAGCGGATCACCGGCCGCAAGAAGTACAAGATCACCCGGGCCGGCATCGCCCGCACGTTCCAGAACATCCGGCTCTTTCCCGAGATGACCGCGCTGGAGAACGTGCTCGTCGGCGCCGACGCGCGGCACAAGACGAGCGTGCCGGGTGCGCTGTTCCGGCTGCCTCGGCACTGGAAGGAGGAGCGCGCGGCGCGCGAGGTCGCGATGGAGCTCATGCGGTTCGTCGGCATCGACCGGCGCGCTGGCGAGCTGGCCCGCAACCTCTCCTACGGGGAGCAACGACGGCTGGAGATCGCCCGTGCGATGGCCACCGAGCCGTCGCTGCTGTGCCTGGACGAGCCGGCCGCCGGCTTCAACCCGGCCGAGAAGGAGGAGCTGCTCGGCCTGATCCGCCAGATCCGGGACCGCGGCATCACGATCCTGCTCATCGAACACGACATGCGCCTGGTCATGGGCGTCACCGAGCGGATAGTCGTGCTCGAGTTCGGCAAGAAGATCGCCGAGGGCACGCCGGCCGAGGTGCGGGAGGACCCGAAGGTGATCGCGGCGTACCTGGGGGAGCCCACCAATGCTGCTTGAGATCGAGAACGTCTCGCTGCTCTACGGCCGCATCCAGGCGCTGCACGGGATCAGCCTCCACGTGGACGAGGGCGAGATCGTCGCGCTCATCGGCGCGAACGGCGCCGGCAAGACCACGACCATGCGTGCCATCTCCGGCCTGCGCCCCGTGGCGAGCGGCCGGATCGTCTTCGCCGGCGAGGACATCACTCGGCTGCGCGCCGACCTGCGGGTGGTCCGCGGCCTGTGCCAGGCGCCCGAGGGCCGGGGCATCTTCCCGGGCATGACGGTCATGGAGAACCTGGAGATGGGTGCCTACACCCGCCGGGACAAGGCCGGCATCGCCGCCGACCTGGACCGGGTCTTCGGTCTCTTCCCGCGCCTGGCCGAGCGGCGCAAGCAGCCCGGCGGCACGCTCTCCGGTGGCGAGCAGCAGATGCTCACCATCGGACGGGCGCTGATGAGCCGGCCGAAGCTGCTGCTGCTCGACGAGCCGTCGATGGGTCTGGCGCCCATGCTGATCCAGCAGATCTTCGAGATCATCTCCGAGATCAACGCGCAGGGCACGACGATCCTGCTGGTCGAGCAGAACGCCCAGCAGGCGCTGTCCCGCGCGCACCGGGCGTACGTGCTGGAGACCGGCCGCATCGTCAAGAGCGGTACGGGCACCGAGCTGTTGCACGACTCCGCGGTCAAGGAGGCGTACCTCGGCGTGGCCTAGCACGGGCGACCCGTTACCGTTGGTAATCCCCTGGCAAGGAAAGGCACCCCTCATGTTTGGCAAGACAGGCAGCCGGCGGGCCTTGCTCTCCCTCGTCGGCGCGGCCGCCCTGACGCTCGGCCTCACCGCCTGCGGTGAGAAGGAGCCGTCGGGCACGCCCGGCGGCGACGGCGCCTCCGCTCCCACGGTCGCCGTCGACGAGGCGCTGGCCGCCAAGGTGCCCGACGCCATCAAGGCGGACGGCAAGATCCTCGTTGGCACCGACTCGACGTACGCTCCGGCCGAGTTCCTCGACACCGACGGCAAGACGATCATCGGGTTCGACGTGGACCTGTTCAAGGCGGTCGCGGCGAAGCTGGGCCTGGAGGCCGAGTTCCAGTCGGCGGCCTTCGGCGACATCATCCCCGGCGTCACCCAGAGCGGGAAGTACGAGGTCGGCGTCTCGTCGTTCACCATCAACGACGAACGCAAGAACCAGGCGTTGATGATCAGCTACTTCAACGCCGGAACGCAGTGGGCGACGAAGGCGGGCAACCCGGCCGGGGTCAACATCGACGACGCGTGCGGCAAGAAGATCGCCGTCCAGAAGGACACCGTTCAGGTCGACGACATCACCGCCCGGTCCAAGAAGTGCACCGACGCCGGGAAGCCGGCCATCACCATCGAACCGTACCCGGGCCAGGACCAGGCCACCGCGGCGGTGGTCTCCGGCAAGGACGACGCGATGCTGGCCGACTCTCCGGTGGGCGCGTACGCCGTCAAGCAGTCCAACGGGCAGCTCGAGCTGCTCGGCGACATCTACGACTCGGCCCCGTACGGGTACGTGGTGGCCAAGGACCAGCAGGCGTTCGCCGAGGCGATCCGGGATGCGCTCAAGGCGCTCATCGCGGACGGCATGTACCGGCAGATCCTCGAGAAGTGGGGCGTGGAGGCCGGCGCGATCACGGACCCGGCCATCAACCCGTGAGATGACCACCACACAGCTGACCGAGACGGAACGGGCACGGCCGGAGCCCGTCAAGGCCGTGCCCGTCCGGCACCCCTGGCGCTGGGTCGCGGTCGCGGTCCTCGCCGTCCTGGCCGCGATGTTCGTCCACCTGCTGGTCACGAACCGCGCGTTCGACTGGCCGTTCATGGTGGACAACATGTTCCGCCCGCCGGTCATCGACGGCCTGCTGTACGGCACCGTGCTGATGACCGTGGCCGCGATGGCGCTCGGCATCGCGCTCGGCATCGTGATCGCGGTGATGCGCCTGTCCGCGAACCCGATCCTGCGCAGCGTCGCCTGGGTCTACACCTGGTTCTTCCGGGCGGTGCCGAGGCTGGTGCTGCTGGCCACGTTCAGCAACCTCGGCATCCTCTGGTCCCGCCTCGAACTGGGCGTGCCGTTCGACCGGCAGATCGGTCGCCTGTTCGGCATCGAGGATCTGAACCTGCGGATCTGGGGGATGCCCACCCGCGATCTGCTGGTCGGGTTCGTGGTCGGTCTGCTGGGCCTCGGGCTGTCCGAGGCGGCGTACATGGCCGAGATCGTCCGGGCCGGCATGCAGTCGGTCGACGCTGGGCAGACCGAGGCGGCGGCGGCGCTCGGCATGAGCCGCATGCAGACGCTGCGGCGGATCGTGCTGCCCCAGGCGATGCGGATGATCGTCCCGCCGACCGGCAACGAGACGATCGCGATGCTCAAGGACACCTCGCTGCTGGTGTACGTGCCGGTGACGATGGAGCTCTTCTACCAGCTCGACGCGATCGGCAAGCGCACCTTCAACCCGTTCCCGATGTACGTCGCGGCGACGATCTGGTACCTGTTCCTGACCAGCGTGCTGCTGGTCGGGCAGCACTTCGTCGAGAAGCACTTCTCCCGTGGTTACGGCGCCGCCGAGCGGGCCCGGATGCGGCTGCGCAACCTCGCCGCCGAGCGCGGCACCGCAGGAGGCGTCGAATGACGAGGCGAGCGAGGCCCGACCTGATGGTCAGGGCCGAGAACGTGCACAAGTCCTTCGGACACCTCGAGGTGCTCAAGGGCGTGGACCTGGAGGTGGCCGCCGGGCAGGTGTGCTGCGTCATCGGCCCCTCCGGCTCGGGGAAGTCGACGTTCCTGCGCTGCATCAACCACCTGGAGAAGGTGACCGCCGGGCGGATCTGGGTCGACGGCGAGCTCGTGGGCTACCGCCAGCGCGGCGGCAAGCTGTACGAGATGCGGGAGAAGGAGATCTCCGCGCAGCGCCGCAGCATCGGCATGGTGTTCCAGCGGTTCAACCTGTTCCCGCACATGACCGCGCTGGAGAACGTGATGGAGGCGCCGGTGCGGGTCAAGCGTGAGCCGGCCGCCGCGGTACGGGAGCGGGCCCGGGCGCTGCTGGACCGGGTCGGCCTCGCCGACAAGATGAACAGCTATCCGGGGCAGCTCTCCGGCGGCCAGCAGCAGCGGGTCGCGATCGCGCGGGCGCTGGCCATGCAGCCGAAGCTGATGCTCTTCGACGAGCCGACGAGCGCGCTCGACCCGGAGCTGGTCGGTGAGGTGCTCGACGTGATGAAGGACCTCGCCCGCGAGGGCATGACGATGATCGTGGTGACCCACGAGATCGGCTTCGCCCGGGAGGTCGGCGACTCGCTGGTGTTCATGGACGGCGGGGTCGTCGTCGAGCAGGGCCCGCCGCGCGAGGTGATCGCGCAGCCGCGCCACGAGCGGACGAAGGCGTTCCTCGCCAAGGTGCTCTGAGCCGGGCGGACGCCGGACGCCGCGTCAGCGTGCGGTTGCCGCCGGCGGCAGCGGCGCGACGTAGTTCACCGAGCGGGACGTCGTGGTGAAGCCCACCCGCTCGTAGACGCCGACCGCGCCGGTCGGGCTGTCCGCGTCGACGCTGAGCCCGGCGCTGGTGTACCCCGCCCGGCCCGCCGCCGTGAGCACCGCCCCCAGCAGCGCCCCGGCCACGCCCCGCCGCCGCCACCGCTGACGTACCCCGACGTGTCCGATGTAGACGCGGGTCGGGTCGGCGTCGCGGTAGGACAGCACGTAGCCGGAGACCTCGTCGCCGTCCACGGCGAGCAGCGACAGGTCGGGCAGGAAGCTCTCGGACCGCACCGTCAGGGTCGCCCACTCGTCCAGCCCGCGGCGCTGGTACCCCCAGTGGTCGGCGAACGCCTCCATGTGCGCCGCGTGCACCGCCTTCTCGTCCGCTGCTGAGTACCGCCGGGCGGCCAGACCCTCGGGCAGCGCCGGCGCGGGAGGCTCGGCCGTCGGCGCGACCATGTCGAACCAGTACCGGGCCGGGGTCATCCCGAGGCGTTCGAAGAGGCGTATCGCGTCCCGGTCGCCGAGGTAGGCGCCGGCGTGCACCTCCCACGCGGCGTCCGGCGCCACGGCCCTGTGGATCTCGGCGGCTCGGGCCAGTTGCCAGCCCAGCAGCTCGCGGCCGATGCCGCGGCCACGCCACTGCGGGTGGACCCCGCCGAGCACATCGACCCGGAAACCGCCCGCGGGTGGCGTCGCCACAATCGCCGCCGCGACCAGCCCGTCCGGGCCCACGACGATCCGGCTGTCGGCGGCCGGGTCGCGCACGAGCCCGGCCAGCAAGCTCTCGATCTCGTCGCGGGTGTGCCCGGGGTGGCCGCCGGCCCGCTCCTCGATGAGGTTCATCAGGTCGGCCACGGCGGCGGCGTCGGCCGCCTCGTACGGCCGGGTCAGCAGTCCTGTCACGACCCGAACCTATGCCGCCGCGCAACCGGATATCCGAATCGGAGTCGCGCGGCGTTCAGGGGCAACGCCGGCAATTGGCTCAGCCTGCCCCAGCGTGCGCAGGGCCCACCGGGATCCCCGGCGGTGTCGGGGGGCCGGACTAGAGTCGTAGCGTGAGCGATTCGACCGCGTCCCCCCGGCTGCTCCTGCTCGATGGGCACTCGCTCGCCTACCGGGCGTTCTTCGCCCTGCCCGTGGAGAACTTCTCGACCACGACCGGGCAGCCGACCAACGCGGTGTACGGCTTCACCTCCATGTTGATCAACCTGCTGCGCGACGAGCAGCCGACGCACATCGCGGTCGCCTTCGACGTGTCCCGCCGCTCGTTCCGCACCGAGCGCTACGCCGACTACAAGGCGGGCCGCGCGGAGAGCCCGGCCGACTTCGCCGGGCAGGTCAGCCTCATCCAGGAGGTGCTCGCCGCGCTGCGCATCCCGGTGGTCCAGCACGAGGGGTACGAGGCCGACGACGTCATCGCCACGCTGGCCTGCCAGGCCCGCGACGCGGGGATGCCCGTGCTGATCTCCACCGGCGACCGGGACACCTTCCAACTCGTCGGGGACCGGGTCACCGTGCTGTACGCGATCCGCGGCGTCTCCGAGCTCGCGCGGATGGATCCGGCCGCGGTCCAGGCGAAGTACGGCGTGCCGCCGGAGCGGTACCGGGACCTGGCGGCACTGGTCGGTGAATCGAGCGACAACCTGGCCGGCGTACCGGGCGTGGGCCCGAAGACCGCGGCCAAGTGGATCAACCAGTACGGCTCCCTGGAGGGCGTGGTCGCGCACGTCGACCAGATCAAGGGCAAGGCGGGCGAGAACCTGCGGGCCCACCTCGCCGACGTGCTGCGCAACTACGAGCTCAACCGGCTCGTCGACGATCTGGATCTGCCGGTCGGCCCGGACGACCTGCGCTGGCCGGGCTGGGACCGGGAGGCCGTGCACCGGGTCTTCGACACGCTGCAGTTCCGGGTGCTGCGCGACCGGCTCTACCAGTACCTTGAGCCGGTCGCTCCGGAGGCCGAGGCCGGGTTCGACCTGGCGGGCGAGGTGCTCACCGAGCCGGGCGCGGTGGCCGAGTGGCTGGCCGCCCACGCGCCGGCCGGTCGGCCGGTGGGCGTGGCGGTCGCCGGCACCTTCGGCCGGGGCACGGGGTCGCTGACCGGCGTCGCCGTGGCCGCCCCGGACGGCCCCGCCGCCTGGTTCGACCCGGTGCGGCTGGACGCCCCCGACGAGGCGGCGGTCGCCCTCTGGCTCGCCGACCCCGACCGGCCCAAGGTGCTGCACG
>NICF_comb_assmDRAFT_10003306_pt1 | contig 11712 bp, 8 predicted proteins | sample NewIslPassag4_SG_FD_11279 | JGI IMG/M metagenome (IMG submission 11279) | reverse complement strand
GCGTCCTCGGAGACGCCACCGACGTTGACGGCGACCACGGTGGCGATGAGGCCGAGGATGAACACCACGATCATGATCTCGATGAGGGTCATGCCCCTCGCGCCGCTGGCATGGCGGGCCAGAAGTCGACGCAGCTGGTTTCTCATTTCGCTTCCTCCTCGAAATTCGATTCCCGCGGAATCTCCGAACGAACCAGATCCGCTCCGGCCGGCTGCGGCCGGAAAAGCCACGCGCCCGTGGCCAGGAGGAGAAGGACGGTGGAGACGACCGCCGTCCACGCGATGGCTCGCAATCCCCTGTCCAGGCGCGATTCCATGTCTCCTCCTTCAGCCGACCATCGTGTTCATCTGCAGGATCGGCATGAGCACCGAAAAGACCATGAAGGCGATCACCGCGCCCATCATCACGATCATGATGGGCTCGAGCAGGCTGGTGAGCGCCGCGATCCGCGCATCCACCTGCGCGTCGTAGGCATCGGCCACGTTGGCGAGCATCTGCTCCAGCTGACCCGAGCGCTCGCCGATGGCGATCATGTGGTAGACGAGCGGCGGAAACTCGCCGCTTCGCCGCAGAGGTCCCGCGATGGATTCGCCCTCGCGGATGGATTCCCGCGCCTTCTCGATGACGTCGGCCAGCACGCTGTTTGTCACCAGCGCCTTGACGATGTTCATCGAGGTGAGCAGGGGGACGCCGCTCTGCAGAAGCGTGGAAAGCGTGCGGCTGAAGCGAGCGATGGCGAGCATGCGGATGAGGGGGCCGAAGATGGGGAGCTTGAGCAGGAACGCATCCCACTTCGCCCGGCCCTTCTCGGTCCTCTTCCACCGCAGAAAGAAAAATAGCCCCACCGCTGCGAGGCCGAGCAGCAGCCACCACTTCTCCCGCACGAAATCGGCCGTCCCGATGAGGATGCGGGTGACGAGGGGCAGGGTGGCGCCCATGTCCTCGAACATCTGCGAGATCTTCGGGATCACCACCGTCATCAGGATGGAGACGATCCCGAATCCCACCACCATCATGATGGCGGGATAGAGCATGGTGCCGAGCACCTTGGAGCGCAGGCGCGCCTGGGCCTCGGTGAAGTCGGCCAGGCGGTTGAGCACGACGTCCAGCGCACCGGAGTGCTCGCCCGAGCGGATCATGTTCACGTAGAGCGTCGAGAAGGCGCGTGGATGCTCCGCGAGGGCGTCGGCGAAGGAGGAGCCCTCGTTCACCCGGTCCTTGACCTGGGTGACGATGGTCTTGAGGCGGGGGTGATCCGTCTGCTCGATGAGCGCGACGAGGGCCTCGACGAGCGGGATGCCGGCGCCGAGCAGGGTGGCGAGCTGGCGGGTGGTGACCGCGATGTCCACCGCCTTGATGCGGCCGGTGAAGAGCTTCTCGAGCTTGAAGTTCTTCGCCGTGCCGGCGGCGCCGACCGAGCCGGCCGCCTGGCGCTCCGCGACCACCTCGGTGAGATAGATGCCCTCCTTGCGGAGCAGGGCTCGCAGCGCACGGGGATTCTCGGCGTCGCGGACACCCGTGACGGCCCTGCCCCCTTCGCGGAACCCCTTGTACTCGAAGACCGGCACGCCTTCGCTCCCCTCAGAGCACCACGTCGTCCTGGACCACGCGCAGCACCTCGGCGGGCGCAGTGATTCCGCGCGCCACCTTGATGGCGCCGTGTTCGCGCAGGGTCTTCATGCCGACGCTGGTGGCGTACTTCTTGATGCTGTTGGAGTCGACGTTCTTGAGGATCATCTGGCGGATCTCGTCGTCGACGATCATCAGCTCGTAGATGCCGGTGCGGCCCCGGTAGCCGGAACCGTTGCAGTGTTCGCAGCCGACGGGCCGGTACAGGACGCCGCTGCCGTACCGCTCCATGATCGCGGGCGTGATGCCCACCTCCTCGAGCTCCTCCTGCGTGGGTTCGTAGGGCTGCCTGCAGTTCTGGCAGAGCCTGCGCACCAGGCGCTGGGCCAGCGAGGCGATGAGCGAGGAGGCGACGAGGAAGGGCTGCACGCCCATGTCCACCAGACGCGTGATGGCGCCGGGCGCGTCGTTGGTGTGGACGGTGGAGAGCACCAGGTGGCCGGTGAGCGAGGCCTGGATGGCGATCTCCGCCGTTTCCAGGTCGCGGATCTCGCCGACGAGGATCACGTCGGGGTCCTGGCGGAGGAAGGCGCGTAGGGCTGAGGCGAAGGTCAGGCCGATCTTCGGATGGACGGCGACCTGGTTGATCCCCTTGATCTGGTACTCGATGGGGTCCTCGGCCGTGAGGATCTTCAGGTCGGGCCGGTTGATCTTGTTGAGCGCGGCGTAGAGCGTGGTCGTCTTGCCCGAACCCGTGGGGCCGGTGACCAGGAAGATCCCGTGCGAGCGGTGGATGAGCTGGTCGACGAGCTCGAGCTGCTCCGGCTCGAAGCCGATCTCCTCGAGGTTGAGCAGCATGTTGCTCTTGTCGAGCAGACGCATCACGCAGCTCTCCCCCCACGCGGTGGGGATGGTGGAGAGCCGGATGTCCACCTCCTTGCCGGCGATCTTGATGCGGATGCGGCCGTCCTGGGGCAGGCGCGTCTCGGCGATGTTGAGCTGCCCCATGATCTTGATGCGGGAGGTGATCGCCTTCTGGAAGCGCTTGGGTGGCTTGATCACCTCCTTGAGCACGCCGTCCACGCGGAAGCGCACCACGAGCTCCTTCTCGAAGGGCTCGATGTGGATGTCGCTGGCGCGCTCCTTGACCGCGCGCTTGAGCAGCCAGTTGACCAGGCGGATGATCGGCGCCTCGTCGTCGCCCGAGTCGATGAGGTCGGGCGCCTCCTCCACCTCCTCGGAGAGGTTCTCGTGCTCCTCGGCGTCGAGCTCCTCGCCGATGTCCGCCTCGTGGGCGAGCCGCTCGTAGACCGAGTGGATGGCGTCGATCACCGTCTGGGTGGTGGCGATGACCGGCAGGACGGGGGCGCCCAGGGAGAGGCGCGCCTGGTCGAGCGCCTCGACCGCGAGCGGATCGGCGGTGGCGACCTCGACGCCCTCCGGCTTGCGCACCACGGGGATGAGCCGGAACTGGCGCGCGAAGTTGATGGGGATGCGCCGGGCAAGCTCGAGGTCGATGGCATCGCCGGAGAGCTTCTCGACGAAGGGAAGATCGAGCTGCAGGGCGAGGGCGCGCAGGACGTCCTCCTCCGTCACCGCCTTCATGGCGACGAGGATCTCGCCGATGCGGCCGCCGCTCTCGGCCTGGCGGTCGAGCGCCTCCTCGAGGCGGGCCGGATCGAGACCCGCGGTGCGCAGGAGGATCTCTCCCAGCGGGAGGGTGCGAAGATCCACGTCGGTCGGCCGACCGACGTCGCCCTCGCGAATCTTCCCTGCGTGCATCTCGCTCATCGTCTCATCCCAACGAACCGGAGAGGTCTTCGCCTTCCCCGGGAGGTCCGGAAAAACCCGCCGTTCAGGGCGCGGGCGCCTGCTCCTCCGCCGGGGCGGCGGGCTCCGGGACGTCCTCCATGGGCACGGTCGACTCCTCGGGCATGGCCTCGGGCGGCTCGGTGGTCCGCGGCTGGATGCGGATCTCGCCGGGTGCGCCGGGCCCGCCGTTCTCGAGCCGCTGCATTTCCTGCTCCACGTCGCGGGAGAGCAGCGCGAGCGGCCCCGCCTTGCGCGCGAAGTCGATGGGGACCTCGTACTCGGGCGAGGTGCCGTAGAAGGTGGCGATGAACTGCTGCCGCTCGCGCATCTTCCGCTCGAAGATCCGCCGGAAGTCGTCTTGGTTGCGGATGATGTAGGGCGTCAGGAAGAGCAGCAGGTTCGTCTTGACCTTGCTCGTCGAGTTGTCGCGGAAGAGCCACCCGACCACCGGGATGTCACCCAGGATGGGCGTCTTGGCCACCGACTTGATGGTGCGCTCCTGGACCAGGCCGCCGATGACCACCGTCGTCTGATCCTTGGCCACGATCACCGTCTTGGCGGTGCGGCGGGCGGTGGTGGGGCCGAGCACAGGATCCTGCTCGGCGATCTCCTCGGTCTGCTGCTCCACCTCGAGGCGCACGTAGTCGCTCTCGTTGATCTGCGGCTTGATCTTCAGCTTGAGCTCGACGTTCTGGCGCTGGATGGGCGCGTACAGCGAGGAGAGGCCGAACGCGCCGATGCTGCTGCCGAGCAGACCGCTCAGCGAGCCGGTGTTGGTGGTGGTGCCGGTCAGCAGGTTGGCCAGGCCCTGCGGCGCATAGCCCGCCTGGAAGGGCACGTTCTGGCCGACGGTGATCTCCGCCTCCTCGTTGTCGGACGTGAGGATGTGTGGCGTGGAGAGCACGTTGACGTCCGAGCTGGTCGTCAGCGCGTGCAGGATCACGCCGAAGGAGGGGAGGTTGATGCCGAGCTCGGCCACGGCGGGGACGGGCGAGCCCTGGATGCCGGCGAGGAAGCCGCCCATGGAGAGCAGGCTGCTCAGGTTGAGGGAGGAGGCCTGTCCCACCTGGTTGCCGATCACGATGGGCGCGATGCCGTCGGTCGTCTCGATCGCGGCGCCGCCGTGGAAGTTGAAGCCGAACTCGGTGTTGTCGCGGAGGTTGACCTCCATGATCACCGCCTCGACGAAGACCTGGCGGCGCGGGATGTCGAGCTGTTCGATGACCCGGACGAGGTTCCGGTAGTCCTGGGCCGAGGCGACGATCACCAGCGAGTTGGTGGCCGGGTCGGCGGAGATCTTGATGTCCCCCGTGAAGATGGCGGCTCCGGAATCCTGGGACGAGGGAACGCCCTCGCGGGGCCGGCGGGCGATGGGCCGGGCGGTCTGCGAGGCTTGCTGCCCCTGGAGGAGAGTCTGCAGCGTGTTGGCCAGGTCCTCCGCGTTGGCGTTGGCCAGGTAGTAGACGTGGACGCGTCCCGTATCGCCGGTGGGCACGTCGAGCTGGCGGAGGAGCGTCTCCACCTGCTCGAAGCCCTTCCGGTTGGCGAAGATGATCAGCTTGTTGGTGCGGTCGTCGGGAATGATGCGCGAGACCGTCGCCGCTCCGGCGCCGGAGTCGCCGCCGGCCGCGCCCTCTCCGCCGGCGGGCCGCGCCACCGGACGCGCGCGCGCGCCCGGGCCGCTGGTCGGCTCGAAGATCTGGGAGAGCTTTTCCGCGATCTCGGAGGCGGAGGCGTACTCCAGCTGGATGATCCGCAGCTCCTCGCCGCCGCCGGGCTGGTCGAGCGCCTCCAGGATCCGCTCGATGCGCCGAAGGTTGAGCGCGACCTCGGTGACGATGAGCGTGTCGGGCGGCATCGGGATCACGGTCGCGTCCTTGGACATCAGCTGCTTGAGCGGATTGACGACCGTGTCCGTGTCGATGTGCTTGAGGCGGATGATCTTGGTGACCATCCGCTCGTCGGCGGGCGGGGTGGACCCGGGCTCGACGTAGGTCCAGACGTTGGACTGCGCGGCCGAGCGCTTTTCGACCAGCTTGAGGTAGGGGCCGACCGGGTAGACGGTCCAGTTGTTGGCCTCGAGGGCGGCGAGGAAGGCGGCGTAGGCTTCGTCCGCGGTCACCAGACCGGTGCCGTCCTCGGGGCCGATGATGGTGATCCGGCCCCGGATGTTCTCGGGCACGATGAAGAGCCGGCCGGTGAAGTCCGAGATCGTCTGGACGACGTCCTGGATCTCGGCCTTGTTGAAATCGAGCTGGAAGCGGCCCTGCCGCCTCGCCGCTTCGCGGCGCTCCCGGGAATCCTGCTGCTGCGTCTGCGCCTGCTGCTGCCCGGTCGGCTGCTGGTTCGACGGCGGACGCTGGCGCGCCTCCTCCTGTCGACGCCGTTCCTCCTCTGCCTTGCGCTGCTCCTCCGCGCGCGCCGCCTCCCGTCGCCGCTCCTGCTCCGCGCGGCGCTCCGAGGGGGAGACGGTGGGGGGCTGGGGGATCGGCCGCTGCGCGCGGACGTTGGGCGTCACCCGGAGCTGGCCGACCCGGTCCGCGGGCTGGACGGGCTCCTGCGCCTGGGCGCCGACGGCGACGAAGAGCAGCGATGCCGAGCTGAGCGAAGCGAGGGTGTTGCGGAAGGTCTGCATCAAAGAACCCGACGTTGACGGCCTCCGGGGGCGGATGCCGGCTGGCTCATCTGACGTTGACGGTCTTGGTCTGAACCTGGCCCCGTCGCTCCAGCTCGACCTCGATGCGGGTCGACTCCCGGAGCTTGGCGTAGATCTCGAGCGCCTTCTCCGGGCTGTCGATGGCGTATCCGTTGATCTTGCGGATGACGTCCCCGTTCTGGAGGCCGAGCTTCTGGTAGAGCGAGCCGGGGCGGATGGAGAAGATCTTGAATCCGTTCGCCTTCCCGTCCTTGAAGGAGGGGACGACGCGCGCCTGCGTGGCGAGCGCGCTCAGATTGGAGAGCTGGCGCTCCACGTCCTCGCGGGAGATCTCGTAGGTGTTATCGTCGACCTGGCGGACCTCCGCGGAGGCGGCCGGAGGCGCGTCGCCGCGCGGCGGAGGCGGCGCCAGGGCGGCGGACGCGAGCTTCGGCGGCTCGCCGGCCTTGGTGCCGTCGATGGAGATGTACTCCTTGCGGCCCTGGTTCAGCAGGATGACGCGGAGCCGCTCGATCTCGAGGATGGTCGCCCCCTCGATCACGTCGCCGACGATGTAGACGGCAGCGTCCTGGTTGTTCGGCCCGCGGATGATGGCGAAGGACCACTCGGGCCGGTTGGCCACCATCGTGCCGACCAGGGTGAGGTTGAGCGTGCTCGGGACGGCCTCGGCGTCGGGATCGTAGGCCGGCGTCGGCGCCCCGGCGGCGGGGTCCTCGGACGGGAGCTCGATGCCCAGGAAGGCCGCGGTCTTTTCGAGGGGGAGACTGCCCGGTCGCGCGAAAACGGGGGCGGTCGGCACTCCCCCGGACGACGGGGCCATGGCGTCGAGGTCGACGGGCGCGACCAGCTGGGCGGCCACCAGGGAGCTGGTGGTCAGAGCTCCCAGGAAGGAGATCACGGCCAAAAGGGCCAGCTCCACCGCCCAGAAGTACTTTCGGAACAAAATCTCCATCCCAGCTCGCCTCGCTTAGCAAGCTCCATGCCTGGCGTCCGAGCGGTCGAAGGAGGGGCCCGGAGCGCGTGTTTCCGGGCAAACAACAGTCCCGGCGCGGACGGCCTGCCCGGAAGGCGAGGACGGGCGAGGGAGACTCTGACAAAGTGGCAAGCGAGCGGCCCAGGACCGGCGGGGCCGTGACAAATTGGCTCGGGGCCCGGCGGTCTCAGCGGGAGCGATCGATCTTGCGGTAGATGGTCCGCGTGGAGACGCCGAGGATGCGGGCGGCGAGGGCCTTGTCGCCGCCGGTGCGGCGGAGGGTCTCCTTGATGACCCGCCGCTCGATCTCCTCCATGGGCGTTCCGAAGGGGATGACGATGGCGCGGTCGGAAGACGCCGCGCCCTCCGGGCGGACCGCCTCCCGCACCGTCTCGGGCAGGTCCTCCAGCTCGATGCGGCTGCCGCGCGCGAGGACGACCGCTCGCTCGATGGCGTTTTCGAGCTCGCGCACGTTGCCCGGCCAGGAGTATGCCTCCAAGGCGCGGAGGGCCTCGGGCGAGAAGCCCTCGAATTCGCGGCGGTTCTCCTCGGAGAAGCGCCGGAGGAAGTGGGCGGCGAGAAGGGGGACGTCCCCGTGGCGCTCGCGCAGCGGGGGCAATCGGATCTGGACGACGTGGAGGCGGTAGTAGAGGTCCTCGCGGAAGCGGCCCTCCCGCACCTCCTGCTGCAGGTCGCGGTTGGTGGCGGCGACGATGCGGACGTCGACGCGGACCGGCTGCGTGCCGCCGACGCGGACGAACTCTCCCTCCTGGATGGCGCGCAGGAGCTTGGCCTGCACGGCCGGGCTCATCTCGCCGACCTCGTCGAGGAAGAGGGTGCCGCGGTCGGCCTTCTCGAAGCGGCCCTCCTTGCGACGCGTCGCCCCGGTGAAGGCGCCGGCCTCGTGACCGAAGAGCTCGCTCTCCAGCAGCGATTCCGGGATCGCCGCGCAGTCGATGGGGACGAAGGGGCCCGAGGCGCGCGGGGAGAGCTCGTGGATGGCGCGCGCCACCAGCTCCTTGCCCGTGCCGCTCTCGCCGAGCAGGAGGATGGTGGCGTTGGAGGCGGCGGCCATGCGCACCGTCTCCATGGCGGAGCGGAAGGCGGGGGAGCTGCCCACCAGGCCGCCGACCTTGGAGAGCTGGGCGACCTTCTCGCGGAGGCGGCGGTTCTCCTCGAGCAGCCGGTACTTTTCCAGGGCCTTCTTGACGGTGCGGACGAGCTGGTGGCGCCGGAGCGGCTTGGTGAGGAAATCGTCGGCCCCCTCTTTCATCGCCTCGACCGCGGTCTCCACCGTCCCATAGGCGGTCATCAGCACGACCTCCACGTGCGGGGCGATGGCCTTGGCCGCGCGCAGGAGGGCCACGCCGGACATGCCCGGCATCATCAGATCGGTGACGACGACGCGGACCTCCTCGTTGCGCAGGATCTCCAGCGCCTTTTCTCCGGAGGGGGCGGAGAGGACGCGCAGCCCCTCGCGCTCGAGGATGCGGAGGACGGATTCCAGGTGGCCGGGGTCGTCGTCGACGACCAGCACCGTCTCTCGCTCGTCCGCGGCCGTGGTCATCCGCCCTTCCTCAGAGGCCCGAGAGGAATCTCCACTGGTCGCCCTCCTTGACGAGGACGACGCGATTGACGTCGATGAACTCCCGCCATTCCGGTGCGCTCGGCAGGGCGAGCTTGTAGCGGTAGTCGAAGCGGTACTCCACCGCGACCTTGCCCCGGTCGAGCTCGTGGAGCTTGCGGACGTCGATGCGCAAGCGCTGGTCCTCGATCCGGGAGAAGCTCTCCTCCAGCCTCTTCCGCAACCCCTTCTTGTCGTAGTCGTCGGAGGGGTCGCCCGGGGTGCCGGGATCTTCGAAGAAATCGTCGCTGGTCAGGTCGAGGATCCGCTGCACGTCGCGGTCCTCGACCGCCCGGCGGTACTGCTCGATCACCAGGAGGACGGCCCGGTTCTCCTCGGTGTCCTCGACCTGGGTGTTGCCGATGTAGCGGGTGGTGCAGCCGACCGACCCTGCGAGCACGGCGAGCGCCGGCACGAGCGATCGAATGCGTGGATGCGCCAAGGAAGGAGCCCTCCGGGACAAGGAACTGCGCCTGTCGTGTCCTGAAATGAGCGGGCGTGTCAACCTATTCCTCGCCTGGTTCCCGGCCGGCCGCTCGCCGCGATCGCGCGGTGCGCAGAAAGGCCTTGCAAGTCGCCGAAAATCGGCGTCTGCTCGCCTTGACACTCTTCGGACAAGCCTGATATGCCCCCTGGGCACAGCAACACGGCATCGGATCGAGGCCCGTCGACCGACGTGCGTCGGGAGGTAGCATGAGCCACAGGAGCATGGGCGAGAGCTGGGAGAAGCGGGAGACCATCTGGACCTTCCTGCGCGACATCGCCATCGTCGCGGTCATCCTCGGCGCCGCTTTCGCCTGGTACGCGGACAAGGTCGACAAGGACGTCGCGGCCCGCGCGCTGGCCCGGGAGGCCGCCACGCTGATCGCCAAGGACAATCCGGCGGACTTGAAGGCGGCCGTCCAGAAGCTCGGGGAGGCCCTGGCGATCCGGCCCAAGCTCGGATTCGCCCTCGCCGCGATGGCCGAGACGCACGCCCTTCTCCACGTCGAGCACAAGCTCGGCGACTCGCACCGGGCGGAGGCCGAGAAGTACCTCGCGCTCGCCGAGAAGCACGCGCCGAACCTCCCGCAGACCTACTCCGCTCGCGCCCTGCTCATGCTCGGCCAGGGCAAGGCGAAGGAGGCGGAGGAGTTCCTCGTCAAGAACGTGCTGGAGAAGGACGCCGGCGACGCCCGTATCTTCGGCGCGCTCGCCCTGGCGCAGCGCGCCCAGGGCAAGCTGGCCGAGGCCAAGCGGAGCGGCCGCGCCGCCTCGGACAGCGACTGGCGCAACCCGCGCTTCTCCCGCATCGTCGCCGACATCTATGCCGAAGAGAGCGACGCGGCCAACGCGCTCGCGTTCTACGGCAAGGCGCTCTCCTCCTACTCCGAGCACATCGCCAGCCAGCTCGGCAAGGCGCGCTTCCAGATCCGGCGCGGCCAGGAGCTCGAGCCCTCCTTCGCGGTGATCGACCGTGCCCTGCGGGAGGACCTCTCGCCGGCGCTGCGGGCGCTCGCCCTGACCGCCAAGGCCGAGGCCCTGATCCTCGAGCAGAAGCTCGACGAGGCGCTGGCCATGGCGCAGGACGCGGCCAAGGCCGACCCGAAGTTCCCGTGGTCCTACGTGGTCGAGGCGAGGATCAAGGCCTTCCAGCAGGACATCGACGGCGCGGCCGCCGCCTTCGACAAGGCGATCGAAGCCGATCCCTACCTGGCGCAGATCTACTTCGACGCGGCGACGATCATGGCCTCCGCCGGCCGGGAGGACAAGGCGGTCGCGTTCATGGAGAAGTACGCGCTCAAGAAGAACGACAAGTACTACCTGACCTACGGCAACGTGCTGCGCTCGCTGCAGAAGTTCGACGAGGCCATCGCCAAGTACGACCAAGCGATCGCCGAGAACGAGCTGAACGCCGGCGCTTACGTGGCCAAGGCGGCGATCCTCATCAGCCGCAACAAGCTCGACGAGGCGCAGGACGCGCTCGATCGCGCGGTCGCGGCCAACGAGTTCTTCCCGGAGGCCTACGTCGAGCGGGGTAATCTCCTGTTCGCCAAGAAGGAGTGGGAGCAGGGCGTGCAGGAGTATGCCATGGCCCTCTCCCAGTGGAAGCAGGCGCGCGCGTCCCAGGAGCAGCTCGTGGCCGTGGTCCAGGGCGTCAAGCAGAAGCTGTTGGACGCGCGGCAGCGCGAGTTCGCCACCGCCTGGGAGAAGGAGGCGATGAACCTGATCCGCTGAGATCGGAGATCGGGTTCGGCCCCGCATCGAGCGGCTCGTCCCTTGGGGCGAGCCGCTCTTCTTTTGGTGCGACCGGCATGGTCCAGGTCCGGTCTGTGGGTCGGAAGCAGCCAGGGATTTCTCGCTGCTCCCGGCCCGAATCATCATGAAACAGGTACGGATCGCCGACGCGATTCCGTGGCTCGCATCGTCTCCGGGTGTCGACTCGTCCCGTCGTCGGTGTGTTTCCTCATCGTCCGTTCAAGGCGCGGCGGTCGCCCGAGCGCGGCAGAGCGAGGCGAGCTTGGCGGCCTCGATGCGCGCGCCCTCGGGGCCCTCGCGCGAGAGGGCCTCGAGGACCTCGCAGCCCTGCGCGTCCCCGGCGAAGGCCTGGGAGAGGCCGAGGAGGATGCGGGCCTCGCGGTCGAACGCCTCCGGCAGGCCGGCCTCCAGGGCGCGGCGCAGGTCGCGAACGGCGTCCTCGTGGCGGCCGTCCTGGTGGTGGCGACGGCCGACCAGGTACCAGCCGATGGCCCAGTCTCGGCGCTCGTCGAGGAGCTCGCGCACGGCGAGGAGGTCGGCGGCGCGGCCCTCGCGCAGATAGGGCAGCACGGCGCGGGCGAGGGCTGGGTCGGAGGCGGCCTGAATCCGGGCCGCGAGGGCGCGCGCCGAGGCCGGATCTCGGGGGAGCGCGGCGGCGCGGCCGTAGGCGGCCCGGGCGCGCTCGACGTCCTCGGCCTCGGCCATGGCGTCGCCGGCCAGCGTCCACAGCTGGCCCCGAATGCGCGCGGGGAGGTCCCCGGCCTGCTCGGCCTCCTGCGCCCGCGCCCACACGCCTTCCGCGTCGCCGCCGTCGAGGCGGGCGGCGGCGAGGCCGAGCCA
>NICF_comb_assmDRAFT_10003305_pt1 | contig 11714 bp, 12 predicted proteins | sample NewIslPassag4_SG_FD_11279 | JGI IMG/M metagenome (IMG submission 11279) | reverse complement strand
GAAGCCCTGCCGTACCAGGTTTTCAATAGCGATGTGCTCTCGATGAGGATGGGTGTGGACCGCTACCCATCGCGCCGGCTTGGCATGTCTGTCGATCGATTGTCTCGGTACGCCTGACACGCTTCGTCTCGCTTCCTGCACGACGATCCAAATAACGCAGACAAGGGAAGCTGCTGGGCAGTGTGCGGCGAAACTTAAGCCGAGCGGACATTCGCGTCCATGCAAATCACACCCTCAAGTTGTAGCCTGGGGACAAGTTCCCGCTCATGCTGGACGGAAGCCGTCCAATGGACCGGCTGGCACGGTTCAGCTTGAATTTGCCTCTTCGGAACCTCGCCGATTGTACCCGGTTCAGTTTAGTCCCAGGATGAGCTCACCAGCACGGAACGAGCGGACTTGGAGCAATGGCATCCCCATGGGGAAACCGGCCATCATCGACCTCGAGGCGTTCGATGCCGCCGTCTTCGACCTCGATGGCGTCATAACGCACACGGCGAGCCTCCACGCAGCGGCGTGGAAGGAGCTGTTCGACGATTACCTTCAGAAACGTGCCACGCGAACCGGTGAGCCTTTCGAGCCGTTCGACCTGAACAAGGACTATCTTCAGTACGTCGACGGAAAGCCGCGCTACGAAGGTATTCGCAGTTTTCTGGAATCGAGAAACATTGTTCTCGACTTCGGCAATCCGGACGACCCGCCAGACCGCGAGACGATCTGTGGGCTCGGAAACCGCAAGAATGAGCTCTTCAACGCGCGCTTGGCTCGCGAAGGCGTGGAGGTATTCGAAAGCTCCGTGCGCTTCGTCCGAGAGTTGCGCGAGAACGGCATAAGAATTGGGCTCGTTTCATCCAGCAAGAACACCAGAACTATCCTGGAGAGAGCGGGTCTGAAGGAGTTATTCGACGTCCGTGTCGACGGCCTCGATGCCGAGCGCCTGTCGCTGAAGGGCAAGCCCCATCCAGATATTTTTCTTGAAGCGGCTCGCCTCCTGGAGGTCACGCCAGCCCGCGCCTTCGGCGTGGAGGATGCGATCTCGGGAGTACAGGCGTTGAGGTCGGCCGGCTACGGCCTGGTGATCGGCGTCGATCGAGGCGACCAAGCCGAGGCGCTGCGAGCGCACGGCGCGGCCATCGTGGTCCGCGATCTGGCAGAGTTGCAGATCGAAGTCCCACGCGCCTCGGTACAGCTTCCAAATGCGCTGGAAGAATTCGAGGAACTGACACGCCAGCTCGAGAGCCGCCGGCTGGCGATCTTCCTCGACTACGACGGCACGCTGACCCCGATCGTCAGCAAGCCAGAGCTCGCGACCCTCAGCGATGACATGAGGCAAGTATTGAAGGACATCGCCGGCGTCTGCACCGTCGCCATCGTCAGCGGGCGCGATCGGACAGTCGTCGAGCGTTTCGTCGGATTAGATGAGCTTATCTACGCTGGCAGTCACGGCTTCGACATCGCGGGACCGAATGGCCTTCGCAAGGAGCATGAGCGGGCCAGGGAATATTTGCCCGCGCTCGATGAAGCTCAAAGCCGCCTGGAGGCAGCGCTGGCTCGCATTCCTGGAGTCTTGATCGAGCGCAAGCGCTTTGCAATCGCCGTACATTATCGTCTCGTTTCACCTGATCACCTGGGAACCGTAGAGCAGGCCGTCGAGGCTGCGATCAGCGAGGTGCGACCAGAGCTTCGCAAAGCCGGCGGGAAAAAGGTTTTCAGCATCAGGCCAAAGCTCGACTGGGACAAAGGCCGGGCCGTGCTATGGCTTTTGAGCAAGCTCGATCTCGATCGGCCAGATGCTTTGCCCGTTTATATCGGTGATGACGAAACCGACGAAGATGCATTCACGGCACTGCGCGACCATGGCGGCATCGGAATCTTGGTTTCCCGCGCGCCCCGGCCTACCGCCGCGCGATACGTTCTGCAAAGCCCCGCCGAAGTTGGAGAATTTCTCCGGAAGCTGACCCTGTGGCTGAAATCGGCAGAAGGATGAACGATTGGACACTGTCCTACGACCGTTTCGAGCCCGAGCAAGAGGGCCTTCGCGAAGCGCTCTGTACGTTGGGCAACGGGAAATTCGCGACGCGAGGTGCAGCGGAAGAGTCGGAGGCAGACGACATCCATTATCCCGGGACGTATATGGCCGGCGGCTATAACCGCCTCAAGACCGAAATTGCAGGCCGGACGATCGAGAATGAAGATCTCGTCAATTTCCCGAATTGGCTGCACCTCACATTCCGGCCCGCTGGCGGTGACTGGCTAAATCTCCTGGGCTCAAAAATCCTGGATTACCGGCAGGAGCTCGACCTACGCCAGGGCGTGCTCAGGCGGACGTTTCGGGTGAGTGATCGCCAGGGGCGAGAGACGAGCCTCACGTGCCGCCGCATCGTCCATATGGGCACACCACATTTCGGCGCGATCGAATGGGTGCTGCGTCCGGAAAACTGGTCAGGTGGGATTGAGATCCGCTCAGGTCTCGATGGGCGCGTCGTAAACGCCAACGTCGCACGGTATCGGCAGCTCGCCAACACGCACCTCGTTGCTCTCACGGCAGAGCAGTTCGACAGCGACAGCATCATGCTGGTCGTGGAGACCAATCAATCGCACATCCGTGTTGCGGAGGCAGCTCGCACACGCGTGTATCGCAGCGATCATCCTATTGAGATCGAGCGTAAGCTCTTGGAGGAAGATGATCGGTACATCGCTCAAGAGCTGGCCTTTCAAATCGATCAGGGCGAGGAGATCAAAGTCGAAAAAATCGTCGCCTTCTTCACCTCCCGTGACAACGCCATCTCGGAGCCAGCAATAGCAGCTGCCGAGGCGATCGCACGTGCACCCCGCTTTCGCGATCTGTTGCAAACCCATGTTCTGTCTTGGTCCCACCTGTGGAATCGCTGCGATCTCGCCCTCGAAGGCGACGTCCACACGCAGATGGTCCTGCGCCTGCACATCTTCCACCTGCTGCAGACCGTCTCGCCGCACAGCGTCGACCGCGACGTCGGCGTGCCTGCCCGTGGTCTGCATGGCGAGGCCTATCGCGGACACATTTTCTGGGATGAGCTCTTCATTTTTCCATTCTTGAATTTCCGGCTTCCTGAAATTACGCGCGCGCTTTTGCTTTATCGCTTTCGCAGACTTCCCGAAGCGAGGCACATGGCGAAGGAGGCGGGTTTCCGAGGCGCCATGTATCCCTGGCAAAGCGGCAGCAGCGGCCGGGAGGAAACGCAAGTCATGCACCTCAATCCGAAATCCGGACGCTGGATTCCTGACAACACGCATTTGCAATGGCATGTCAATTCGGCCATCGCCCATAACATTTGGCGTTACTACGAAACGACCGCGGACCGGGAGTTCATGTCAGTCTACGGCTCGATCATGCTGCTGGAGATCGCGCGCTTCTGGGCCAGCACTGCAAAATGGAATCCCGACCGCGGCCGTTACGAAATCCGCGGCACCATGGGACCGGACGAGTTCCACGATCGCTATCCGTGGTCCGACAAGCCGGGCATCGACAACAACGCCTACACCAACGTCATGGCCTCGTGGGTGTTGCGGCGAGCCCGCGATGTGCTGGACGTCGTCGGAGAGGAGCGTGCAAGCGAAATTCGTGAGCTGATTGGCTTGACCAACGAGGAGCTTCAGTCGTGGGACGACATCAGCCGCAAGCTGTTCGTGCCCTTCCATGATGGCATCATCAGCCAGTTCGAAGGATACGAGCGGTTGGAAGAGTTTGACTGGGAGGGCTACCGCAAGAAATACGGCGACATTCATCGCCTGGACCGAATCCTCGAGGCCGAGGGAGACACGGTTAACCGCTACAAAGCATCAAAGCAGGCGGACGCTTTGATGCTGTTCTATCTCTTCTCCTCCGAGGAGCTTCGCGACCTCTTCACCCATCTAGGCTACCCCTTCGAAAGTGAGAGCATTCCCCCGACGATCAACTACTACCTGCAGCGGACCTCAGACGGCTCCACGCTCAGCCGGGTAGTGCATTCGTGGGTTTTGGCGCGGACGGATCGTGCGAAAGCCTGGGCACTGCTGAAGCGTGCGCTCGAAAGTGACATCGCAGATATCCAGGGCGGCACGACGCAGGAGGGCATTCACCTTGGCGCAATGGCTGGCACGGTCGACATCGTGCAGCGCGGGCAAATAGGTCTTGAAATCCGCGGCGATCTTTTCCGAGTGAACCCATGCCTCGCAGAAGATCTGAAAGGATTGCGCTTGAGGCTGCGGTATCGCGGGGAGTGGCTGGATATGGAAATTCAGGAAGGCCGCATGACGCTGACGATACCCGAACGCTGGTCGGGCGCGGATCACATCGTAGTTCGAAATGAGCGCTTCCCCGTTAAGCCGGGAACGCGCCTCGAGCTTCGCTGTTCCCGAGAGAGTGGCGGGCTCCGGCCCATCTCCGGACGAGGAGAGCCGGGAGGCACCCCCAGCTGAAGGACCGACGCTCAGGGGGCGCGTCAACTCACCGGAATGGGGGCACGGGCCAGGGCTGATCGGCGTCAATGTGAGTGCGCCGACCGATCGTCATAGTCGTGTCGGTCAGAAAAGGCGTTCAGAGATGGCAGAGCGCAATAAGTACATCCGCTGGTTCGAAGATCTTGGATCTGATGATGTCCCCCAGGTCGGCGGTAAGAATGCCAGCCTCGGTGAAATGATCCGCAGCCTCAAGAAGGAAGGGGTACGTGTCCCCGACGGGTTCGCTACGACCGCCGTGGCCTACCGGGAATACATCGCCGCCAACGGCATCGAGGACGCCATCCGCGACAACCTCGAGGCCATGAAGACCGGCAAGGCGACGCTGTATGAGACCGGGGCCGCCATCCGCCGGCTGTTTCTCAATGGTGAATTTCCGGAGCACATCGCCGAAGCGATCCGCAACGCCTACCGAGAGCTGGCTCGTCGCAGCGGGCAGACCGATGTCTCCGTAGCCGTGCGTTCCAGTGCGACAGCCGAGGATCTGCCGGAGGCGAGTTTCGCCGGGCAGCAGGAGACGTTTCTTAACGTACGAGGCGAGCGCGATCTGCTAGACGCCTGCCGGCGTTGCTACGCTTCGCTCTTCACCAACCGCGCCATCAGCTACCGCGAGGCAAAAGGCTTCGACCACATGCAGGTCGCGCTCTCTGCCGGGGTGCAGCGGATGGTGCGGGCGGACCTCGCCGGCGCCGGTGTAATGTTCACCATAGATACCGAAACGGGTTTTCCTGGCGTCGTGGTGATCAATGCCGGCTGGGGCCTCGGCGAAAACGTCGTGCAGGGCACGATCATTCCGGACAAGTACCTTGTCTTCAAGCCCCCGCTCGATGACGCGCGCTATCGTCCGATCATCGAGAAAACGCTCGGCGAAAAAGCGCGTAAAATGATTTACGCGGAGGACAACAGTGGGCGAACGAAAAACGTCAACACGACGCGTCGAGAACGGCAATCGTTCGTTTTGAACGACGATGAAATTCTCCAATTCGCCCGCTGGGCAGTGGCGATTGAGCGCCATTACGGCCGGCCGATGGATATCGAATGGGCCAAGGATGGCGAAACAGGCGAACTCGCTATTCTGCAGGCGCGGCCCGAGACGGTGCAGGCCGTTTCGCGCGCGGCGCCGCTCAAGGTCTACCGGCTCAAGGAGAAAAGAGGACACCGCTCATTTCCGGCGCCGCCATCGGACAGGCATTTCGGCCGGCCCTGTTTGCGTCATCAAGAGTGCGCACGACATCAATCGGTTTCGCGAGGGCTCGATCCTGGTCACCGAATCCACAGACCCGGATTGGGTGCCGGTCATGCGCAAAGCGCGCGGCATCATCACCGACCAGGGCGGAACCACCAGCCATGCTGCCATCGTCAGCCGCGAGCTTGGCGTGCCCGCAATTGTCGGCACCGGCAGGGCAACCGAGGTGCTTCGCGACGGTCAGGACATCACCCTTTCCTGCGCAGAGGGCGACATCGGCTATGTCTACGACGGCATTCTCGACTTCGAAACGTCCGAGGTGGTCCCCGAAGAGCTCCCGGAAACTCGGACCGCGATGATGATCAACCTCGCCAGTCCGGCCGCTGCCTTCCAGTACTGGCGATTGCCGGCCAAGGGCGTCGGGCTGGCGCGCATGGAGTTCATCATCAACAACAATTACATCAAGATCCACCCGATGGCGCTGGTTCATCCCGACCGTGTCCAAGACCGCGAAGAGCGCCGGCAGATCGAGCAGCTGACGCGGGGTTATAGCGATCCACGCGACTTCTTCGTGGATCAGCTCGCGCGCGGCATCGCGAAGATCGCGGCCCCTTATCATCCGCACGACGTCATCGTCCGCCTCAGCGACTTCAAGACGAACGAATACGCCCACCTGATTGGCGGCGCTTCTTTCGAGCCGCGGGAGGAGAACCCGATGCTCGGCTTCCGCGGGGCCTCCCGGTACTACAGCGATCGGTACAAGGAGGGCTTCGCACTCGAATGCCGCGCACTCCGGAAGGTGCGCGAGGAGATCGGCCTCAAGAACGTCATCGTTATGGTCCCCTTCTGCCGAACCCCGGCGGAGGCGGACCGTGTGCTGTCGGTGATGGCCGAGCACGGTCTCGAGCGGGGCCGCGAAGGGTTGCAGGTCTACATGATGTGCGAGATTCCGTCGAACGTCATTCTGGCGGAGGAATTCGCAAAGCGCTTCGACGGCTTTTCGATTGGCAGCAACGACCTGACGCAGCTCGTGCTTGGCGTTGACCGGGACTCCGCCGAGCTGGCCCCGCTCTTCGACGAGCGCAACGAGGCGGTAAAGCGGGCCATCAGCGAAGCGATCCGCAAGGCACACGAAGCCGGCATCAAGGTCGGCATCTGCGGGCAAGCGCCGAGCAATTATCCCGACTTCGCAGCTTTTCTCGTCGAGGAAGGGATCGACTCGATCTCACTCAACCCCGACAGCTTCATCGCCACGGTTCAACATGTCGCTGAGGTGGAACGGCGCCTGGCGTCGGGATCCGGCTAAGCGGTTGCGCGTTCCGATGCGGGAGGCCACGCATGAAGCTGCAGGCTGCATTCTGGCTCGGGCTCTGGCCAGGCATTGTTGCACTTACAGCCGAGGCACAGGTTTACCGGGAAGGCGTGTGGTACGTATGGGGCTGGGGTCCGATGCTGCTCGGCGCTCTGCTGATGATCGTGTTTTGGACCGCCGTCATCACCCTCGTGGTGCTGTTGGTGCGCTGGTTGGTTGGAACCCCTCGCGAGCAGAGCCCGTCTAAACCCTCAGCGATCGAAATTCTCGAGGAGCGGTTCGCCCGTGGCGAAATCGACCGCGAGGAGTTCGAGGAGAGGAGGCGCGTGCTCCTCGGCCAAGCGGACGTAAGTCCGGCGAAGAAGTGAAGCACAGCCGGTTTGTCGAGACTGGCGCCGTTATTCTCTGCCTTGGGAGTTTCTATCTTTAGAGGCGAAAGTCTCGAACACACGAGCTATCAAGGTGAACCCGTGGACCAAATGCCTGTCATTGCCACGCTGACGCTCAACCCCGCCCTCGACGTCTCTACGTCCACGGAGAGGGTTAGGTCCGAACACAAGCTGCGCTGCACTGCGGCACGCTATCACCCCGGCGGCGGGGGCGTGAACGTCGCGCGGGTGGTTTGCACCCTCGGCGGCAACGCGGTGGCCGTGTACACAGCAGGCGGACCGGTGGGGGATTCACTGCAAAAGTTGCTCAATGCCGCCGGCATTCCCCAGCGCGTTGTCCCCATTGAAGGTCAAACGCGCGTCAGCTTCACCGTGGACGAGCGCGCGACACACAATCAGTTCAGGTTCGTCTTTCCCGGTCCGCACGTATCGCCACAAGAGCAGGAGCGCTTTTACGAAGCCGTCGCGACGCTCCATCCCCGCCCGCAGTTCCTAGTTGCCAGCGGCAGCCTGCCGCCCGGCGTGCCCGCCGATTTCTACGCGCGCTTCGCCCGGCTGGCGAAGGAGTGGAACGCGAAGTTCTTTCTCGACACCTCGGGTGACGCGCTGAGGGAAGTCGGCCGAGCTGGCGTTTACCTGGTGAAGCCTAATCTGCGCGAGTTGTCAGAATTTGTCGGACGTGAGCTCAAAACGAGGGAGGACCAAATCGCCGCCGGCCGCGAGATGATCCGTGACGGCAGGGCCGAGGTTGTCGTGCTCTCCCTCGGTGCAAACGGCGCCCTGTTCATCACGGCTGACGAGGCTGAGCACTTTCCAGCCCTGGAGGTTCCAATCCGCAGCACCGTCGGCGCTGGTGACAGCATGCTGGGCGGCATCGTGTTCGCGCTCGCTCGTGGCGAAACACTGCGCAATGCCGTGCGCTACGGGATGGCCTCAGGCGCTGCAGCGCTGATGGCCGAGGGCACCGAGCTTAGTAGCCGCGAGGACACCGAGCGCCTGTATCGGTTGGTGCCTAACGGCGACTAAGTCGAGCCGAGCCTAATCAAGCTCAGCCCGTTGTGGACTGGACAACCACCAGCCGGTCCACAACGTCCTTGACGCCGGGGACTTGGCGTGCCGCCGCGACGAGTCTGGCTGCCAAATCCTGGTTCGGCATGGCGCCTCGGAGCTCCACGACTCCCTGCTGCACGAGGACGTTCACACAAACCCCGGTGCCCCGCCCTTCCTCCATAAGTTTCTGCAGCACGCGGTCACGCAGCGCATAATCCTCGGCATCGGCGCTGGGCATCATCTTCGCTTCCAACGCGAGGCCGCGCAGAAGGTCGGACCTGCTGACGATGCCGACCACCTTGTTGCCCTTCACCACCGGAATACGCTTGATCCCGTTGGTTTTCATTTGCTTGACGATTTCCTGTACGGGAGTGTCCTCGGTGGCCGTGATGACTTGCCGGGTCATCAGCTCGCCAACGGACTGCGCCCGCGGAGGCTGGGGCGGGCTGGCGGAGCCGTCGTTGAGAATGAACTCGAGCCAACGTCGGCGTTGGCGGTCACCGGTGACGCCGCCAAGCAGATCCCCTTCCGTGATGATGCCGACCAGGTTGCCCTCGTCGTCGACGACCGGCAGCCCGCTGATGCGGTAATCGAGCATCATGCGTGCGGCTTCTCGAATTGAAGCTTCCGGCTTTATGGTCGCCGCGCCAAAGGTCATCACCTGAGCCGCCTTCATGTTCGCCTCCTGAAGGGTTCCTCGCCGATCGTCCANGTCGAGCCGGGCCTCGCTCGCCGGGTATGCATGAGATGGTATTTGCAGCACACTCCGGCAACAACCCGTGCTCCTTTCCGAAACGTTAAGGAGGCAGCATTGATCGGCATCAAGCGACTGAGCAGCGGCGATCCCCTCGAATTCGAGGTCGTCGTTCGCGAAGGGGCCGGTGAAACCAGGCACCGGGTGACGATGTCCAGGGACCTTTGCTCCCGGCTCACCGGCGGCCAATTCACCCCCGAGCAATACATCGAGGGCTCATTCCGCTTCCTCCTCGACCGCGAGCCAAAGGAGTCGATCTTGCGGAGCTTCGATGTTGCGGTGATTTCCCGCTACTTTCCTGAGTACGAGCAGGAGCTGCCCAATTATCTTGCATCCCTTTCCGGCGGCCGCTGAGGCGACCTACGCCAAAGCTGCGGCCATCGCCAAGAAAAGCAATTGTGCTCCGGGTACTGCCAGAGTTTAAGCTGAGGGCATCAGATTATTCCGCGATAGGGGACATCACATGATTCGGGATGCGGCGCCCGAGGACATGGCGCAGGTCGCGGCCATCTACGGGCACCACGTGCTGCACGGGCTCGCCACGTTCGAAGAGGTGCCGCCTGACGAGGCGGAGATGCGCTCGCGCTTCGAGGCGGTGCGCAAGGCAGGGCTGCCGTACCTCGTCTACGAGGAGGACGGCCAAATCCTCGGCTACGCGTACGCCGGACCCTATCGCCTGCGCTCTGCTTATCGATTCACCATAGAAAATTCAGTCTACGTTCGCGACGGTTATGCTGGGAGGGGCATTGGCCGTGCACTGCTTACGGAACTCATCGAGCGGTGCACTGCAGGGCCCTGGAAGCAGATGGTGGCGGTCATAGGCGACAGCGAGAACCACGCGTCGATAGGGCTTCACCGCGCGCTCGGCTTCCGCATGGTAGGCACGCTGGAGAAGGTGGGATACAAGTTCAACCGCTGGGTGGACACGGTCCTGATGCAGCGGGCGCTGTAGGTTGCATTTCGATTGAGCGCCTCAGGAGGCTGCCATGATCGGCGCCATCGCGGGTGACATCATCGGCTCGCGCTTTGAAGGACATCCCAGCCCGCCGAGCGACTTCACGCTTTTTCACCCGAAATGCCGCTTTACGGAGGACACTGTCTGCTCGCTCGCCATCGCAGATGCGCTCCTCGGCGATCGCGACTTTGCTGCGTATCTTCGCAAGCATGTTCGCCGGCATCCGAGGCGCGGCTATGGCGGCATGTTTCGCAGGTGGGCGCTGGCAGACGACGCTCCAGCCTACAACAGCTGGGGAAACGGCGCGCCGATGCGGGTGGCGGCCGTCGGCTGGCTGGCGCAGGACGAGCATGAAGCACTCGAGCTCGCCGCTGCTCAATCAGCCGTGAGCCATAATCATCCAAATGCGATCAAAGCCGCGCAGGCAGTCGCGCTCGCGATCCTTCTCCTTCGGGACGGCGTGCAGCCCGCGAACGTCCGGGAGCGCCTTATTAGGAGCTTCGGCTACGAGTTGGCGCCGCACCAAGCCTTTACCCGCGGCGGCTTCGATGTCTCCGCGTCAGGCACGGTTCCGGCCGCGCTAACCGCCGCCTTCGAAGCGAAAGATTGGGAGGATGCGGTCCGGACGGCGGTCTGTCTTGGCGGCGATACGGATACCCTCGCCTGCATCACTGGCGCTGTCGCAGAAGCAATCCATGGTGTGCCAGCGCACATTGCGGATCAGGCGAGAGCGTATCTCACGGGCGATCTGCTGAACGTCCTGGAGCGTTTCGAGCGCGCAGCTGGACTTCGCAATTCTTGATCGCTGTGGGCAAAGGTTGCTTCGAGCCCGCGGAGTCGCGACAGCCTGCCAAACCCACCTGTCTCTGAGGTCGCAGCCGCGTTGCGCACCCGGGAAATAAGAGGTATCCAGAATACAACTTTGGGCTTCGAGGGGGACCGCAATGCCGCCGCACCCGAAAGCGCCCGGTCTGGAGGTGGGCGTAACCGAGCCGATGATCCGTGAGCTCGTCCATACCTTCTACGCCCGCGTCCGGCAGGACCAGCTGCTCGGTCCCATTTTCAATGAGCACGTGCAGGACTGGCCCGAGCATCTCGACCGCCTCTGTGCATTTTGGTCGTCGGTCACCCTGATGACCGGCCGGTTCAAAGGTAAGCCAGTCCCCGCCCACGCCAAGTTGCCCGGCATTACAGGCCGGCACTTTGCCCATTGGCTCGCACTCTTCGCCAAGACGGCACGCGACGTCTGCCCGCCAGCGGCTGCGGAGCTATTCATCGATCGGTCCAAGCGGATTGCGCACTCCCTGCAGCTTGCGATCGCCCTGCACCGCGGTGAACCGGCCGAGGTGCACCATGATGCCGCCTGAGATCGCCGAATGGCGAAAGCGCGAGCGCAACCGTCTGCTCGAGATTCGGCGCGAGATGCCGCTTGCCGAAAGGGCGGCGCTCATAGAGCCCCTGCTCGCACACCTGCGCTCCCTGTTGGAAAAGCTGTCCTTCGACGTCCTCGGCATCTACTGGCCCATAAAGCGCGAAGTCGACGTGCGCCCACTTGCGGACGAGGTGTGCCGCCGTCGTGGGGCTACCCTCGCCTT
>NICF_comb_assmDRAFT_10003302_pt1 | contig 11718 bp, 9 predicted proteins | sample NewIslPassag4_SG_FD_11279 | JGI IMG/M metagenome (IMG submission 11279) | reverse complement strand
CGCTCCCGCCGGAATGACAGGTCCGAGCCGAACCTGTGGCAGGCAGACCTTGAGGAAAAGCCCGCCACTGAAACCGACTATCCCCAGCAGAAACCCGGTGGCAACGACATTGAGGCCGCGGAATTTTCCGCACAGTCCAACAAGTCCGCACAGGATGAGTGCAACGGCGTGGTAAAACTGGTACCGCACGGCCAGCTCAAACTGCCGGACCTCCGCCAATCCCCAGTTCCCTTTGAGGACGTGATCCGCCACTGCGGCCAAAACCACGCTGAGACCTGCCAGAATCGCGCCGCAGGCAATCCAAAAACGGCTTCTGTCAGTCACGGAAAGTACTCCTGGGAACGAAATTGGCCAATTGGCCCACCAGAATCTGTCGCTCTTTTACGAATGGCAACAGTTTGCTACAACAACGTCCAACCTGGCGGAAAGTCCGCAAGAAAGACACCGAATCCCTGGAGCGGCACAGACACGCTCAATCGAGCCGTCGCTCCGCCCGCAAGGGATTGAAACTGCCTTCGATTCGCCGAAGGTATATAATACGCTTTAAACAGCGGCAGCCCATAGGGGTGCGAAAACAGCACCCTGTGGGATGCGGAACATGACGGACGCTGGGCGAAGACCGCAGAGTCGATGCTAACCCGAGCCCGCACACCAGGCCAAACTCGGAGGGAAAGCAGCAGTTTCCCCGGGAGGAAACAACCGCGGATCGTGACAGGTACTAGCGAGATCACAAAACGGAACATTGACGGATGTAACAGCTGGAAACCGCGACAGCTCCCGTGGAGGGGTGCCACCCTGTCCCAAACAGAAAACATTCCAGCGCAACGTATTCAGCTTCTGAGCAAGAATGACTACTGTTCTGATATTTTTACTCGTATTGGCAGTTCTCGGGCATCTAACCATTTGGGCGGCGCTGTGGAATCGACTTCACGGTTTTGGTCTCTCATTCGGAATTTGTAGCTGGATCACGGCGCTGCTCGTCGCGGTCGGGGCCGTCGTACCGACAACCCTGGTTGTCCTTATATTGGAGGGAGAGCTACCCCTCTTTTTCCTCACTCAAAGTGACATTGAACACTCCCAGGTCGGTCTGTATGGGGCCCTAGCCGCCAATGCCTACATTGGTGCCTGCCTTCTGGCCCTCCCGTTTGCCATTGGATGGCGGATTTGGCGGAACCTCCGACAGCCTCCCCGCGTGTTGAAAGCCTTGGCAAATGAGCTTCTATTCGATCTTGCGCCGGTCTTGAAATCGCGGCAGGGTCTTCGCGCCAGGGCCCGTGCAGGTGCCATCCAATTCCTCGCCCTGGTGCGACGGAGGAAGGCAGTATCCCGCACAACCGACCGCCGAAAGGGTGCGCAACGGAGCATCGCCTCGTCCAATTCCGAGCAGTTGTCCGTCGACGCGTCTACCGCTGTCGGAGTCGAACAGCATGCGGGAACACCGCAAACCGGATGGTCTGGGATTTGCTCAGAGGCCGCGAAGACCAAAATTTCGGAAGTTGTTCTTCACAAAAACACGTCGAAAAGCCCGCCGCCCAGGCGTCACCCTCCCAGCAATCTCCTGCTTTTACCAGGTAATGAATCTCTCGCGTGTCAGCGCGTTGATCTGGCCCTTGCGTTGCCTGGCTTGCCTCCGGCCCTGAATGGTCTGCGGATCGTCCAGCTCACCGACCTCCATTTCGTGGGAAGGATTCCCGATGAGTTTTACGAACTCGTGGTGGAGCACAGCAATCGGCTTGAGCCCGACATGGTCGTGATCACGGGAGATATCGTCGATCGCGCGGAGTGCATTCCGCAGGCGCAAAAGATTCTGGCACCCCTCCAGGCCAAACTGGGCGTCTTTTTCATCCTGGGCAATCACGACCTTCGTGCAGGGGTGGAGAACGTTCGCACAGCTCTTACCGAGATCGGCTTCAAAGACGTGGGCGGAAGGGTGGAACAGTTGACTGTTAACGGAACGCCCGTCCTGGTGGGCGGAAATGAGCTGCCGTGGTTGGGACCGGCCCCATCTTACCCCCGCGATGATTCGCTGAATAACATGCCCAACTTCCGGCTTTTGCTCGCCCATACGCCGGATCAGTTCTACTGGGCCATTCGCAACAAGATTCACCTCATGCTCGCCGGCCACACACACGGTGGACAGGCGTGTCTGCCGTGGCTGGGTCCCATCATCGCCCCCAGTGCTTACGGCATTCGCTACGCCCAGGGGTTGTATTACAAGCCTCCCACGACGATGTATGTGAGCCGGGGCATCGGCGGTGAATTTCCTCTTCGTTACTTCTGCCCTCCTGAGCTGACCTGCCTGACCCTTTTGAGCGAAACGTCGGGTTCCGAACCCCAGCCGATTCGAGTATGCTGAATCCCTAACAAGCCTGGCAGAAAAGCAGCTTCGTTGGGCAGCGTGGGTTCTGTCTCGCATGGAAGGAGGAGTTTGCTATGTCCTCGGCACAACCGACCGGAGACCAGGAATTTGGTTTTATCGGGATCGGCCAAATGGGCCAGGCGATGGTCGCCAACTGGCTCGCTTTGGGATACCGCGTCCGAGTGTACAATCGAACACGCGAAAAGATCCTTCCCCTTCTCCAACAAGGAGCGATTGAAGCGGCCTCACCCGCCGAGGCGGTCGTCCCAGGCGGATTGGTCATGACCTGCGTCTCGGACGATCACGCCTTGCTTTCCATTTTTGAGGAGGACGAAATATTTCGGCAACTCGGCCAGGAGGGCGTCCACGTCTCGATGAGCACCATTTCCCCACGAACCGCCCGCGTCCTGGCCGACAAACACAGCCAGTTGGGTGGAACGTACCTGGCCTCCCCGGTGATGGGCCGTCCCGATACCGTGGCCGCCAAACGCCAGACTTTCTACATATCCGGACCGGCAGCGGCTCGCCAGCGCGTCAAGCCGCTGCTTCAGGCCATCAGCCGCCAGGTGCTGGAATTGGGGGACGGTCCCGAAGCCGCCCACGTGGCCAAACTTGCCTCCAACTTTCTTATCGCAACAGTCGTGGAGTCGCTCTCTGAGGCGTTCGCATTCGTCGAAAAGAACGGTTTGCCACCGCAAACCTTTTTCGACACGATCACCGAATTCCTTTTCGACTGTTTCATCTACAAAGGATATGGCCGACATCTCTTGAGCGGTCAATTCCGTGATCCCCTCTTTCGGCTTCATCTTGGTTTGAAAGACATCAATCTTTCCCTTCAGTCGGCCACCGAATCGAGAACGCCGATGCCGTTTTTGAGCGTTCTGCGTGACCGCTACCTTGCCGCTCTGGCCCAGGGATACGGCGATTGGGACTGGACAGCCATTGCTCTCGAGGTACGACGTCAGGCAGGTCTGCCAGCGTCGCAATGAGCGTTTTTTCGCGCACTATCCGAGAGTGATCCTGCGGTCTTTCAGTGGGAGGGCGAGTCGAACCAGCCGGGAAGTCCGCGAAACATCACATGGAGGCCGCCTACAAGAATGAAAGCGAAGAGGGTCCAGTTCAGCTTGTCCAGAAGCCCTCCCATCACAACCCACAGCAGCACCGCCAGAAGACAAGACACAAAAAAGGCGTAGGCCGCCACCGCGGAGTTTGCGTCGGTCCTTCCCAGTTGTTTTCCCGTTTCCATCATCACAAAGGCCGCCACCGCTCCCAGGACGAGGCGGTGTGTGTCGGAAAGCCGGTCCAGCCATTCGGCAAGATGCCCGCTGTCGAGGAAATCACTCGAAACGAGAAACACGAGAATGACGATGGGGAGCAGTCCCCCCACCGCGCGGCGAATGGCCCCCGACGTCGTTTTGGCGCACCGAACCAAAAAAAACAGGAGCGAAACCAGATAAAAGAACAGGCCGATGACAACAGCCGGATACATAATGTACACAAAAAACGCACGCAGAATGTTGCGGATTGATTCCATGGCGACCTCCCGGCCGGCCGTTTTATCATCATCGATTGACAAAACCGACAAACAGGAAACCTGCTTGCGAAGGCCTTTCCAGGTCAACGCTCCACGGTGAGTAAATACCAGGTTGCCGGCTGGTTGCCCAGCGTCACCTTCCAGCCGGCGTCTGTGGCCAATGCCTGGAAGACCATGCCCAGTGGTTTGCCGTTGGCATCCAGTGGTTGGCAATCAATGCGCTTCGCCTTCCATCCTTTCAGTTCCAGTTCACCTCGCACCACCTCAATCACGGTTGGGGCTCGCCCCCAATCTTCCAGACTCGTACGATCGGTATTCCATCGCTGGGCCGTATTTTCCACCCGAGCAGTGGCGCTTACCAGGAGACGACCAGCTTCCGCAATGGGCTGATCATCCAGTGCGCACACGGTGATGGCCGCGAAATCATTCGCCACCTTCACGTCAACCTGGGAGGGCCGGTCCGGAATCTCTTTGAGGTGTCCGACGACAGCCTTCCACCGGGGGCTATCCACCACGACGAGGCCTGCCGATCGGTTTTTCGTATACCATTTGATTTGACCGGTATCGGCGATGATCGGATTTTCATCAGAAGAAGGAATCGGAGTGAACGGCGGCCCGTCAAACGACGCCACCCGCACCGCGTGCTTGAGCGGCAAAGCGAGAGGAAAACCCGGCGTGAAAAACGGCATGAGGTCGCGACGGCCTGTCAAGCGGATACTTTCCCGCACCTGCTCCGGCGTGTAGGTCCTGGTCACCACTTCCCTGGCCGTTTGCACGTCTCCGCGAAGAAATGCCAGACTGCACGCCGCCAGTTGTGTCATCTTCACCGGATCAAACGCGAGATCGAAATGACCGGCGATCCGCGGTTCGTTGCCCACTACCTCCCGATGCATGAGCGTGTACCAGAAAATCCCATCCCAGTCCTGAAATGCTCCGTAGGCAGTCAGAATGGGGATACCTTCGCAGGCATATTGATGGGGAAACGGATGATTGACCTCCGAAACCGTATAAGGTTTTCCGACTACTGGGGTGCGCGCGAGCTGAACAACCGTGGAATGCAGGGGATCCACCACCATCGGCGTGTTTGGAATTCGGAAGCCTACCGTCCGCCCGGTCTGCGGATCGCGAATATACGAGGGATGCTGCCAGTACACGTGGCCATCCACAACGTCGAGGAGAGACGTTCCCACCACGATTGGATAACCTGTGTGTCCATGTCCGTGATCACTATTTCCAATGAGAAGCTGTTTTACACCAATNTCCTCTTTTAAGTACCGTTTCATACTCAAGAAATATTCCTTTTCCACTGCCATGTAGAACTGGGCTTCTGTATGAAACCGCAACGGCGAAGCCTTGGCAAATTCCGCCGGACGAAGTCGGGGAATAAGCTCCCCTTCACCGACCCCGGCCTCCGCAGCAATCTGTCTGCGGGCTTCCGGGCTAACATTCTTCTGAAGCCACTCATTGTAGAGCTTGGTGAGATCCTCCGCGTAACTTTTGGTGATATCCGTCCAGGTGCCCGGATATTTCCGTGTATTAAGCCCCTGAAGCCGCCCATCCATCCAGGCCTCGACGAGGGAATTCTCATTAACAAATTCGATCAGTGCCACGCCGGGTTCATTTCGATACTCATTACCCGTGTAAGGGTTGCGATGCGTTAAAAGTTGCCGCGCGTACTCACGCTGCAATTCCAGCAGCCTTGGATCGAAGTATGTGAGACCTTTGGCAAATCCCAGATACTCATAATCCTTGACTCCGTCGCCTGCCTTGTAGCTGCGTGCAACATTGAGATTTAAATCGACATAGATTCCGTTCTGTTTGAGCTGATAGACGATATAGTCCAGGCGATCAAGCATTTCAGGGTCGAGCTGGCGTGTATCGTCCCGATTGGCCGCGATGATCCCGTTGGGAGCTGGTCTGTCAAAAAAATGGAAGCGCACGCAGTTAATTCCCCAGCGGGCAAGCCGGCGGGCAATGATCGGGGCGTGTTCCTTCGGCGGCAGGCACCCCTGACCGGAAAAATTAACACCCCAAAAGCGAATTCTCTTGCCGGACGCCGTGGCCAGATGCCCATCCTTAATTGTGATAAATCCCTCCTTCCCGGCAGGCTTTTCGATCAGGAACGACAGGTCGATCAAACCATCTTCAGCATCCCACGATACCGGACACGGAGCGAACTCCTCGGCCGAAGGTCCCGCCTGCCCAAAGAGCAGCGGTACCCCAAACGCCACTACCAACAGCCCGACGACCCCCGCAGGTGTAAACATGCGCAATCCCTTTGGCCAACGCGCTTTGAAAAAGTGCCGGTCTTGATAGACCGGTGCGTCCGACGCTCTCAATACACCCAACCGTTTTTTATTTACGATTGACCTATTATTCGCGCAACATACACGCGAATTCCCTGGAAAAACCCTGCTTGTTGCCTGACCTTTAATACCACGCTCAGCTGTTATCAGTTGTTAATCGAGTGACCAGGGTTTTCGATACTCGTAATGGAGCATCTGATTGGCCTCTTCGTTATTTGTAAAACGCTCCTTTTCTGCGTCCCATTCCAGTCGGGCACCAACCGCCAGCGAAATATTGGCGATGAGGCTGCATGTCGTGGAACGATGTCCGATCTCCACGTCAGCATTGGGAAGCTGCCGGCTTCTCATGCAATCCAGGAAATTCCGTGCATGATCCACGGTCATGTCGTTTTCACCCGCTGGCACCTCGACACGAATCGGCTCCAGCCGGGGACGGGGATCCTGGAATTGGCCCCCGCGTTCAGGGATGATTTCGAACACCCTGCCGCCGATATACGCAGCGCCGAGTGTGCCGCGAAGTTCCAGTTCGCCCTGGGCCAGGGCAGGTGCTCCGGATGCCTCGTACTGTCCAAAAATCGCCAATCGCCCCGAGGCAAACTGGAAAACCGCTTCCATCGTGTCGGGAATCGTGCGGTCATCATCCACGGCAAAATTTCCCCCCATCGCACATACCGATGACGGAGCCAGTTCGTCGGTCAACCAGCGAATCGCATCCAGATAATGCACGCCCCAGTTGGCCATCTGCGACGAGTAAAGATGCCACCATCGGAATTTGTAGGGGGCAATCGTCTCCTGGAAAGGTCGTTCCGGCCGGGGGCCAAGCCAGAGATCCCAGTGAAGTCCCGGTGGCGGAGCGGATGGCGCCGCCTTGCCGATTCCCTTGGGATACATGTTGCTGAGCCGATACGCCCGCGAAACCGTCACCTTGCCGATTTTTCCCGAGTGCACAAGTTCGTAAAGTTGCGCGTACAGTCTGGAAGACCGTCGATGCGTGCCCACCTGAACGATCCGCTGGTATTTGCGGGCTGCTTCGACCATTTTCCGCCCTTCCACCACCGTAATGGAGAGCGGTTTTTCCACATACACATCTTTCCCTGCCCGGCATGCCCAAATCGTCTGAATCGCATGCCAGTGGTCGGGCGTCGCGATCACCACTCCGTCCACATCGTTCCGATCGAGAACCTTGCGGAAATCGATCGTTGTATCGGCCTTACGGGGTAGTTTTTGCTGGGCTCGATCGAGATACGGCTCGTAGACATCGCAGAGGACCACCACCTCCATGTCCTCGTGCTTGAGAAAGGCGTCCAGAAGCTGACTGCCTCGATTTCCCACACCAATAAAGCCCAGGCGAATTCGGTCATTGGCTCCCAGAACACGGGAACGACTCACAGCCGACCAGGCCAAAGCGCCGATGCCGAGTTGGGAAAACGCGCGTCGGGTCATCTCAAATGGCGACATGGTTCCTCCTCCGATGGATATGGGCAATCATTTGAGAGCTCCCCGTTAGACCCATCCCACTGCTTTCGCAAAAGACGGGACAACGGATGTTCTCGTGCGGGAAACTCAACAAGATGCTACTCTGCGAGAGAAGGCACCGTCAAGCGACCCACCCGCTGCCCCATCCCCACTTTTGCAAAGGCGTATGACATGCCACAGCATACCGTGTTGTAGAGGCATTTCATGAATTGCCCCTACCGTTTAACCAGTAACTAAACCGAGCAGTTGGAGCCCACACGGTGAGACGGACCATCCGAAGGTTTGAATGTGGACCCGACAAGCAGGTTCCGCAGGGAAATCCCCGGAGGGGCACGCTCGTCGTGCCCGTCGAAACCCAAAACATGATCCAACATTGCACAGCGGACGTGACAAGTACGTCCCTCCGAAAGGAATGCGGACGTGACAAGCACGTCCCTCCGAAAGCGAAATTGCCAAGCAGGTTTTCCAGAGAAATCGCTCGGAGGGGCACGCTCGTCGTGCCCGCCGAAACCCAAAACATGCTCCAACATTGCACAGCGGACGTGACAAGCACGTCCCTCCGAAAGGAATGCGGACGTGACAAGCACGTCCCTCCGAAAGCGAAATTGACAAGCAGGTTCCGCAAGGAAATCCCCCGGAGGGGCACGCTCGTCGTGCCCGCCGAAACTCACGTGGACGTCCGCACCCCCGTTGGCAGAGGAAAAATGGGGAAGTCTCGGTTCCACCCTGGCTATCAGGTCCACCGGCTTATTGAGACCCAGGACAACCAGACCATCTCACGAACGGGCAACGTCCTGAATAGCAGATGCGTAAAACCCTGTTAATTGTTCTTCCGGATACAGACAGAAGGCCCAATCGCGAGCCGCCAGGATGTGCTTTACTTTTAACTTTTGTCGTGTTTCGTTGAGCAATTGTGCCAGGCGTTGCCGCTCGTTCTCCACAAACGGCTGGAGTGCGCGGTTGATCTCACGTATGCGACGGAATCGCTCGGCAGCGTTCTCTGGCGTCACCGCTGTGTTGATCCACCGCCATTTTTCCTCGATCAGCTTCTCCACCAATCGTCGCGCGTCCCGGGGCAACTCTCCCAGCGCAATGTGTTTTTCCGGATGGAACTCCAGGTCGCGGAGCTGGACCCGGACCGCCCGCTCATCCGCCTCATCCACGGAGGGTCGCGGCACAGGCAGAAGCAGGGTTGCCGTTGCCGTGGCATAGGCGGGCGGATCAATCATTAAGAAGTCATGAATGAGAGCATCCGTCACCTGATCGTATTTCGCCCCGCCCAAACCGTGGATGAAAAAGTCGCTCAAGAAGCAGCGGGCCCAAAGGGTCGTCATCAACGCCCGCCCGCGAATCCTGCGACCATTCTTTTCCAACTCGGCAGCCCAATCGGCCAGCCATTCAGGATCACTCAACCGAGCGTCCGGAATGCAGGTCCGCCAGTGAGCCAGATCAGACAGCTCCACACAGTTCCCGGAATGCCGTGCAAACATCCGCTGACGGTAAGGCGATTCCAACGACCATGTCCAAAAAGGTACTTCATTCCAACCGTCAGCCTCGATCAAATGCGGGAACGGATGGGATCGGGACCGCAACCGATGGGCTCGCCTGTACGCGTCCACGGCCCGATTGTGGAGAGCAAGAAATCGCGGGGCTTCCAACCAGATATGTGCCGCGAGAATCAGGAAGCTCGGCAACCGGCACAGCCAGCTTTGGGGGACTTCCAGCGTTTGCCATCCCCACAGCGATTCCTGGCGATGTCTTCCAATAGCGATGGCATGGGCCAATCGCGGACTCACTTCGAGACTTTCCCGAACGAGCGACCAGAACCTGCCGATAAGGGGATTCGGGACCAGACCGCGTATCTCGCGGCACACAGCCAGGTCAAACGCGGTAAAAACTTCCCTGCTCACAACGGGCCTTTCCTCATAGGGCCATCCGCAGGGACCTTCATCCAGAGGCACGTAAGCCACTGTCGGTTGCTCGGGCACCCCCGACGGCACCGGGAGGGCAAGGCCTTTGAGCACGTCACCATCCACGATCATGTGGATGGCGACTGCTGGACCGGTCTGCGCTGCCGCGTGGAGTACGGCATTCTTCAGCCATACGCCGGGGTGAAAAAGCTCGGGCTGATGGCCCGTCATGTAGATAGGGGGCAAGCCCTTTGCGGTCGGGATGTCGGGGAATTCAACCGATCGGTATCTCCCGGTCCAGCGGCAGGCCGCCGTCAGCATCTCCTGTCGGGCCCGCACTGCAAGTTCGTACAACGAAAAGCCAAACACGCGTGCCGAGTTTCTGGTCAGAGCAAAGCGGTTTGCTTCGGCCAGCGATCCCCAGTGGGCAGACTCTGGCCAGAGCAAAATCCCGCCGTCTTCCGTGGGAGCACGGAGTTTCGCGTGAGGCGATTTGTCCATTGTGAGGCTCATCGTTGCCAACATTTCCAAACAAACAGCAGCGGTGGTTCCAGTGCCGGGCTTGCCGGGAGTGAGCGCGCTATTGCGAAATGCTCAGCCACCTGAACACGCTAAATGAGTGACGTCCTGGAGAAATCAGCCAGTCCCGCCCGCTGCAGGCTGCGTTCCAGCACTGCCCGATAGACAGCCAGACGGGTTTCCGCCTGATCCAGCGCCCCTCCGAATGCCCGTTCCTCCTCCAGATAGATCAGGGGAACCGGTATTTCAATAATACGCAACCCGTGTTTGACGGCCTGCACCCAGAACTCGATCGGCATCGCATACCCGTTTTCGGTTAAATCTAACTTGCGGAGGGCCTCTGTGCGATAGGCCTTGAATCCACAGAAGGCGTCAGTCAAATGGAGCCCCAGCCGTCGATTCAGCTCGGCAGTGATCACCTCATTGATCCGTCGTCGATCGGGGGGAGGCTCAGAATCGCCGGGAAATTTCTTCAGGTACCGGCTGCCGGACACCACATCCACCTCGGGAGTGCATGCCGCCACAAACTCCGGAATGCGGTGCGGCTCGTGCTGGCCGTCGCAGTCGATTGTGACCAGGACCTCGTAGCCCTGGTCCATGGCGTAAGTGAACGCCGTCCGCAGGGCTGCCCCATAACCCCGATTCTCAGGATGACGAATCACCCTCACATTCGGAAAATTCTTCAAAACTTCCGCTGTTCCATCCGTCGATCCATCATCCACCACCAGAATATTCGAGGAAAACCCGGCCACCGTCTGGAGAACATCTCCAATGTGGCGGACTTCGTTGTAAACCGGTAAAGCCGTGAGAAAATTCCGCTGAGACATCTCGCTGACACCGCTTTTGTCTGGTAATCGCCAAGTCACTCCATGGCCCGTGGTGTGCCGCTCAGTTCGCTGCCCTTCGATCTTTCAATCATATGCACTTTCGCAAGCCAAAAAGGATGTTCTATTCATGAAGCCTTCCCCTTTCTGGTGCGCCCTGGCAGGCAGGAGTCATCTTTCGGGCCACTCGACGGCAAATGCTGTGGCAAATGCCGGCAACCTTGTGCGAGCTTCGTTCGCGGGTGCTACGGGCGGGCGGACATAACCTCCGGACTTTGCGGGCGGGGGAGTCAGGCGTTCTTCTTTCCGAGCGCAGGTCCACGATGGGAAGCCCGAGGATCGGGCAAGGCTGCAAAATTGGTTTGCCTCGGAGATTCGTGGACACTTTTGCCAGTGGACGGCCCTTGTCACATGCCAATAATAATTGGGTTGGCTCTTGATTCTCAGGGAGGTCCTCAATGAAAGTTGCTGTGTTCAGCACCAAGCCCTACGATAAGGAGTTTTTGGAAGCGGCGAATCGCTCCTTTGGCCATGAACTGGTTTTTCTGGAACCCCGACTGACCAGTCAAACGGTTTCCCTTGCCAATGGCTTTCCCACGGTGTGCGTCTTCGTCAACGATGAGGTGAATGCACGTGTGCTGCTCCATCTGCAGCGCCACGGCACGAAACATATCGCCCTCCGCTGTGCCGGTTACAATAACGTCGATCTTCAGGTGGCCGAAGAATTGGGATTTATCGTGAGCCGGGTTCCCGCCTATTCTCCACAGGCCGTGGCGGAGCACACGATGGC
>NICF_comb_assmDRAFT_10003281_pt1 | contig 11756 bp, 9 predicted proteins | sample NewIslPassag4_SG_FD_11279 | JGI IMG/M metagenome (IMG submission 11279) | reverse complement strand
GTCAGGCGTCACCCGACATCCGTCACGCCTGTTCCGTGTTTCGTGCCGCGTGTTCCGTGGGGCGTGATGCGTGACGGTTGACGCCTGACGCGTGACGTACGACGGAGGACGCATGGGCGCGAATCTGGTGCGGGAGAAGCTGGCGCAGGCAACGGAGATCCTCGATGAGCTCGACATCGACCTCTGGCTGATTGTGGCGCGGGAGAGCGACACGCTGGGAGATCCGAGCCTGCCGCTGGTGGTCGGGACCAGCGTCACCTGGGAGTCGGCCTTCCTGATCTCCCGCACCGGACGGCACCGCGCCATCGTCGGCACGGGAGATGTGGAAAACATCAAGCAAACCGGTGCCTGGGACGACGTCGTCGGCTACGTCGAGGGGATCAGCGAGCCGCTGCGGAAGGCCGTCGCCGAGTACGATCCTCGGCAGATCGCGCTGAACTTCTCCAAGGACAACAACATCGCCGACGGGTTGACCTACGGGATGTACCTGGTGCTCCAGGACATCCTGGGCGATACACCGTACTGGAGCCGCGTGGTGTCGGGTGAGCCGGTCGCCTCGCGTGTGCGCAGCCGCAAGTCGCCGGAGGAACAGCGGCGCATCCGCGCCGCGGTGGCGACCACGGTCGAGATCTGGGAGGAACTGCGGCAGTGGCTGCGGCCGGGGCTGACCGAGCGGGAGATCGCTGCCTTCATGCACGAGCGGGTGGCGGCACGCGGGCTCACCACGGCCTGGGATCCGCACTACTGCCCGAGCGTCACCGCGGGCCCCGCGTCGCCGGTCGGTCACGTGGGGCCGACGGACATCGTGGTCGAGCCGGGGCACCTGCTCTCCCTCGACTTCGGCGTCCGCCAGGAGGAGTACACCTCGGACCTGCAACGCACCTTCTACTTCCTGCGACCGGGTGAGACGGCGGCGCCACCCGAGGTGGAGCGTGCGTTCGGTATCATCTCGGGGGCCATCCAGGCCGCGGCGGCCGTGCTGAAGCCGGGCGTGCAGGGCTGGGAAGTGGATCAGGTCGCGCGCGACATCTTCGCCCGCGAGGGCGTGGCTCCGTGGGAGTTCGGCCTGGGGCACCAGGTGGGTCGTGCCGTCCACGACGGGGGCTGCCTGCTCGGGCCGCGGTGGGAGCGCTACGGCCAGCGGCCTTACGATCGCGTCGAAAAGGATCAGGTCTACACGCTCGAGATCGGCATGAGCGTGCCGGGGTACGGTCGCGTCAACCTGGAGGAGGACGTGGTCGTCACCGCGGACGGCTGCGAGTTCTTGACGCCGCCGCAGCGGGAGCCGATCTTGATCGGGTAGCAGCAGGCCGGCAGGGGAGGGGTGTGATGACGACGCTGGGGGAGATCCGAGAACGGGCGGCGGCCTACCAGCCCGACTACGAGCGCGACCTGGAGCGCATCGTCAACATCGACAGCGGCACCTTCGACAAGGCGGGGGTCGACCGGGCAGGCGGCTTCTTCCGCGACCTCCTCGCCGGGATCGGTTGCGAGATCACCGTCCATCCGAACAGCGACCTGGGCGACAACTTCACCGCGACCCTGCGCGGGTCAGGCTCCCGGCGGCTGATGCTGCTCGGCCACTTCGACACCGTCTACCCCGCGGGGACCGTTGCCGAGCGGCCGTTCACCGTGCGTGACGGGCGCGGCTACGGTCCGGCGACGATGGACATGAAGGGCGGCCTGATCCTCGGTTACTACGCCCTGCGCATCCTGCGCGACCTCGGCTTCGACGACTTCGCCGAGATCACCTTCGTCGCCAACTCGGACGAAGAGATCGGCTCGCCGACCTCGCGGGCGCTGATCGAGTCGGAAGCCCGGCGCATGGATGCGGTCTTCGTGCTCGAGCCGGGCCGGGCGACCGGCGGGGTGCTGGCGACCCGCAAGGGCGTCGGCATGTACGAGCTGGTCGTGCGGGGGCGCGCGGCTCACGCCGGGGCCGCGCCGCATGAGGGGCGGAGCGCGAACCTGGAACTCGCGCACAAGATCATCGCGCTCCATGAGCTGAACAACCCGGATACCGGGACGACGGTCTCCGCCAACGTGATGCGCGGCGGATCCCGGCGCAATGTGATCTCGGACCACGCGTCGGTCGAGGTCGACGTCCGCGTGCCGACGCGGGCCGAGGCCGAGCGCGTGCATGCGGCCATCACCGAGATTGCCGCGCGACAGTGGGTGCCGGACACCGAGACGGTCCTCACCGGCGGGCTGAACCGGCCGCCGATGGAGAAGGTCCCCGGGACCGACGCGCTGCTGAACCTGGCGCGGGAGATCGTCGAAGGGCTGGGGCTCCCGTACCAGGAGTTGACGAGTGGTGGCGGGAGCGATGGGAACTTCACGGCCGCGATCGGCGTGCCGACGCTCGACTCGCTCGGGCCGGTGGGACAGAACGCCCACAGCGTCGATGAGTGGGTGGACTTGACGACGGTGCCCGAGCGCTTGACGCTCGTCACCGCGCTCCTGATGCGGGCTCCGAAGCGGCCATGACGGCGACCCTTCCCGGGCGCGACCGGCGCGCCTTCCTGCCGGCCTTCCCCCATGTGCGCGGGACACTGCCACGCCCGCTGGCGATAACGCTCGTCGTCACCGCGGCGGTGCTGGGTGCCGCGGCGGTCGGCTGGTTGTCGGTGGTGCAGGGGCCGATCCCGGCTGCCGCGGTGGTGGCCGGGCTGGTCGCGGCCGTGGTGGTGCTGAGCGACCCGCGCGCCGGGGTGTGGGCGGTGGTCGGGGTGATGACCCTGCTGCCCTTCGCGGTGATCCCGGTGCGGGTCGGGCTCACGCTGACGCTGTTCGAGGCGGCAGCGCTGGGGACGCTCGGGGTGTGGGCGCTGCGGGTCATGCTCCGGCGGGACGAACGGATCGTCTCGAACACCCCGGCCGCGCTCATCGTGTTCCTTCTCGCCTTCACGCTGTTTGCGTTCCTGCTCGGGGTGCACAACGCCTACACCTCGCAGACCTACCACGACTACGGCAAGTTCGTGCTGGCGGTCCTGCTCGTCTTCGTCGTGTGGAACACGACGCGCACGCTGGACGACGCGCGGCGGCTGACGGCCGTGCTGCTGCTGGGAACCGGAGCGGCGGCGGCGCTCGGCCTGGTGCTGTACGCCGGCGGGCCGGGGCTCACGTTGCGGGTGCTCTCTCGCCTCATTCCCTACGGCTACCCGTCGACCCGCATCGTGCGCTACGTCGAGGACGACCCGGCCAGGCCGATGCGCCTGATCTCGACCTCGGTCGACCCTAACTCGTTTGGTGGACTGCTGGCCGTGGTCTTCGTCCTTGCCTGCGCGGCGGCGATCGCGCGGCAGCGGCTGTTGCCTCGTGGGTTGACGGGACCGGTGATCCTGCTGACGGGGATGGCGATGTTGCTGACCCAGTCACGCGGTGCCTGGGTGGGCGCGGCGGCGGGCCTGGCGGTGCTGACGGTCCTGCGCTACCGCTGGCTGATCGCGCCCGGCGGCTTGCTGGCCGCGGCGGTGCTCGGCCTGGGGCTGGGCAGCAGCTTCATCCACCGGCTCTACCTGGGCCTGACGCTCCAGGATCCGGCGACCAAGCTGCGGCTCGCCGAATACCGCAACGCCCTGGCGATTATTCGCGAGCACCCCTTCTTCGGCGTCGGCTTCGGCGAGGCGCCGTCGATCACGCTGCAGACGGGCGTGTCGAGCATCTACCTGACGATTGCCGAGCGGACCGGGCTGCTCGGGCTCGCCGTGTTCCTGTTCGCGGTCGGCGCGGTGGCGCTGTCGGGCTTCCGCTACTGGCGGGAGCAGCGCGAAACGCCGGCCGGTGACCTCGCGCTCGGCTTGCTCGCCGCGCTGGCGACGGCGCTGACGGTCGGGGTCTTCGACCACTACTTCTTCAACATCACCTTCCCACACATGGTCGCGCTGTTCTGGATGGTCTGCGGGCTGATCCTGGCCCTGGCGTATCCGTCACACCTGCGCCGTTTGGTTGGATCGTAGCCGCCAGGAGTACCGAGGGCCGGGCGGCGGCTCACTCGCCCAGGGGATGATCGATGATCTCTTCCAGGGGCTGCGCCGCGCCCGCGGCAAGGACTGCCTTGAATGTCGCTTCTCCTAGCGCCGCGCGGGCGGTGGTGGCGGCGCGCATCAGTTCGGCCCGATCGATTTGGAGCGGCGTGCGGCCGACCGCCGCCCTGAGTGCACCAGTGGCGCCGAGCAGCCGTGCCGCCTGTTCCGGGTCGCGTCCCCGCGCCAGGACCACCGCGATCCCCTCCAGACAGTCGGCGATGCCCGGGCGCGAACCGTTCTGATGGTAAATCTCCAGGCTCGCCTGGTAGTCGCTCAGCGCACGGTCGATGTCGCCCAGGCGGTTGGCCAGGTACCCGTGTTGCGCGAGCGCCAGCGCGACGCCGCGCCGGTTGCGGTGGGCGCGCGCCAGGCTCAGGCTCTCCTCGAAGCATGCCCTGGCCGCCTCGGTCGCCCCGAGTTCCAGGTGCGCGTGCCCAAGCTGGCAGAGAACGATGTGCAGGTTCAACTGGTCGTCCTCGGCGCGGACGAGGCGACATGCCTCTTCGAAGGCGTCGCGGGCTGCCGCGTAGTCGGACTCGGCCAGGGCGACATCGCCTAGCCCGGCATGCGCCATCGCGATACCCCATGGGTGAGCGTTGGCCCGGCTGATTTCCAGGCTCTCCTGGTAGTCCTGGCGAGCCGCGGCGAGGCGACCCTGACGCACGGCGATGTGACCGAGTTGGGTGAGCGTCCCGGCGACGCGGTGCGGATTCCCCAGTGACCGCGCCAGGGGAAGGCACTGGGTGAGCAAGCCTTCGGCAGTGTCCAGGTCGCCGAGGCGCATGGAGACGGTGGCGGCCCCGATGAGCGCGTCGCAGTACGTGCTCATGCCCTCCGGTGTATCGAGTGCCGGAGGCCCGGCGGCCAGGACTGCCTCGAACCAGCGGCGTCCCTCCCGGGCGAGGCCGCGCGCCACCCAGAACCGCCACAGCGCCCCGGTGAGCCGCAGGCCGACCTCGGTCTCTCCCCCGTTGATCGCCCAGCGCAGCGCCGCGCGGAGGTTGTCGTGCTCCAGCTCGAGCCGGGTCAGCCAGGTTGTCTGGCCGGCCCCGGTCAGGGCGGGCGCCGCCGCCTCGGCCAGCGTCAGGAAATAGCGGGCGTGGCGCTCCCGGACCGCGTCGTAGGCGCCACTCTCTCGGAGTCGCGCCAGCGCGTACGCGCGCACGGTCTCAAGCAGATAGAACCGGAGACCGCCGCCTGGCTCATCCGAGCGCTCCACGAGGCTGCTCAGGTGGAGGGCTTCCAGCACCATCAACGTATCCGTGGGCGTTCCGTCCTCCAAGCAGACGGCCTGGACCGCCTCCGGCGTGAAGCCGCCCGCGAAGACGCCGAGCGCCGCCAGCAACGCGCGCTCCTCCGGGGTGAGCAGCGCGTAGCTCCAGTCGAAGGTCTGCCGCAGCGTCTGCTGCCGTGCCGGTAGATCGCGCGGTGCGGTGCCCAGAGTGGCGCGCCGCTCGGAGAGCCGCTCCAGCAGTGCCTCCGGTGGGAAGAGGCGGATGCGTGCTGCTGCCAGCTCAATGGCCAGCGGCAACCCGTCGAGCCGGTGGCAGATGGCGGCGACCGCCTCCCGGTTGGCCGGGGTCAGGGTGAAATCCGGCCGCACCGCGCGGGCCGCCTGGAGGAAGAGCTGCACCGCCTCGCTTTGTTCGGCGCGGTGGGGGTCCGATGGGAGCGGCAGCGGAGGGACGCGGAACTCCTGCTCACCGTAGAGGCGCAGCGGGATGCGGCTGGTGGCCAGCACCCGCAGGCCCGGCGCTGCGGCCAGCAATGAACTGACGATCGTCGATGCCTCGATCACATGCTCGAAATTGTCGACGACCAGGAGGAGGGTGCGATCGCCGATGGCACGCGCGATCCGCTCCTCGGGCGAGGCACCGACGGCCTGCTGCGCATCCAGTGCCCGCTCGATCGTGCCGGGGACCAGGCGCGGGTCGTCGAGCGGGGAGAGGTCCACGAAGATCCTCCCGCCGGGGAAGGCGTCCTTGCTCTCGGCGGCGACCTGGAGCGCGAGCCGGGTCTTGCCGGTGCCGCCCACGCCGGTGAGCGTCACCAGGCGGCTCGTGGTCAGGAGTTGACGAATCCGGGCCACCTCGCGGCGGCGGCCCACCAGCGGCGTCACCGGGGCGGGCAGGTTGTCGTGCGGCGGTGGATCGGCCATGGCACGGCGCCGGTGCGGGACAGCCGCGATGAAGGCGTGCCGTTCCTCCTCGGAGAGCGCCAGGGCGTCCGCGAGAGCGCGCACGGTGTGGGGATAGGGATACCGGCGTTCACCTCGCTCGAGGGCGGCGATGCCATTGGCTGACAACCCGGCGCGCTCTGCCAGCTCTTCGCGCGTCAAGCTTGCCGCTTCTCGGTGGTGTCGGAGCAGGTCGCCGAACGGCGGCCGGTCGTCGGTGCCCATCCGGTGAGGCGCCCTCTCTCCCGGCGGAAGTGTGAGCCTGGTGTGGGCCCGGTGTGAGGGTGCTGAGTATAGTCCCCGACCGCAACACGCGTCAATCTCTTCAAGAAGCGGACCTGTCTCCGCATCGACGTCTGTGTGCGTTGTCCACGCCATGAGGCCCGAGGGACAGGGTGATCCTCGGGGGATGAGCCGTGGCGAAGTCGACCACGCGCTGCGCGCCGAAGAAGAGGAGGGGAAGACATGAGGCGTTTAGCGATACTGATGCGGTGGATGCTGGCGCTCCTCGTCGCAGGCGCCGCCTTCCCCTGGCTGACTGCTGGAGGCGGCATTGCGGCGGCGGAGCCGCAGCCGATTATCATCGACGATTTTTCGACTCCCCAGGCCGAAATCGCGATCTTTCAACCGGGTACGCGGNGCGCTTCGGCCGTCACGAGCGCGGGCATCCTCGGCGGGGCGCGCGTCATCAGCGCGGAGCACACGGGCACAACGACGGCGAACTCGTTCTTCTGGGTCGGTGTCAAAGACGGTTACTACTACAGTTCGCGCCAGATAAACGGCCAAGGCAACGGTGCGATCTGGTGGCACGGGAACACGAACACCGAGACGCTCAATCCGACCGGGCTCGGCGGTGTCGATCTGACCGGCGGGGGCTACTGGAACGGGTTCGCGATCGTAGCCGGTCGCAACGGGATGCAGAATAACGTCGTGGTAACCGTCTACACTGACGGAACCCACTACTCGACCACCTCGTTCATGCCTCCCTTCACGCCGGTCAACTCCGAGCCGCACGACACGGTTCGACTTCCCTTCGCTGGGTTCACAGCCGCAGGCCCGGACGGCGGTGCGGACTTCAGCAATGTCGGAGCGATCACCATCACCTTCTCCGAAGGCAGCGGTTATGGGCCGTACGTCTCGTTGTTCGAGACCGACCGCATGAACGTTCCGCCGGACGTGAATGCGGGTGGGCCGTACAGCGGGTCCGTGCGTCAGCCGGTCTCGATCGCCGGCCAGGTGGACGATCGCGATGACGACACGATCACAACTACCTGGGACTGGGAGGCGGTCGGTGGCACGAGCGGCACGTGTACCGTTGCGAACGCCAGCGCGCTCACGACGACCGTCACCTGCACCAAGGTCGGGACCTACCGTCTCACGCTCACCGCCTCCGACGGCGTCAACTTACCCGTGACCGCGGAGGCATCGCTCACGATCAATCAGGGATCGCCCACGATTACCTGGGACCCGCCGACGTGGATCACGTACAGTCCGCTCAGCGCGACCGTACTTGGCGCCACGGCATCCGTCGCTGGAAGCTTCAGCTACCAATTCAAGGGGGTGACGGTCGATGGGCGCTCGGTCAGCGGAACGGCCCAGATCGGCACTGTGCTCGATGCGGGCACCTACACGCTGACGGCGACGTTTACACCGGATGACACGACAAATTACACCTCGGTCGAGCAGTCGCGGCCTCTCCAGGTACTCCGGGCGACACTATCCGTGCAGGTGAACAACGCGAGCCGCGAGTACTACCACCCCAACCCGACGTTTTCGGGGACGCTGACCGGCGTCGTTCCCGGCGATGCCATCACGGCTGACTACACCACCACCGCCACATTGACGAGCCCGATCGGCCAATATCCGATCACCCCGACGCTGTCAGATCCGGATGACCGGCTCATCAACTACAACGTAACGGTAAGCAACGGAAGGCTCACCATCACCGCTGCTCAGACCTCGATCACGGTTGAAGACAGCGTCATGACGTCGACCGCGACCAGCGTCGAGCTGCGCGCGACCGTTACTTCCGATGTGCCGGTGCTGGCTGGTCAGGTGACGTTCAGCCTGACCGACGGTGCCGGGAACGAGATCGGCACGCCGTCCACGGTGCAGCTTTCCGGAGAGCAGGCCGTCATCACCTTCCCTACCGGTGGGCCGCTGTCGACCGGCACGTACACGATTCACGGTATCTACGATGATCCGGCCCGCAATTACGCCGGTAGCGAGGGACAGGCTACGCTGATGGTCAGCGCGGCCGGCCCGGCGACGGTAACCCTCATGCCCGGCAACACCGTCGCGACCGTCGGGGATCGAGTCACCGAGACGGTTGAGGTATTGGACGCCGGTGGCCATCCCGTTGCCGATGGGTCGGTCGTGACCCTCAAAGTGAGCGGCGTGAACGCAACGTCCCTGACCGCCACCACCGTCAACGGCCGGGCCACGTTCGAGTTGGAGGCCGTCTTCCCCGGTGTGGACACCGTTACTGCGGAGGCGGGTGGGGTAACCGCGAGTGCCACCGTCACCTGGCGGGAGCCGCCATCGGCGGGTGCTGCGCTCATCCTCGTCGTCAACCCGCCGCGGCCCTTCGCGCTGGTGACGGCCATCAGCTTCTGGGGCCACCCCAGCGGGACCGTTCACTACCAGGCCCCGGATCTGAAGCTGCAGAGCAGCAAGATTACGAGCGTGGTGGCGACGAAGGGCTCCGCGACGATCTTCGGCACCGCGACCGTCGCCGGCCAGCCGGTCGTCTTCCGGGTCGATGTGACCGGTGGATTACGCGACGGCACCGTCCGCTTGCGCGTCAGTAACGGTTTCGACTCCGGCGTCGTCCCGGTCAGGCTCACGCTCCAGCTTGCCTGAACCGCTAACCTCCCCGCTGCGTCCCGGGTGTCACGTGCGCCCGGGACGCGCGTTCCCCTCATCGTGCGTCGCGTTGACGGAGCTTCCCGCCGTGTGCTAACGTGCCGCTCCGGAGGGAACCGGCGTGACACGACTGATTGCGCACCTGATCGCGAACGGCCTGGCGGTGGTGCTGCTCGCCCGGTTGATCCCGGAGCATGTCGGCTACACCGACACCGCGGCCGTGGTGATCTTCGCCATTGTCTTGGCGCTGCTGAATGCAGTGCTGCGCCCCATTCTGCAACTGGTGGCGCTGCCGATCACCTGCCTGACCCTGGGGATCTTCGCGCTGGTGGTCAACGCGGTGGTCTTTTATCTCGCCGGCGCGCTCATCGACGGCATCCAAATCACCTTCATCGGCGCGCTGGTCGGCAGCATCGCCGAGAGCGTCCTGAGCGGTATCCTGTGGCGGCTGTTTAAGACGAACGACAAGTGGTGAGGAGCGGCTGGCATGGCTCGACCGTACCCCGTGGGCGTCTTCGCGCCCGTAGCCACGACGTTCACCCCTGATGGGGCGTTGGACCTGGACCGGTTCCGCGCCAACATGGAGTGGTATGCGACGTCGTCCCTCGACGGCATCGTGATCATGGGCTCCAACGGCGAGTACGTGAGCCTGTCGCCGGATGAGAAGCTGGCGCTGATCGAGGCGGGCGTCAAAGCGGTCGCCGGGCGCAAGCCGATCGTCGCCGGAACGGGGGTCGAGTCCACCCGCGGCACGATCGAGTTGACGAAGGCCGCGGCCGAACTAGGCGCGAACTACGCGCTGGTGGTGACGCCGCACTACTACAAGCCACGCTACGACCGCGCCGCTTACGTGCGGCATTTCCATGCTGTCGCCGATGCGTCGCCCATCCCGGTGATCGTCTACGTGATGGCGGCCTACACCGGGGTTGACCTGCCGGTGGACACCGTGGTCGAGATCGCCCAGCACCCGAACATCGTGGGGATCAAGGACAGCGGCGGGAACGCGCCGAAGGTCGCCGAGATGGTGGCGCGTACCCCGGAGGACTTCGGCGTGCTGGCCGGGTCGGCCAACTTCCTCTACCCCGCGCTCTGCCTGGGGGCGACGGGCGGCATCCTGGCGCTGGCGAACGTGGCGCCCGACGCGTGTCAGGAGATCGTCCAGGCGTTCCGCGCCGGGGACCACGAACGGGCGCGGGCGACCCAGTTCCGCCTGCTGGCNCCGAACGCGGCGGTGACCACGCGCTTCGGGATCGCGGGCCTGAAGGCGGCGATGGACATGATCGGCCTGCACGGGGGCGATCCACGGCCGCCGCTCCTGCCCCTGAACGACGCGGAGCGGGCGGAGGTCCGGCGTATCATGGAGGAAGCCGGCATCCTTGCCCGCGCCTGAGCAGCTTTCGGAGATCGAGACGTTCCCGGCGCCGATCACGGTCGGGGTGGTGGCGGATACGCATCTCTCGGCGCGGGCCGCGGCCCGCGCCGGGCTCCCCGCACCGCTGTTGGCCGGGCTGCGCGGGGTCGATCTGATCCTCCACGCCGGGGATGTAACGAGCCCGGAGGCGCTGGCGCTCTTCGAGGCGCTCGCCCCGGTGCGGGCGGTGCAGGGGAACAACGAGGACCCGGCACTCCGCATGCGGCTGCCGCGCATCCGCTACTTCCGCTTCGGCAACTTCACCGCCGGGCTGATGCACGGGCACGATGTCGAGCGGATGACCGCCCGCCAGGCGGCGGAGCACACGCTGGGCGGCCGGGTCGATGTCGCGATCTTCGGTCACAGCCACCGGCCGGTCTGCGAGTGGAGCGACGGCACGCTCTTCTTCAACCCCGGCTCTCCAACCCAGAAGCGCTGGGAACCGCGCTACTCCTACGGGATCATCCGCTTCACGGACACCATCCAGCCGGAGCTGCGGTTCTTCGATCCGTGATGCGTGATGCGTGATGCGTCATGCGTCATACGTCATGCGTGTTGCGTGTTCCGTCTTGCGTAGGGCGTACTGCGTACTGAGTACTGCGTCATGCTCCCCTCTCCCCTGGTGGGCTCCGTCGGAGAGGAGCCGGGGGTAAGGGGAACGCATGACGTCCTCCCCTTCACTGCCCCAGAGCCTCTTTGATCGTCGCGACGGATTGGACGAGGTCGGCGCGGGAGAGGTTCTCCAGGATCACCGGGCCGGTGAAGCCGCGGGTGGTGAGGTGGTTCAGCAGGCGCGGGACGTCGACAAGCTCGCCAGGGCCGCCGAGGGCGCGGTGGTCGATTCGGCGACGCAGGTTGACGCCGAGGACCTGCTCGCGGACGCCGTGGAGGTGGAGCTGGCGGATGCGGGGAAGCCAGGCGTCGAGGAATGCGATGGGGTCCTCGCCGCGCACCAACAGGTGGGACACGTCGCAGCAGATGCCGAGGTCATACCGCTCCACCAGAGGCGTCTGCCAGGCGAAGGGGAACCCGTCCATCGTCTCGACAGCGAGCGGCGCATCGGGCACAGCGTGTGTCAGGTCGGCGAAGGACCGGTCGATCGCTGCCAGCGTCAGCCGGAGGAACAGGCTCTGCTCCGGGTCCGAGACGCCGGGGGAGAACTCGTTGCCGAACGGGCCGGTGGCGTGGAGCACGAAGCTGGTGATGTCGAGCGGGGCGCAGGCCTGGATCGCACGCACGATGGCCTCGACGCTCGCACGGCGGGTCAGCTCGTTCC
>NICF_comb_assmDRAFT_10003279_pt1 | contig 11760 bp, 8 predicted proteins | sample NewIslPassag4_SG_FD_11279 | JGI IMG/M metagenome (IMG submission 11279) | reverse complement strand
GGTCCGGCGGCTGCATTTTGTGGTCAACAACAGCCGCTTTTTGGTCCTGCCGGATCGGGGTCGCCATCCCAACCTGGCCTCGCGGGTACCGGGGCTGTGTCTGAGGCAGCTCAGCCGGCACGGGCAGGCGCGCCGGTAGAGGCGCTGATTGCCAGCAAGGCCATGTCTGTCCAGCTGGAGTTCTGCGCATTCGTGACGCAGAACCGAGGGCCGACCCCCTCCAAGGGCTCGAAGCCAGCCATGGCGGAATGTTGGAGCGGGCGCAAGTGCGCCTGCCGCGGCAGTTTTTCCCCCGGAGTCTGACAACGGCTGGATCAAGGAACACGGCCGGCTGGTGCGGTGGCGGATTCAGACGGTGGTGGTCAGTCCGGAGGAGATTGGTTTGTGCGGCTGCTGGTTGTTGATGTTGGTGCGGCGGGACCATCAGCACCTGCGGCGGGGCAAAGTGATCCGGCAGTCGGTGGAATACGCCTGGTACTGCAGCAGTGCGGCGTGGGAAAAAGACCTTCCGCCGCCCCGGGCTTCAGCGGGGGGTCTTTGATCGGAGTATACGGCACTCTCGGTCACCTGTGGCCCGCGCAGATGAAATGGCCATGACCGCAGGAGTATAATTCTACAATAAGTGTTGACTGACTGGCCGTGTTGCGCTAAAAGCGGGTCAGGTATTTAGGCCCGACGTGAGAATCGCAGACCGCACGATGCGATGAACCCCGGCCTGATCCGCGGCTGTTGCAGTAGCGACCGGGCCCAGCCACCCGTGGCCAGTGGCGATGTTCTTGTGGCTCGTTCTCCGGCTTGGACGATCTGCGAGCCGAACAACCCCCAAGGCGAGCATGTAAAAGCTGGTGGCTTTTCGATGAAGACCACAGCGGCCTCAGTACATCTCGGCGTGCCGCCTGCCTTTGAGTTCCCGCGGCTTATGCGCCAGGATGGCACCGACCGCCGCCACGCCCATGCGATCTTGGTGTTCGAGGAGCCGGTGCGAGGGCTGGTGCTCGTCGGCGCGGGTCGGTACCGGTGGTATGGGGTGTGCCGGCCGTTACAGATGGAGGCTCGGTTGTGATGATGTCTTACGAGAAGTTCTTTCGGGCGGCGACCGGGTTTGAGCCTTACGAATGGCAAAGGCATGTGGCCGAGCACGGGTTTCGTGATGTCCTTCCCGTACCGACGGGGCTAGGCAAAACCGAGGGTGCCGTGCTGGCGTGGGCGTGGCGCCTCTTGCAGGGGAAGGACGAGCCTCGGCACCTCGTCTACTGCTTGCCCATGCGCACTCTGGTCAGGCAGACGGTGGAGCGGCTCTCGGCGTCCTTCGCCAAGATAGGAGCAAAGATCGGAAGGACGATCAAGGTCTACCAACTGATGGCTGGCGCCCTTGAGGACGAATGGGCGGGTCAGCCCGAGCAGCCCTGGGTGCTAGTCGGCACCCAGGACCAGCTTCTCTCGCGCGCGCTCAATCGCGGCTACGGAATGAACCGTTTCGAATGGCCGGTGCATTTCGGGCTTCTGAATAACGACTGCCGGTGGATCATCGACGAGGTCCAGCTCATGGGACCTGGGCTCTGGACCACGGCACAGCTCGACTGGATGCGGAGGAAGCGCTTCGGGACGCTGTTCGACTGTCCGACCACGTGGATGAGCGCCACTGCAGGTATGGCCTTTCTCGAGACGGCCGACCGCAAGAAGGATGGGCTCAAGAACGGAAGGTGTCTTCCCTCCACTGTGATCGCGAACGATCCAAACTCCGAGGCTCAACGCCGGCTGGCGGCCCACAAAGCCGTCGCGTGGTGGTCAGGGACGGAAAATCCAAAGAACAAAGCGAAGCACTCAGATGCCGACTTTTATGCATCACTGGCCCAGAAAGTGGCAGCCGAACACGTCCCCGGCACGCTTTCCCTTGTCATCTGCAACACGGTCGAAGCGGCGCGGCGCATATACCAGGCTTTGCCAGAGAATGGTGTACCAAAGGTGCTCCTTACCTCTCGCTTTCGGCGGCAGGACCGCGAAGAACACGAGAAGAAACTGCTCGACTTCGAGGAGAGGAGAAAGGCCACCGAGGCGGAGAGGGAACGCCAAGGCCGCAAGACTGACGTGGGTCAAGCGCTTCCCGACGATCCTGGGCTCATCTGCGTGAGCACGCAGGTGGTGGAGGCCGGTGTTGACATCTCGGCCCACCACCTATGGTCGGAGGTTGCACCCTGGCCCTCCTTGATCCAGCGTCTCGGCCGACTGAACCGGGACGGCCGCGACCAGGAAGCGAAGGCTTGGTTCTGGGAGGCCCCGAAGGAAGAATCGAGGAAGCGAAAGCAGAAGGAGAAGGGCGGGACCGAGCGTATCGGTCCATACGATCTCGAAGACGTCGAGCGCGCCAGGAAGCTCATCGGTGCCATCATCGAACGGGAAGCGAACGAGCCGTTTCTCCACATCCTTGAGGGTCTTCGCGCGACGCACGGCGCCGATCTGGACGCCGCGCTTCAACCCAAGCCGGAGCCCATGCCCCGCGCCCTGGATGTACACGGGCTCTTCTCAACCGAGCGCGATGTGCACGGTGGTTTCACCGATGTCAGCGTGTTCGTGCGGGGAAGCGACCCGGACGCGGATCTAACAGTTGTTTGGCGTCTCTGGGAAGGGTGGCCGAAGAAAGCGCCACCGTCGGGTGAGGAACTCAACGGCCCCCCGCTGGATGTGGCGACCGAGGGCTGTCCGGTCCCGTTCTATCGGCTGCGCGACGCGCTCAAAAGCGGGAATAGGCGAGCCTGGATCTGGAACGACGAGGAGGACAAGTGGGACCCGATTGGTCCGGACGAGCTGCGGCCCGGCATGGTCGTGATGCTTCACCGCGATGTTGGCGGTTACAGCAAGGTACTAGGCTGGACCGGAAACGACAGTGACAAGCTCGATGAGGTTCCCCGCGCGGGCCGAGGCCACGCGCTGCGCGATGACGAACGCACGGAGACCGGGTACTGGGCCACACTGGACGCGCCCCTCGGCGATGCGCGACGAGAGGCCGAGCAACTCTGCAACGCACTCGGTATCCAGGGTGACATGCGCAAGGCCGTCGTCGAGGCGGCGGGGCTGCACGACCTCGGGAAGGCCCACCCCCAGTGGCAGAGCGCGCTCCCTGCGGCGACGGACCTTGGACCGGGACCGTGGGCGAAGTGCCCGCGCGTGCTCGTCGTCGACGTGGCCGACGAGGACCTCCGTCAGGAGGTTGAAAACCAGGTCCGCTTGCTTCGCCCGAATGCTCTCGTGCTTGCAGACGAGAGGCGCCAACGCAACCGCAGGGAGGTCCTGCGGCTACGCTGGGCGCTTGATGGCCGGCTCAAGGAGCAAGAAAGTGACCGACTCCGATCATTCAATGGCGTGTTATGGGCTGGCCATGCGCCCTTCCGCCCCAACATGCGGCATGAGGCGGCGACAGCGCTGGCCATGTGGTGTCGCTACCGAACGGGAGGTGCAAGTTATCCGGCGCTCGCTGTTTACCTTGCGGCAGCGCACCACGGCAAGGTGCGGACCGTCTTCCGCTCGCTGACGGAAACGGGAGAGGACGCCTTCGGTGTGCCCCAGCAACCGGACGCACTTACCTGGAACGGGCAAGCCTGGCCGCTCGACTTCTCGGTCGCGAAGGATGGTGCCGAGGGGGAATGGACCCCTCAGGGTTTTAGACTCGACGGTTACGGCTGGACCGGACTCGTTGCCGACCTGCTTGGCCCGTGGCGGCCGGATGATGTATCCGAAGCGGGGGTGGTTCCAAAAAGTGAACCAAGGGGGCTCGGCCCATTTAAGCTCGCCTATCTCGAAGCACTCGTCCGCATCGCCGACTGGCGTGCCAGCGAAAACCCTTCGAAATACACCAAGCCCTCGGACGTGCGCCGTGACGGGTAGCTATCAAGTACTGCCGGTTGTCGCCCTGCCGGGCCTTCGCCTCGAGGTTTTAGGCAACTACCTCGCCTCGCTTGGCCTCTTGCGGCTTCTGGCGCGCCAGTGGCCAGGTGTCCGCATCGCTTGGCGGGATGACGTACTGCAGATCGTGGGCGGGCCGAAGAATCTCGACGAGCTGCTGGATGTGCTCGTCGGTATCGCTGAAAAGCGGGAATGGACGCCGTACGAGCGCCCTTGGCTCACCGCAAACAAGGAGGCTAGCACCCAAAAATCAGTATATCCTCTTGCGGTGTGGCAGGGCATGAGGCGTCCGAGGAGATACTGGAACTCTTTTGCGCGCACGTTGTAGCTACACAGGCGCGCAACGTTAACCCGCTACTCAGGGATGGAACATTTTCAAATTCACGACGAGTGTTTTCGAACGGCTGGAAGAAAGCGGTCGACGCGCTCGCGGCCCCGCCACCTCCGAAGTCGCGAAAGAATGAGGCTCAAGGGCGAAAAAAACAGCCCCAGAAATCTGACACGAATAAGATCGAAGAGAAGCGCAGGCGCAATCGAGAAGGGCTCAAAGCCTATCTTCTCGGAGAGCCTACCACTGAGATGACTGACAAGCTCAACGCAGCGTCCTGGTTCAGCAACGCAAACAAGATCTACAACAGCGGCCAGAGCGTCTACCGCGAGGAACCGCTCTCGCCATGGGCCATGGTACTTGCGTGCGAAGGGCTCCCTTTTTTCGCCGGTGCGTCGTCGCGTCGTCTCGGCGCCCAGGCGCGCTCCCAGGCTGCGTTCCCCTTTATCTCTCAAGCGGCCGCTCCGACGAGGGCCGGGGAGGCGGGGCGGGACCGCGGCGAGGTGTGGGCGCCCATCTGGGAACGGCCCATGACCCTGCCGGAAGTTCGGGCGCTTTTTCAACGCGGTCGCGCCGAGGTCGGCGGCCGGGGGGCAACCACCCCCGCTGCGTTCGCGGCAGCAATCGTTCAACGCGGCGTGGATGCCGGTATTTCAGCCTTCGTTCGATTTGCCCTCGGCGTCACCACAAGCGCCAATACCTTTGAGCCTCGTCACGAGGGCGTTATTTCCGTGCCGTCCGGCGGTGTTACCGACGCCTCCCGCGCCCGGTCGGAAGCGATGGGGAGGATCCTGGAGCTCGTCGAGCGGCTGCCCCGAGACCGCAAGGAGGGTGACCGCTGGCAGTTCGTGGGCCTGTGCGGCCCCATCGAGGCGGCGCTCATCCGGGTGGCGCAAGCGCCCGATGATCCGGCCGCGCTCTGTGAGCTTCTGGACGCTGTAGTGTTGGCCCTGGACCGTGTGGATCGCAACGTCAGCCATCGCAAGGAGCGGGTTCGGTGGCAGCCGCTCCCGCTCGGGCTTTTGCCATCTCTCTTCGGCAATGAGATTCCGGGACTCGAGGCGCGTCTTGCCGTCGCCCTGGCCTCAGCCTTTCCCCCTTCACGCCCCTTCACGCTTTACCGGTTTGGCGTCGAGCAAAGGTCTGGGGGCTTCGAGCACCCTGAAAGCGCACCGGCTCGGTGGGTCTACAGACCGGGTCCTCTATCGCGAGTGCTAGCCGATATCCTGTTTCGGTCCATTCTGGACTGGGAGAAGGAGCGCAAGTCAGGCAGAGCGCGCGAGGGAGCTACGAGTTTGCATCCGCTCACCGTTTCCGTTGCCGACCTCGAAGCGTGGTTGAATGGCAGCGTGGACGAAGCGCTGATCGCCCGCTGGCTTGGAAGGTGCGCGCTTTTTGACTGGCGGCGGGTTCCCGACCAGCTCCGCACCTTGTGGCCGTCCGGCAGGGAAAGTCAACGCCCACCGGACGGTCCCCTGCTCTTGGCCGGTCTTTTCCAGCCTCTGTTCGATGCGCGTCCCCTGCAGCTTGAGGTACCTTCGGGGGTTCGCGATGTGTTCTCCGGGGAAAATGGCGCCCGCACGATCGGAGCTGCGCGGACCATGGCCGCACTCATTCGTATCGGACAAACCGAAACCGCCATCCGTGTGGCTAAAAGCCGTTACGCTCTGGCGGATGTACCGCTTATGCGCGTGGATACCGCCTGGCACGTGGGCGAACCGGAGCGACTTTTAGCGGCGCTCCTTTTCCCACTGGCAAACCGCGATCGCAAGGCTTTGGTCGAGCGTTGGCTTCGACCACAACGAAAGGAAGGAGGATACGCAAATGCCTGACAAGAGGAAGATCGTACCGTCAGATGTCCTGCGGCGTGACTCGCCGTTGGTGCTCGTCGCGACGCTTGCGCCGGTAGGGAGGCTGGATCGGTTTCAGCCCGCCGGTTTTCCTGAGGTAGGCCATGTGATCTACAAGGCCCCGCGTGTGCAAAACGGCCAGATTTCCGAGGAAAACGTCTGCATCGTGGACAGCGCCGCCAGCATGGCCAACCACCTGGAGTCGGTGTGCATGCGCGGCCCGCACGACTACGAGCTAGTAGAGGAGCTGGCGGGGATGCCCTACCTGCGCTGCGTGACGGGCGAGCCCGAGAACGGCAAGCTGCCACCTCAGAAACGGGAGGTCGTGGTCACGAGCCTCACGGAGGGACACCGGATCGCGTCGACGTATTTCCTGGAGGGGCAGACGATCGACACCGGAGGACCGCTTGAAGTGAAGCCGGGGAAGGCCAAGAGCAAGAACACCGGAACTACTCAGGAGCGGAGGCGATTCCGAGATGTCCTCGTCAAGGAGTTCGGAATCGTCCTGCCTGACAGCAAGAGAGCCCACCCGCCTGCCGAGAAGTGGTGGAACGTTTTCTCCACCATCTTCCGCTACGACCCCAACGCCCTCGTCCACGGCGTACTCTTCCCGCAGTGGCAGATCAAGATCCCGCGTGTGCTCACGGCCCACTTGGAGGCCTTCGGTGCCGGGCGCGTGGACCGCTCCGGCGTCAAGTTCGACCGCCTCGGCAAAACGACCTCGGGGCAGCCAATCTTCGCCGTGGACGATGCTACCGCGCGAGAAATCCGGGCGACGTTCATCCTGGACGTGGCGCTCGTGCGTTCCTTCGGCCGCAACAGCGGAAAAGCGGTGCTCGGGCTCAACGACGAACAAAAGGAATTCATCGTGGCCCTCGCTCTTTGGAAAATCAGGCGGCTGCTGGAAAAACCCTTCCGTTTCCGATCTGGCTGCTTCCTCGAATGCGTGAGCCTGAAGCAGGGATCTGATGAGGTCGAGATCGCCGTGGATATCCGGCAGGCCATCCACAAAGCCGGATTCCAAGACCCCCGGGTCACCGACATCTACTGGCCGCGAGAAGAGCTGTACCGGGAGGGCGAGGAGCAGAAGCCAGAAGCTGAAGCCGAGCGAGAAGAGGAAGGCGACGAAGACGAGACGGAAGAGTAAGGGGAGGCCATGAGAATCGTCCTCAAGCAGATCTTCCCGCTCGGCCGCTTCCACGCCACTCCGTGGCGGGTGAATCCTTTCGACGACCCCCACGGGGAGTGGCCGCCGAGCCCGTGGCGGTTTGCTCGCGCGGTGGTAGCCCGCTGGTATCAGTGGGCGCGCGAATCTCCGGGAGGTCGTCCGAACAATGAGCTGCATACACTTGTGCAGGCGCTGTGCGCCAGTCGCTACTCTTTCTTCCTTCCTTCGGCCGCTCGCAGAGGTGTCCCCATACGGCAGTATTTTCCGGCGGACTTTGCATGGGATCCGGGAGAGAAAAAGAAGGCCGGAATGCGGACGTACAAGAAGAGCCTTGCCCAGGACAACTATTGGTGCACGGCACCCGGGGAAGAGGGGGCCATCTGGTGGTTCATTGAGGGAGACATCTGGGGCGAGGACAGGATCGAGGTTCTCGACCGCTGCCTCGAACGGGTGACGTACTTCGGCCGGGCGGAGACGTTTACGCGAATCGTACGGGTTACGGAAGGCTACCCCGAGCCGAACTGCGAGCTGTGCGACGAACCGCGGGCCGGTGCTGTGCCCGTCCTGGTGCCCTTGCCTGACGCCAGGCGCGAGGATCTGGAGCGCACGACCGATGACCCGGGAGTAGCGAGGCGCTCGGTGCCGCCGGGAGCGGCATATCGCTACGCGGTGAGACCGTCGCGACCTGTCGTTCATGACTATGTGCGGGGGCAAGCGCCGCGTGAAGGGCGCAATCTTATGCAGTTCGCGATCGGCTGGAACGTGGCGCCGGAGCCACGGGCGATCGCCCGGCTCACGTCGCGGTTTCGCGGCACGGTTTTAAGCGAACTATTGCGCATAAAATCCAATGGGAAGTATGAGTCGTGGAGTCGGGCGCCGAAGGGCCTCAGGCACAAAGTTGTTCTCATGGCCGGAAAGGACGCCGACGGACGGCCTCTCCGGGGACACCGGCACACGGAGTTCTTAGTGTGGTTCGAGGACAACAGTCCGACCCGCCTTCTTGTCTGGCGCGGGGGTCAGCCCTTCTCACCTGAGGAGGAGGAGGCCATGCTAGCTGCTAGCAAAAAGGAGCTATCGTGGGCTGCGCCCGGTAATGACGCGGACGCCTGGACGGTGCGTTTGATGCCTCTCGATCGGGCCGTTCCAGCGCCGCCCGGTTTCGACGGCACACCGCATCGCGTGTGGGAGTCGGTGACGCCGTACGTGCCGCCCCGCCACTACCTTCGGCGCGGGAGGTTGCGAGAACGTGAGTCGGTCGAAAATCAAGTGAGGAGGGAGCTATCTCTGCGCGGGCTCAGTGACGTTGATCAGGTCCAGATCGCGGTGTCGGAATCCCGTTGGGTGGCTGTGCACCTTCCTCGTTGCCAACCAGGTCGCCGTGCCTTCCTCGGTGACCGTCGAGGTTATCGGCTCCGCATAGAGTTTCCTCAGCCAGTGCCGGGACCTCTACGTCTTGGGCACTCGAGTAGCTTCGGCCTAGGGCTGTTCAGGCCAGCCGACTCGCCGGAGGGTGTGGCAAAAGGAAGCTCGTGAAATGGGGATCGGCTGTTGGGAGACATCTCCGTGCAACGGGGCGGGTGCGCAAGTCGGAGTTGTTATCGCGAGTAGTGCGGACTCTGAAGCGGCCAAAGCGCCGACTGCCAGCGGGTGGGCCTAGGCTCAGTGGCGTAGGGGGTCGGACGTGAGCCAGGCCGAGCAGGAACCCGTCCTGCGAGAGATCGTCGCGCGGCTTGTGGCCGAGCTCCGCCCTTTGCCGGATCTACCTCTTCGGCTCCAGGGCCCGCGGCGAGTCGGGGCCCGAGACCGACTACGACCTGCTTGTCCTGGTCGAGGATCCTGGCGAGCCGACCTGCCGCCTCTCCCAGCGGACCTACCGGGCGCTCCGTGGAATTGCGGCGGCCGCGGTTCGTGAGCGGAGCCTCCTCGATGCCGCATGACCGGGGAAAGGTGGCCGATTTTCAAGCCGGGCCCCGGCTGGGCTTGTGTCGATTTGGATTCCGCCGCCACCTTGGTCCGCTCGTGGGAACCCCAACCTGAGAGCATAGAATCTATTCCTAAACCGTGTTCGTAAGTCGTTTCAATGCGCGGGCGGATTAGGTAAGGCGGAGATGAGAAGGCGCACACGAAGCTGCGTGGATTATAGCAGGGAGGGGGAAGTGCCTTTTCAAGGCAGTCAACGCCTCACCATCACAAGGGGTCCCCCATCGGCCGGTGATCCGAAACCCTAAAGCTCAATCAACAGCAGCGCGGAATCGCCCCGTTTCCGGTTCAGCCCGGGACCTGCCGGGCCGGCAGGAACGCGCAGGTCAGCTGCAAGTACGCATCAAACGCCTGGCTCGATTTCTCCCGCCGGATGCACAGCCGCCGAAATACCGCGTCCAGGCCTGCCTGCCGGCAGGCAGGCCACCGTACGCTCCACCACCCACCGCCGACGATACCGCCGCAGTGACCGCCCATGCTAGGGCGCGTTTCTCTGACCACAGACTGCTCCGATGCGGCACCACCAGTTCCATGCCCCGGGCTGCAGACGCTGGATCCAGCCCATCGCTGTTAAAGGACTTCTTTCCCACCACCTGCGTCGGAACCTGCTGCGGCAGCAGGAAATGGAACAATTTCTGCGCTAGGCGTCGGCACACGGGACCGGGCCGGGCGACTTTGAACCGCAATCAGCAGCCCCCGCGCGCTTGCGGTGTTGATGACCTTGACCCAGTTGCCGACACTCGTGCATCCGGTTTCACGGCCGCTGTCCCGGGCCGGACAGAAGGCGGGTCCAGAAGGCAGTCGTCAGGCCGACCGTGACGGTGCTCCTTTACACATCCGACCCGCCTCCTGCAACGGACGCTCAAAGACTCCTTCCCGCAGCAGACGCTGGGAGAGGCGGTGGACGGCACTTTGCGAACGGAACTGCGGCGGCCGATGCTTCCATCTGGCGCCGTTGTTCAAGAGCGAGAACATCGCCGTCCGGGACTTGCGTTTGCCGGTCCGCGGAGGGCCGCGCTTGGAATTCCTGGGAGGATCGGGATTGGGCGCAACAGGCAGTCCAGCATGGGATCGCTGAGTGCCGGCGCAGGGGCGTATTATGGCAGGTATGCCTGTCAATAGTGGCCGGGGGATCTCGAGTTGGTGGCGCTCTGTGGGGGCGCGGTGGCACGGCACGTCGAGGGGTTTGGATATGTCCGAGACCGAGGTGGAAGGCGGTTGGGGTTGGGGTGCCCGTGGTTCGGTCACTCCTGTGGGAGTGGGTTTCCCTCCTTGGAGCGTGAAGATGGAGTCGCATCCCGGATGGCCAGGTGTTCGTGTGCTGGACGGGTGGCCGGTGATGCTACTGGTGCAAGCAGGCATCTCGGGCGGGAGGGCGGAAGAGAAGTGGGTGTTGGTGTATGCGGCAGGGTTCACGTCTGGCTGGGCGCGGGAGGCGGTGCGTGGCCCGAAATGGCGATGCTGTCTGCGCCGCCGGAGTGCGGGTGGCCAATTGCATTGCAGGGTTGGTGCGGCAGTGGCCTGCGGTCACGGTGCGCAAGGGCGTAGCGGGGTGCAACCACATGGTCGAGGTATGGGAACACGACAGCACGCGCCGGGGCTGTGGGGCGAAGCATGGCGCCGGTGCCGGGGTGTTGTGGATCCGTGCGGCTGGCCGGTGCCATGAGCATGGCTCCTACGGATCCGGGGTGTGGCCATGATCGTGGTAGTGGGAGCGCTCAATAAACGTCGCGACAGTACCGTTTGTCGGCTCGCAGGCGGCCGATGTACTCGCTGGCCTGGTCCGGGGAAAGGCCGCCGCCGATCTGGACGACCTTGTGGAGTGCGGCGTCCACGTCGCGTGCCATGCGGGAGGCGTCGCCGCACACGTAGAACGCCGCACCTTCCTCGAGCCAACGCCAGAGCTCGGAGGCGTGTTCGAGCATCCGGTGTTGGACATAGACTTTCTCGGCCTGGTCGCGCGACCAGGCGAGGTCGAGCTTGGTGAGGAGACCGTCTTCGAGCCAGCGTAAAAGTTCGTCCTCATAGAGGAAATCGGTGGCGGCGTGTTGGTCACCAAAGAAGAGCCAGTTTCTGCCGCGGGCGCCGGTGGCTTGTCGGTGCTGGAGGAAGGCGCGGAAGGGTGCGATGCCGGTGCCGGGACCGACCATGATGAGAGGTGTGTCGGGTGGAGGAGGGCGGAAGGCCGGGTTGGCGTGGATGTACACGGGCAGGGGCGTGTCCGGTGTGACGCGGTCGGCCAGGAAGGTGGAACATACACCTTTTCGTTGGCGGCCGTGGGAGGTGTAGCGGACGATCTTGACGGTGAGATGGATCTCGTCGGGATGGCGGAGGGGACTGGATGCGATGGAGTAGAGTCGGGGCTGGAGAGGCCGGAGGCAGGCGATGAATTCCTCGAGTGTGAAGGCGGGGCCCGGCTGGAGTGCCAAAAGGTCCACGATCTGGCGGCCGGCCAGAAAGCGCGTGAGTGCGTCCGCGGCATCCGGAGCGAGCAAGGACCGGAGCTCCGGGTTCTGCGTGCGTTCGGCCACGGC
>NICF_comb_assmDRAFT_10003276_pt1 | contig 11762 bp, 9 predicted proteins | sample NewIslPassag4_SG_FD_11279 | JGI IMG/M metagenome (IMG submission 11279) | reverse complement strand
CGCTCGAGGATGAGCCGCGCGACGGGCGCGGGCTGCGCGATGGACCAGCCGAGGTCCCCACGGGCGAGGTCGCCGAGGTAGTCGGTCAACTGCCGCCCGAGCGGCTCGTTGAGGCCGTAGTAGTCCGCGATCCGCGCCCGTGCCTCGGCCGGGAGGGGTGTCGCGGCGGTCATCCCCTCGGCGCCGCCCGGGTCGAGCGGGTCGCCGGGCAAGAGCCGGGGGATGAGGAAGTTGAGCAGCACCACCGCGGCGGCCAGGAGCAGGTAGCGGGCCAGCAGGCGAGCCGGATCGCGACGCACGGCGGCCCCCTCAACCCTCGATCAGCGTGAGCTTGTTGTTCGGGAAGGGGATGCCGTTCATCAGCCCACCCCAGGTCTCCATCGGCGTGAAGACGCGCGGGTCGTAGACCCAGTAGAAGCGCCGGTGATAGAGCACGATGGTCGGCAGCTCCTCGGCCAGGATCTCCTGCATGCGGAAGACGATCTGACGTCGCCGCTCGGGGTCGAGCGTGGCCGCCGCCTCCTCACCGAGGCGCGCGTACTCGTCGTGGCGGAAGATCGAGCCCTGGGCGAAGGTGTTGGCCTCCTCGCCCGCGTACCAGCGGCGCAGGTAATCGGGATCACCGCCGACGCCGATATGGCTGGTAAGCGCAAGCTGGAACGCGCCCTCCGACAGCAGGTGGGTGCGCGTCGGGGCGTCGACCCGCTTGACGTCAAGGGTGATGCCCACGGCAGCGAGCATCGGGGTCATGAGGTCGGGCTCGCGCGCGCCGGTGTCGGCGATCAACTCGATGGTGTACTGCTGGCCGCCGAGCAGCGCGCGGGCGCGCTCCGGGTCGTAGGGGTACTGCGGCAGCGACGGGTTGAACCACGGGGTCTCCGGCGGCACGACCCCGGGGCACTGCCGACGATAGCCGGCCCGCGGGTGACCGTCTCAGCGATGCGGGCACGGTCGAGCGCGTAGGCGATGGCCTGGCGCACCTCCCGCCGGTTCAGCGGCGCTCGCTCCGTGTTGCAGACGAGACGGACCAGCGAGAGGGGCGCCGTCGCGAAGACACGGAGGGGCGAGTCGTCAGCAATGAGCGTTTCGACCGAGGCGTCGGCGCTGAGTGAGAGGTCGGCGTTCCCTTGCTGCACGACCTGTATCCGGGCCTCGGCCGGAACGGTGAACTGCTGCCACTCGCGGATGCGTGGGCGGCCGCGCCAGTACCCCTCGTTGGCCTCCAGGCGATAGGCACCGGCCGCCGAGTCGTAGGCGGCCAGGGTGAAGGGTCCGCTTCCGATGGCGCGGTCCGCCCCCTCGTAGGTGGTCGGGTCCGCCACCGGCTCCCAGACATGGCGCGGCACGATGGGGACAATCCCGGCGATCTCCTCCAGGAAGGCCGCGTAGGGCTGCGTGAGGGTGATGTGGACGGAGCCGTCGTCTGGTCCCACCTCCGCGGAGGCCACCATCGGGGTCGCCATCCAGCGATACGGGTGATCGCGGTAGTACTGGAAGGAGAAGACGGCGTCGGAGGCCGTTAGTGGCTGTCCGTCGTGCCAGGTGGCGCCGGTCACGAGCCAGAAGGTGTACGCCATCCCGTCGGGGGCGGCCTCCCAGCGTTCGGCGAGCCACGGGATGATGGCCTCTTCGTTCTTCCAGGTGAGCGTGTCGTATATGAGCGACAGCAGGACGGCACCCCCCGGCCCGGTCGTGGACACCTGGAAGGGGGTCGGATAGCCGACGTCGGTCCACCAGGCGAAGCGCACGGCATCCGTGGCCTGTGCCGGGGATCCGGCGGGTGCGGTGGGCGTGGTAACCGAGATCGGCGCGCCGGTTGTCGAGGTGGCTGCCGGCGGTGCGCCACCTTCCTGGGCCTGGCTCCCGCCGCACCGGGCGAGCATGGCCGAGGCCGCGGCACCACCCGTGAGGAGGGCGCCCCGGTGCAGGAGCCTGCGCCGTGTCACCCGGACCACCACTTACCTCCCGTCCCCGTCCCGACGGCGGCGTCGTAGCGCCGCCGTCGCCTCCTCTGCCGGCGCCGGTTGCTCCCGTCGCTCCAGCCAACCCAGGATCGCCCGCAGCAGGGGGCGCGTCGTCTCCGTCCCGAATCCGGCGTGGCAGTCCGGGTCCATCGTCCCCGCGAGCACCGCGCCGGGGAACGTGCGCTCGTCCAGGAAGAGCAGGACGGCGCCGTCGCTGTCCTCCACCAGCACCTGGGCGTTCGGATGCCGCGCGTAGCTGCCGTGCGAGTGCCACCGGACATCGTCGACCGTGAGACCGGCCACCAGCGGGTGGTCTGCCAGTATCAGCGTATCGAGGTTGGGCCGCTCCAGCCGCCAGGTGCCGACCGGCAGCCACGCCTGGTTCACCTCGTCGAAGCAGACCAGGGTTCCGCCGGTCTGGAGGTAGGCGGCGATCTTCTCGCGGTGGCGCGTCAGCAGCGTCTGGTTGCTCTCGCGCGGAACCCAGAGCGCGGCGTAGTCGTCCAAGTTCGCCGCCTCCAGCTCCCAAACAGGGAGGACGGCGAAGGCCGGGGCGAACTCCGGATCGTCGTAGAAAGCGCGCTGAAAGTGAACGCCGGAGTAGAGCCCGGCGATCTTGTGCGGGCGGTTCCCCCGGCGGCTGCGGCTGGCAGCGGCTTCGGCGCGGGCCCAGTCGAGCAGGTTGTCCAGGAACCGGCGGGCGACCGCGCTCCCGTGGAAGGTGTGGGTGTCCGGGTCGAGGTTGCTGGCGGCGACGATCACCCCGTTGGTGCTGACGCGATCGACGTAGAGCCAGGCGTCGCCCCGAGCGTTCCGCACCAGCACTTCCGCACCGGGTGGCGCGACCAGGTGACCGTGGCAGCACCAGCGCTCCCGCGCGGGGTGCCAATGCAGCTCGGTGGCACTGAACCCCGCGACGATGGGATGTTCCGGAGCAGTCATCACCGGCTCCCATGTGTCCTCGACGCACTCCTCCTCCCACCGGCAGCCCGGGAACCAGTCCGCCCACAGCTCGCCGAAGGCCAGCAGCACGCCACCCTGGTCCAGGAAGCGCGCGAACTGGTAGCGGCGCGCGCGAAGTGCCTCGCCGTCGGTGGAGCGCGGCACGACCACGAGGTCGTACCGGTTGAGGTCCACGCCGGCGAGATCCCCGACGTCGAGCACCTCGAAGCCGGCGAAGGGCTGGCCGGGCTGGATCAAGCCGTAGTGGTAGGCGACGCCGCCGGAGATGATCGCCTGCCGGACCATGACACACTCCTCTGTGGCGGTTCGACTATTCAGTTGGCCCGTACCCGATACTCGTGCGCCCGCCGCACAATGGTTGCCACGGGCAAGGGCTGCCAGGAGCGGGCACTCTGGTAGGGGGCGTCCGGAGTGTGACGAGCATGGCGAGGCTCAGGTGGTGGGTGCGTGCCGAGGCGGGTGGTGCGAAGATACCCGTACCGCGTCTAACGGACGGGACGGGTGGCACGAGGATCCCCGCGCCGTGGTCGGTGCCCGGGGCTGAAGCCGCCGGGCTCACAACGAAAGCCGGCTGAAGCCGGCTGGAGTCTAGGGCTCACATCTCGGCGTTGGCTTCCCGCCACCCGGTCGGTGCCCGGCGGCTTCAGCCCCGGGCACGGGCTGCGCGCGGGGATCATCTCACCGCCCGGTCGGGTCACCGTCGTTCCGAGCCGGCTTCAGCCGGCTTTCCTTGTCAGCCCGGGGCTTGAGCCCTGGGCACGCGCCGAGCGGCGAACACCGTGTCATCCGGGTCTGTGCCCACCCGCCGCGCCGTAGCACGAGGCGCGTCCCGCTGCTAACGGTTCGGGCTACGGTCGACGTCGAGCGGCCCGAAGAAGCCCTCGGGGGCGACGTCACCGCTGGGGAGGGTGATGGGCGGCCGTTGCAGGTCGGGAGTTGTCGGGTCGTAGAGGGCGACCAGAACGCGAAGGGGGCCGTCCGGCAGCGTGTCGGGGAGGCGCAGCGTCGCGGGCAGGGAGATGGTAGCGCCGGGCTGCCAGCGGCTCGTCGGCAGTGCCCCGTCGAACGGCTGGGAGTCGTGCTGGGCGACGATGCGGTTGGCGTCGTCGATGATCTGGACCGCGACGGAGAAGTCGGCGTGCATAGGACGCTCGACTTCCCAATGGACCGTGACGGTGATCTCGTCGCCGGGGCGGTAGACGCGCTGGTCCCACTCGACGGCGGCGAGGCGGACGGCCGTCTCACCCTGGGTCGCCGGGGCGGCGCGGACCTCGATGTCCTGTTCGAGTGTGGCGTCCAGCGCCTCGGCGGTCAGGCGTAGGTGGTAGCGGCCGGGCTGTGCCGGTGTCGGGACGGCCACGAGCACCTGATGGTCGTCCCTGTCGATCACGACCGGCAGGTTCAGTGGGATCGTTACTTCCTTGACGACGCGTCCGCCTGGATCAGTCCAGACCGCCTCAGCCGTCCCTGGGCGGTCGAGGGTCGTGACCGCTCGGTTGCGATTCGGGTTGATGGCGGTCAGCACAGCCGGGAGGGTGGCATCGGGGAGGGCGGTGGGGGGCGCGCTCAACCGGTACTGAACCGGTTCCCGCAGCGCGGGGCGGACGAGGTAGACGGTCGCGCGGCCGAACTCGCCCACCCGTTCCAGGTCCGGCACGCGGTCGGCGGCGGCCACGGCCGCTTGCCAGTCGTAGCCCGGTGCGTCGCGGTGGTGGACCACGAGGTAGCGGACGCCGATGTCCTGCAGTACGCCGACGTTGCGGGTGTCGATTCGCGACGGCGTCTCCGGATTGTCGTCGTGCAGGCCGCTCATGAGTCGCACGTACCGGTCCGGGAGGAAGCTGGTGTAGCCCGCGACGATCGGCTGCCAGTGGCGCGTGGAGTAGTAGATCTGCCGGGTCGTCTCCGTCACATCGGTCCAGAGGCCGTTGGCCGGAAGTTCGAAGACGGCACCGCGCGGCTGGGTCGCCAGCCAGTCGTAGACGGCGACGGTGTCGGGGTCGCGCGGGACCGGCTCGGTGCCTACGTCGCTGCGGTACTCGACCAGAGCCGCGCTTGCCAGCAGCAGGAGCAGCGCGCAGCCGACCACCCCGGCGCGGGGAGCCGGCAGCCGCGGGCGCAGCGCCTCCCAGGCGGCGGCGTAGCCGAGCCCGGCAAGGATCTGGAGTCCGAGCAGCGCGACCATCCCGAAGCGCGCAACGTCGCGCATGGCGGTCATGCCCGGCACCCAGTCGTACAGCCAGCGGTAGGGGAGTGTGATGGTGCGCCCGCCGATGGTGATGTCCGGTCCGAGGGAGAGGACGACGCCGATGACGACGAGGAAGGATGCGTAGGCGACCCACGGCCCGCGGCGCCGCGCGGCCAGCCCGAGGCCCAGCAGGGCGCCCAGCGCGGCGACGGCACCGGGAAAGAGCGGGTTCGGGTAGGCGTGGGGCAGCGTCTCGCGCCAGACGTGGTTGACCGGGCTGACCGAGATGTAGCTGGCCGGCGTGGCGGCCATGGTCCGGACCAACTCCAGGTCGCGGGCGAAGCCGTACTCCCGGTTCACCTCAAGGCGGGCGAGCGCGACGGGCGCGAACGCCAGCACGGGGATGACCATGACGAGAACGACCCCGGCGATGAGGCCGGGCGAGAGCCGCTGCCGCGCCTCCCAGAGCAGGACTGGGATGGCCAACCCAACCATGCCGAGCGCCATCAGGGCCAGCGTGTCCGAGGCAAGGACCTGCACGGTGAGGAACACGGCGGCGAGGACCGCATCGCGGGCGCGGCGGTGCCGGGTGAACCGGACCAGCGCCCAGATCGCGAGCGGGGTCCAGCCGTAGCTCAGCAGGTTCAGGTGGCTCAGGTGGCCGTAGCGGTACGGCGTGTAGGCGGCGAACACCCCGGCCAATAGGCCCGCGCCCAGGCTGCCGCTCAACTCCCGAACCAGAAGCGCTACACCCGCCCCGAGCACGACGAACGTGCTCAGGAAGAGCAGGTTGTAGGTGAGCACGTCGTTGCCGGTCACCATCTGGACCGGCCAGGNCAGTAGGGANGTGCTCAGCCGTGGTTCGGAGAAGAGGAGCGAGTAGCGGAAGGGGTACGCCGTGTTGCCGTGCCAGAGGTTCGTGGGATCGCGCAGGAGTTGGTGCTGCGTCCAGCGCATCGTCCAGATCTCATGGAGCGGATCGCCCAGATCCTGCACGGCCGAACCGGCATGCCGCGCAAGCGGCCAGGTCATGGCCAACGTCAGCACGGTGAACGCCAGCAGGTAAGTGCCCAGCGGACGCAGGAAGCCTGGAGTGCGGGTCGCGGCCTGCGTGCTCCGCGCTGCGTGACGCGTACTGCGTGGTGTGTGGTCCGTCGTCGACGTCATGTGTTTCCCTCACCCCCGGCCCCTCTCCCCTGGTGGGAGAGGGGAGGAGTACGGAATGCGCAGCACGCAGTACGCACTAGTAGTGGATGTGCACAGTTGAGCCAAAGTCGAGGAAATTCCAGAACCACTCGGCGTCATGCAGGAGCAGACCGATGCAGCCGTTGCTGCCGTAGCCGCCGAACTGCCACGGTGGGGTCCACCAGTTCTGGTGAATGGCATAGCCGCCCGCTTTGAAGTACTGGGTGAACTGGACGTTTTCCAGGTAATAGTAGTCGGGGTGGCCCTTGGGGATGCCGACCGTGGCCGAGTCCATCGTTTCATTGCGCACCCGGCGTTCGATCTGGAAGATACCCACCGGTGTCTTTCCGTCGCGCCCGGCGGTGATGATGGCGGCGTAGACCGGGGTGTCGCCGTCGTAGGCCACCGCGTAGAAGGTGCTCAGGTTCACGTCCACCCAGTGTCCCTCGAAGGTCTGCGGCGGCGCATCGGCCACGAACGGCTCGACATAGGCGGCGGAGACGTAGCGGTTGTCGCCGACCCTGTACCAGGCGGTGTTCCCCTCCACATCGTCACCCTTGACTTCCTCGCGGATGACGAGCGTGTGGCCGGCGTAGGTCGTGTCGACCACCTCGGCGTCGAGGCGCGGAGCGGAGCGAACGTTCAGACTGGCGGCAGTCACTTTGCCCATCACGGCGCCGTCCGGCGTCCGTATCGCCCCGGCCCAGGCGGGGCCGGCGATGCCGGTGGCCGGGGTCGGCGTCGGCTCAGGCGTTGGCGTCGGCGTGGGGGTCGGCGACGGCGTTGGTGTTGGGCTCGGCGTTGGCGTTGGGGTGGCCGTCGGGCTGGGGGTTGCGGCCGGTGTCTCCGGCGTCGGAGTCGGGAGGACGGTTTCCTGCGCCGCGTCGCTGGGCACTGGTTGCGCATAGACCGCCGCGACCATTGCGATCACGGCGGAGACCAAGACGAAAAGCAGTGGAATGACAAGTCTTGCAGGCCCGCGGCGGGTCTGCCGACGTACGAGCGCCACCGGCACCGATCCTATCCGGGCGCTATGCCCCAATCCCCAGTTTCGCGAGTTGGCTCTCGACTGAGTCCTGCGTCGCGATGCCACGCCACATGTACACGACCTTGCCATCGCGATCGATCAGGTAGCTCTGCGGGATCCCGTAGACCCCGTAGCGCTCCGAGATTTTCCCCTTCTCGTCGAGCGCGAAGGTCCACGAGTACCCCCCCTTCTCGACGTACGGGCGCACGAGCTCTGGGGGCTCCGCCTGGTTCACGCCGAGGATCGTGAATCCGTCATTGCGATATTTCTCGTAGATCGCCTGGAACTCGGGCATTTCGACCTGACATGGCTTGCACCAGGTCGCCCAGAAGTTCACCAGCACGACCTGCCCGCGGTAGTCCGAGAGCCGGATCGTTTCCCCGTTGAGGCCGGGGAGTTCGAAGTTGGGGGCCTTTTTGCCGGTCTCAACCACGCCGTTGGAGTTGCCGGCAAAGCCGAAGGTGTAGACGAGGAAGCCCGTAATCAAGAGGACCACAACGGCGAGGGACAACAGCGGCACGGTTGACAAGCCGGCGTGGGACTTGTCCGGCGCGGTGGTGGCCGCTGCGGTGCTGTCAGGGATGTGGGAACCGCGGTTGGCGTTCGAGTCCGCCTGCATGAATACCCCTCGCTATGTGAGGAACTGAACAGCGCGCGTGGTTGCGGCGAGCCGCACGGTTGTCGTGCGCTCTAGGCTGCCGGCCACGGAGGCGGCGACCTGCTCGGCCGGCAGTGCAACGCCGATGACATCGGGAGCGGAGCGCATGGCGGTGGGTTCGGCGAGGATTGCGGCCGACTCCGAGGGGCCGGCCACGGTGCGGGCTTGGTTGGCGGTGATGGCGAGGCGCACGACCCAATCCTCTCGCATTACGCCCAGGGGTATTCTAGCCACGCCCTCCGGTTCTCTTCAACCGCAGCTCGGGTGCCGGTTGCCTAGCCCCAGGCCAGCTCGGTGAAGGTACGGTCGAAGTAGACCAACGGGTCGTCGGCGTCGCCAAGCGCAACATGCTCCACCTGCCCGACCACGATGGTATGGTCACCCCCCGGGTAGCGTGCCCAGGGGCGGCACTCGATCCATCCCACGCAGCCCTGGATCAGCGGGGCACCGAGCGCGCCGACGCGGTGCGGCACCCGTGCGAAGGTCGGGTCGGCAAGCGGCGCGCGTCCGGAGAACTGATCGGCAAGGAACGACTGATCGCGGGCGAGGATGTTGACGGCGAAGGCCGATGCGCTCTCCAGCTTGTCGTGGCCCTGCGTCTCCCGGTTGATGCAGGCCAGGACGAGCGGCGGGTCCAGCGAGACGGAACAGAAGGAGGACACGGTCATGCCGTGGTAGCCGTCCGGATTGGCAGTGGTGACGACCACCACGCCGCTCACGAAGCGGGCGAGGACGTCGCGAAACAGGTCTTGGTCGACCATCGGTGCTCCTCTCCAGGTGGCGCGGATGCCGCGGTCCCGCGCATGCGAACGTCAAGGGCGAGGGGCATCATCATCGCTCGATCGGGGGAGGTGTACCGTGACACGGAGTGATGGTGGATCGGAGATGACCGCCGACGGCGACGTGTTCGATGCCCGGCAGGCCGACGGCACGGCGCCGCCCGATGAGTTCGCCGCGCGGGGACGATGGGTTACCGTCGACGGCCTCCGCATCTTCCTCCTCGATGAGGGGACCGGCTTCCCGGTCCTCCTGCTGCACGGCGTGCCGACCTCCGCGTACCTCTGGCGCGACGTCGTGCCGGTGGTCGCGCTGACCAACCGGGCACTGGCGCCGGACCTGCCCGGCTTCGGCTACTCCGACAAACCCCGCGACCGCTCGTACGCGGTGCCGGCCCAGGCCGACGTCGTGTCTGCGCTCCTCGGCATGCTGGGTATCGACCGCTGCGCGCTGGTCGGGCACGACCTCGGGGCCCTCGTCGCGGCCGAGCTGATCGCGCGAGAGCCGGAGCGCTACCCCTACCTGGTGCTGACGAATACCAGCCTGCGGGTCGCGGGCTGGCACGGAGCCTCGCTGTTGACGCCGCTGCGCCTCCCGCTGGTGGGCGAGTGTGCGATGGCGCTGGCGCGACGCTGGATGCTCGGGCTGGCGATGCGCCCCTACCTCGCCCGGACCAGCCGGCTCACCCGCGAGGCGCTCGACCACTACTGGTGGCCGTTCGCTCACGGCTTCAAGCCCGTCCTGTTGTCGATGCTCCGCGAGGGGATCGGCTCGCCGGACGACTTCACCCGCTGGCGGGCGGCGCTGGCCGCCTACCCTGGGGCGGCCCTCATCGCCTGGGGTCTGCGCGACCCGACCTTCGGTCGCGACGACCTGGACGACGTGCGCTCGCTCCTCCCTGAGGCAACAGTCCAGGCGTTCCCAAACGCCAACCACTTCATTCCTGAGGACCGCCCGCTCGCGCTCGGCCGTCTGATCGCGCTCTTCGTCGCCGGGAAGCCGATTCCGCAGGCCCTGCCGGAGGAGTGAGGTTGACGTCGGGCGTTATACGTCACACGTCATGCGTCATCAATCCACGTGACGTGTGTTCAGGGCAGGGCGCGGCCTCCTGCCTTCCGCTTGGCACCCACGATGCCACCCGGATGACATATGACGTGTGACGCATGACGCATGACGTATGACGGCCCTACTCCTCCGCGCTCGCTGCCGCTGCGGCGCGAGCCTTCTTCTCCATGATGTTCGTCGAGTGGCCGGGGTCGAGCCGGGCGGAGGGGTCGATGTAGACCATGGCGTGGTTCACCGCGCTGACCGCCTCGGCCACGCCGGTCGCGATCAGCTTGAACTTGGCCGGGTAGGTCACGATGTCGCCCGCGCCGAAGACACCCGGGACGGACGTCTCCATCGTGATCGGGTCGACCACGATGCTGTTGCGCTCGATCTCCAGACCCCACTCGGCCAGCGGGCCGAGCCGGCCCGAGAAGCCGATGGCGATGATCATCTCCTGCGCCGGGATCACATGCCGCTCGCCGGTGCGCGTGTGGTGGAAGTGGACCTCCTCCAGGTGGTGGTTGCCCCGGACCTCAAGCACCTCGTAGAAGGGGTAGTGGAGCTTGACCGAGGAGGCTTCCAGATCGCGCACCGACTTCTCGTGCGCGCGGAACTTGCTCCGGTGGATCACCGTCACGCTGCGCGCCATCGGCTCCAATGTCAACGCCCAGTCGACCGCCGAATCGCCACCGCCGACGATCACCACGTCCTTGTCGCGGAACCGGTCGAGCCCGCGGACGAAGTAGTGGACGCCGCGCCCCTCAAACTCGGCCACGCCGGGGGCGTCCAGGCGCTTCGGTTCGAACGCGCCGACGCCGGCGCAGATGATGACGGTGCGGGTCCAGTGCTCGGCCTTGTTGGTGACGAGGCGGATCAGCCGCTCGTCTTCGAACCGCTCCAGCACGCGGACTTCTTCACCCAGTGCGGTGACGGCGCCGGTGGAGAGACCCTGCTCGACCGCACCGGCGACGTAGTCCTTGGCCAGGATCTTGGGGAAGCCGGCGACGTCGTAGATGTACTTCTCCGGGTAGACAGCGATGAGCTGGCCGCCGAGCTCGTCGAGTGAGTCAACGATCTTGGTGCGCAAGCCGCGCATACCGGCATAGAACGCGGCGAACAGGCCGACCGGCCCGCCCCCGATGATCGTCACGTCGTAGATATCGCGCGTATCGGCCACTCCCACGCTCTCCCATGCCAGTCATGAACTGCCGCGCATCCCGATCGCGGCGCGTCCTTCACCCCATTTCCCAACGATTATACCTGCGGGAGCAATCCTGATTTCCCAAAGAGCCATGCTCAAATCCCAAAGGCGCTGCCTGGCGCGGGTATAATCCGGGAGCACGACACGAACGGGAGCCGCACGGACGCGCGCGGCAAGCGGGATGGCGCGTAGTCCGCTGCGAGAGGAGGCATGGAGTGAACGAGGCATGGATCGTCGCGGCGGTGCGCACGCCGGTCGGCAAGCACGGGCGCGCGCTCGCGGGCGTCCGGCCGGACGACCTCGCGGCGGTGGCACTGCGGGCCTTGATGGAGCGGGCGGGCGTGCCACCGAGCGAGGTTGAGGATGTCTATATGGGCTGCGCCAACCAGGCGGGCGAGGACAACCGCAACGTCGCGCGCATGAGCCTGCTCCTGGCCGGGTTCCCCGAGCACGTGGGCGGCTGCACGGTGAACCGGCTCTGCGGCTCGGGATTGCAGGCGGTGGCCGACGCGGCGCGGGCCGTCATGCTCGGCGAAGGCCACGTCTACATCGGTGGTGGGGTCGAGTCGATGAGCCGCGCCCCGCTGGCGATGCCGAAGCCTGAGCGCGCCTACCAGTCCGGTAACGTCACGGCCTACGACACGACGCTCGGCTGGCGCTTCATCAACCCCAAGATGAAGGCGATGGGCCACACCGAGTCGATGGGGGAGACGGCGGAGAACCTGGCCGAGGAGTACCGGATCCCCCGCGAG
>NICF_comb_assmDRAFT_10003275_pt1 | contig 11765 bp, 11 predicted proteins | sample NewIslPassag4_SG_FD_11279 | JGI IMG/M metagenome (IMG submission 11279) | reverse complement strand
AACATCGGCGCGCCTCCTTGTTACGGACTGGAATTTGCCGCGCTGCGTTCGCGGCCTAGAATTTCCCCCTGCTGCTGCTGTGGGGGTGTCCTCCCGGCGAGGAACCGCCCGAACCGCCGCCCCTCGAGCCGCCGCCCGGGCCGCGGCTCGACCCGCCGCCGAACCCGCCGCCCGAGCTTCTGCCGGACCCGCCGCCCGGGCCGCGGCTCGATCCGCCGCCGAATCCGCCGCCGGAACTTCTGCCGAACCCGCCGCCGCGGGCTCTGTGGTGGCCGCCGTATCGGCCATCGTCATCGGAAGGCCGGGCAATTCTCGTGCGCGACACCGTCTGGTGCATGAAGCGATCGTAATGGCGGACGACGCCGGACCGGCCCGCGACGTAATAATCGCGGGCGCGCACGGTTCGTCTGCTGTCGGTTGCGGCCACCAGAATCATGACGATGACGAAGGCGCCGCCAAGCGCTTCCGCCGCCTGGAAGATATTGTTGTGCCGCAGCGCTTCCGGATCGGCCTCGGGCCGGAACTGGATGTAGCGCTGGGCCAGGCCGAGGTATTTGTCAAACGCCTGGTAATAATTGCCCTCCGAAAGGGACGGCGTGATTTTCTCGCGGATCCGGTCCAGCCGCTGCGAATGGAGATTCGTCATGGCCTCGCCGAACCCGGCGAGGTAAACATCCCGCTCCTTCAGGTCGACGGCCAGAATCGCCGCGCTGCCATGGGGCTGCTCGAAGCCGGGCGCGGTGTCTTCGTAGAATTTCACGACGTATTCCCCGATGTCCAGGCCGTCCGTGCCGTTCAGCGCGATGACGATGAAGTCCGTCTTCCGTTTCTTGCTGAAGGATGCGGCCTTGCTTTCCAGCTCGTTCAGCTCTTCGGAAGACAATATGCCGGCATAGTCCCGCACATGAACATCGGCTGCGGCCCGGGCCGGATTCGGCGCGAACGCGGCGCCCGCCGCCAAGATCGGCAGGATCAGGAGCAGCATGATTGCATATCTGAGCCGGTTTCCGTTCACCAGATCACGCCCCCCGTATTGTAGGACCACCATTTCAGCGCGAACAGGATTGCGGCCGCGCTGCCGAAGAACCAGGCCGCGACCTTGACGCCGCTGAGCGGAGGTTTGCCGACGACCTTGCCCGTCTGGCCGTTGACGAAGAAGCTGTGCTCGGCGTTGTTCCAATCGTAGGTGATGAGCCAGACGGGAAGAAGCACATAGCGGCTCCTCACGTTTCGCGTGTCGATGTTCTCCGTCGTCTCGACGATGCTGTCGTAGCCGGTGATGCAGCCGCGGATGGCTTGCGAGATATGTTCGCTGATTTTGTCCCTGGCCCGCTGCAGCAGATCCTCGTAAGAAAGCTGGTACCGTTCCGCCTGATAGCCCGACAGATAAGCCGGCTGGAATTCCGTCATCTCGTCGTACCGGAACGGTTCGAGCATATCCATCAGCTCGTCGTTCATCTTCTCGGACGCGTCTACGGGGATATTCGCGTAGTTCAGATCCAGTTCGCGGAAGACGTCGTAATAGTCCGTCTCGGTAATTCTGAAATCGCCTCTCGTGTATCTGCGCACCTTCGTGCAGGTCGCGTGCACCGTGGCCCGGGCGTTCAGATCGTACAGCCAGAACGGAACATGAATGCCGGCAATGTTCTTGATCCGTTCGGCGGTCCTGAACAGATTCGGCGTGAGCCATCGTCTGCGGCACCATTTCCTGAACGTTTCGATCGCTTGTTCCCGGGTGACGGAGAATGGGATGATGTATTGCGGGGCATGACTGCCGCTCACCCGGTCCGCGAGAACGACGCCGGCCCCGCAGTAACCGCAGGTTGTGGCGGCCGTCTCGGGCAGCGCCATCAGGTCGGCGCCGCAGTTGTCGCAATGGTACGCGACGGCCCCGGACGCCGGCCGCGATGGGGTCTGAGGCTGTCCGCCGAACCGTCCGGATTCGAACCGCTCGCGGCAGCCGGGGCAGGCCAGCTTCCCCGATTCGGGATCGTAATGCAAATCGCTTCCGCAGTTCGGACATTTGTATTGCAGGATCATGGAGACACCTTCCGATTCGGTCAGCGAAAACCGGCTGCGGCCGGGGGCTGAGCGGCTGTTCCGCGATGACCGAGAAGTTCCCTATGTATGCGGAAAGCTGCGGCCGCATGCGGGCCGCAGCTTCCGGATCAAGCTTGTTCCTTGTTCTGAATGCGAGCTTTCAGAGCGGCCAATTCATCGTCGATCGACGCCGCCGACGCGGTGTCGTATTTCGCTTTCAGATCTTCGATGTCGTCGGAGGTCCGCGTGTTCAGCTCGGCCAGCGCCTCGGCTTTGTCGAGCTCGCGGTTGATCTTGTCCTCCATCCGCTCGAACGCGGCGAGCGAACGGCCGGAATCCGTCACCGAGGACGTGATCTCGTTGATCCGCTGCTGCGTCTTCGCGACCGACCATTTCGCCTTCAGCATGGAACGCCGCTTCTCGAGCTCGTTGATGTCGCTGACCAGCTTGTCGTGAAGCTGCCGCATGCGTTCCGCGTTGCCCGCGGCAATCTGCCACGCCTTGTGCAGCGATTCGGAGTTGGCGGCGGCGGCAGCCTTCTTCTCGAGGAATTTCCGCGCGTCGGCCTCGTTGCCGGCTTCAAGCGCCTTGATCGCGTATTGCTCGAGCTTCGCGATTTCCTCCTGGTTCTCGTCGTATTCGCGTTTCGCGCGCCGCTCTTCGGCGATGATCGCGGCCGTCTCGGATTTCACTTTGCCGAGGTCGCTGTTCAGGTTGCGCAGATACTGGTCGATCATTTTCTCCGGATCTTCGACTTTATCCAGAAGTGCGTTGATGTTCGCGGCCATGATGTCCTTGAATCGCGCCAAAATGCTCATCGTCCACAGCCTCCCGTCATAATTGGTTAAGATTAGTCTACTACAAAATGATACTGTCCGAATGGGATAAAAGTTTCATCTATAATATGGGTTCTGGTAAACTTTAAGAAAACGGATACAAAATTTGAATGTTGAGGGGGCTCGAGACGGATGATGCACGACTTCTCCAGTCCCGACAAACGCCAGGCGCGGCGGGATGCGCTGTACGCCCTGCTCGGCAAGCTTCCCGACCGGTTCGGCGCGCCGCAGGCCAGGACGATCGAATCGCGTACCGAGGGCGGCATCGTGATCGAGAAGCTGCTGCTGGATTTGAACGGGCTGGAGCCGGTGCCCGCCTATTTTCTGAAACCGGCCGGAGTAGCGGGAAGGTTGCCGCTCGTCGTCTACAATCATTCGCACGGCGGTTTTTACGATGTCGGCAAGGAGGAAGCGCTGCGATCCCCGCCCTATCTGGCGAAGCCGTCATACGGGGAGGCGCTGACGGCGGATGGTTGCGCGGTGCTCTGCATCGATCACTGGGCGTTCGGGGAGCGGAGCGGGCGCACGGAGGGGCAGATTTTCAAGGAAATGCTCTGGCGCGGGCGCGTCATGTGGGGGATGATGGTGTTCGACAGCATCCGCGCGCTCGACTATGCGGTGACCCGGACGGACGTCGATCCGGAACGGATCGCCGCGCTCGGCATGTCGATGGGCGGCACGATGGCCTGGTGGCTGGCGGCGCTTGATCCGCGCATCCGGGTGACGGTCGACATCTGCTCGCTCGCCGAGTACGACGCGCTGCTCGAGACGGGCGGCTATGACGGGCACAGCTATTACTATTTCGTGCCCGGGCTGCTCGGAGCTTTCCGCGCCGCCGGCATCTGCGCGCTGATCGCGCCCCGGCCGCATCTCAGCCTGGCGGGCGAATTCGACACGTTCACGCCGCCGGCGGGCCTTGACGCGATCGACCGGGACATGCGGAAGCTCTACCGTTCGCTCGGCGCGGAGGAGCGGTGGCGGCAGGTCCGGTTCCCGGTCGGCCACGAGGAGACGGAGGAGATGCGTCGGGAAGCGCTCGGCTTCCTGCGGAAATGGCTGTAGCGGAACGGGTTCGGGCCGCCGCGCGGAGGCGCCGGCGGATCGCTTGCGGAAGCGGCTTCCGGCCGAGGGAAACCGCGAAGTGCGCCCGGCCCCGGCTTTTTCTGTTCCGGATCGGGAACATATGTTCGATAAATTCTTTCTTCCCGCGCGCGGAAATGGTAAACTTGACATGATGAATCTGGCGGCGGAAACGGAGAGTCGAAACGTGGCGAAGATCAGGACGAAGTTCGTCTGCACCGGATGCGGAACGGAATCGCCGAAATGGATGGGCCGATGCCCCGGCTGCGGCGAATGGAACACGATGGTCGAAGAACGGGAGACCGCGCACCGGGCGCAGACGGCGGCGCGCGCCTTCCAGGCGCAAGAAAAGCCGAAAGCGATCATACACATAGAGAGCGGGACCGAACCGCGCATCGAGACGCGCATGCGGGAGCTGAACCGCGTGCTCGGCGGCGGCGTCGTGCCCGGATCGCTCATTCTCGTCGGCGGCGATCCCGGCATCGGCAAGTCGACGCTGCTGCTGCAGGCGTCGCACGAGCTGGCGTTGGCCGGCCGGACGGTGCTCTACGTATCGGGCGAAGAGTCGGTCCGGCAGACGAAGATGCGGGCCGACCGGCTGGGCGCGCTGCACGAGAAGCTGTATGTCCTGTGCGAGACGAACGTCGAGGCGATCGGCCAGGCGATCGACGAGGTGCGGCCGGATTTCCTCGTCATCGACTCGATCCAGACGGTGTACGAACCGTCCGTGCCGTCGGCGCCCGGCAGCGTCGCGCAGGTGCGGGAATGCACCGCCTGGTTCATGCGCGCGGCGAAAATTCGCGGGATTGCAACCGTGCTTGTCGGGCATGTTACGAAGGAAGGCGCGATTGCCGGTCCGCGTCTGCTGGAGCACATGGTGGACTGCGTCCTCTACTTCGAAGGCGAACGCCATCATTCGTACCGGCTGCTGCGGGCGGTCAAGAACCGGTTCGGCTCGACGAACGAGATCGGCATCTTCGAGATGTCGGAAGTGGGCTTGCGCGAGGTGGCGAATCCGTCGGAGCTGTTCCTGTCCGAGCGTCCGCTCGGCGTCTCCGGCTCGACGGTCGCCGCGAGCATGGAGGGGACGCGGCCCGTGCTCGTGGAGCTGCAGGCGCTGGTCGCGCCGACGATGTTCCCGTCGCCGCGGCGCATGTCGGCCGGCATCGATCATCAGCGGATGGCGCTGATCATCGCCGTGCTCGAGAAGCGGATCGGGCTGTTCCTCCAGAACCAGGATGCGTATCTGAACGTCGCCGGAGGCGTGAGGCTGGACGAACCGGCGGTCGATCTGGCGGCCGCGGTCAGCCTCGCCTCCAGCTTCCGCGATATCCCGACACGACCGTACGACGTCTTCTTCGGCGAGGTCGGGCTGACCGGCGAGGTGCGCGCCGTCTCCCGCGCCGAGCAGCGGGTGAAGGAAGCGGCCAAGCTCGGGTTCAAGCGGGTCATCATGCCGGAGCGGAGCATGAGGGGGTGGAAGCCTCCGGAGGGCATCGAGATCATCGGCGTCGGATCGGTGGAGGAAGCGCTGAGCGCCGCGTTGGGTTAATCGTCCGGACAGGAGGATCAGGCCGACGATGAAAGGTTCGAATCCGCAGGATGTGATGAACCGTCTGCTGCAGCTCGTCGCCCCGGGAACGCCTTTCCGCGAAGGGCTCGAGAATGTGCTTCGCGCCAAGACGGGCGCGCTGATCGTCGTCGGTTACGGTCCGGAAGTGGCGGCGGTCGTCGACGGAGGCTTCGCGATCGACTGCGAGTTTACGCCGAATCATCTGTACGAGCTGGCGAAAATGGACGGCGCGATCATCCTGAGCGGGGATCTTGCGCGCATCCTGTACGCGAACGCGCAGCTCATTCCGGACAGCTCGATTCCGTCGAACGAGACCGGCATCCGCCACCGGACGGCGGAGAGGGTCGCGAAGCAGACCGGCAGGCTCGTCGTCTCGATCTCGCAGCGGCGCGGCGTCATCACGCTGTATCAGGGCGATCTGCGCTACGCGCTCAAGGATATCGGCGTCATCCTGACGAAGGCGAACCAGGCGCTCCAGACGCTGGAACATTACGTGACCGTGCTGCGCCAGGATTTCACGAATCTGTCGGCGTCCGAATTCGAAGAAATCGTCACGCTCGCGGAAGTGGCGTCGGTCATCCAGCGCGTCGAGCGGGTGCTCCGGGTGAAGTCCGAGATTCAGCGATACATCCACGAGCTCGGCACCGAAGGCCGGCTTGTCCGCATGCAGATGGAAGAGCTGGTCGGCGGCATCGAGCGCGAATACAGGCTGCTGCTCAGCGACTACGCGAAGGCGGCGGAACCCGACAAGGTCCGCGACATCGCGGCGGCGCTCGGCAGGCTGACGATCGAAGAGCTGCTGGATCCGGCCGTCGTTATCCGCCTGCTCGGCCATCCGTATTCGCAGGCCGGGGCGGAGGAGCCGGTCGGGCCGCGCGGATTCCGCCTGCTGAGCAAAATTCCCCGCCTGCCGTCCGTCATCCGCAACAATCTGGTTCAGCGGTTCGGCAGCCTGCCGCGGATTGTGGCGGCGTCGATCGAGGAGCTGGACGAAGTGGACGGCGTCGGCGAGGCGCGGGCCCGCGCGATCCGCGACGGTCTGCGGCGCCTTCAGGAACAGGTGTTCATTGACAGGCATATCTGATATTCATTAGAATAGGGTGAATCCCGCTCTCCGCCGAAGGTTGAAGACAAGGATCCGCAAGTTTGCCGCTTGCCGGCCGCCTTGTCTTTCATCGCAAGACGGTTGTGCCGCTTGGGATGACGCATCGATTCGCCGGACGACAGGCGTCCGCAGGCTGATGGCTTGCAGCCCGCGCTTGTCGTCGTGAAGCGGGACGATGCGGCCGTCCGGAAGACGGCGCCGGCCGTTTTGCCCGGCATTGAAGAGATGAGGTGGAGCAGATGATCTCGAAGTCCATACCGAGTCTGATCACCATCGGCAACCTGTTCCTCGGGATTGCCGCGATCATGCTCGTGTTCCACGGGAATCCGGGACTCGCGGCTCTGATGGTCATCTTCGCCATGCTGCTCGACGGCGTTGACGGCCGGATCGCCCGGGCGCTGGACGCGCAGACGGAATTCGGCAAGGAACTGGATTCGCTGTCCGACGTCATTTCCTTCGGCGTCGCTCCGGCTTTCATCATGTACGTCGCCGCGTTCCAGGATGTGAACCCGGCCGCGGCATGGATCGTCACGGCGATCTTTCCGATCTGCGGCGCGCTGCGGCTGGCCAGGTTCAACACGGCCTCCGGCAATCCGGGCTACTTCGTCGGCCTGCCGATCCCGGCCGCGGGCGTTGTCGTCGCGACGCTGGCGCTGTTCTACGAGGACATTCCCGTCATCGCGCTGATGATCACCACGCTGGCGCTGTCGTTCCTGATGGTCAGCAACATCAAATATCCGAATTTCAAGAAGGTCGGCATTCCGCGCCACGCGGTATGGATCGTGCCGCTGATCGTGGCGGTCACCGTCGCGCTCGGACTGCTGTTCCCGGACCACCTGCCGAAGATCGTTTTCATTCCGCTCGTGCTTTACGCCCTCTACGGACTGAAAAAAAACATTGACCGCCGCTTCGCCAAGAAGCGCAAGCGCGCCCTTCAGGCGGAGGAATCGGCGCAATCCGAACATACGGCGTGATCCCAGGCTGAAAAAGCCCGGAGACTGCATCCGTTGCAGCCTTCGGGCTTGTTCGTTTCATGCGATGTGCGGCCGCCGGGGACTTACGTCATGTTGAAAATGCCCAGCGTGGCGCATTTCTTCGATTCCCGTTCGAGCACGTCGTCCAGCTTGATGTCGAGCAGATTGGCGAGCGCGCTCATGTAGAACATCTGCTTGCCGAGCTCGCTTCTCAGCACGTCCCGGCAATTCTCGCACAACGTTCCCGAGATGTGATGGTCGAGCTTCAGCTTCAGCTCTTCGATGCCGAGATCGCTGTGGAAATCCTGCTTGCGGGCATGCAGCTCGATGCACCCGCACTCCGTGACGGCCTTCGTGACGGCGCGGTTGACGGAAGCACTCGCTTGCCCGTGCTTGGACAAGACATCCAACAGACTGCGATGGCGAAGCAGCAGCTCGGATACCTGCCGCTGAAAATCCTCCAGCGTCATCCTTCCACCCCATTTCGAGAATGTCGTTCACCGATTTTCATTATAGAGCATGCGGGACCGGATTTCCAAAAAAGATTTGCCCAATTGCGTCCGCGCGGCGCGGCGTCCGGACTTGCCGCGCCGAAACCCGCCTCCGACGGTTAGGCTGCCCAAGATCGGCGCATACTTGTAACGGAGGTGAATGACATGGCGGTCAAACGCACGATCCAGGCGCTGGGGCTGATCCTCGGAGGAATGGCCGGCGACTCGGTCTTCGCCTGGTTCAACGGCACCGTTCTCTGGAGCGGCCGCGGCGAGTTCATCCGGTCGGGCAATTACTACGCCAATGTCGCGCTCGGCGCGCTGGTCGGCCTCGCGGCCGCGACGATGCTGGCCGGGCCCGCGGCGCGGTGGATGCAGCGGGGCGCGGAGCGCGCGGCGTCCATCCCGATGGCGGATCTGGCGGCGGGCGGTCTCGGCCTGACGGCGGGACTGGCGCTGTCGGCGCTTCTCTATCCGGCCGCGGCGGGATTGCCGGGCGCGGGAGTGGTGCTGCCTGCGGTGATGACGTTATTTTTCGGTTATATGGGGATGCGCATCGGGCTGAGCAAGAAGGAGGAACTCGGCGGTTTCGTCCGGATGCTGCTGGAACCGAAGCAGGCCCCGGCGCAGGAGGAGAACGAGCCGAGGCGCGAAGAGCACAAGATTCTGGATACCAGCGTGATCATCGACGGAAGGATTGCGGATATCTGCAAGACCGGATTCATCGAGGGTACTCTGGTCATTCCCGAATTCGTTCTGGAAGAATTGCAGCATATCGCGGATTCTTCCGATCTGCTCAAGCGGAACCGGGGAAGGCGCGGCCTGGACATCCTGAACAAGATCCAGAAGGAGCTCGACGTGAAGGTGCTGATCTACGAAGACGGCTTCGACGAGGCCGGCGAGGTGGACAGCAAGCTGGTGAAGCTCGCGAAGGCGCTGCACGGCAAAGTGGTGACGAACGATTTCAACCTGAACAAGGTGTGCGAGCTGCAGGGCGTGCCCGTTCTCAACATCAATGATCTGGCGAACGCCGTCAAGCCGATCGTCCTGCCGGGCGAAGAGATCGTCGTCCAGGTCATCAAGGACGGCAAGGAACACGGCCAGGGCGTCGCTTATCTGGACGACGGCACGATGATCGTCGTCGAAGGAGGACGCGATTTCATCGGGACGACGATGGAGGTGCTTGTCACAAGCGTGCTGCAGACGTCGGCGGGGCGCATGATCTTCGCCAAGCCGAAGCTGCTCGAGAAGGCGCAGTAGGCGGCGGGCGGCAGGTTCAGGCGCGCGCCATGGCGGCCCGTCCGGCGGCGGTCGGCAGATTCGGGTGCGGCCATAGCGGGCCGTCTGCCGGCACGCGGCAATATCAGGAGAGGCGGCAATGGGCCGTCCGGTGGCACGCGGCAATATCAGGAGCGGCGGCAATGGGCCGTCCGGCGGCACCCGGCATTTCCAAGAGCCGGGGCCGCGCGGGCGGCCTTGGCGCGTTTGAGGAAGGGGCGGCCGCGGCGCGGGAAGCGCGTTCGGTGCGCCGTCGGCGTTGAACCGCCGCCGGCGCTGTTGTATGATAGTGAAGATATGCTGGGTGCGGGAAGGCGGGACTGCCGCATGTTGGTGCGAACAGAACATCCGGACGCCGCACCGCCGGCCTGGAGCGCGATTGTCGTCGCGGCGGGGCGCGGCTCGCGCATGGGAGCGGACGTGCCGAAGCAGTTCCTCAAGCTCGCCGGCAAGCCGATGCTGCTATACGCGCTGGAACTGTTCGAGTCGATGCCGGAAATCGGCGAGATCGTGCTGGTGACCGGCGAGGACGAGATCGAACGGTGCGAAGCGCTGTGCGCGGCGCACGGGCTGCGCAAGGTGCGGCGCGTCGCGGCGGGCGGAACGGAGCGGCAGCAGTCGGTGCACCGCGGGCTCGCGGCCGCAAGCGGCGAATGGGTGCTCGTGCACGACGCGGCGCGGCCGCTCGTGACGGCGGAGGCCGTCCGGCGGTGCATCGCCGCGGCCGAAGCATCGGGCGCCGCGGCGCTCGCCGTGCCGGTGAAGGACACGATCAAGATCGTGGACAAGGGCGGCCGGATCACGGCGACGCCGGAACGCCGCACGCTGCGCGCGGTGCAGACGCCGCAGGCGTTCCGGCGGGAACTGCTGCTTGCCTGCCACGAGCGGGCGGCGCGCGACGGGTTTGCCGCCACCGACGACGCGATGGTCGTCGAACGGTACGGCCATCCCGTCGCGACGGCGGAAGGCGAATATTCGAACATCAAGATCACGACGCCGGAGGATCTGGCGCTGGCGGAATGGCTGCTGCGGACCGGCCGGCGGGAAGATGCGGACGCGCCTGCGGGAGCGGCGGCCGGCGGCGCATTTTCTGAAGGGGCGGGAAGCATGATCCGGATCGGACAAGGGTTCGACGTTCACGCGTTCGCGGAAGGGCGGCCGCTCGTCGTCGGGGGGGTGCGGATCCCCCACGAACGCGGTCTGCTCGGCCACTCGGACGCCGACGTGCTGCTGCACGCGATCGCGGACGCGGTGCTGGGCGCGCTGGGGCTCGGGGACATCGGGAAGCATTTTCCCGACACCGACCCGGCTTACAAGGACGCCGACAGCGCCAAGCTGCTGGAGCATGTGTGGTCGCTTGCCAAGGAACGGGGCTGGCGGCTCGGCAACGTCGACGCGACGATCATCGCGCAGCGGCCGAAGATGGCGCCGCACATTCCGCGCATGGTCGAAACCATCGCGCGCGTGCTGGAGGCGGACGAGCCGTCGCAGGTGAACGTGAAGGCGACGACGACGGAGCGGCTCGGCTTTACGGGCCGGGAAGAGGGCATCGCGGCGCAGGCGGTCGTGTGTCTGGTGAAGCGGATGTAGATGGCATAAGGCATGACAGCGCAACGATCAAACAGGCAGCGGAAAGGGGATGCCGGGCATGGCAAACGGAGTGCGCGTCCGTTACGCGCCGTCGCCGACGGGACATCTGCATATCGGCAACGCGCGGACGGCGCTGTTCAACTACCTGTTCGCGCGCAGCGCGGGCGGACAATTCATCATCCGGATCGAGGATACCGACACGAAGCGGAACGTCGAGGGCGGGGAGGAGAATCAGCTCACCTATCTGCGCTGGCTCGGCGTGGACTGGGATGAGGGTCCGGATGTCGGCGGGCCGTACGGGCCTTACCGGCAGACGGAACGGCTGGACTTCTACCGCGAATTGACGGACGATCTGATGAAACGCGGCCTCGCCTACAAATGCTACTGCACGGAAGAAGAGCTGGAGCGGGAGCGCGAGGAGCAGACCGCCCGCGGCGAGACGCCGCGCTACTCCGGCAGGTGCCGGCATCTGAGCGACGCGGAGCGCGCGGCGCTGGAAGCGGAAGGGCGCGCGGCGAGCATCCGCTTCCGGGTGCCGGAGGGCAGAACGTACGCCTGGAACGACATGGTGAAGGGCGAGATTTCGTTCGAGTCCGACGGGTTCGGCGATTTCGTCATCGTGAAAAAAGACGGCATCCCGACCTACAACTTCGCGGTTGTCGCCGACGACCACGCGATGCGGATCAGCCATGTGCTGCGCGGCGAGGACCATATCTCGAACACGCCGCGCCAGCTCATGATCTACGAGGCGTTCGGCTGGGAGCCGCCGGTGTTCGGCCACATGACGCTGATCGTGGA
>NICF_comb_assmDRAFT_10003274_pt1 | contig 11766 bp, 11 predicted proteins | sample NewIslPassag4_SG_FD_11279 | JGI IMG/M metagenome (IMG submission 11279) | reverse complement strand
CAGTTCTTCGTCAGCGTGTCGATCTGCTGCTTCGAGATCGGGTCGGTGATGTTGAACCGGTCCTTCGTCGGCACGTTGTGGTCCATCGTCGCGAACGTCAGATCCGGACGGCGGACCTTGCGGCCGGCCATGCGCAGGCCTTCGAACGCCTGCGGGCTCGTCACCTCGTGCACCAGATGAAGGTCAATGTACAGAATGCTCGGTTTGCCCGGTTCGGAATGGATGACGTGGTTGTCCCAGATTTTCTCGTACATTGTCTTCGCCATGAGATCACCCCAATTAATCGGTTGCGATTGTCGGTTGCGCGGGAGCGCTTTCCGCCTCGGCTTGATTGCTTTTATCTTAACATGTTCTTGTTGATTGAACAAAGATATAATAACTATATAGGCAATAGGCTGCGCCTATAATCCGGTCTGCGGATTTCGAATACGGCCGGCCGGGCGCGGCCCCGAAGGAGCGTGCATCGATCATGGATTTGCGGCAGATGCAATATGTCGTGCAGCTCGCGAAAGAGCGGAATTTCTCCCGCGCCGCCGAGAAGCTGCACATCGCCCAGCCCTCGCTCAGCCAGCAGCTGTCGAAGCTGGAGAACGAACTCGGCGTCCTGCTGTTCAGCCGCACGACGAACAGCGTGGAGCCGACACACGCCGGCAGCATATTTATTGAAAAAGCCGCGGCCATCCTCGACGCCGTCGAGCAGCTTCGCCAGGAGATGGACGACCTCGCCCAGATGCGCAAAGGCCGGCTCATCGTCGGAAGCCTTCCGATCACCGGCTCGCACGTGCTGCCGCATGTGCTGCCCGTCTTCCGGTCGCGCTATCCCGAGATCGAGGTGACGCTCGTCGAGGACACGACTTCGCGGCTCGAGCAGTTGACGGCGGTCGGACAGACCGACCTGTCGCTCCTTTCGCTGCCGCTCGGCGATCCTTCGCTGACCTGGGAGCCGCTGATCGAGGAGGAGATCGTCCTCGCGGTGCCGCCCCGGCACCCGCTGGCCGAGCGGATCGGCGGACCCGGCGTGAGCGTCGCGGAACTGGCCGGCGAACCGTTCATCGTGCTGAAGAAGGGGCAAGGCTTCCGCAAAATCGCGCTCGATCTGTGCCGCGACGCCGGCGTTGAGCCGCGCATCGTGTTCGAGAGCGGCAACATCGAGACGGTGCAGTCGCTCGTTGCGGCCGGCATGGGAATCGCCTTCGTGCCGCAGATGGTCGCCCGGCCGTACGGCACGCCGCTCTCCCCCGTCTACCTTCGGCTTGAGTCCGCGCCGACGCGAACGCTCGTCATCGCCAGCCGCACCGGCCGCTACCGCTCGAAGGCGGCGCGGGCGTTCATCGAGACGCTGAAGGAGACGGCGCCGGCGGCGATCGCCTCCGCGCCCGGCGGAAGGCGGTCCTGAATCGGCGGCCATCGCCTGCGCCGCCCCGCATCCGTCAAGGCCATCGCGCCCGCCGGCCTTCATTCGTCCGGCATTCGCAGACGCTTGCGCGGGATGCGCCGATCAGCCGCGCATATGTCGCGCGTTAATTGCCCGAGACGGCATGGCTCCGCTTGTGCCGGTGCAGCCTCGCGGCCTTCAGGGCGCTGCGGGCAAGCGCCGGCGCGGCGAAGCACGCGGCGATGAGCGCGATCGCAAGCCGCGCGTTCCACCGCAGCTCGTGGATCGCGTAGAGCCAGACCTCGTCATTTTCGGCCCCAGATCCGAACCGATCACATTCGCGCAGACGAGCGCTTCGCGCAGCCATCCGCCGGTGTCCGCGCCGTCCACCGCGATCGCGACGATCATGACCTCCGGAAGATTGTTCATGCCCGAGGACAGCACGGCCGACAGCAAGCCCATCGCGACCGTCGCCGCGTACCAGCCCCAGCCGGGCCTCCGCCAATCGGCAAAGACGGGAACGCCACCCATCCGGTCCTCGCTTCTTTCGCATTCGCTTCGTCCGTCCTGCGCATCCGCATGAAATTGCGATTTGCGGCGTCTGTTTCGTGAATCCTTCGGCAATCGCGAATGCGCCGACCGCCTTGCGCAGCGGCCCGCTATTGCGGCTGTCCGCCGTCCAGCCTGTACAGGGACGGCCTCCGGTCCTCGAACACCGGAATCCGCCGGCGCACTTCCTCCACCAGTCCGAGATCGATCTCCGCCGTCAGAATCGTCTCTTCCTCGCCCGCCTCCGCGACGATCTCGCCCCACGGATCAATGACCATCGAATGGCCGAAGAAATCCGTGCCGTTGCTTGAACCGACCCGATTGCAGGCGGCGACGTACATCTGATTCTCGATCGCCCGCGCCCGGAGCAGCGTCCGCCAATGGGCCAGCCGCGGATGCGGCCATTCCGCCGGAACGACGAGCATCTTCGCGCCGGCGAGGGCGAGCGTCCTGGCCAGCTCCGGGAAACGAATGTCATAGCAGATCATGACGCCGATCCGCACGCCATCGATTTCGGCCAGGCCGATCCCGCCGCCGGGCCGCAGATGCTTCTCTTCGTCCATCAGCCGGAACAAATGGATCTTGTCGTATTCGCCGGCCGGCTTCCCGTCCCGGTCGAAAATCCGCAGCGCGTTGTAGACGCCGTCCTCGCGGCGCTCCGCGATCGACCCGGCGATCACATTGACGCCGTGGCGACGGCTGAAATCGGAAATGAACGCTTTCGTCCGCTCCCCCGCCGGGTCGGCGATCGAGTCGATGATATCCAACGCGTACCCGGTGTTCCACATCTCGGGCAGCACGATCAGATCCGGCCGGCCGGCCGCGGCCCGTTCCAACCGCCCGGCCGCCCTTTCGAAATTCGCGTCCGGATTGCCCGCATCCACATGCATCTGCACCAGCGATATCCGCATTCCTGACCTCCGCCTCCTGAATTGCGCTATTCTCTCAATATTACCCCGACATGGCGTCGTGTCAAGCCGGCAACACTATCAGCAGCATCCGACCAACCATACCTGAACGGGGAGATGATTCCATGCGCAAATTATTTCCCGCTGCCCTGCTGATGCTGGCGCTGTGCGTGTCCATGCTGCCGCCCGACGCCGCGCGCGCCTTCGGACGAACGGAGCATCCGCCCTTAAAGCCGGTGCAGGTGTTCGACGTCAAAGCCGGCAAAGTCGTCCACTCCGTCGAGAACGACGAAGAATTCCAGGCTATGGCGCGGGAATGGCTTCGTTCGGTAACCGGCCTGTCGCCGAGGCTCAAGCCCGGCGATGATTGCGGCTTCGTCTACCGCGTGCCGCTGGCCGAACCGGGCACGGTGCGGATCGGCGAGACGACCATCGCCGCCGTGCGCGACATTTTCCTGTTCCATTGCGAACGCGAACAGCCGTTCCTGCTTGTCTTCGACCCGGCGAACCGTCCATACCTGCTGAATTTCAGCGCCGACCTGCGGCCGTTCCTTCGCAAGCTGGCCGCCCCTGACATGCCCGAACGGCAGCACGTCCATGGCTGACGTACCCGCCATGCCGGGCGGCAATATGCCCATTGCCGGCCTTCCCGGGGCCGCGCCTGCTTTGCGGCCCAATCTCAGGGTTCCAAGCCGCGGTTCGGCTGAACTTCTTTAAGGCATGCGATCAGAAAATACTTCTTCAATCTCTGTTATCAACAACGAGAATTTCCTTCATGCTCCCTTTATAGCCGTTGATCTCCGCAAAGCGCAGCTCCAAACATTTCATGGTATTCCGACCGATTCACAGAGAAAAAAATTCGCCGATCCGCTCGACAGCCATGCATTTCCGTGCTAGAGTTAAGTATCATGCCTTCCGGCAACCGCCCCGCGCGCTCCGCGCCGGACGGAAACGGAACAGCGGCTGGAGTGGTTCCATGGAACGACAGATCGCCCGCATCCGCGTCGAACCGGCGGCGCGCATGCGCGAGCTTCCGACGCAGTTTTTCGCGAAATTGTCCGCCAAGGCGGCGGCCCGCATCGCCGAAGGTTACGATGTCATCAACCTCGGCCAGGGCAACCCGGACAGGCCGACGCCGCAGCCGATCGTCGACAGGCTCAAGGCCGCGGCCGACAATCCGCAATACCACAAATATCCGCCGTTCAGCGGCTACCGCTTCCTGAAGGAAGCCGTGGCGAAGCGGTACGAGGAAGACTACGGCGTGAAACTCGATCCGGATACGGAGGTCGCGATCCTGTTCGGCGGCAAGACCGGGCTGGTCGAGATCAGCCAATGCCTGCTCGATCCGGGCGACGTCTGCCTCGTGCCGGACCCCGGCTATCCGGATTATTGGTCGGGCGTGGCGCTGGCCGGCGCCAGGATGGCGTTTATGCCGCTCTCCGCGTTGAACGGCTTCCTGCCGGACTACGGCGCGCTGAAACCCGCCGACATAAGCCGCGCCAAGCTGATGTTCATCAACTATCCGAACAATCCGACGGGCGCCGTCGCCGACGCCGCCTTCTACGCGGAGACGGTCGAGTTCGCCGCGCGGCACGGCATCGTCGTCGCGAGCGACTTCGCCTACGGCGCGATCGGCTTCGACGGCAAGCGCCCGGTCAGCTTTCTCGAAACGCCGGGCGCGAAGGAAGTCGGCATCGAGTTCTACACGCTTTCGAAGAGCTACAACATGGCCGGCTGGCGCGTCGGATTCGCCCTCGGCAACGCCGATGTCATCCGTCTGATCAACCTGATTCAGGACCATTACTATTGCAGCCTGTTCGGCGCCATCCAGGAAGCGGCGGCATACGCGCTCACCGGGCCGCAGGATTCCGTGCGCGAGCTGGCGGCGATGTACGAGCGGCGGCGCGACGCGCTGTTCCGCGCCCTGGACCGCATCGGCTGGAAAGCGGCCAAGCCGCGCGGCTCGTTCTTCTGCTGGCTGCCCGTTCCCGCCGGGCACACGTCCGAATCGTTCGCCGAGCTCGTCTTCGAGCGGGCCGACGTCGTGCTCGCGCCCGGCATAGGCTTCGGCCGGTCCGGCGAAGGCTACGTGCGGCTCGCGCTGCTGGCCGACGAAGCGCGGCTTGAGGAAGCCGCCGAACGGATCGGCCGCCTCGGCCTGTTCGGCTGACAGCGCCGCCGGCGCCGACGTCCTCCCGGACCATGCGCCAGCTTTACAGGGATGCTTTTTCATGATAAGGTAAAATAATAATGAACAATTTGATCGCACAAAATCGTGATGACGGGACCAGTAAGCATGTTTCAGGCGCGTTCAGAGAGCGGAATCCGGCGGCTCCGGTGACCATGGCACAACCGGCGGGCCCAGGCTGCGAGAATCCGCCGCGCCCCATGCCGAACCCACCCCCGAACGGCCGGCGACGAGCCGGACAGCCTCCTGCTGTTATCAGGAACAGAGTCGGACGGCAATTGGCGCCGTCAATAAAGGTGGTACCGCGGAAGCGCAGACTTTCGTCCTTTAATGGGCGAAAGTCTTTTCTTTTTGATTCCATGACTGAACAGCAACGAGGAACGAAGAAGGAAGGATCAAGATGAGCGAACGCATCGTCGTCAAGATCGGCTCCAGCTCGCTGACATCCGATGAGGGCGGCCTGAACCGGGCGCGCGTCGATTTCTTCGCCGGCGAGCTCGCCTCGCTGCACCGGACCGGACGGCAGGTGCTGCTCGTCACCTCGGGCGCCGTGGCGGCCGGATTTCGCAAGATCGGCTACCCTTCCCGGCCGAAGCAGCTTCACGAGAAACAGGCGGCGGCGGCCGTCGGCCAGGCGCTGCTCATGCGGGCCTATCAGGAAGCGTTCGGCGAGAACGGCATCGTCGCCGCGCAAATTTTGCTCACCCGGCACGATTTCTCGAACCGGCAGCGGATTCACAACGCGCTGATGGCGCTCGAGGAGCTGCTCCGGCGGGGCGTCGTTCCGATCATCAACGAGAACGACACCGTCACGGTCGAAGGGCTCAAATTCGGCGACAACGACAACCTGTCGGCGCTCGTCGCCAACCTCGTCCGGGCCAGGAAACTCATCATCCTGACCGACACGGACGGCCTGTACACCGACGACCCGCGCCGCAATCCGGAAGCGCGGCGGATCGACCGGGTGACCGAGATCAACGAGCGCATCATGGCGATCGCCGGCGGCGCGGGCAGTTCCGTCGGCACCGGCGGCATGCGCTCGAAGATCGAGGCGGCGCGCGTCGCGATGCGCGGCGGCGTGCAGGCGTTCGTCGGCAAGGCAAGCGAGCCCGGCGATCTGCTCGCGGCGGTCGAAGGCAGAGGCAGGGGCACCTACTTCGACACCGATTTCCACAATCTGTCCATGAAGAAGCAGTGGATCGGCTTCCACTCGACGCCGAACGGCCGCATCACCGTTGACGAGGGCGCGGTAAGGGCGCTCGTCAGCGAAGGCCGCAGCCTGCTTCCCGCCGGCGTCGTAGGAACGGAAGGCGAGTTCCATCCGGGAGATGTCGTCGAAGTGGCCGGACCGGACGGCGTTCCGATCGGCCGGGGTGTCGTCAACTACGCCTCATGGCAGGTGCAGGCGACCGCCGGCCTCAGCACCGACGAAGTGCGCAGGCGGTTCGATGTCGTCCGCATCGAGGTCATTCATCGGGACGAATGGGTATCGTTCCAGCACTAGCGCAGGAATCGAACCAACGGTAAATCCTATTGGAGGGATAAGCTATGGGCCAAACGATGATCCTCGAAGTGAAGGAGAAAGCGCTGGCCGCCAGAGAAGCGCTGGCGGCGATGAACCGGCTGACGACGGAGCAGAAAAACCGGGCGCTGCTTGCGATGGCCGACGCGCTCGTGCGCGAGCGGGACGCGATCATCGCCGCGAACAGGGAAGATCTGGCGCGCGGAGAAGCGAACGGCACTTCCCGTTCCCTGCTCGACAGACTGATGCTGAATGAAGACCGGATCGCCGGCATCGCCGAGGGGCTCCGGCAGATCGTCGAGCTGCCCGATCCGATCGGCGAAGTGCTGGAGACGTTCGAGCGCCCGAACGGGCTGCGCATTGAGAAGGTGCGCGTGCCGCTCGGCGTCGTCGGCATGATCTACGAGGCGCGGCCGAACGTCACCGTCGACGCGGCCGGATTGTGCCTCAAGACCGGCAACGCCGTCGTGCTGCGCGGCGGCTCGGCGGCGATCGATTCGAACCGCCGCATCGTCGACGTGCTGCGCCGCGCCCTCGCCGCCACCGATGTTCCGCCGGACGCGCTGCAGCTGATCGAAGATTCCGACCGCCGGTCGGTCGACGCGATGCTCAAGCTGAACGGCCTGCTCGACGTCATCGTCCCGCGCGGCGGCGCCTCGCTCATCCGCAACGTCGTCGAGAACGCGACCGTGCCGGTCATCGAGACGGGCGCCGGCATCTGCCACACCTTCGTGGACGAGAGCGCCGATCCGGAGATGGCCGCGCGCATCGCCTTCAACGCGAAGGTGCAGCGCCCCTCGGTCTGCAACGCGATGGAGACGCTGCTTGTTCACCGCGCGTTCGCGGCAAGGCATCTGCGCGATCTGCTGCGGCCGATGGCCGAGGCGAACGTCGAACTGCGCGGCTGCGCGGAGACGCGCCGCCTCTTCCCCGACGCGCGGCCCGCGACGGAGGAAGACTACGCGACGGAATACAACGACTATATCCTGAACGTGCGGATCGTCGGCGGGCTGGATGAAGCGCTGGCGCATATCGCGAAGTTCGGCACGAAGCATTCCGAATGCATCGTGACCGAAGATGCGCGGAACGCCGAACGGTTCCTGCAGGAAGTGGACGCCGCGGCCGTCTATCACAACGCGTCCACCCGCTTCACGGACGGGTTCGAATTCGGCTTCGGCGCCGAGATCGGCATCAGCACCCAGAAGCTGCACGTCCGCGGCCCTATGGGGCTGCCGGCGCTGACGTCGACGAAATACCGGATTTACGGCAGCGGTCAGATCCGCGGCTGAGGAGGAAGGAGAACATGTCCCCGAACGACCGTTCCCCGCGCGAAACGGGCGGACCGGCCGGCCTGAAACTGTGCTTCTGCGGCGCCGGCTCGATGGCCGAAGCGATCGTGCGCGGCCTGCTCTCCGCCGGACTGGCGGAACCGGCGTCCGTCACGATGCTGAATCGCTCGAACGCGGCGCGCCTTATGGAACTGAAAGCCAAATACGGCGTGAGCATCGCCGCGGACGAAGAAACGCGCCATCGGGCGCTGCGCGATGCCGACATCATCTTCCTGTGCATGAAACCGAAGGACGCGGCGGAGGCGCTGCGCGGCCTCTCCCCCGCCCTCCGGGACGGGCAGATGCTGATCTCCGTCATCGCCGGGCTGTCGATCGCCGCCATCGAGAAGCTGGCCGGCCGCCGGCTGCCGGTCGCGCGTACGATGCCGAACACATCGAGCACGATCGGCCTCGGCGCGACCGGCATCAGCTTCAATGACGCGGCCTCGGAGACGCAGCGGGCGCTCGTGCTGAAGATATTCGAGGCCGTCGGCGTCGCCCATGTCGTCGACGAATCGCTGCTCAACGCCGTAACGGCGCTGTCGGGCAGCGGCCCCGCCTACCTGTACTACATGATGGAAGCGATGACCGACGCGGCCGTCTCGCTCGGCATCCCCGCGGACACCGCGCGGGCGCTGACCGTGCAGACCGCGCTCGGCGCGGCGAGGATGGTGCTGGAAACCGGCGAAGAGCCGGCCGCGCTGCGCCGCAAGGTCACGTCGCCCGGCGGCACGACGCAGGCGGCGATCGAGACGTTCGAGCGGCTCGATTTCCGCGGCGCGGTAGCGCAGGCGATGCGCCGCGCGGCCGAACGGGCCGGCGAGATGGGCGCGGAACTGGAAAGGAGCGTCACGTAAATGGCCGGATATTGCCGCGCGACATACCGCGTATTCGATGAGAAGGCCGATTTCAGCAAGAAGGCGCAGGGCATCGCCGTCGGTCTGACCGTCGGCAGCTGGACCGACCTGCCCGAAGCGCGCAAGGCCGAGATGAAGAAGCATCTCGGCGTCGTCGTCTCCGTCGCCGAGACTTCCGCCAAGGATTCGCCGACCGGCGAGCGGTACGCCGACATCGTCATCGACTATCCGGACATCAACTTCAGCCGCGACATCCCGGCGCTGCTCGTCACCGTGTTCGGCAAGCTGTCGATGGACGGACGCATCAAGCTGATCGATCTCGAGTTCTCGCATGACTTCCTCTCCGCGTTCCCGGGACCGAAATTCGGAATCGAAGGCGTGCGCCGGCTGCTCGGCGTCCATGACCGGCCGCTTCTGATGAGCATTTTCAAGTCCGTCATCGGCCACGATCTGCCGAACCTGCGCGAACAGTTCCTTCAGCAGGCGCTCGGCGGCGTCGATCTGATCAAGGACGACGAGATCCTGTTCGAGAACCCGCTGACGCCGATCGAGAAGCGCGTCGAGGTCTGCATGGAAGCGGCGGCCGAAGCGAAAAAAACAACCGGCCAGGAGCTGCTGTACGCCGTCAACCTGACCGGACCGACGTTCCGGCTTGCCGACAACGCCAGGAAAGCCATCAAGGCGGGCGCGAACGCGCTGCTCTTCAACGTGCTCGCCTACGGCTTCGACGCGCTCGCCGAACTGGCGCGAGATCCGGAGATCAACGTGCCGATCGCCGCGCATCCCGCGCTCGCCGGCGCGTTCTATCCGTCGCCGCACCACGGCATCGCCGCGCCGCTCCTGCTCGGCAAGCTGATGCGGCTCGCCGGCGCCGATCTCGTCCTGTTCCCCTCCCCCTACGGCTCGGTCGTCATGCCGAAGGAGGAGAACATGGCGGTCAGGGACGCGCTGGCGACGGACGTAATGCCGCTCAAGCGCAGCTTCCCCGTGCCTTCCGCCGGCATCCATCCCGGCCTCGTGCCGCTCATTCACCGCGACTTCGGCCTCGACGTCGTCGTCAACGCGGGCGGCGGCATCCACGGCCATCCGCTCGGCACGGCCGCCGGCGGACGCGCCTTCCGCCAGGCGATCGACGCGGTGCTGGCCGGAGAACGCCTGAGCGAAGCGGCCGAACGCCACGACGAACTTCGGGCGGCCGTCGAAGCGTGGGGGATCAAGGAATGACGAAGGCGAAAGAACGGGTCATTTTCTGCGATTTCGACGGCACCATCACGGTCAGCGACAACATCATCGCCGTCATCCGCCACTTCAACCCGCCCGGCTGGGAGACCATCGCGGCGGACGTCATCGAAGAGCGGAAATCGATCCGCCGGGGCGTCGGCGAACTGTTCCGGCTGCTGCCGACGTCGAAGAAAGATGAGATCATCGATTTCGCGGTGAGCAATGCGGTCATCCGCGAAGGGTTCGCCGAGCTGCTCCGCTTCTGCAAATACGAGGGGATCGAGTTCTATGTGACGAGCGGCGGCATCGATTTCTTCGTCTATCCGATTCTGGCCGGATTCGACATCCCTCTCGACCACATCTTCTGCAACGGCAGCGATTTCTCCGGCGAACGCGTCGAGATCACCTGGCCGCATCCGTGCGAGCCGCCCTGCACGAACGACTGCGGCATGTGCAAGACGACAATCATGCGCCGCTTCCCGCCCGAGCGGTACGAGCGGATCGTGATCGGCGACGGCGTGACCGATTTCGAAGCGGCGAAGATGGCCGACGTCGTATTCTCGCGGAAGCAGCTGACGGAGAAGTGCCGGGAGCTGGGCGTTCCCTGCACGCCGTTCGAGACGTTCTACGACGTCATCGACGCGCTTGAAGAGAGGGTGTTGGCATGAGCGAAAGCGCATTTGCGTCCATCACGACGGAAGAGAAGCAACGCGCCCTGTCCGAACTGGGAGAGCTGAAGGCGACCCTGGCGTCCCGCGGCCTGTTCCCCGGCACGAGCGGCAACCTGTCCGTCAGGGTCGGCGAATACAGCCCGGAGCGCTTCCATTTCGCCATTACGGCCAGCGGCAGGGACAAATCCCGCTCGACGCCGGAGGATTTCCTGTTCGTCGACCAGGACGGCAGGCCGGCGGAGGCCACGAACCTGAAACCGTCCGCCGAAACGCTCATCCATTGCGAGATCTACCGGCTCACGGGCTGCGGCGCCATTGCCCATGTCCACACCGTGTACAACAACGTCGTCTCGGAATGGTTCTGGGAGCGGCGCGCGGTGCCGGTGCACGGCGTCGAGCTGGTCAAGGCGTTCAACATCTGGGAGGAAGAGGCATCGATCGACATTCCGATCGTGCCGAACTACGCCGACATCCCGCGCATCGTGCCCGAGGTGGCGCAGCGGCTTGATCCGCGCATTCCCGGCATTCTGCTGCGCAAGCACGGCATCTACGCCTGGGGCCGCGACATCGCGGAGGCGAAAAAGCATCTGGAAGCGTTCGAGTTCCTGTTCGAATACGTCTATCGCTGGGAGCTGCTCAAGGGCGGCCGGCATTCGGTCTGAAACGCCTTCGAAGCGAGCGAATCCGCCCCGGAGAAAACAAAAGGCCCGGTCGTCACGTCAACCGTGATGCCCGGGCTTCTCCGTTCCGCATCCTGCGCTCGGTTCCCTCGACATGCGCTCAATTCCGCCCGCGGAATTGCCGCGCGTACAGCCGCGCCTCCTCGGCGGTGGTGATCCGGTTCCGGCTCCACTCCAGCAGAATGCGGTCGATGTAGCGGAAATACAGCTTTCCCGCGAACACCGCTTCCTTCAGCGCGAAGCGGATCAGCTCCTCGGGATAGCGGTCCTGGTCGAGCCAGGCCGAGATCGTCTCCAATTCCATCGGCGACAGCGGCCGGCCGAACTCGCGCTCGAACACGGCGAACAAATCCGTCGGCTGCGCGCCGTCCCCGGCCTCCCTGCGGCCGGCGCTCCGCGCGGGCGAATCCGGCATAACAGCGGGAACCGCGCCGCCTCCCTTCGCAGGCGCCGTATCCGGCGCCTGC
>NICF_comb_assmDRAFT_10003270_pt1 | contig 11773 bp, 11 predicted proteins | sample NewIslPassag4_SG_FD_11279 | JGI IMG/M metagenome (IMG submission 11279) | reverse complement strand
GCTCGTCCCGGTCACATGTGCGGAGGCGCGCTTCCGATCACTACCCGTAACCGACCGTCGCGAGACGGCGGAGGCGGTAGGCGAGGCGCTTCGCGCTTGGTGACTGCAACGGGCTCCTAGCGGCGGGGCTTGCGTCCGGCGGCTGCCTTTCGCGTGGGAGGGCGCGGACGCAGGGAAGCCTTGCGCTTGAAGATCAGGCGGAGGGGGATTTGCAGGTCGAAGGTTTCACGCAGGCGGTTGGCCACGTGGCGCCGGTAGGCGTCGGGAACGAGCTCCGGGTGATTGGTCTGGATCACCAGCGTGGGCGGCCGGATGCCGACCTGGGCGATGTAGTAGAAGTTCGCGCGCACGCCCTTCACCACGGGCAGCGCGTGGTGCCCCTTGATCTCCGCCAGCACCCGATTCAGCAGAGGCGTGGGCAGGCGGGTGGAGGCCTGGTCGTAAAGGCGCGCCGCAAGGCGAAGAATGCTGGCCACCTTTTCGCCGGTGAGCGCCGAGACGAAAACCCGCGGCGCAAAGGGGAGGAAGGAGATCTTCCGGTCCAGGTAGTCGAGAAACGCCTTGCGCTTCTCCTCGGCGTACTCGACCAGGTCCCATTTGTTGACGACGATGATCACCGGCTTGTCGCGCTCGTCGACCATGCCGAGGATCTTGAGATCCTGGTCGACCGCCGGCTCGGTGGCGTCGAGGAGGACGGCGACGACGTCGGAGCGCTCCACCGCCTGGAAGGCGCGAAAGACGGAGTAGGCCTCCACCCGCATGGCGATGGATCGCTTGCGCCGGATGCCCGCGGTATCGGTGAGCACGTACGTTCGCCCCTCGAACTCGAGCCGCGCATCGACGGCGTCGCGGGTGGTGCCGGCGATCGGGCTGACTACGAAGCGCTCCTCGCCGAGGAGTCGGTTGACCAGGGTGCTCTTGCCGACGTTCGGGCGACCCACGATCGCCAGGCGAATCGGCCTCTCGCCCTCCTCTTCGGGCTCCTCCTCGACGGGAAGCGGCTCGGGCAGGGCGCCGACCACCGCATCGAGAAGAGCGGATACGCCGCGGCCGTGCTCGGCGGAGATGGCGGAGACGTGGGAAATTCCCAGCGCGTAGAACTCGGGCAGATGGCCGCGCAGCTCGCGCTTTTCGGTATCGATCTTGTTGACGGCGAGGAAGATCGGCTTGCCGCTGCGGCGCAAAAGATCGGCGATCTCCTGGTCGACGGCAGTGGGGCCCTCCATCCCGTCGACGACGAGGATCACCGCCTGGGCCTCGTCGATGGCCAGATGCGCCTGATCGCGGACCTGCTGGATGAGGCGATCGGGACTGTCGGGCTCGAAGCCGCCCGTATCGACCACGACGAATCTCCGGCCCGCGTACTCCACCTCCTGGTAGTTGCGGTCCCGCGTCACACCGGGAACGTCCTCGACGATGGCCACGCGCCGGCCGACGATGCGGTTGAAAAGAGTGGACTTGCCCACGTTGGGCCGGCCGACGATGGCCACCACCGGCATGGCGGAAGGCTCGTTCATTCGGCGTACCCCAGTCGTCTGAGCGCGTCGCGGCGCTCGCTCCACCGCGGCTCCACCTCCACCTTGAGCCCCAGGTAGGCGCGGCAGCCCAAGAGCTTCTCGATCTCCAGGCGCGCGGCGGTGCCGATCTTCTTGAGCATCTCGCCGCCCTTCCCGATGAGGATCCCCTTCTGCGTGTCGCGCTCCACGAAGATCCGCGCCTCGATGCGCACGAGGTTGCGCCCTTCTCGCTCGGACTCGTCGAAGGACTCGACCACCACGGCGGTGCCGTAAGGAACCTCCTCGCGGGTGAAGCGGAGGATCTGTTCGCGGATGTACTCCGCCACGATGGTGCGCTCCGCCAGATCGGTGACCATGTCCGGCGGGAAGAGCTGGGGCCCCACGGGAAGCTGTGACACCACCTCCTCGACCAGCCGGTCGACGCCATCGCCCGTCAGCGCGGAAAAAGGAACGATCGAAGCGAAATCCATGCGCTCGTTCCAGGCGTCGATGAGCGGCAAGAGGAGCGGCTTGCGAATCTGGTCGACCTTGTTGATGCCCAGGATGGTCGTCTTCCTGGCCCGCCGCAGCCGCCGCACGATGGACTGCTCTACCTCGCCGAGGGGCCTGCGCATGGCCTCGGCCGTGTCACCGCGCGGCGGCTCGACGATGAAGAGGACGACGTCCACCTCCTCGATCGCGCCGAGCGCCTGCTCCACCATGTAGCGGTTCAGCCCCTTCCTCGCGCGGTGGATGCCCGGCGTGTCGACGAAGGCAACCTGGGCGTGCGGCAAGGTGAGCACGCCCAGGATGCGGTTTCGCGTGGTCTGCGGCTTGGGCGTGACGATGGCGATCTTCTGGCCGAGCAGGCGGTTGAGCAGCGTGCTCTTGCCCACGTTCGGCCGGCCGACGATCGCGCAGAAGCCGGCTCTGTGCGTCTCGTTCGCGCTCAAGGCTCCGACGAAACCTCTTCGACGATGACCTTCTCCAGCACCACGTCGCGGAGGGGCCGATCGGCGCGATTCCGAGGCGTACGCGCGATGGCCCGCACCACCTCCATCCCCTCCACGACCTCTCCGAAGATCGTGTGGTGGTTGTTGAGCCAGGGGGTCGGGACCTCGGTGATGAAGAATTGCGAGCCGTTGGTATCGGGGCCGGCGTTGGCCATGGCCAGTAGCCCCGGGCGGTCGAACTTCCGACCGCTCTGGAATTCGTCGGGAAAGACGTAACCCGGGCCGCCGGTGCCGTTGCCGAGCGGATCGCCCCCTTGAATCATGAAGTCCGGGATCACGCGGTGGAAAATCGTCCCGTCGTACATTGGGCGCCGCACCTTCTGTCCCGTCTGCGGGTCGATCCACTCCTTGGTCCCCTTGGCGAGCCCCACGAAGTTCTCCACGGTCATGGGCGCCTCGTCGGGAAGGAGCCGCACGCGGATGGTGCCCAAGGTGGTCTCGAGGGTGGCGTAGATCTCGTTGGCCATGACCTTCTCCTTGCAAGGGCCCGCCACCGGGGCGAGCGCCCGCCTTCTCGCACGAATGCTTCCCCGACGTCTACGGTATTTCGCCGCTCAGAGCGAACGTAGCGCCTCGCGCGCGCCGAGCTGCTCGGCGGCTTTCTTGGAACGTCCCTCGGCGCGGAAGACGGCGTCTCCCACTTTGACCTCCACCACGAAGGTCTTCTCGTGATCGGGGCCGCGTTCCTCCACCACCCGATAGACCGGCGGACCGAGGAGGCGCCTCTGCGCCTCCTCCTGCAGCCGGGTCTTGTAGTCCCGGTCCACCTCCCCCGCCTCCGCCCGAGCGAAGCTCTCGCCGAAAAGGCGATCGACGACCCGGAAGACCGCGCGCAGACCGCCCTGGAGGTAGACCGCCGCCATCACCGCCTCGAAGGCGTCGGCGAGGAGGCTCGACTTGCTCCGGCCGCCCGAGGCGGCCTCGCCCTTGCCGAGAAAGAGGAGCGATCCGAGGTCGATGGCGCGGGCGATCGAGCTCAGGTTCTCCTCGTCGACCAGGGCGGCGCGCAGGCGAGAGAGCGTGCCCTCGGGCGCGTCGGGAAAGCGCGCCATCAGCCGCTCGCTGACGGCGAGGTCGAGCACGGCATCGCCCAAGAACTCGAGCCGCTCGTTGTCACCGATGCCGGCGCCGGGGTTCTCGTTCACCCAGCTCCGATGGGTGAGCGCCTGCCGGGCGAGCACCGGGTCGCGGAAGCGGTAGCCGATGCGGCGTCCGAGGAGGGCGACGGCATCCGGCTCGCGGTCCCCCTTCCTCGTCGCCTTTCGAGCGGATGCCCGCTGCGAAGGTTGAGAAGGATGCGGTCGCGCCTCCCCCGTGTTAGATGCGCGAAGCCCGCTCCTCCGCCTCGCCGAGGAACTCGATGTCGCTTTACCGCGCCCTTTTCGCATCGCTTCTAGTCTTCCTGCCTCCCATGGCGAACGCCAGCCACTTCGTCAACGACGACGTGGCCGCCCGGGCCCAGATCCTCGAGCAGACCGGGGCTCAGTCGCCGACGGCCGAGGAGCCCTTCCGCCTCATCGGCGAGGTGGGGACGGCTCTCACCCGGGGCAATACCGAGACCTTCCACCTCAACGGCCAGGTCCGCCTGATCCTGGTGCCATTCGAGGGCTGGGTGAGCGAGAGCCGGGGGCAGGTCCTCTACGAGGAATCGCTCGGGCAGACCACCGCCAACGCCTGGGCGGCCTTCCAGCGCGTGGATCGCTACCTCGGCAACCGCTTCACCATCTTCGCCGCCTTCGGCATCGAGCGGAACGTCTTCCAGGGCCTGCNAAGGCGCCTCTCCGAACAGCTCGGCGGGACCTTTCTCCTCGTCGACCGACGCGCCGCGGATCCGGAGGAGCGCATCGTCGACCGGCTCCGCTTCGAGCTCGGCGCCTACGCGGCACAGGAGAGCTACACGCTCTCCCCCACGGCGGCGCCGGAGACCGTCCTCGAACGAGAGGGCGCGGAAATCGTCGCGGCCCGGGGCGCCGCCACCTACGTCCACGGCTTCCGCAAGGGAACCGAGGTAGGCCTGGAGGTCGAGGCGATCCAGGATTTCGTCGAACCCCGCAACGTCCTGGTCAACACGACGGTCTGGGCCGCGGCCGCGCTGATCGACGGCCTGGCACTGAAGATCTCCGCCGGCCACTACTTCGACAACGTCCCCGCCGAGCCGAGCCTGAAGAAGAGCGATTTCCTCGTCACCGCGGGGATCGTCGTCAGCCTCTGAGACGCCGGCCGCGCCTCCGCCCGGGCACGATGCGGGTGCCGTCAGGAAAGGCGGCCGACCACCTCGTCCACGAGATCGTAGGGGTTGGCCTCGCGGCGGGCGATCTGCGCTGCCAGGGCCTCGAGCTGGCCCCGCTCCGCTTCGAGGCGGGCAACGGCCTCCGAGACCAGCCGCTCCCGCAGCATCCCGAGCAGCTCCGCCTTGGCCCGGGCCTGCTCGCGCCGCGCGCGCCCGTCCCCCTCCTCCAGATGCGCCCGGTGCTTCTCGATGGCGTCGACGAGGTTTTCGAAGCCCTCGTCGCGGATGGCGATGGTGCGGGTGATCGGCGGCACCCAGTCCGTATCCTGGACGTGCAAGGCGATCGCCTCGGTCCGGAAGAAGCGGTGCGCGGCGTCGTGATCCATGGGGGCAGCCACCGCGTGGCGAAGTTCGATCATCGCGCGCAGCTCGCGCTCGGTACGATCGGCGCCCTCGCGGTCCGCCTTGTTGATCGTGAAGATGTCCGCCACCTCCAGGATCCCCGCCTTGATGGCCTGGATGTCGTCACCCATCCCCGGAACGACCACCACGATGGTGGTATGGGCGAGCGAGGCGATGTCCACCTCGTCCTGCCCCACCCCCACCGTCTCGACGAGGATCACGTCCTTGCCCATGGCGTCGAGGACGCGGGTGACGTCCGAGGTGGCGCGCGAAAGCCCGCCGAGCGAGCCCCGCGTGGCCAGCGAGCGGATGAAGACGCCCGGATCGAGCGCGTGTTCCTGCATGCGGATGCGGTCGCCGAGGATGGCGCCGCCCGAGAAGGGGCTGGTGGGATCGATCGCCACCACGCCCACCGTCTTGCCCCGCTTGCGATACTGCGCGATCAGCCGATCGGTGATGCTCGACTTGCCCGCGCCGGGGCTGCCGGTGATCCCGACGATGTAGGCGTTGCCCGTGTGGGGGAAGAGGGCCCGAAGGACGTCCGCGGCTTCCGGGTATCCGTCCTCCAGGTCCCGCATCAGGCGCGCCGCCGCGCGGACGTCGCCAGAGCGGACCCGCTCCGCCCACTCCCTCGCCCGGCTCTCTCGGGTCGACATCACCGGAGGATCTCCCGGCTGATCACCACGCGCTGGATCTCGCTCGTCCCCTCGCCGATCTCGCAGAGCTTGGCGTCGCGCAAGTAGCGCTCGACCGGGAACTCGCGCGTATAGCCGTAGCCACCGTGGATCTGGACCGCCTTGTTACAGGCCCTTGTGGCGGCCTCGCTGGCGAAGAGCTTGGCCATGGAAGCCTCGGTGGTGAACTTGCGGCCCGCATCGCAAAGGCGCGCCGCCCGCTGCACCAGCAGCCGCGCGGCGTCCAGCTCGGTGGCCATGTCCGCCAGCATGAATCGGATCGCCTGGAAGTCGGCGATCGGCTGGCCGAAGGCCTTGCGCTCGCGCGCGTAGGCCAGCGCCTCCTCCAAAGCGCCCCGGCCCAGCCCCACCGCGAGCGCACCGATGGTGATTCGGCCGCGGTCGAGGATCTTCAGGGTGTCGATGAAGCCCTGGTCGACCTCGCCGATGCGATTCTCGTCGGGGATCTCGCAGTCCTCGAAGACGAGCTCGGCGGTGTCCGAGGAACGCATCCCGAGCTTGCCCTTGATGGGGACGGTGGAAAATCCCTTGGTCCCCGGCTCGACCAGGAAGGCCGTGATCCCCTTCTGCCGCTTCTCGCGGTCGGTCAGGGCGAGGACCACGTAGATGCCGGCGACGGTGCCCTGGGTGATCCACATCTTGGACCCGTTGAGCACCCACCGGTCGCCCTTGCGCACGGCGGTGGTCTGCATGCCCGCGGCATCGGATCCGGAGCCGGGCTCGGAAAGCGCCCAGGCACCGAGGACCTCACCCGTGGCGAGCTTGGGAAGCCAGCGCCGCTTCTGCTCCTCGTTCCCGAACCAGCGAATGTGGTTGGTGCAGAGGCCGTTGTGCGAAGCCACCGTGAGAGCGAGAGAGCCGTCGTAGCGGGCGATCTCCTCCACCACCGTGGCGATGCCCAGCACGCTCAAGCCCACGCCCCCGTACTCCTCGGGGACAGACATGCCCAGAAGACCGAGCTCGCCGAGCTTGGCGACGGTGTCGCGGGGGAAGCTCTCCTTTTCGTCCCACTCGCGCGCGTACGGCTTGACCTCGGCCTCGCAGAACTCGCGGACGGTCCTCTGCAGTGCGACGATCTCTTCGGGAAGGCGGAAATCCATTCGCGCGGCTCCCTCTCAGACCGGATAGACGCCGTGCTTCTTTTCCGGTCGCGGTTCCTGCTTTTCGCGGTAGAAATCGAAGCGCTGGACGAGCTCCTCGCGGAGGCGATCTCCGGGGACGACCGCGTCCACGACGAGCTCGGAGGCGAGCTTCATGATGTCGATGTCGCGGCGATACTCCTCGCGGAGCTTCTGCACGAAAGCGGCGCGCTCCTCCTCCGGCATTTCCTGGATCTTGTTGTAGTAGACCGCGTTGACCGCGGCCTCGGGGCCCATCACCGCGATCATCGCCTGCGGCAGCGCGATGGTGCAGTCGGGGGCGAAGCCGGGACCACCCATGGCGTAGAGACCGGCGCCGTAGGCCTTGCGCACGATTACGCTGATCTTGGGCACGGTCGCCTCGGAGACCGCCGAGATCATCTTGGCGCCGGCGCGGATGATGCCGGCGCGCTCCACCTGCGTGCCGATCATGAAACCCGGCACGTCGGCCAGATAGAGGATGGGGATGTTGAAGGCGTCGCAGAGCTGGATGAAACGCGCCGCCTTGTCCGCCGAATCCACGAAGAGGACGCCGCCCTTGAACTTGGGCTGGTTGGCGATGATCCCCACGGGCCTTCCGTCGATGCGCGCCAGGCAGGTGATGATCTCGCGGGCGAAGAGCTCGTGGATCTCGACCACCGAGTCCTCGTCGACCAGCTCCTGGATGAGGAGCTTCATGTCGAAGGGCTTGTTCTGGTCGGGCGGGATGATCTCGTCGATCGACTTTCCGCTCGACTTCGGCGGCCGCGCCTCGCGCACGGGCGGCAACTCGTGACAGTTGGAGGGGAAGTAGTCGAAGTATTTCTTCGCCCAGGCGATCGCCTCCTCTTCGGTCTTGACGAGGACGTGGCCCACCCCGGAGACGGAGCAGTGCATGCGCGCGCCACCCATCTCCTCCAGGGTCACCTTCTCGCCGATGACCATCTCGGCCATTCGAGGCGAGCCGAGATACATGGAGGCGTTGCCCTCCACCATCACCACCACGTCGCAGAAGGCGGGGATGTAGGCGCCGCCCGCCGCCGAGGGGCCGAAGAGCAGGCAGATCTGCGGCACCAGGCCGGAGAGCTTGACCTGGTTGTAGAAGATGCGCCCGGCGCCCCGCCGACCCGGGAACATCTCCACCTGGTCGGTGATCCGCGCGCCGGCGGAGTCCACCAGGTAAAAGAGCGGACAGCGGAGATTCATCGCCGTTTCCTGGATCCGGATGATCTTCTCCACCGTCCGCCGACCCCACGAGCCCGCTTTCACCGTGGAGTCGTTGGCCATGATGGCCACCGTCCGCCCGCCGATCCGGGCCAGCCCCGTGACCACGCCGTCGGCCGGAAGTTCGGGATCCAGGCAGTTGGCGTAGAGCCCGTCCTCGACGAAGGAGCCCTCGTCCACCAGGAGGCGGATCCGCTCCCGGGCGAAGAGCTTGCCCTGAGCGGCGTTCTTCTCGTGATACTTGGCCGCCCCGCCCTTCTGAATCCGCGCTTCGATCTCGGCCAGCTGCTCCCCTGCCCGGACCGGCGCTTCCTTGGCGCTCATCCTTTACGGATCCTCCTTCCAGACGAATTCCGCACCTCGCCCCGATGGGCTCGGTCGGTCGCGCGGGAATTTGCTCGTGGGCGCCCTATTTGGTCGATGGCGGCCTCCAAGTCAATCCCGGGGTTCCCCCGGGCGGGGCCCCCTCAGACGCCGCGGTAAACCGGCTTTCGCTTCTCCCGGAACGCCGCCAGCCCTTCGAGGCGATCGGCGGTGTGTAGGGTCCGCTGGTACTGCTGGTACTCGAGCTCCAGGGCCTCGTCCAGGCCGAGCTCCATGCCCTGCTGGATGGCGGCCTTGGCCGCCGCCAGGGCGATCGGACCGCCCTCGGCCACCTCCGCGGCCAGGGCCACCGCCGCCCCCACCACGTCGTCGTCGGCGGCGATGCGGTTGACCAGGCCCAGCCGGTACGCCTCCTCTGCGTCCACCGCCCGCCCGGTGAGGATCAGATCCTTGGCCACCGCCATTCCCACCAGCCGCGGCAGGCGCTGCGTGCCACCGCCTCCGGGGATGATGGCCAGCCGGGTCTCGGTCAACGCCATCTTCGCGCCCCGGCGGATCACGCGCAGGTCGCAGGCGAGGGCGAGCTCCGTTCCGCCGCCGTAAGCGGCGCCGTTGATGGCCGCCACGAAGATCTTGTCGGAGAGCTCCAGGGCCCGGAAGGTGCGCCGGAGGTCGAGGAGGAAGGCCCTCACCTCCTCCTCGCTCATGCCGGCGCGCTCCTTGAGGTCGGCGCCGGCGCAGAAAGCCTTGTCGCCCGCGCCGGTGATCACCACCGCCCGAAGCTCGCGCTTCGATTGCGCCTCCTCGATCAAGCGCTCGAGCTCGGCTCGCATGGCGCGGGAAATGGCGTTGCGCCGCGCCTCTCCGTCGATGGTCCAGACCTCGATCGCGCCGCCCTCGCGCGATTCCACCCGGAACTCGGCCATCTCAGCTCTCCAGCGATCGCGCGGCCCTTTCCGCCACTCGCCTCCGCTCACCGAGCCGCGCGCGGAAGTAGCGGCCCGGAAGCTCCCGCCCCACCAGGCGTTGGGCGAGCTCGGCCACGTCCACGAGCTTGTCCAGGTCGACCCCATGCTCGATGCCCAGGCCTTCGAGCATGTAGACGAGGTCCTCGGTGGCCAGGTTCCCCGAGGCGCCCGGGGCGTAGGGGCAGCCGCCCAGCCCTCCCACGCTGGCGTCGAGGGTGGTGATCCCCTTGGCCAGGCCCACCAGCGCGTTGGCCAGCGCGGTGCCACGGGTGTCGTGGAAGTGCAGCGCGAGCTTGTCGAGCGGGATCTCCTCGGCGAAGCGGTCGAGGATCCGCTCGGTCTGCCCCGGCGTCCCCACCCCGATGGTGTCGCCCAGGGAGACCTGGTAACAGCCCATGTCGAGGAGCCGCCGGGTGATCGCCAGCGAGCGCTCCACGTCGACCTCGCCCTCGTAGGGGCAACCCCAGACGGTGGAGACGTAGCCGCGCACCCGCATCCCCGCCTCGATGGCGGGAGGGATCACCTCCTCGAAAGCGGCGAAGGTCTCGTCGATCGTCTTGTTGACGTTCTTCTTGTTGTGGGTCTCGCTGGCGGAGAGGAAGACCGCGATCTCCTCCATTCCCGCGGCCTTGGCTCCCTCCAGCCCCCTGGCGTTGGGTACGAGCGCCGAATAGGTCACGCCCTCCCGGCGCTGGACCCGCGAGGCGAGTTCGCGCGAGTCGGCCAGCGCCGGGATCCACCTGGGCGAGACGAAGGAGGTGATCTCGATGCGGCGCAGGCCGGCGTCGGCCAGCCCGGCGATCAGCCGGAGCTTGTCCTCGGTGGGGACGACGCGCTCCTCGTTTTGCAGCCCGTCGCGCGGCCCCACCTCGTAGATCGAAACCTTCCGCGGCAGCCGCTCGAGCACTTTCCCTCCCTCAGGCCGCCCGCGCCCGCGGGCGGATGTTGTCACGCACCCAGGCGATGATGTCCTCGGTGGAGGTGCCGGGGAGGAAGACCTCCCGAATCTTCTTCTCCTTGAGGACCGGGATGTCGTCGTTGGGGATGATGCCCCCCAGGAAAACGACGATGTCGTCGGCGCCCTGCTTCTCGAGGAGCTCGACCACCGCCGGCGCCAGCGTCATGTGGGCCCCGGACATGATCGAGAGACCGATGCCGTCGACGTCCTCCTGGATGGCCGCCGCCACGATCATCTCGGGCGTCTGGTGCAGACCGGTGTAGATGACCTCGAAACCGGCGTCGCGCAGCGCCCGGGCGATCACCTTGGCGCCGCGGTCGTGCCCGTCCAGCCCGGGCTTGGCGATGAGGATCCGTAGCTTCCGTTGCGACATGACTGCTCCCTAGAAGCGGCCCTCCTCGCGGTAGGTGCCGAAGACCTTGCGGAAGACGTCGCAGACCTCGCCGATGGTGGCGTAGGCGCGAACCGCCTCCAGAACCGGAGGCATGAGGTTCGACCCGTCCTCGCAAGCGCGCTCGATCGCCTCCAGGGCCTTCTGTACGCGGGCGTTGTCGCGCTTCTCCCGCACCTCCCGGAGGCGAGCGATCTGCTCCTCGGCAAGGGCATCGTCGATCTTGAGCACCTCGATCGGGGTCTCCTCGTCCATGCGGTAGGCGTTGACCCCGACGATGATGCGGTCCTTCGACTCCACCTCCTTCTGGTGGCGGAAGGCCGACTCGGCGATCTCCTTCTGCGGATAGCCCTCCTCCACCGCCTTGATGATGCCGCCCATCTCCTCGATGCGATCGAGGTATTCTCGGGCGCGCTTTTCCAGCTCGTCGGTGAGGTACTCGACGTAGTAGGAGCCGGCGAGCGGATCCACGACGCGGTCGGCGCCCGACTCGTGGGCGATGATCTGCTGCGTCCGGAGCGCGATCGTGACCGCCTCCTCGGTGGGGAGCGCGTAGGTCTCGTCCAACGAATTGGTGTGCAGCGACTGCGTGCCGCCGCAAACCGCGGCGAATGCCTGCAACGCCACGCGGACGATGTTGTTGTAGGGCTGCTGGGCGGTGAGCGAGACGCCCGCCGTCTGCGCGTGCGTGCGCAGCATCATCGAGCGCGGGTCCTTCGCCCCGTACTTCTCCTTCATCGTGCGCGCCCAGATGCGGCGGGCGGCGCGGAACTTGGCGACCTCCTCGAAGAAGTCGTTGTGCACGTCCCAGAAGAAGGAGAAGCGCGGGGCGAACTCGTCCACCTTCATCCCGCGCTTGAGGCACTCCTCCACGTAGCCGAAGCCGTCGGCCAGGGTGAAGGCGAGCTCCTGGACCGCGGTCGCTCCCGCCTCGCGGATGTGGTAGCCGGAGAT
>NICF_comb_assmDRAFT_10003266_pt1 | contig 11780 bp, 9 predicted proteins | sample NewIslPassag4_SG_FD_11279 | JGI IMG/M metagenome (IMG submission 11279) | reverse complement strand
CTCGTGCAGTGTGCGGGCTACTTCACCCTCGTGCAGTGTGCGGGCTACTCCACCCTCGTGCAATGCGCGGGCTACTTCACCGCTCCCCCGCGCAGCGCGGGCGACCTCCTTATCCCTCCCCCGCAAAGCGGGGGAGGGTCAGGGAGGGGGGCGCTCGTTGGTCCTCGCGGCCTTGAGCGTCTGTGTGTTGGTCGGTTGCAGCAGCGGTGCGCCGACCGAGGAAAATCCGGTCACCAAGCCGCCGAGTGCGGGAGCGAGCTACTCCGGACCGCCGCCTGCAACCGCAGACATTCAGGCATTCCGCATCAGCTTCTGGGAGAACATCCGCGGCGAGAATCGCTGCGGTGCTTGTCACTACCAAGGCGGCCAAGCGCCTACGTTCGCGCGCTCGGACGACGTCAATCTCGCCTATGAGGCCGCGAACCCGTTCGTCGATCGCGACCAGCCATCGCAATCCGCGCTCGTCACCAAGGTTGCGGGCGGGCACAACTGCTGGCTCGCAGACGCCGGCGCTTGCGCGAGCATTCTCACGACCTGGATCACGAACTGGGTTGGCACGACGGACGGCGTCGGCCGCCAAATCGAGCTCGTGCCGCCTGAGCCGAAGGATCCCGGTGCGAGCCGGCGTCTGCCCGCAACGCCGCCACCGCAGTTCTCGGCTCTTCACGATGTCTTGGTGACGAATTGCCGGGGCTGTCATCGCGCCGACGCGGCGACGGCCCAAGCGCCGTATTTCTCCTCGGACGACATCAACGAGGCGTATCTCGCGTCGATTCCGAAGATCAATCTGGACGATCCGGCTGCGTCGCGCTTCGTCGTGCGACTGCGTGCGGAGTCGCACAACTGCTGGGGCAACTGCGAGCAGAACGCGCAATTGGTGCAGTCGCTCATCCAAGCGATCGCGGATGCCATTCAACCCGAAGCCATCGATCCGCAGCTCGTCGTAAGTAAGGCGCTCAGGCTCGTCGACGGCACGGTCGCGAGCGGCGGCAGCCGCTACGACGCGCACGAGATTGCGCGTTACGAGTTCAAGACGGGTCATGGCACGATCGCCTACGACACGAGCGGTGTGGATCCTGCGGCCGACTTGCATCTCTCGGGCGATATCGAGTGGGTCGGTGGTTGGGGAATCAACATCCGCGCCGGCGACGGGCGGCCCGCCAAAGCGCAGGCCTCGACGACATCGAGCCGCAAGCTCTACCAGCTCATCACTGCGACCGGCGAGTTCTCCATCGAGGCATGGGTCGTGCCGGGCAACGTGACGCAGGAAGACGCACGCATCGTGAGCTATTCGGGCAGCGCGACCAGTCGCAACTTCACGATGGGGCAGACGCAGTACAACTACGATTTCCTCGTCCGCAGCACAGCGACCGGCAGCAACGGCACACCTCCACTTTCGACTGCTGATGCCGATCAGCGGTTGCAAGCGTCATTGCAGCACGTCGTGATGACCTTCGATCCCCTCAACGGCCGTCGGATCTACGTGAACGGCGAGTTCACGGGCGATGTCGACCAGCAAGGCGGCGGCACGCTCGGCGACTGGGACGACACCTTCGCCTTCGTGCTCGGCAATGACGTGAGCAACAACCGTCAATGGCAGGGTGTGATTCGCTTCGTCTCAGTTCACAATCGCGCGTTGACGCCGGAGCAGGTGCGGCAGAACTTTGCGGCGGGCGTGGGTCAGAAGTACTTTCTGCTGTTCGGCGTCGAGCACATCACCGGCGTGCCGCAGTCGTACATCATGTTCGAGGCGGCCGAATACGATAGCTACAGCTATCTATTCACGATGCCGAAGTTCATCAGTCTCGATCCGAACGCCACACCGGGTCGCATCCCGCTGCGCGGCATGCGTATCGGCATCAACGGCTCCGAACCGCTCGTGGGTCAGGCTTATCGCTTGCTCGAGACAGAGATCACAGATGCAACGTATTCGCCCACAGAAGGGCAATTGCTATCGAGGGTCGGCACGATCATCGGCCGCGAGCAAGGCCCGGAGTTCGATGAGTTTTTCCTGTGCTTCGATCAGCTCGGCTCCCGCAGTCACGTGTGCTCGGAGCTCACGGACGGGATTGCTGCTGCGCCCGTCAACGTGACGCCGCCACCCGATATCGGTGTGCGAACGTTCGATGCCATCAACGCCACATTCGCGACGATCACAGGCGTCGATCCGCGCCACTCCAGCATTCGCTCGACGTACGCGAACGTGCGTCAGTCGCTCCCGGCCGTGAACGACATACAAGCGTTCCTGTCGTCCCATCAGACCGCGATTGCACAGCTGGCGTTTCAGTACTGCAACGTGCTGGTCGACAACGAGAGCGCGCGCAATGCCTTCTTTGGCGCACCTCTGCCTTCGCGCTTGGACGCTGCTGCTGATCGTCAGGCGATCACTGGGCCGCTGGTCAGGAGGGTGATCGGCGAGCTCGGATCGCAGGTCGCCACATTGCCCGACGCGCCGCTGGTGCAAAACGAACTCGACGATCTCATCGATGACCTGTGTCAATTGCAGAGTTGCGATAACGCGGATCGCATCAAAGAGGTCGCGAAGGCTGTCTGCGGTGCGGCTCTTGGCAATGCCGCCACGTTGATTCACTGAGAGGCGATACGCATGTTGATCATCAAGTCCCGTCGCAAACGCCCCTTGGGTCTCGATGAGCCGCTGCGGCACGAATCGCACAAGCGCCCGGTGACGCGCCGTGACTTCCTCGCGCAGGGATTTCTCACCGGCGCGGCGACGGTGATCATGTCGAGCGGAGTGGGGTCGTTGCTCGCGCCGCGCCGTGCACGCGCCCAGGCGGCCATCGAGCTGGCAAGTGACATCAACGCGATGAAGGTGGACTGCGGCATTTTACCTGGCGCCGGCAAGATACCGTTCATCTGCTTCGATCTTGCCGGCGGCGCGAACATTGTCGGCTCCAACGTCCTTGCCGGTAAGGAAGGCGGCCCGTTTGATTTCCTGTCGACACAGGGCTACGTCAAGCAGGGGCTTCCGCCCGACCAGCTACCGACCAATCCGGCCTTCGTCAACACGGAGTTCGGTTTGCCGTTCCATAGCGACAGCGCGTTCCTGCGCGGCATGCAGTCGGTGACCACGCCCGATACGCGCGCACGCGTGAATGGCTGTGTGATCGCGGCGCGCTCGGAGAACGACACGGGCAACAATCCGCACAATCCGATGTATTGGCTGGCGCAAGTCGCAGGTGTGCGCGGCGAGCTCTTGACCCTCATCGGTTCGCAGAATTCCGATTCGGGCGGCAACTCCAGAGCGCCCGCCACCTTCATGGATCCGGAGTATCGTCCGACCAAGATCGATCGTCGCAGCGATGTCGTCGGTCTCGTCGACACGGGTGAGAACATCTTGAAGTTGCCCGATGCCGTGAAAGCGCTGGAATCGATGGTGCGCATCAGCCGCGACGTGCTCGACGATCCAGACGTGCAGACGCGGGTGGCAGACGATGCAACCATCAAGAAACGCATGCGATGCAGTTACGTGAAGACGGCGGATACTGTCGCCGCCTTCGGAGATCCCGCCGCGCTCGACCCTCTGCAAGATCCACATATCACGTCGATCTTCGGAAACAACTTCGGCGGCGATCGCGAGTTCGAGAAGACCGCGGCCGTCATGAAGCTCGTCATTCAGGGTCTCGCGGGGGCGGGCACGATCACCATGGGTGGCTTCGACTATCACACCGGCGAGCGAGCGACTGGCGAGGCGCGCGATTATCGCGCCGGGCAGTGCATGGGGGCGTGCCTCCAGTACGCGGCACTGGTCGGCAAGCCGCTGATGCTCTATGTGTTCAGTGATGGTTCCTTGTCGTCGAATGGGCGCATAGACGATTCTCCGGGCGGCCGCGGCAAGGGCGAGTGGACCGGCGACAATCAGGCGACGGCTGCGTCCTTCTTCTTGGTTTACAACCCAACGGGACGTCCGCTGCTCATCGGCGAAGGAACTTCGGCGGCTGGCCGCCATCAGCAGCTCGGCTATTTCAGCGCGAACGGCGATGTCGTGAACTCGAGCAGCCCGGCCGCCAACAACGTCAACCTGCTCGTGCAGACGGTCGTGTTGAACTACCTGGCTCTGCACGGCGAGGTAGGCGTGTTCGAGAACCTGCCGCAGAACGCGCTGGGTCGAGGCGCGGCGCTGGAGTCGTTGATCGCGTTTGAACCGATCGTGTAAGGCTCGGGTTGGCGCCCCCCTCCTGACCTTCTCCCGCAAGCGGGGGGAGGATCAACGTTCCGCGCGTCGTAAACAGCATTCCACACGTCCCGCAAGCGGACGTATTGATGAGTTCCCAAGTGCCTCTCGCAAGTGGGAGAGGCGAATGAGCTGTCAACAAATGAGCGGTCAGCATCAAACAGACACTCTTTCTGCGAGTGGATGGCACGGAACCTTCTGCGGGTGGATGGCAAGGAACCTTCTGCGGGTGGATGGCAAGGAACCGCTCCCTCCCCCGCGAGCGATGCGAGCGGGGGAGGGTTGGGGAGGGGGTGCATGTGAGGCTGCAGGCACTAGGCCGTAGGTTCCCCCCTCCTGCTACGAAACGCAGCGAAGGCTTTCACCCCGAGTCCCGCGCCCCGAGCCCGGGGGAACTTCACTTCCGCTCTAACCCTTTTGTTTACAGCTTTGTTGTGAAGCGCTGTACGAAGGACTTGCACATGAAGGTCATACCATTACTCGCAGCTGCCTTGCTGGGCGTCGGGCTCATCGGCTGCGCATCGAATTCAGAGACCGGCCCGATGCAAAGCGCCGGTGCCAATACGGGGCGGGTGATAGACGATAGCGTGATCACTGCGAAGGTGAAATCGGCGCTCATCTCAAACTCGGAAACGAAGGCATATCAGATCAACGTGGAGACATTCCAGGGCGTCGTTCAGCTGAACGGCTTCGTCGACGATGAGCAAGCACGTCGCCGCGCCGAGCAAGTGGCGCGGAACGTTGAAGGTGTGCGTCGCGTGCAGAACAACTTAGAGCTGCGTGGAGATGAAGGATAGGTGGAGATGAAGGATGGACTGTAGGCCCCTCCTGACCTTCTCCCGCAAGCGGGGAGGATCAACGTTCCACACGTCGACGTTCCGCAAGCAGGACGGATCAATGAGTGCCCTCTGTTGAGTGCCAAAGTGCTCTCCAGGGGGAGGGCGAATGAGTTGTCAACGATCAACAGTCGCTCCCTGCCAATCGATGGCGGAACCGCTCCCTCCTCCGCGAGCGATGCGGTTGGGGGTAGGCCCCCTCCTAACCTCCCCCCGCAAGCGGGGGGAGGATCGCGGCGCCTTAACCACCCCCGCAAGCGGAAAGATCGCGGCGCCTTAACCTGCCCCCGCAAGCGGGAAAATCGCGGCGCCTTAACCTGCCCCCGCAAACGGGAGGATCGTGTGGCAAGCGGGAGGATCGTGTGCGCTAACCTCCGCCGCTTGCGGGGGGGGAGGATCGCGTTGCTTGCGGGGGAGGATCGCGTTTTAAGTATTCCCGCAAGCGGGAAGCTACAGTGGTTCCGCAAGCGTGAGGCCACGGTGATCCCGCAAGCGCGAGGGGCGAGTTGTCGATGCTCCCTCCCCCGCGAGCGAATGCGAAGCGGGGGAGGGTTGGGGAGGGGGTCAAATTGTCTCCAGCCGCAGCCTCCTAGCCCCCAGCCTCACTTAAGTACTTGCGGTGCAGCTCGTCCACTCGCTGATAGAGCTCGTCGAGCGTTCCGGTATTCACGATGACATCGTCCGCAACCGCAAGGCGTTGCTCGCGCGTGGCTTGTGCAGCCAGAATCGCTTCGGCTTGCTCGGCAGTGGCACCATCGCGCGCCATCAAGCGCTGGATCTGCACTTCTCGCGGGCAATCGACGACGAGCACGCGATCGTAATCTCGGGTGCGTCCGGTTTCGACCAACAAGGGAATCACGTGCACCTGATAAGCGCCGCCCGCGCTTGCTGAGCGTCGCGCGAGTTCGGCGCGAATTGCTGGGTGCGTGATCGCGTTCAGCCGGGCGCGGTCGTCCGGATTCGCGAAGACGCGCTCGCGCATCCGGCGGCGATTCAACCGTCCTTCGCTGTCCAAAATATCTGGCCCGAACGCTTCCACCAGCTTTGCGAGAGTCGGCGTGCCTGGCTCGACGATGTCCCGTGCGATTCGATCAGTGTCGAGGACGGGCACGCCCAGTTGCGCAAAACGATCGGCGACCGCGCTCTTGCCGCTGGCGATGCCGCCGGTCAATGCGACCAGAAGGGGCACGCCGCGAGGGGAGACCTGTGTGTCGTTCACGATGCAGACCTGGATAGTGTCGCGGCGGCCAGAATACGGTTGCCATCACCGCGTCACAATTGCGGCGTTGTATGTCTGGCGTCAGTGGATGCCGCTCGCGCGCAGATACGAGGAGACGAGCGTATCGCCCCACATTAGCGCGATCCAGCCTGCTGCTGCCAGGTAGGGTCCGAAGGGAATTGGGATGTTCTTGTCGCGGCCGCGCGCGACGATCAACGTGACGCCGACGATTGCGCCGGTCAACGCCGAAAGGAGGATGATGAGAGGCAGCATCTGCCATCCAAGCCACGCGCCCAAGGCGGCAAACAGCTTGAAATCGCCGTAGCCCATGCCTTCCTTGCCGGTGATGAGCTTGAACAGGTGGTAGACGCTCCACAAGCTCAGATAGCCTGCCGCCGCGCCGAGGACGCTGGATTGCGTATCGATCGGCAGCCCCGTTGCCGGGTTAGTCGGCAGGAGGCTCACCAGCAGACCCAACCAGAGCAGCGGCAGGGTCATGTTGTCTGGCAGGAGCTGCGTGTCATAGTCGATGAACGTGAGCGCGATCAGAAACCACGTCAGCACGAGCGCTGCGCCCGCGTACCACGTGAAGCCGAACTTCCACGCCACAGCGGCCGAAAGGAGGGCGGTGACCAGCTCGACGATCGGATAGCGAAGAGAAATCGGCGCGCGGCAGCTCGCGCACTTGCCTTTGAGCAGCAGATAGCTGATGACCGGAATGTTCTGCCACGCCTTGATCTGTGCGCCGCAATGCGGACAGGCAGAGCGCGGCACGACGAGGTTATAGGTAGCTGGAGGCTCGGCGCGGGTGGTTGGAGCTTGCTTGCCTTGCGAACGTCCGTTCCCCGCCGTGGATGTGTCACTCAAACCATTCGAGCCCAAGACCTCTTCGGCCTGCGCGCGCCATTCGCGCTCAAGCATGATCGGTAGCCGATGGATCACGACGTTCAAGAAGCTGCCAACCAGCAGGCTGAATACGAAGACGAGCCCTATCCAAGCCGCAGGACTCTCTCGAAGTAAGTCGATCAGCATCCTCGAGACCTATGTCGCCCGAATCCGTCGCGCATCGATGTCCTCAGCGCTTCCCTAACGCGACAACGCCGCCCGGAGCGCGGCGTTGCGACGACTACAGCCTAGTGCCTCACTAGATTGCTGCGCCGAGCTTGAAGATCGGCAGATACATCGCGATCACGAGACCGCCGACCAGCACGCCGAGAATGGCCATGATGAGCGGCTCGAGCAGGCTGCTCATGGCGTCCACCGCTGCGTCGACGTCTGCCTCGTAGAAGTCGGCCACCTTCGCGGCCATGGAGTCGAGCGAGCCCGATTCCTCGCCGACGGCGATCATCTGCACGACCATGTTCGGGAAGAGCTCGGTCGCTTCCATCGAGCGCTGCAGACGCTGACCGGTGGCGACCTCGTCGCGGATCTTCAGCGTCGCCTCTTCGTACACGATGTTGCCGGTCGCACCGGCCACCGAGGTGAGTGCTTCGACCAGCGGCACGCCCGCAGCAAACATGGTCGAGAGCGTACGCGCATAGCGCGCGATCGCAGCCTTCTCCATGATCGGGCCGATCACGGGAATCTTGAGAATGAGCCGGTCCAGAGCGCGGCGCATCGCGCGGGAGCGCTTCTTGAAGTAGAAGAAAAGATATCCGCCCACGCCTGCGATCGCTCCGATCAGCCATCCTTTGGCCTGCATAAACTTTGACAGGTTGATGACCATTTGCGTGAAGGCCGGCAGGTCCGCGCCGAACCCTTGGAACAGCGACTCGAACTGAGGAATGACGAAGATCAAGAGAATAACCGTGACGATGATGGCAACCGCAAGAACGGCAGCCGGGTAAAACAGCGCCTTCTTGATCTTCTTCTTCAGCGCTTCCGTCTTTTCTTTGTAGGTGGCGACCTTGTCGAGCAGCGTTTCCAACGCACCGGCATGCTCGCCAGCCTCGACCAGGTTCACGAACAAGTCGTCGAAGTACAGGGGATGCTTCGCGAGTGCCTCGTGCAGCGTCGTGCCCGATTCGATATCGGCCTTGATCGACAGCACCAGCTTCTGCATCGCGGGCTTCTCATGGCCGGTGCCGATGATCTCGAAACATTGCACCATCGGAATACCGGCTTGCAGCATCGTCGCGAGCTGTCGCGCGAACAGCGCGATGTCCTCGGACGTGATCTTCTTGCCGCGATTGAAAAGCTGGACTTCTTTTCTGACGCGCTTGGCGAGCACGCCTTGGCGGCGCAGATCGGCTCGAACCTCTGCTTCTGAGGTCGCGAGCATCCGGCCCTTGACCCGTTTGCCGCGCTTATCCGTGCCCTCCCAAACATAGGGAAACTGCTGTGCAGGAGCTGCCTGTGCCATGTCACTTTACCTATGTTGTCGCGCCGGACGGCCCGCCGACGTCCTTATTCCACCGTGCACTGATTGACTTCGTCCAAGCTGGTGATGCCGGCCTTGACCTTCTCGAGGCCCGAGCGCCTTAGGTCCCACACGCCCTCGCGGGCGGCTTGCGCAGCAATGTCCACGGCCGTGCCGCCCTGCAGGATGATCTTCTGAATCTCCTCGGAGACTGGCATCACCTGGTAAATGCCGGTGCGGCCCTTGTAGCCGTCTGTGCATTGGTTGCAGCCGACCGGCTTGTAGATCGTCAGGCCCGCGGCGATTTCCTCCTCGGTAAAGCCCTCCTTGAGGAGCGCGTCCGCGGACATCTCGATCGGCACCTTGCAGTTGGGGCATAGCTTACGGGCGAGGCGCTGCGCAATGATGAGCGTCACAGAAGTCGCAATCGCATAGGGCTTCACGCCCATGTCGATCAAGCGCGTCAGCGTCTTGGGCGCATCGTTTGTGTGCAGCGTCGACAGCACAAGGTGGCCGGTCTGTGCCGCCTTGATCGCGATCTCCGCGGTCTCGAGGTCGCGGATCTCGCCGACCATGATGACGTCCGGGTCCTGGCGGAGGAAGGCGCGCAACGCCGATGCGAACGTCAGGCCGACCTTGGGATTGATGTTCACCTGGTTGATGCCGGGAATGTTGATCTCCGCCGGGTCCTCGGCGGTGGAGATGTTCGTGTCTTCCGTGTTGAGGATCTGCAAGCCGGTGTAGAGCGAGACCGTCTTACCGCTGCCGGTCGGGCCTGTGACGAGGATCATGCCGTGCGGCTGCGAGAGTGCTTTGAGGTAGAGCTCCTTTTGCTGCGGCTCGTAGCCGAGCGCATCGATGCCGAGCATGGCGCTCGACGGGTCCAAGATACGGCACACGATCTTCTCGCCGAACAGCGTCGGGCACGTGCTCACGCGGAAGTCGATGGCGCGGTTCTTGGAGATGCGCATCTTGATGCGCCCGTCCTGGGGGATGCGACGCTCCGCAATGTCAAGTCGCGCCATGACCTTGAGCCGGGCGGCGATCTTGCTCGCCAATTGCACCGGCGGCGTCGCCACCTCCTTGAGGTAGCCATCGAGCCGGAAGCGGATCCGGTACATCTTCTCGTACGGCTCGAAGTGGATGTCCGATGCGCCGCGCTTGATCGCATCGAGCAGCACCTTGTTGACGAAGCGGACGATCGGCGCATCTTCGACTTCGTCGCGCCCGATGGCCTGAGCGTCGAGCTCGTCGTCGCCGCCGGTGACCTCGAGGTTCTCGAGATCGTCCAGGTCGTCCTCCCCGAACGCCGGCGTCGACGCGTCGACCTGCTCGAGCACCTTGGCGCTGACGCGCTGGAGCTTGTCCTCCTCGACGACGACTGCCTCGACCGAGAGGCCCGTCTGGAACTTGATCTCGTCGAGGGCGTGGAGGTTCGTCGGGTCGGCGACCGCCACGAACAGCTTCTTGCCGCGCTTGACGAGCGGCAGGACCCGGTGCTTGGTGAGGAGCTTGTCGGAGACCAGCTTGACCGTGTCTAGGTCGAGCTGCACGGCGTCCAAGTCGAGCAGGGGGACGCCGAACTCTTGAGAGGCGGCAATCGCGATATCACGCGGGTTGGCGAGCCCCGCGTTCACCAGGTACGAGACGAGATTGGTGCCTTCCTCCTTAGCGGTCGCGATCGCCTGAAGCATCGTGGCCTCATCGAGGAGACCGTCCTGGATGAGACGCAAGGGGAGTCCTTGCAGAGCAAGCCGCTGAGCGCTGAAGGACGGGATCGCGTCTGCCATGGATGCTGGTTCCGAATCGAAGTGCCTGCGGGTAATTTCCCGCAAGAGTATGGCAAATTGTCAAATGGCTGCTAATTCTTGCCCAGGTCTCCCGCCATCGACGCGAAGGGCGTCACAGTCCCCTCCTTTGACCAAGGGTCACTCGAAGCCCGTTGGACGGGCCCAGCTCGGGAGACAGCGCTGAGCAAGTCCGCTTTGCCGAGACAAAGCGTCACAAATGATCGTATACGAGCTGGCCAAGCTCGTCATGGATCGCTACCCACCGCTGCGGATCGCGGGCGTTGCCCAAGAGGACGAAAATGTCACCGTCCTCTGCGATGGCAGCAAAGGCAGTGACACCCGGCATGGTGCCGTCCCTCCAGAACATCCGACCGCGCCCAGGCTTGTGGAAGGAATAAAAAGCGGGCCCGTGGCACTTGCGCCAGATGCTGTCGTCGCACCCCGCCAAAGGTTTCAGCAGGGCTTGTCCCACGTGGGCGATCGACGAGCCTGGGCGGATCATTTGGTAAAGAAAGGTGCCGATATCACGGGCAGTCCCGGCGAGGTTGCCCACTGCGTCGAGCGATTTCCATGGCCAATTCGCAAGTTGCTCTCGTTCCTCTGAGTGAGGATCCAAACCAATACCCTGGGTGACCAGATCCTCGCCATCTGCCGAGCGTTTCGGTCTGCAATCGCAAATGCGGCGGGCCGCGGTTTCGGTGGCAACCAACATCGTCGAAGGTTGTGCCCGCACAAGCCAAGACGAATATGCGCGATTTCTCGAAGTCGCCTATGGATCGGCTCGCGAACTCGAGTATCAGATCGGACTTTGCGAACGGCTGGGGTTCCTCTCTGAATCAGCAGTCGCTGGGCTGCAAGATACATGCATTCAAACCGCGAAGTGTCTCAACGCGCTCGTACGCACATTGCGTGGCGCGCGCACTTCCGCTGCGACCGGTTCGTAACGCTCACCTTGTGAGCGACAGCGTTGAGCTACATTGCCGCAGGCCTGCAGCTTTGCTCGCTCTNGCTACAGCCTACNGNCTACAGCCTACAGCCTACAGCCTATGACTAGCCATAAAGCTCTCGTCGTCGATGACGAGCCGGACATTCGCGANCTGCTGCAGATCACGCTGGAGCGGATGCAGATCGATGTCGTCACGTGCGGCGACCTGACTTCCGCNACTCGNGAGNTGCGCAACGGCGTGTTCGACTTGTGNNTGACGGACATGCGCTTGCCGGACGGCGATGGGCTGGCGCTCGTCGAATGGATTCAAAAGAACAAACCGCAGACACCCGTTGCNGTGATCACCGCGCACGGCAACGTCGAAAGCGCGGTGCGCGCGCTGAAGCTCGGCGCATTCGATTTCATCTCGAAGCCCCTCGATCTTGTCGCATTGCGCAA
>NICF_comb_assmDRAFT_10003264_pt1 | contig 11786 bp, 19 predicted proteins | sample NewIslPassag4_SG_FD_11279 | JGI IMG/M metagenome (IMG submission 11279) | reverse complement strand
CCCGCCGCTGGTGGGCGAGGGGCTGTGGCTCGCGGCGCAACGCCGCCCCGCCCGCACCACCGAACGGGCCGGTGTGCGGCTTTTGTCGGGCCTTGTGCGCTGCCGGTCGTGCGGCCACGTGATGGTGTCGTCCGGCAGCGTGCTGCGCTGCCAAATCCACCACTCGCAGGGAGACTGCCCGGCCCCCGCGGCGATCACCCGCACCCACCTCGAGCGGCACGTCGAGCGCACCGTTGTTGCCCACCTCGAGGGGTTGATGCTTGTTGGGGAGCCGCGCACCGACATCCGCGAACGGATCGAGCGGGAGCTCGAACGGGCGCGCCGCGAGCTGCACGGGTTTCTCGCCGCAACCGAGTTCGCGGGCGCCGACCCGGCCACGGTCGGTGGGGCGCTCAAGCAGCGCCTCGAGCGCGTCCAGCGTCTGGAACACCAGCTGGCCGCTCTCGCGTCCCCTGTTGGGGTGAGGCTGCCCGTGCCGGACGCGTGGCGCCAGATGCCGGTCGAGCGGCGCAACCATCTGTTACGCCACCTCCTCGAGACGGTCGCGGTGCGGCCCGCCGGCCGTGGTCGCAGGGTTCCAATCGCCGAGCGCACACGGATCGTGTTGCGCGGGGCGGGTGTCGTCCCGGGACGGCACCGCTGGGTGATGCCGATTGCGCCGCTCCGGTGGCTGCCGCTCGACTCGCCACACGTGCTCACCCCGGTCGACGTCGAGGAGCGTAGGGAGCACGCGGGCGAGCACGTCCGCTAGCGGGCGCAGGTCACCCATCAGTGGGCCTCCACGCCGCGCATCGAGTCTGTCGCTGCATGCCACAGCTGCTCAACCCCGGTGTCGCGCAGCACCACGAGCAGGTGCGCGATCTGCTGCACGTCCACGGTCCAGCGGTCGGTGAGCCATCTGGCCTCCGACCGCATGGCGCCGAGCACCCGCGAGTCGCTGCACCCTGCGGGACACAGGGCGTGTAGCCGGCCGCGCCGACACGCCTCCCACACGATCGCGGTGCCAGCAACCGTGCGCTGGTCGTGCATGCACGCCACACACGGCGTCTCGAACCATCCGGCGCGAACAGCGACGTCTGTGTTGTGCGGCAGGTACTGTTCGGCGAGGCGGCGCGCTCTCTCCTCGACCGCGCGCCGCCACTCTCTCACCGTTTTGCTCGCCGCTCGCGCCTCGTCCGGCAGCTCGCCGGGCGGGGTGCGTTCGATCGCGAGCTCCCACGCGTTCGGGCCGACAACGTGATCGACACCGAACAGCGCCTCACACGTGATGCGCGCACGGTGCAGCGGCGAGGCGGTGATCGCAACAGGGCCGCGGGGGCGGCGTTGCGGCTGTTCGCTCCGCGCCCTTTCTGCTAGGTCGAGGCCGCGCTCAACGTGGGCGGCGGAGCGGAGGATCAGCTCCAACGAGTCGTACCGCTGGTCGGGTTTCCCGGTTGGTGAGCGCCGCCCGTCAACGACATACGGGTAGGCGGCGTAACCGCTGATCGCCTCGGTCAGCTGCTCGACGTCGAAGTCGTCGAGCCTTGCTGCGATCAGCTCGGCGCGCTTCCCGTCGAGCGCGGCGCGCGGATGGTTGCACAGCCCCCGCCACGCGTCGAACACCTGCTGGATCAGCGGCGCGAGCGACGTGTTCCGCCAGTCTCGCGCTCGCTTCCCCTCGAGCCGCGAGATCCGGGCGCGCTTCTGCCGCAGCTCCCGCTCTGTGAGCTGCAGCTGCTCTTCGAGCCGCTCGATCTGTGCGCGCAGCTCCCGGTTTTCGGCGCGAAGCTGCTCGAGGCCAGAAGCTTCAAGAACTTCGCCGGTTGCGGGGTCAACGATCAGCGGCTGCTGGGACATCGCGCTCCTCCACCCACGACCCGCAGGTTGGGCATCGCACGAGCCGCGGCTCTTGGGCGGGGTCGATCGGTTCGTCCCGGGACGGCTGGGCGTACAGGCGCTCGAGGTCGCGGCGCGGCGTGACCTCGGCGTCCGCGAGGGCCCGGTCGATGTCGACCCGGCCCTGTCGCACGGCGGGCAGCACGGCGCGCACCCGTGACGGCGGTATCGCCTCGATCCGCTCGGGCTCAACGCCACGCACCACCACGGTTTCGCGCCACGCCTCGATCAGCCGCAGCGCGTGCTGGTAGCCGACCTCGAGCTCCGGGTCCGACAACCACTCCCGCACCGAGGAGTAGCCGAGGTGCTGCCATAGCGCGCGCTCGTGGATCTCGTAGAGGGCGCGCGCGAGGCGCCACGCCGCCGCCCTGCCCATGTGGGCTGCGGCGCGCGCCTCGCGGTCCCATCTTGCGGCCTCCGCCTGCTCGACGTCGCGCGCCATCCGCTAGAACGGGATGTCGTCCACCGGGGCGGGCTCGGCCGCCTTCTGGGCGGCCTGGTCAACCCACTCTTGGGGGAACTCGTACGCCTTGACGCGGGACCGCAGCTGCCTCTGGTATTCGCTTTGGCGCACCAGCACCTTGATGCGGCGCCCAACGAGGTCGTCGAGGTCGAGGCGCATCTTGCCGTTCGGCACCTCGACCCCGGCCGCCTCGAGGAACTGCTTCAGGCGGCCGCGCGCCTGTGGTGTGAGGGAGATCCAGTCGCGGATCTGGTCGCCGGCGCTGTCGGGGTCGATCGACTCGAGCGTCACCTGGAGCTGCGGCGCCCCGGAAGCCGAGGTGCTCTCAAGCACCTCAACGATCTTGCACAGGTGGTCGCCGGGCTGGAGGATCCCTGTGGTGCCCCACGCCTCCACGCCGGTCATGTCGATCTCGATCGTGCGTGTCACTTCGTGCCCTCCTGCTGTTGTCCTGTTGTTGCTGCTGCCACCCAGTCCGCGATGTCGAGGTCGCGGACCGGCCCGAGAACGCCTGTGCGGTCCTTTGCGCGCCGCCCTTTCGCGGCGGTGAGCTGCGCCACCCAGCGCGGCTCCCCGTCGTCGGACGTGACCTGTGCGCAGTAGCCGACAACATCGACGGCGCCCATCAGCCGAACCGAGCGCGCGAACCCGCCGCGGCCCGCTGTGCCGACGAGCGGCACCGTCACCTGCTCGCTGCTGCCCTCTGTCGCCTCGTCCTGCAGCTCGTGCGCGACCAGAACCGCGTTCACAGGGAGGTCGCACAGCGCGCGCAAAAACCGCTCGACGAGGGTGCCGGCGTCCCGGTACTGGGCGAGGGTCGCGGACAGCGCGCTGTTCGAGATGTCCTCGAGCACGACGCGATACAGGTCCCCGATCGTGTCAATGACCGCGGACCGGAACTTGCCGCCCTCGAGGAGCTGCAGGATCTCCTCGAGGTCGCCCGCCGCCTTGGGCCGAACCTCGCGGATCTTGCCGGGACGGAGCCGGTGCGCCATCGCCGAGGCGTTCGGGCGGTCGGCGTTCACAAGCAGCACCGGGGCGGGTGCCGATGTTGCGCCGATCGTTTTGCCGGACCCAGGCGGGCCGTAAAGCAGCACGTTGAGGGTGCGAAACCCGGTGGGCTCAACGAACTCGAGAGCCATTAGCCACCTCCCGTTTCGGCGGGCGCCGCTCAAAGAGGGCGTCCACCAGCTCTGTGTCGTCAGGGTCCGCGCACACGTCCCTGTACAGGCATGTGCGGCATGTGAACGGGCTGGCGTGCCTGACCGGCACAAGCTGGCCGCGGTCGAGCTGCCCGACCCGCGCCGCTAGCGCCGCCAGCGCCTGCTCGGCGAACCGAAGGTCACGCTCGGTGAACCGCACCGCAGTGCGGCGGTGCCACTGGATGCGGCGCAACTGGTCGAGTGTGCGCGGGTTCGGCTCGACACCCGCTTCGCAGCACGCCTCCTCATACTGTTCGGGGCGGCACCGCTGCCGCGCGGACGGGGTCCCGTCTTTGTTGCGTTGCACCGGGCGCGGGAAGTCGGCGAGCCGCTCATCGAGGATCACGCCGACGACGTCGAGGCCCTGTTTGCGTGCCGCCCACACCGACCAGGCGAGCTGCGGTGATCGGGACGCCCACTCGAGCTCTCCCAGCGTGGAGCGCCACTTGAACTCGACGATCCAGGTACGGTTGTGCTGGTCGCGGCAGAGCCCGTCGACGAACGCCTGGAACCGGTAACGGTTCGACTCCCCGTCCGCCTGGGTTATTGCCGGGCACCACACGTCGAGCTCGGTTTCGCGTCCCTGGAACCCGGGGAGACGGGCTGTGTGGGCGAGGTAGTCGTCGAGCGCCGCGCGGAGCGTTTTGGCGCGCTCGACGAACTCGTCGGGGATGAGCGCCCCGAGGCCCTCGAGATGGCGGAGCTGCGCCGCGAGCTCCTCTTCGAGCGCCGCCTCAGCGACCGCCAGCTCCCCCGTCTCGTGCCACAGCGCGACCGCGACGCCCCACGCCTTGCCGGCCTGCATCCGCGGGGTCACCACCTTCGGGCGCAGCGCGTGCCCGTTGGTGAGCTGGCCGGTGTAGCGGAACGCGTGGCGCGCCTCGCACTCGAGCAGCGTCGAGAGCTCGCTGTAAGAGAGGGTGCGCGGCATCACGGGGTCTCCATCAGCCGGCGGTACTCGTCGCTCACCTCGGGCGTGTCGGTGTGCTCGCCGGCGCGATACCGGGCGCGGCGCCTCGCTTCCCGCGCGAGCTTGCGGCAGCGCGCCGCCTTGATGCTCGCGCTGTCGGCGAGCACATGGAGCCGGAGCTGTTTGGCGCGGCGAGCCTGCTCGTCGAGCTCGCGGGCGCGAGCTTCGGCGGCCGCGGCGAGCGCCGTCAGCTCACTCGCCGTCAGTCTCATCGCTCGCCTCCTCTGCGTCCCACCCCGGGGTGATCGCCACCCTTGCGGCGCGCACCATGTCGACCAGCACCACCAGGGCGGCGCCGAGCACGACGGTGGCGGTGACCCACTCGATCACCGGTGCGCCCCCTCAAGCGCGACCTCGAGAGGCACCTCACCGAGATCCGGCGGGAAGTCGAGGGCCTCGAGGATCGCTCTCCGCTCTCGCGGTGCTGTGGGGCGCGCCGCGTTCTCGATCCGCGACAGCGTCGCGGTCGAAAACCCGTGTTCGCCGCGGGCGGCGAGCTCCCGGGACAGGTCCTGGAGAGACCAGCCGCGATAGATCCGGAGAGCCCGCATCACCCTGGGGAAGTGGTGCGACTCGTGGGTTGTCTCGTTCATCAGCGCGCAGCATATACAACATTCGTTGAGAATTTCAACCTGTGGGTCGCCGCACGGTGTTAGCTCGAACATCGGGCGTACGACAATCGGCCCCGAAGCCATGCCACCGACCACAGACACCTTCCCCGCGACGATGCGCGCGCTCCGCGCCTATCGCGCCTACACCCTCCGCGACCTCGCCCGCGCGTTGGCGCAGCGCGGCGAGCGCGGCCTCGGCTACGCCACCCTCCGCGCGATCGAAGCGGGCGAACGCCCAACCAGCCCGTCAGAGCGCAAAGCGATCCTCGGCGCGCTCGCGATGCCCGAAAGGCTCAGCTCCCACGATCTCGAGGACGCTCTCTGGGCGTGGGACGCGACCGCCGAGTCCGGCGGCGACACACAGCAGAGCCCTCAACCACAGCTACAGGACCTCGCGGCAGAGCTCGCGCGACTCCAAGAGCGAGTGCTGTCGCTAACTCGCGCACAGCCGCACTCTCCGCCGTCTCAGCGAGCAGCGCGGCACGATGCCCAATCTGTACGGCGGCAGCGATGATCTCCCACAGCTCCCCGAGCTCGTCCTTCTCCACTCGCGGTCTTTACCGGCAGAACAGTGCCCGCACCACCGCTATCCAGCGGATGTTCGACAAGGAGGACACCGATGAAGCGACTCGCTAAATGGGGCGCGATCGCGCTCGTCGCGCTCGCCGTGATCAGCGGGCTGACCGCTCCCCGCAACGAGCACAGAAAAACGGCCCCCAGGGCCGCCACAGAACGCTCGCGCCACGACACTCCACGCCCCCGATCGTTCGCGCAGCTAGCGCGCCAAGCGCTGAAACACACCGAGGGCGATGTCATGGCGGCGCGCTGCTCGCGCACCGCATGCGCGCTGCGCTACTACCTCGCACCCCCAGACCCGTCGCTCTACGACCGCGGCGACTATCCCGCGCTCGCGAACGGGGAGCTCCGCCCCCTCTGGCGGGCCCTGCACCGGGCCCGGTGGCGCAAACCCACCAAAGTCACTGTGGTGACCGACATCGCGCCCGAAACCGGCCCGATCGCGCAACGCATCACCGTGTTTCGCGTCGTGTGCGACCCCGCGAGCTATCACAGTCTCGCCCAAGGGTTTGGCGCGAGCGTGATCTGCGACTAGACATCCCAGCGGTGCGCCGTCACGATCGTCATAGACTCGCCACCCCACCGCTTGACCGCCACCAGCGACGCAACAAGCCGGTCGTCGCCGAACAGACACCCCGCGAGCGCGTCTAGCACCGCTTTCGCGAGGTTGTCGACGTCGCCGCGCGGCAGAGGTGTCGTCCCGGGACGAACCGACCCGTCGCGCCGCAGATGGCTGCGCGGCCGCTCGAAAACGAACAGCAGCGAGAGCTGCACCGGCCCCTCGAGGTGCGGCCGCCCCGCCTCAAGCCACACCGCTCGGCAACGCTCCCGAAACTCGCGGGACCGTGCAGGCAGATACGTTCCGCGCCCTGTGACTCGCGCCCGGGCGAGCGGCACCGCCGGGCCCGGCACCACAAGCCGCACCATCTCGCCCGCTGTGACCGCTGTCACCATCCTATCGCCACCCCCACCACCTCAGCGCTCGGCGCGGACGACAGAAGCACCGTCAACGGCACCCATCGCGACCCCTGCGGCTGGCGCGCCAACACCAGCACCTCGAGCGGGTCGCCGGGGTCGCGCGGCGGGAACCAGCCGCGCACCTCGACCTCCCCCCACCCGTTCTCCATAGCGGCCCGCACCACCGCGGCGCGCACCGGCGACGACAGCTGCTCTGGCGGCAGCAGCATCCCGCGAGAGGCACCCCAGGGCTGTGACCCCCCGGACATCCCTGTCTTACCTGCGGCGGCAACCGTGCCGCCGCCCCCGGGGCGCCCCTCGCGCGACCCTGCTACCGCTCGTCTGGTGGCGTGATGCCATATCGGGCGAGCACGTCGCGGGGCGGCAACACCACCGTCCCGTCGTCCGCCACGAGCTCCTCGGGCGCGATCGCGAGCGGCCCCTCGACACACAGCCGCTGCCACTCGTCCGCGGACAGATCCACGTCCGCGACCGCTCCCGGCTCGATCGTCACGCCCCCAACTTTGACCGGCTCGTCCGACGTATTGCGCAGCCTCATCGGATCACCCCCCTTTACGGTCCGAGATAGACGGGCGGCTCCTGGCGGAACACCGCTGTTGCGACCGCCTGCGCCATCGCTTGGGCGCCCGCCGACGACGGGTGCACATCGTCGACAGCCATCCCCGAAGCCCACGCGTTCGTGCCGTTGACGTCGACGGCGCGCCCGGTGTCGAACATCACCGCCACCGGGTGCTGTGGCCCGCTCGCGGCCTTGAGCACACTCAGGTCGGGCGCTAGCACCAAACAGCGCGAAATGTTCGCGCCGGTGGCGCCAACGGCCGCAGGCTGGCCCGTCGCAACGTTCCAGGGCGCACCGTCGCGCTGCCAGGTGACGAGATCCTGCCGGATTGATGTTGCCCGGGTGTCAGCAGCGCTGTCACCGCTGTTGCGCACCGGGGTGTTGGTGCATGTCGCGACGCCGAGCCCCGCTTTCGCGAGGTCGCGCCACAGCAGCACTTTCGCGTCCTTGATATTGCTGGCGTCTGTGAGGCCGAACGAAGCCAACAGCGTGATGTTGTTTGTGCCCCACGCCTCGAGCACCCAGCGCACAAAGCGCAGCGCGTGGAACCGGTAGCCGACACCACCCCACGGGCTGTAGCTGATGAAGTCACCACCCACGGCGCACGACACCCATGGCACACCGGCCCCCTGCAGCGCGCGCACAGCGAACCCCCACCCGGTCGGGGCGTCACCGATCCCGTAGCTGATCGAGTCGCCCAACACCGCGACCGACGGGCGCAGCTCGGCGCGCCGGTCCGGCAAACCGAACACCATCACCGCCACGGTCGACTCGGACACCTGTGTGAGGGTGCTCGACCCGTCCCAAGTGTCGGGGTCGAAACTCAGCGCTGCGCCGCGGGCGTGTCGAATGCCGGTGTCCGCTGCGTTCAGCACCACCGAAACGGGGACACGACCGGTCGGTCCCGGGTCGAAGAACCCGACGAGCGTTGCGGACTGCCCGGCGCGCAGCGGCGCGTTGCAGCGCCCTGTCAACACACCGCCGGGCGGCACGGTCCCAACCCGCCCCTGGTGCCCGAACAGCACCGGCAAGTTGACACTGTTCGGCCCGTCTGTCACACGCACAGCCATCTTCGCGCTGATGGGTGCCGGCAGCGGAAACTCGGGGCCGCCCGATTCGAGCGGGTTGAGCCGCCACCCAGGGAGCACGATTTCGAGGCCCCGCAGCGCGAACGGGGCGCTGAAAGTCCACGCAACCGCATACCGCTCGCCAGCCGCCCCGAGGTTGGTGTTGTGGATGCCGAACGGGCGGACACCGAGCGGCACCGCGTGCGGGGCCGGCCAGATCGCCGGGCGCGTAGCAATGGACTCGGCGCGTGCCATCAGCGCACCTCCAGCACCGCAACCGTCGCAGTGCCGTTAGACACCGCGTACACCGCCGCGCTCGCCTCGCCCCCGGCGCCCGCCCACTGGGTGCCGCCCAGCGCGACGCTCTGATCCACAGCCAACGGGAACCCGTTGGCCGAGCTCACGGTCGCGCCACCGATCCAAACAGTGCTAGGCCCAAGGTTTCGGATGACGAGCCCGAACCGCAGCTGGTCAGCCGCAACAAGCACGGGTGTCGTGCCGACCGCCTGTTGGGACGAGTACACAGCAGGCATCTGGTCCTCCTATCTCGGGAGACTGTTGCGAGTCGCGAGCACCACCCCGCCCAGCAACACCGGCAAATACACACACGCCACCGCAAGCCGTACCGGCACACGCACAACCCCAAGGGCGGCACAACAGACGCTACGCGTGCCGTTACCGCCCGTCACGGCACGCCTCCCCGGTGATGTACCGCCCTAGCAGCCGGTAGCGGCGCTCACGGTCCCGGATGTCCCACCCGGTCCGCTTCGCAGCCCTTTCGATGGCGGCGCGATGCTGCTTGAGCCGCCGGATCCGGTAGCGCGCGAACCGAAGCTCCCGGCGCCACTCAGCGGTCCCCTTGCGCAACCGCAGATGGCGGCGCCGGTGGTAACACCGCAGCCGCGCGTCCCGGCGCTCAACAGCTGTCAGCTTGACCGGGCCGCGGCGCGCAAGCTCGGCCCTAACCGCCCGGATCACCTCGTCGACCGAGTAGGGCTTGATGTCCTGGTGGCCACCACCACACTGGCCGAGCTGATCATGGTCGACGATCCCCGACCGCACGACCGTGCAGCCGCGCACCTCGCCGCGCCGGATCGGTATCCGCCAGCGCCCGGCCGAGTCGGCGATCACCTGGGCAAGCTTGCGCAGCCCCGCCTCCCCGGCGTAGGACGGCTCGCGGCCAGTGTTGATCACCTCGACCGAAATCGAAACTGAATTGAAGGTGGCCTGGGTCCAAGCCTTCTGGCTTTCGGGCACCAGCAGGAAACAGTGGCCCTCGTTGTCGATCAGATAGTGGGACGACGCCTGACTGCGCGGGTCGTTGAACCACGCTGCCACAGCGTCCATGTCGCTCGTCCCGGGACGGTTCGGACTCACCGTGTAGTGCAGCACCCACAGGAGCGGCGTCCGCCCGTTGCGGGAGCTGTAATTGCGCACCAGCCTGGTCGAGCACCCGCGCTGCTCCGGCGCCGCGAGCGTCACCGACTCCGGGACCCTGTTCCGCGGCGCGGGCGCCACCAGCGCCCCAACCGGCTGGCGCAGATCACGCTCAAGACTCTCCCGCGCGTCCGCCAACACACGCTCCGCCCGGCCCCCAAGATCCTGCGGTGTCGGAGCCTGCGGGCCAAGCGCCGGGCCAGGCCTGTACTCGACCCGCACCTCGCCCCCAAACAGCAGCACACCAAGAACGATCCCGATAAGCGCAGCCACAGCCATCAGCGCGCGCTCCTTGCGCATCGTTCCGCACCCCCCTTGTGCGACCCAGGTCTGCTAGATCCCTAAAAGCTTGATCACCGCCGCGGTCGCGACAGCAGACATCACACCGGACGCGACCGGCGTCAACCAGTGCCACGCCGCGAGCATCCCCTCCGCCCTGGCGCGCCACCGCTCAAGCTCACCAAGCCGCCCATTCGTCAACTTCGCCTGTTCGTGCACCTGTTGCATGAGCCTCTCCAGCTGTGTCAACCGCCACAACACAACCCCCAAATCCGAGCACTGCTGTCTGTCGCTCATCCCACCACCTCCGCTACCGCGGCACCGACACGCGCGAGGATCGCCTCGACAGTCCCGATACCGGCACCCACCTGCAGCTCGAGACGCTGGTCCCTGTGAGACCACCGCGCTTGTGAGATCCAGCGCAGCCCCGGCGCCTCGCGGATCTCCACCCAGTCACCTGCGCGCACCTGCCACCCAGGAACACGGCTCGCTCCCTGCATGACATCGCCCGTCACACGGATCACGCCCGACCGCTTGGGTGTTGACTTTTCGCGCAAGTACACAGCGCCGAGCTGTACTGCCGCGATGTCGCTCGCCGCGCGCGACAAATCCAACACCGCCCACCGGCGACCCGCCCCCGCCGCGTTCACAGGGTTTGCGGATGAGGTGTCTTGCAGCGCGGCGCTCTCCACATCGCTCCGCGACCCTGGTGGTCCCGCGACCCTGGTGCGCCCATCAGACCCCTGATAGCGCACCACAACTCCGTTGATCACGTCCGACACGTCGTCGCCTTCGAGTGCGGCTTCCGCCCCGTCTTCGAGCGCAACCTGCCAAACGGTGGACGCCTGCGGCGGCCTGTAATACAGCACCCGGTTCTCCCACACCGCCCACGCCCACAGGTGATAGGCGTTGACGCGCTCGATGACCTCCTTGACGGTCGCCCCGTCCGTGAAGTCGAGCTCGAGGATCGGGAAATCCGTCGCAACAACAGAAGTGGATGTAGTAACAATCGACTCGGAACCAGTCGCAACAGCGTGCTTGATCACGTCCGACGCCAGCACACCCTTGGGTTCCGACGCGCCGTACAGCGGCAGCCCGTGATCGCCGTACAGAGTGACGCGCCACCGTGTTTGGTAGGGCCCGCCGGCGCTGGACGCTGCCGCGTAGCGTTGGTACAGCTCGAACGCGCGGCGCCCGGTGGTGAACGTCAACGCCCCGGAAGCCGCCGCGGTGCGCAGGTTGAAGGTGTCGAATTGCTGCCAGGAGCCGCTGGCAATGTCCCACGCCTGTCCCTCAATGATCCACAAGCTATCTGCCAAGTCGACGTTGCTTACCTCGCGCGCATACCACACGCGCTTGATCTTGGCGCCCGCACCGGCGTCGAACCGTGCTGCAACAACCCGTTGCGGCGGGTTACCCCACGGCGGCTCGTGCTCCAGCACCAGCCACTGGGTGCCGTCGCTGCCGGTTGTTCTGGATGCCGACCGGAACGCGTACTGGGTGGTCGCATATTGTGCGCGCCGCTCAATCGGCGGGTCCACAAACCCGTCCAGCTGCGACGTGACGTACAGCGTTGTTACCGCGCGCGGATTGTCTTCGAGCGCCGCAGACCATCCCACGCAGCGGAGCTCGAGCGCCGGTGCCGACGAATCAACCGGTGCCTCGTGGACGCGCCCCTCCCAAACGGTCTCGCCGGCGGGACCGACAATGCGCACGTTGGAGAGTGGCTCAACGTCCGGCAGGTCATCTGTAACACGGCGCGACACACG
>NICF_comb_assmDRAFT_10003261_pt1 | contig 11791 bp, 10 predicted proteins | sample NewIslPassag4_SG_FD_11279 | JGI IMG/M metagenome (IMG submission 11279) | reverse complement strand
AGCCCGGCCAGTTCCACCAACGTGGGATAGAGATCCACCGACTCGGCCAACTGGCGCGTATGACTGCCCGGGCGGGTCACACCGGGTGCCACCACGATCAAAGGGATCCGGTTCGCCTGCTCGTAGTTGGTGTGCTTGGTCCACATGCCGTGGTCGCCGAGGTGCCAGCCGTGGTCACCCCACAAGACGACGATCGTGTTGGTGGCCAGGCCCAGCCGGTCCAGTTCATCGAGGACGCGACCGATCTGTGCATCCACGAAACTCACGCAGGCGTAGTATCCGTGGATGAGCGTGCGCTGCAGATCCGGAGGCAACAGACCGCGCTCGGGAATGGGCTCGTACTGGTTCAGTTCGCCGAGGGTCTTGCCCGCATAGGGCGGGGCGCCATCCGGAGGCGTTTGTCGCCGGGCCAGCGGGAATCGGTCGCGTTCGTACAGGTCCCAGTACTTTCGAGGGGCGGTGAAGGGCAGGTGGGGTTTGACGAAGCCAAGGGCCAGAAAGAACGGCTCATTCGTCGCGCGGCGGCCTCGCGCAGGCGGCGGATGCCTTCCTCGGCAATGCGGCCGTCCGCGTAGGCGGTGTCCGGCACGTCCAGGTTCTCCCATGCATGCCCGCGCGGCAGTTTGCCGATTTCGTTCAACCGTTGGTTGCTGAAATAAGCCTCCTCGCGCGTGAGCCGGCCGCGGGCGGCATTTTCCGGGTCGGCGTACTCCACCACCTTGTCGGGCTTGAACGGCACGCTCCAGGAATCGGGATCGTCATGGTTGCCGTGGCCGATGTGAAAGATTTTGCCGGTTCCCTCGGTCCGCCACCCATGCGCTTTGAAGTACTGGAGCAACGTCACGGCGTTCGGGATGGCGCGGCGGAAATGGGTGCCCAAATCGTAGATGCCCAGCGTGGTGGAGCGCGCACCGGTCAGCAGCGCATTGCGGGAGGGCGCGCAAACCGCTTGATTGCAGTAGGCCAGGTCGAACCGCATCCCGCGCGAGGCCAGCCGGTCCAGATTCGGAGTCCGGGCATACGGATCGCCGTAACACCCGAGGTTCGGCTTCAAGTCGTCCACACTGATGAGCAGGATGTTGGGACGTGTTGCCCACGCGGTCCACGCCACCAGTGTCACCAGCAGTCCCCACCCGGCAATGGCCCGTCTCCCCATGCCTTTCCGTTTACTCCCCCCCGCAGCCGCGTTCAATCGCAAACCCGGTCCGACAGCGGGCGGCACTTTACGGGACCGCGTCACCGGCCTACAGTCGGCCCATGCCTGCGGTGTATGATGCTTCCGAGTTCGTGGATCCCGACAGCCACCACGGGCGGACCGGGTCGGCAGCCGCCGGCGCCGGACGGGCAGGAACGTCGCGGATCCTCACCCGGGAGGAACTGGACTCGAAAGTCCTGGAGACCCAGCAGCGCCTGGCCGAGCTGAAACAGGTCCAGGAATCGCTCGAACGCGAACGTGCCGCGCTGGAGGAACTGCGCCGCCGCCAGGTCGAGCTCCAGACCGGCCGCGCAGAGATGCTGGAGCACCTGACGCGGGGGATCGCCCTTCTGGAAGAGGCGGAGCACGAAACCCGGTCCCAGGCCGAGCAGATGGCGCGAACCCTTGCTTCCTTCCGGGAAGCGCTCGAAAAGATCCGTTCCATCCGCGAGGAAACCTGGTCGCCGGAGAACCTCAACATGGAGCTGACCCGGGCCCTGACGGTCATCGAAAACGCGCGCATGGAATGGAACAGTGCCCGACTCAAATTCCCCCTGCTGAATCGCCCGGCCGGGGCAGCACAAACCGCAGCCTCGGAAACTTCGGAGGTCCGGCCCGTTCGCTGGTGGGAAGGCGTGTCGTTCGGGCGGCTTTGTCTGCTGGGGCTGGCATTGACATGGCCCGTGGCCCTGGTCGTTCTGGTCCTGGGCCTCCTGTGGGCGGGCCTGTCCTGGTGGGGACCAAGATGAGCGTGCCCCTGCGCGGCATGCCTCCCGGAGGGTCGGACACCGGCCGGCGCCTGCGCCACCTGCTGTTGGGTTGGATCCTCATGGCCGGTGGCGCGGCCATCATGTTGGAGGCTGCCCTGCCCTCGGCAAGCTGGCCGCGATCCGACCGGTTCCTGGCAGCCCAGGGCACGATCGGATTCGTCCTTCTGGCGGCGGGTTGTTTCCTGCGGCGCCTGGCCTTGAGAAGCCGCGGACCTTGACCCTAAAGTGAGGCGGCCACTCGCGGCAGGCAGCGCGACAGCATGGCATTCTGGCGAAAAAAGACCGATCCCTGGCGGGAACGCGAGCGGGCGCTCCGGGAACGGATCCGCTCGCTGGAGGAGGAAATCCGGCAGCTCGAGGCCCGGCTCCAGGTCCCGCGTGCGGCGTCCCGAACAGCATCTGCGCAGCCGCCCCTGTCGCGCCCGGGAGATTCCGCCGCCCCTGAATCCGGTTCAGCCCCGGGCGGCGAGCCGCGGGGGCGACGGCCTTCCACTTCGTCTGCCCGGGCGGACGCACCTCCCACCGGACCGCAACCGGCCGCCGTTCCGGTGGAATCCCCCAGCCAAACGCCTCATCTCTACAACGAATACGGCCAACGCAAGTACGATCTGCCCGGGCTGTGGCGGTCCCTGCGGGCGAAGTGGTCGGAGCCACCGCCGTCCGGCAGCTCCGAACTGGTGCGGCTGCTGGCTGCCGGTGGTGCACCCGAGCTGCGTCCGCTGCGGTACGAACGACGCATCGCCCGCAACCGCTTTCTGGCCCTGCTGGCCATGCTGATCCTGGTGGTTTTCGGCATTGCGTATGTTCTGATTCGCGCTCCGTAAGACGCGAAAAGTGCCATGCCCCGCTCTCACCTCTCCCGCATCCGGACAGCCAGCGTCCCCATCCTTTTCGGCCCGCTGCCGGTGGAAACGGACGCAGGCTGCTTCTGGGCCTGGTATTCGGAAGCCGGATTGCGTGCCCTCACGTTTCCCAAGGACAAACCGGCGGCCACCCATGCCGTTTCAGCCGCACCCCGGCTGATTCGCGCATGGCACCGGACCACCGTTGCGGCTGTGCGGACGGTCCTGACCGGACGCGCGCCACGTCGTTTGCCGCCCCTGGACTGGGGCGGGCTGAGCGCGTTTCACCAGGCGGTGTGGCGCGAGCTGCTGCGAATCCCGCCCGGCCAGGTCCGGACCTACGGGCAGGTGGCGCGCGACCTGGGCCGGCCCGGGGCGGCACGAGCCGTGGGCCGGGCCTGTGCGGCGAACCCGATTCCCCTTCTGGTGCCCTGCCACCGCGTGGTGGCATCCAGTGGCCGTCCCGGCGGTTTCAGCGCCGGTCTGGAGTGGAAATGCCGGTTGCTGGCAGGGGAGGGCGTGGAAATGCCCGGAGGCCGGCCGTTGGGTTCGCCCCCAAGGGCAGTGTGGCGGTGTTCCTGAACCCGGCTGGGTTGTCGCCCGCGCGGAGGGCCGCTCAAACGATCTCCGGATGGGCCTTCTCCGGGTCCACGTCCAGGTCCTGGATCGCCTGGGCCACCAGCGAGGGTTTGACCTTCCGTTGCTTGGCCAACGCCCACAACGTGGCGATGACGGTGCACTCGGCGTCCACCTCGAAAAACCGGCGCAGCCGCGGGCGGGTGTCGCTCCGGCCGAATCCGTCGGTGCCGAGCGTGGTCAGGCCGCCCGGAACCCACGGTGCAATCTGATCGGGCACCATCTTCATGTTGTCGGACACCGCAACGAACGGGCCCTGCTCCTTTTCGAGGAGCTCGACCACGTAAGGTTTCCGCGGTGGCTCGGTGGGATGAAGCATGTTCCACCGCTCGCAACGCAGCGCATCGTTGCGGAGGGACTTGTAACTGGTGGCGCTCCAGACGTCGGCGGACACCCCGTACCGCTCCGCCAGGATCTCCTGGGCGCGCAACGCGGATCGGATGATCGTGCCGCTGCCGAAGATGTGGGCCTTGAGCTTCAGACCCTCCGGCCCGGGCTTGTACTTGTACAGGCCGCGCAGGATGCCCTCCTCCACACCGGGCGGCATGGGCGGCATCGGCATGTTCTCGTTGTAAAGCGTGATGAAGTAGAACACATCCTGCTGGTCCACGTACATGCGCCGCAGCCCGTCGGAAATGATGATCGCCAGCTCGTAGGCGAAGGCAGGATCGTAGGCCAGCAGGGTCGGGATGGTGCTGGCCAGCAGCAGGCTGTGGCCGTCCTGATGTTGCAGGCCCTCGCCGTTCAGGGTGGTCCGACCGTACGTGGCGCCCAGCAGGAATCCGCGGGCCCGGATGTCCCCGGCCAGCCACATCAGATCCCCCACGCGCTGGAAACCGAACATGGAGTAGTAGATGTAGAACGGGATCATCGGCAGCCGCAGATTCGCGTACGAGGTCCCGGCCGCGATGAAAGACGACATTGCACCCGCCTCGGTGATGCCCTCCTCCAGGATCTGCCCGTCCTTCTTCTCCAGGTAGTAGAGCAGCGATTTCTTGTCCACGGGCTCGTAGAGTTGGCCTTTGGAGGAGTAAATCCCCACCTCGCGGAAGAGGGCGTCCAGGCCGAAGGTGCGGGCCTCGTCGGGAATGATCGGCACGATCCGCTTGCCGATCTCCTTGTGCCGGAGCAGCAGGCTCAGCATGCGGACAAAGGCCATGGTGGAGGAAACCTCCAGATTGCCCGAGCCCTTGAAAAACTCCGCGAAATACTCGCGGCCCGGCACCGGCAGGGGCTGAGGGATCACCCGGCGCTGGGGCAGGTACCCGCCCAACGCCCGACGCCGTTCGTGCAAATAGCGCATCTCCGGGCTGTCGTCCGGCGGCCGGTAAAAGGGCATCTCGGCGATCTCCTCGTCGCTGATGGGGATGCCGAACCGCGTCCGGAATTCGCGCAGTTCTTTTTCGTTCAGTTTCTTCTGCTGATGGGTGATGTTGCGCCCCTCACCCGCCTCGCCCAGACCGTAGCCCTTGATGGTCTTGGCCAGGATGACCGTCGGCTGGCCCTTGTGCGCCCAGGCGGCCGCATAGGCGGCGTACACCTTCACCGGATCGTGCCCGCCCCGCATGAGCTTGCGGATCTGGTCGTCGGTCAGATGATTCACCAGCTCGAGCAGCTCCGGATATTTGCCGAAGAAATGCTTCCGTGTGTAGCTGCCGGGTTCCACGGAATACTTCTGGTAGTCCCCGTCCACGGCCTCTTCCATGCGTTTGAGCAGCAGGCCGGACTTGTCAGCCGCCAACAACGGGTCCCAATCCGATCCCCAGATCACCTTGATGACGTTCCAGCCCGCCCCCGAGAACACCGCCTCCAGTTCCTGGATGATCTTCCCGTTGCCCCGCACCGGCCCGTCCAACCGCTGGAGATTGCAGTTGACGACCCAGATCAGATTGTCCAGTTGCTCGCGCGACGCCAGCGTGATGGACCCCAGCGTCTCGGGCTCGTCGGTCTCTCCATCCCCCACGAAACACACCACCTTGGGTTCCTGTCCGGTGAACAGCCCCCGGTCCCGCAGGTACCGGATGAACCGCGCGGTGTAGATGGAGACGATTGGCCCCAGCCCCATGGAAACCGTGGGGAACTGCCAGAACTCGGGCATCAGATACGGGTGCGGATACGAGGACAGCCCGCCACCCGGCGCCAGTTCCTGCCGGAAATTGCGGACCTGCGTCTCGGTAAGCCGCCCCTCCAAAAAGGCCCGCGCGTAGATCCCCGGCGCCGAATGACCCTGGAAAAAGACCAGGTCGCCCACGAAATCCTCCGTGGGCCCACGCAGGAAATGGTTGAACGCCACCTCGTACAACGTCGCACTGGAGGCGAAGCTGGAGATGTGCCCGCCCACGTTGGTGCGCATGTTGGCCTGGACCACCATGGCCATCGCATTCCAACGCACGATGCTCTTGATCCGCCGTTCCAGCTCGCGATCGCCCGGAAACGCCGGCTGTTCTTCCGGTGGGATGGTGTTGATGTAGGGCGTGCTGACGGGGCGGAACCCGCCCTGCCCGGGCGGGATCAGCCGGCGCGTCAGGCTCTGAAGAAAGCGCCCGGCCACCTCGGGACCGTGCGGCTGCAGCGCCTTCTCCACCACGGTGTCCAACGACTCGTACCACTGCCGCGGCCGGCCTGCCGCAGCCACCGCAGATGCCACCTGAACTTTGTCTGGCGTTTTCACGTTCCGTGTTGCACTCCGTTGTCTCCCGCGCAGGCCGGGCGGAGCCAAACCGCCGCCCGCCCCGCCGGGAGCCTGGAAAAACCAAGCCGAAAACGGCCCCGTTGTCAGGCACAAACGTAGCACACCCGACGCCATGTGAAACATCTGGATTGGACACTCCACACGCCGGAGGCCAACCTGGCCGCCGACGAGGCCCTCCTGGATTGGTGCGAGGCCGGTGCCTCATCCGAGCCCGGCACCGAATACCTCCGTTTCTGGATGCCCGACCGCCCCTTCGTGGTGGTCGGCTACGGCCAGCAGGTCGAGCGCGAGGTGGACCTCGCCGCCTGCCAACGACTCGGCATTCCCGTGTTGCGCCGCTGTTCCGGCGGGGGAACCGTCCTCCAGGCACCCGGCTGCCTCAACTACACCCTCGTGCTGCGGATTGACCCAGCCGGACCGACCCGGTCGGTCACCACCACCAATCGCTTCGTGCTGCAACGCCACGCCACCGCCCTGGCCCGCGCCCTTGACCTCGAACCCCACGCGATCCGGATCCAGGGCGACACCGATCTCACCCTCGACGGCCGCAAATTCTCCGGAAACGCCCAGCGCCGCCACCGCCGTTACCTCCTTTTCCACGGGACGTTCCTCCTTCACCTGCCTCTCGACCTGATGACCGCCGTGCTGAAAATGCCGTCGCGACAACCGGCCTATCGCCAGGGTCGTTCCCACGCCGATTTCCTCACCACCCTCCCGCTCTCCGAGGCAGAGGTCCGCCGCGCCTTGTTGCACGCATGGTCAGCCGAACAACCCGCCTCCCCACCGCCCGCCGACGTCGTGTGGGAACTCGTCCGAACCCGATACGCACGGCCCGAGTGGACCTTCCGCACTGTCGGCACGGGCGCGACCTGAGCCGGCAACGGCCCCGGCCCCGACCCGGTTTGACTTTCGAAGTTCCGAACGGAAATTGACTGCATGCAATGGCCCAAACCGGGACGAAACCAGGCAGGGGCGCCCGGCGCCGGCGCGCTGGTGTTGCTCCTGGCAGTTCATCTCTCTGCCCAGCCCGTCCCCACCGCGCCCCGCGCCCGACCGGCAACAAACCCATCCACCCCACCGGCCATGAACTTCCCCATCCGCAAAACTGAAGACGAATGGCGCAAACTGCTCTCGCCCGAGCAATACTACGTGCTCCGTCAAAAGGGTACCGAGCGCCCATTCTCAGGAGCCTTTTGGAACCACAAAGAGAAAGGCGTGTACCGCTGCGCCGGCTGCGGTGCCCTCCTGTTCACGTCCGACACCAAATTCGATTCCGGCTGTGGCTGGCCCAGCTACTTCGCTCCTGCCTCGCAGGATGCCGTGGTCACCCAGCCCGACTACAGCCACGGGATGATCCGGACCGAGGTGCTCTGCGCCCGCTGCGGCGGGCACCTGGGTCATGTCTTCCCGGACGGCCCGCGGCCCACCGGCCTGCGTTACTGTATCAACTCCGCCGCCCTCAAGTTCGAAAAACAGTCCCCCTCACCGGCAGCTTCCGCCACCACCCAAGCCCGCGGGGAAAAGGCCGGGCAAAATTCCGCCCCACCCAAACCCTGACCGTTCCCAGCGGGGACGGACTGCCATCCGCGCCCTTCCGCACCGGACGGCAGATTGAAAACGTCCTGCCCGGCGTTCGATCCGCGCCGCGGAAGGAGCCCGGTCAGACGCCTTTCCGAACATGATCACCGGGCACGGAGTTCCGCCCTCCCACCCGCACGGCCGATCCACGCGGCTGCCCGACACGCAAGCCGCCGCGCACGGCGGCGGACAACATCCCGACCTGGCGTCCCACAAACCTCCTCCATGGGCACACGTCTCCACCCGGGCGCCGAATCCGCAACCATCCGCCCTGCCCCGTCTCAGGGGCAAATGACACTGCGGCCGCTCCCGCGGTCCTCCGCGCTTGTCCAGCGCCGGGGCCATTGGCAAAGTCGCGGACCGTGGGGACGGCACAAAAACAGGCCCCGGCGGAAGCGAACCGGCGCGGCGGACCCTCGGCCGGCGCGCAACCGGGTTCGCCCACCGCCCGACCGATGCCGCGCGCCGGGTTGCTGCCTAGAAAACGCTTTGTCCATCCGGCACCGCTTTTATCATGAACCCTCGATCCTCCGAATCCTCAGCCCCAGAGCTGCGGGAAGCGCAGCATCCCGCGCCCGAAAACCCCCTGGCGGACGTGAAACAGCTCGGGATGTGGGCGGCCATCGCCAGTCTCGGGTACGTCTTCTGGGTCGTGGGGCCATGGAGATGATCGAGCGACTGGCGTTCTATGGTGTGCGCGCCGTTGCCACGTTGTACGCCACCCGGCCGCTCTCCGAGCACGGGCTGGGCGTGACCATGGCGACCTTCGGCACCCTCCTGATGACGTGGAACCTGGTGCAATCGCTGGTGCCGGTGTTCACCGGCGGGTTGTCAGACCGCTACGGTTACAAACCCACGATCTTCCTTTCCACGGTCCTCAAATGCCTGGGCTACCTGATCATGGCCTGGTGGCAGACCTATGCCGGGTTCTTTGTCGGGGTGATGTTTCTGGCGGTGGGCACGGCAATCTTCAAACCCGGGATCCAGGGGACGCTCATCCGGGCCACCAACCGGCTGAACAGCAGCATGGCGTGGGGCATCTTCTATCAAACGGTCAACATCGGCGGTTGGATCGGGCCCCTGATCGCGCTGCACATGCGTGAGCACATGGGCTGGCAGTCGGTGTTTTACACCAATGCGGCCTTCATCTGCCTGAACTTCCTCCTGCTGTTGACCTATCGCGAGCCGGGGTTGGAAGAACGTCTGGCCCGGCGGGCCCGGATCCGTGCCGGGCTGGAACGGGAGGTCCCGCTGTGGAGGGAGTCGCTGGCCGAGCTGCGCAAGCCACATTTGTCCGTCTATCTGGCCATCTTTTCCGTCTGGTGGCTCATGTTCCCGATGATCTGGGACGTGCTGCCACGCTATGTGGAGGACTGGGTGGACACCCGTCCGATGGTGACCTTCTTGTTCGGCCCCGATGGCACACAGAATGTTTTTGCAAAGTTCTTCCTGGGAATGGACACCACCGGACAGCACATCCAGCCGGAGGGGATCGTCAACATCAACGCCGGCATGATCATGCTGACCTGTTTCCTGTTTGCCGGGCTGAGCGCCCGCATGCGTGCCACCGACAGTCTGCTGGCGGGCACGTTGCTGGTGGTGACGGCACTGACGATGATCGGATTGACCCGGCACGTGGGCTGGGTGGTGTTGGGCATGGTCGTGTTCAGCATCGGTGAAATGCTGGCCAGCCCGAAGTACAGCGAGTTTCTGGGCAACGTGGCGCCGCCGGACAAGAAGGCCATGTGGATCGGTTTTTCGCAGGCACCCATCCTCATCGGCTGGACGATCGAGGGCAAGCTGGGCCCGCTGCTGTACCACTACTTTTCCGACAAGGATCAACTGGCGCGGCGCACCTTGGTGGAGGCCATGGGCTGGTCACCGGAGGCCGTCACCGAGAAGGCCCTGCCGGTCGGGGAAGCGTTTCGGAAACTGGTGGAGGTGACGGGCCAGAGCCCGGATGCACTCACGCGCGAGCTGGCCGCGGCCTACAACGTGGGGCTGACCTGGTACGTGTTTGCCGGGATCGGCCTGTTGGCGGCCGTGATGATCTACTTCTACGGCCGCTGGATTCGGGAGCTGGCGCGGCGGCCGATGCAGCCCTGATCCCGGGCCACGCACGACCCACACCTCTGCACAACCGGGGAAACCGGCCCGCGCATTCCGGCGGCCGGGTGGGAGGATCCGAGCCTGCGTCCCCGGTCCGCCACCCGGCAGGCCGTCATTTCCAGTAGAAACTGAGGATCGGGATGTCCCTCGGAGAGTTGCGGCCCAGGATGGCCACGAAGGTCCGGTGCACGCCGTTGACCTCGGCTTCCACGGTGACTTCGAAGGTGCGGCTGCGCTGGTCCAGGTAACGGACCGCGGCGGTGGCCTCCGCGGGCGTGAGACCGGCGCTGACCAGCATGTCGAGCAGCGAAAGCCCGGGACTGCCGGCGGGGGTGTCGTCCTCGGTACCCTCCACGCCGTCGTAACCCGCGCGCAGCATGACAATGCGCGAGGCCCGACCCTCGTCAATGAACGGCACCAGTTGAAGCGAGCTGACCGGTGCGGTGTTGATGTTGAGTTTGCCCGAGGAAATCGTGGTGAAGAGGTCCACCAGCCCCACCGGCGGTGTCACCACGGAGCTGACCACGCCGAGCGACTCCGCCCGCGGGAGATAACGGCCCGCAACCGCGTTGGTGGCTGCCGGTCCCCAGTAAAGTTCCGGGGTGATCCCGCGCACCATCAACAGCTCGGAGAGATCTTCCATGGGCCGGTTCTTGGCATGGTAGGGCGGATCCAGGGTCTGATAGTAGTCGCTCTCGGCGCCGCTGAGGTGGGTGTCATCATCGGGATCCACCCAGTCCAAAATGGCACTGACCAGCGCGGGAAACTCGCCGGGGTCCACCCCCATGAGGATGAAAGCATGCTGCAGGATCAGCTCGTCGGCCACGTTGATGTTGAATTTGCGTTCCAGATCCACGATCCGCACGCTGATCCGGCCGGAGCCGAGCTGGATATCGGTCAGTTGCAGTCCGGCCAACGGACTGTTGGAGGTGCAGAGGCCTCCCGGTCCACCAGCCCACACCTGATTGAGCGCGTCGTACGGTTCACAGCCCAGGGCCAGCTGCTCGCCCAGCACGTAACGGGCCAGTTCCACCCGGACCGCCCCAGCCAGAGCAGCTCCGATTCGGCCTGGGCGTTGCGTGCCAGTTTGGTCTCCACCCGCATCGAATAGGCGAATCCGCCGGCCAGGATGGACAGGACCAGCACGGTGATCATCACGATGATCAACGCAATGCCCTCGCAGGGGCGCCGGGATGCGGGCCGTGGCTTCATGGTTGACCTCCGGGCAGGACGGGTGCCGGACCCGGAACCACAGGGTTCGGCGAAGGAATGACGGGCGGCTGCCCCGGACCGCCCGGCAGGACCTGCGGTTGGCCGGGCACACCCGGCACGCCCACGCGCGGCATCTGGTACTGGGGCGGCAGACCCCGACTCGGGACGGCCACGACGCGGGTGACCTCCCGTTCCTCGCGACTGCTGGAACGGCCGGGGGGCGTCAGGCGCAGCTTCAACAACACCAGGGCCGGCAACTGATTCGTCTGAAGCCATTCCTCGGTCCAGTCCCCGGCCTGCAAATCCCAGAACGCAAGGTCCAATCCACGCACGCCGCGGGCCAGAATCAGCGGATGATTCTCCTCATCCTCGTCCAGGTCCCGAACCAGCGGGTGTTGACGCAACGTCAGCACCCGGTCGTTGTCCGGGCCGGGTTCGACCCGAAAGATCACGCGCCGCACCGCCAGGTCGCCAAACCGGCCGCTGCGGGGGAAGGACGGCGGCAAGCGCGCCACGAAACTGAGCAGTGCCTCGTCACCGCCCCGGGCAACGAACCCGTAGTACTCGGCATTCAGCACGGACATTTGAGCCGTGGTCAGCGCGTCTTCAAGCGTCTGAAGGGCCATGCGGGAACGCTGGGCCTGAGCGGCGGCGTCCAAACCCACCTTGGAAGCCCGCAGAATCGCCGTCCAACTCGAGTAAATGGCCGCCACCACGAGACTCAGGATCGCCACCGCCAGCATCGCCTCCACCAGCG
>NICF_comb_assmDRAFT_10003260_pt1 | contig 11792 bp, 9 predicted proteins | sample NewIslPassag4_SG_FD_11279 | JGI IMG/M metagenome (IMG submission 11279) | reverse complement strand
GCCGGCGCGAGCCGCCGAGATCCTGAATGAGCTCAACGTTGTCGAGCTGATGATGGCCGCGCAGAAACTCCGCGCGCGGCGGACGCCGTCGAATCAAGCTCACGTCACCAACGCAAAGGACGAGCCGGCGCTCCTAGCGGCCGATGCGGCGACCGCGACGCTGGCCGGGTTCCGCGAAGTCGAGACGACCGTCGCTGTCGCGAGCCACGCGCCCGTCGTCGCCCTCGCGCTGCTCGTCGGCTCCCAAGCGGTCGTCGGAGGCGCGTTGACGCAGTGCTCGGTGGAAGAAGCGACCGAGCTGAAGCTGGGCCTGCGCGGACTGACGACCTACGCCGAGACGGTCTCCAACTACGGGACCGAAGCGGTGTTCCTCGATGGCGACGACACTCCCTGGTCAAAGGCGTTCCTCGCGGCCGCTTACGCCTCTCGCGGGCTGAAGCTGCGCTTCACATCCGGCGCTGGCGTGGAGTGCCTGATGGGGAACTCCGAAGGGCGCTCGATGCTCTACCTCGAAGCGCGCTGCCTGGCGATGACGCGAGGGACCGGCGTGCAAGGCGTGCAGAATGGCGGCATTGACGGCGTCGCGATTGCCGGCGCCGTACCAGGCGGAGCGCGGGAGCTACTCGCCGAGAATGTCCTGGCGATGCTCTGGGGCCTGGAAGTCGCCAGCGGGAACGACACGCTCTTTTCCGAGTCGGAAATCCGGCGCACGGCCCGGACGATGCCGCAATTCCTCGCGGGGACTGATTTCATCTGCTCCGGCTTCGGCGCGATCCCCCGCTACGACAACATGTTCGGCCCTTCCAATTGGAATGCTGACGACCTCGACGATTGGCTCGTCCTGCAGCGCGATCACGAGAGCGATGGGGGCCTGACACCCTTCAGCGAGGAGGCGTTGCTTGCGGCGCGCGATTACGCGGCTCGCGCCATTCGCGATGTCTTCGATGAGCTCGGCCTGCCGCCGATCCCTGAGGAGACGGTCCAAGCCGTGGTTGGGGCGCACGGCAGCCGGGAGACACCGCCGCAATCGGGCGTGGTGCTCACACGCGCCGCAGCGGCGATTCTAGAGCGGGGCCTGACCGGCCTCGATGTCGTCCGCGCCCTTGCGGTCCGCGGCTACACCGACATCGCCGAGCGCGTCCTGGAAATGCTCAAGCAGCGTCTCAGCGGCGACTATCTGCAGACCGCCGCCATCCTCGACCGCGAGTTCCACGTGCTGAGCGCGGTGAACGACCGCAACGACTACGCCGGCCCCGGCACCGGCTACCGCGTGACCGGAGAGCGGCGGGACCAAATTGCCGCGATTCGGCAGGCCGTTGACCCATCTCGCGTGCCAGACATCCCGCTACGCTGGCCAGCAGTCTCGCTGCAATTGGAAGAGGTCAGTGAGGCCACCGCCGGCGGTGCTCCCGGCGAGGTCGTCGTTGCGGTTGGGCCCGCATTCGGGAGCGAGCTGGACCGCACACTCGCTGGCATCTCCCACGGCCGCGTCCTGCGCGAAGTCTTGGCGGGTCTCGAGGAAGAAGGCGCGCCGGTCCGTGTCGTCCGCGTCCGTCACACGTCCGACGTCGCGTTCATCGCTCACACTGCCGCCCGGCTGAGCGGTTCTGGCATCGGCATCGGCATCCAATCAAAGGGGACGACCGTCATCCACCAGCGCGCGCTCGCGCCCCTCTCGAATCTCGAGCTCTTCTCGGTCGCGCCGCTGATGACCCCCGCGCACTACCGCGCGATTGGCCGGAACGCCGCGCGCTACGCTCGGGGCGACCACCCGGAGCCGGTGCCACTCGATCACGAGGGACAGGGGATCGAGTCTCGCTATCACACCAAGGCGGCGATCTTCCATCACGTTGAAACGCAACAGATCTCGCCCAACGCGAGTCCCGTCATCCTCGCTGTCACACTAGGGGCGCTCGATGGCGCCGGCGAGGAACCCGCGCTCGCATCCGTGGAGGCGCGCCATGGCAGCCGCTGACCGCCCGTTCGATCCGCATCGCGATTACCCAGTATCGGAGAAGCGACCTGACCTCGTGCGCACCGCGACCGGCCGGCCACTCTCCGAGGTCACGCTCGACGCGGTCCTCGCCGGGGAGATCACCCCGGAAGAACTCCGGATCACGCCAGAGGCACTGGAGCGCCAAGCCCAGGTCGCAGCCGCATCGGGCAGGCCGGCGCTGGTCGCGAACTTCCGCCGTGCGGCCGAGCTGACACGGGTGCCGGACGACCGCCTGCTGGCGATGTACGAGGCGCTGCGTCCTCGCCGCTCGACCGCCGCTCAGCTCGAGGCGCTGGCGCAAGAGCTCGAGACCGTCTATCAGGCGCCGCTCTGCGCCGCGTTCGTCCGTGAGGCGGCAGCCGCCTACGCCGCGCGCGGCCTCCTGCTCCCGGAGAAGCCGGCGTGAGTCGTTCCCGGCTCCGGAAATTCACGCTGGTCTCAACAACTGGCGATGCTGGTCGCGGGCGTTGACATCGGCAATCAAACGACCGAGGTCGCGCTGGCCAAGATCGAACGCGGCCAGGCGCCGCGCTTCCTCGCCTCTTCGCTCGTGCCGACCACCGGCATCAAGGGGACGCTTGCAAACGCCGCCGGTGTTCGCCAGGCGCTCGAGCTCGCCTGCGAGCGGGCGGGCATCGCAATCGAGAACCTGACGCGCATTCGCATCAACGAGGCGGCGCCGGTCGTCGCCGGCGTGGCGATGCAGACGATCACCGAGACGGTGCTGACCGACTCCGCGCTGGCGGGACATAACCCCTCCACGCCGGGCGGGGAAGGGCTCGGCGTCGGGGTTACAGCCAGCGTCGAGCAGCTTCGAGGTGGGAGTCAGGGACCGCTCATCGCCGTCGTTCCGGCCACGATCCCGTTTGAGCGAGCAGCGGCAGCGATCGCGGCCGCGCGATCGGAGGGCGTGGAGGTCGTCGGCGCGATCGTCCAAGCGGACGACGGCGTCCTGATCGCCAACCGGCTGCCCGGTCCTCCCATCCCGATCGTGGATGAGGTTTCGGCGATCGAGGCGATCCCGCTCGGGCAACCAGCGGCCGTCGAAGTCGCCCCGCCCGGCGCCGCGATCTCGACGCTCTGCAATCCCTTTGGCCTGGCGACGATTTTCAAACTCGATCCCGCGACCACCGCGCGCCTCGCCCCGGCGGCTCGCGCCCTGACTGGCCTCCGCTCCGCAGTCGTCGTCCGCCTTCCCGCCGGTGAGAGCCAGGAGCGGCGCATCGCGGCCGGGGCGCTGACGCTGCTGGGAGAGCGGGGAGAGCGGCGCGTCGAGGTCCGCGCGGGCGCGGCGGCAATCATGGCCGCTCGTGCGTCCGTCGGCGCGTTGCTCGACGTCGCGGGCGATCCAGGGACGAGCACCGGCGCCATGTTCGGCCAGCTGCGGCAAGAGCTCAGCGATGCGACGGGGCAGCCGGAGACTGAGATCGCCGTGCGCGACCTGCTCGCCGCCGATCTGACGGTCCCGCAGCCAGTCGCCGGTGGGCTGAGCCACGAGGTCGCGCCGGAGCGAGCGGTCGCGCTCGCCGCGATGGTCCAGACCGGTGGCAACCAAGCACGCGCGCTCGCGGAGGCGCTGACCGCCGAGCTTGGCGTGCCCGTCGAGACAGGAGGCGCGGAGGCGGAGGCGGGCATCCGAGGCGCCCTGACGACTCCAGGAGCCGCCGTGCCCGTCGTCGTGATCGATCTCGGCTCCGGCTCGACCAACGCGGCTCGGATGACGCCAGACGGCCGGATCGAGCAGATCCACCTCGCTGGCGGCGGCGCTCTCGTCAACCTGCTCATCGGCGAGGAGCTAGGGATTGCCGACGAGGAGTGGCGGGAGGCAATCAAGCGCAACCGGCTCGCCCGCGCCGAGGATCTGTTCCGGCTCCGGCACGAGGACGGCACGCTGCAGTTCCTCCAATCGCCGCTGCCATCGCATCTCTTCGGGCGCACCGTCCTGGTCACGCCGGAAGGACTGCTCCCGGTGCCGGGCAATCCTCCTGTCGAGCGCGTCGTCGCGGTCCGTCGCTCCGCCAAGGCCCGCGTCTTTGGGACGAATGCCGAACGCGCCCTGAAGGCCTTGGCGCCCGGCGGCAATCTCCGCTTCCTCGACGTCATCATGCTCACTGGCGGCTCGGCGCAAGACTTCGAGCTACCGGGGATGCTCGCGGCCCAAGTCGCCGCCTATGGCCTCGTGCTCGGCACCGCGAATGTGCGCGGCTCGGAAGGCCCACGCAACGCCGTCGCGACTGGCCTCGTGCTCGCCGCGATCGAAGTCGCCGGAGATGCGGCCCCGGTGAGCAGAAGGTGAGCGCATGCCCGCTACCGATGCGCCCGCGATCATCCTCCGGGTCAGTCCGCTCGCCCCGGATTGGCTGCGCGCGGCATTCGAGCACGGCTGCGAGGAGGAAGGCGTGCCCGTGCGAGTCGCGGCGGACGATGGCCCGACGGACGACCTGGCGACGCGGGCAGCCGCGGAATCGGCGCTCGGTGTCGGTGCTGGCGCGGGCGTGGATGGGAGCGTCGCCGTCGCCGTGCTTCGGGACGGCTTCTCCGGACCTGTGCTGAGGCTGACGGAGCCTGACCGCCTGAGCGCTCGCCTGCTCGGCGCAGACGCGGCGCGGCTGGTCAAAGGCATGCCGCTGCGCACCCCGCGGCCACACCGTTAGCCCCCCCTCACCGCTGAAGCGGCTCCCTCAGCGTCAGAGATCAGTGGAATTGGCGATATTTTTCGCGGCCAGTGGTATCCTGCCTGACCGAGTGTTATCGACTGCGAAGGAGGAGCTGAGCACACGATGGCGCAGAATGGGGAACGCAAGAGCTGGCTGACGGAGCTGACCGGCAAGCCGAAGACGATCATTGGGATGGTCCATCTTCCGGCGCTGCCGGGGACGCCCATGTACGACGCGGTCGGCGGCATGCAGGCCATCCGCGACTGGACGCGGCGCGACCTCGAGGCGTTGCAGGAAGGCGGCATCCACGCGGTCATGTTCTGCAATGAGAACGACCGGCCGTATCGCCTCGATGCCGACGTCGCCTCCGTCGCGGCGATCACCGATGTCGTCGCGTCGCTCCGCTCTGAGCTTTCCGTCCCCTTCGGCGTCAACGTGCTGTGGGACCCGATCGCAACGATCGCCGTCGCGGCGGCGACGGGCGCGGCGTTCTGCCGTGAGATCTTCACCGGCGCCTTCGCCGGCGACTTCGGTCTGTGGGTGCGCTCCGCTGGCGACGCCGCGCGCTATCGCCGCCAAATCGGCGCCGAGAACGTCCGCCTGCTCTTCAACATCAACGCCGAGTTCGCCGCGCCGCTGGCCCCGCGTCCCATCGCGGATGTCGCCCGCTCGGTCGTGTTCTCGTCGAATCCCGACGCCGTCTGCGTCTCCGGCCCGATCACCGGTCAGCCGGCGAATAGCTCGGCCCTCGCTGAGGTCCACAGCGCGATCAAGGACACCGGCGTCCCGATCCTCGTCAACACCGGCTTCCGCGCCAGCAACGCCGCCGAGCTCCTGCAGTACGCGGATGGCGCGATCGTGGGCTCCAGCCTCAAGGTCGATGGCGTCACCTGGAACCGGGTAGACAAGGCTCGCGTGGTCGAGCTGATGCGCGTCGTCGACGAGGTCATCGGATCATGACGGCTGGACAAGCCATCGGGATCGACGTCGGGACGACCGGCGTCAAGGGCATCCTGATCGATGCCGAGGGGCATCTTCTCGCCGAGCACACCATCCCGCATGACCTCTCCTCCCCACATCCCGGCTGGGCGGAGGAAGATCCGGCCGATTGGGAAAACGGCGCCCTCGGCGTTCTGGCCGAGCTCGCCAAGCATCCCGCCTGCCGGCCAGATCAGATCACCGCGATCGGCGTCAGCGGCATGGTCCCGGCGCTCGTCATGCTGGACGAGGACGGCCAGCCGCTGCGCCCTTCGATTCAGCAAAACGACGCCCGGGCCGTCGCGGAGGTGGCGGAGCTGACCGAGCGCATCGATCAGGACCGGCTCTACGCGCTGACCGGTGGCTTCACCAATCAGCAACACATTGCGCCGCGGTTGCTTTGGGTGCAGCGCAATGAGCCGGACGTTTGGGCGCGAACCCGCACCCTCCTCGGCTCCTACGACTACGTCACCGCTCGCCTCGCCGGCGTGCACCCGGCAACTTGCAGCCTGGAGATCAATTGGGCAATCGAGAGCGGGCTGTTCGACCTTCGCGAGGAGCATTGGATTCCGGATCTTCTCGCCGAGGTCGAACTGACCGAGAACCATTTCCCGCCGGTCCATCACCCGACGGACGTTGTCGGCACCCTCGATCCGGACATCGCCAGCCAGACCGGACTGCCGGCCGGCATCCCCCTCATCGCCGGCAGCGCGGACCACGTCGCTTCCGCGCTCGCCGCTGGTTTGCGCGAAGACGGCGACACTCTGATCAAGTTCGGCGGGGCGGGAGACATCCTTTATTGCGCCTCGACGCCGCTGACACACCCGAAACTCTTCATCGACGCGCACGACGTGCCGGAGAAATACCTGCTCAATGGCTGCATGGCCGCGAGCGGCTCCCTGGTGAAGTGGTTCGTCGGCGACATTCTTGGACGCCCGGTGGACAAAGAGACCCTCCGCGCACTCGATGAGGCCGCTGCGCGGGTTCCGCCCGGCTCCGAGGGCGTCATCGTGCTCCCCTACTTCCTCGGCGAGAAGACGCCGCTGATGGATCCGCTCGCCCGCGGGGTGATCTTCGGCCTGGATCTGCATCACGGTCCGGAGCACATCTTCCGGGCGATCCTGGAAGCGGTCATCTTCGGCTTCCGCCACCATCTCGATGTGTTGCGCGAGGCCGGTCACACGCCGCGCCGGATCGTCGCGACCAACGGCGGCGTCAGCAGCAGCCTGTGGCGCGCAATCGCCGCGGACGCCATCGGCGAGACCGTGACCTCCTTCCGTGGGCACCCCGGCTCCTCGCTCGGCGTCGCGTTCGTGGCTGGGATGGCCGGCGGCCTCTTCTCCGGGTGGGAGGAGATCGACCGGTTCCTCACCGAGCGAATCGTGAACACGCCGAATCGGGAGGCCACCGCCGTCTACGACTCCCGCTACGAGGTCTATCGCGAGCTGTATCGCCGGCTGCAGGACCTCTTCCCGCGAGTCGCGGACTGAGCCGCGACGCCTGCCGTCGAGGGCTACGGTCACATCAGAGGGTTCTGACACACACGGACGGGCACGAGGAGATTCCCCGTGCCCGTCCGTGTGCCATATTCCGGCCCGCGCCATCGAAACGCCCCCCTCACGCGGGCCGGACTCGGAGTTATCCAGCAGTCGGCGTTCCCGCCTCGGCCTGGAACTGAGTGATTTGCTCCTGATATCGCTGGAGCGTCGAAGCCACCTCGGCTCCGTTCGTCACGATATCGTTGAAGGCGTCAGCCAGCACCTGCTCGACCTGCAGCCAGTAGGTCACATTCGGCCGCGCCCGCACGTTCTGCAACGCGGCAAGCACGGTCTCGAAATAGGGCTGCTGCCACTCTTCGACGGCGCCGAAGGCGTCGTTCCGAATCGCTGGCCAGCCGAGGCGCGCGGTGAGCGTTTCCTGGATCTCGCGCGACATGAAGTAGCGCGCGAAATCGAGCGCCATGTCCTTGTTCGGCGATCCGCGAACGATGCCGAAGACGTCGCCGCCCAGCACCAGGAAATTGCCAGCCGGACCGCTCCAGCCCTCATAGGTCAAGACTTCCGTCTTGCCACCTTCCTGGACGATCACGTTCACGCCGAACGGCCAGTTCTGCGCGAGAACGACACTCTCGTTCAGAAGGTAGGTGTTGGTCGTGTCGAATGTCGCGGTCGGGTACTGCGGCGTCAGGTACGGCTTCAGATCCTGCATGAACTGGAACGCCGTCGCCGCTTCCTCCGTGTCGATCTGGAGCGGATCCCCGCCCGCCTGCCAGAGGAACTGGGTCACCGTCACCCCAACCGGACCGGGCGGCTCTCCCTGGATCGAAACCTTGCCGACCCCGGCCTGCTCCCGGATCTGCTGGGCGACGCTCATCAGCTCGTCCCACGTGCGCGGCGGCTGGAGTCCGTACTCGTCGAAGACGCGCGAGTTGTAATAGGTGATCTGGACGTTCGGCCGCGCCGGCAGGAAGTAGTAGGAGTTGTCGAACTGGAGCACCGGCAGCAGATCCTCGATCGTCTCCGGCGGGATGATCTGCTCGGCATCTTCAATCGGCTCGACGAGCTGCTGATTGACGAGCGGAGCCAGCGAGTTGTTGTCCTGCGCAAGCAGATCGAGCTCGATGTTGCCGGAGGAGACTTGCGCCTCGAGCGTGCGAATGACATCGGGGGCCTCGATCTTGATCAGCTCGATCTCGCCGCTCGTCATCTCCTCGAAGCCATTGATCACCACATCTTCGAAGACCTGAGCCTCGTCCTCGGCGAGGGCGACCGACATGCGCAGCGTCCTGCCCTCGTAGTTGCCGAGCTGAACGTTCGGCGTTGCCTCCTGCGCGGCGGCTCGGCCTGGGTTGCGCGCCCAGAATGCCGTCGTCAACGCCGGCATCGAGACGCCGAGAAGAGCAGCCCGCGATAGCAGTTGCCGCCGATCCAAGCGCCCTTCGAGATACTCACCCATCAACGTATCCGCGATTGCGCGCTGACGCGCCCGATCATGGTGCGTCATGGAAACTCCTTTCCTTCAGGGCGGCGCTGGGCCAGCCCGACGTCCAGGACCACTCCCAATGGAGGGTCGTTGCCGAAGGCGCTGTCGCGCCCTAACCCTTGACGGCACCGCTGAGGTAACCGCTCCGGATCCATCGTTGGAGGAAGAGCGTCAGTAAGATGACCGGGATCGTCAGGATGATCGAGAACGTCGCGACGTCGGTGACCGTACCCCGGTTGGCGTAGTAGTAGGTCATCAACGGCAGCGTCCGCTCGGTCAAGAAGAGATAGATGGCGTAGAGAAGGTCGTTCCACGAGTCGAGCCAGGAGAAGATGGCGGCAACCGCGATCCCTGGCGCCGCGAGCGGCAGCACGACTCGGATCAGGGTGCCAACCCGGCCGCTACCGTCCACCGCGCTCGCCTCCTCGAGATCGCGCGGAATGACCTCGAACGTTCCCACCAGCACCCAGGCCGCCAGCGGCAGGCTGCGGATGAGGTGCGCCAGGATCAGCCCGAGATCACGGTCATTTAGCCCCCATTCGAAGAAGTTGCTCGCGATCGGCGTAGCGATGATCACCTCGGGAAACATCCGGGTGAACAGGATCCCGAGCACGACGACATAGCGGACACCGCGTGGCAATCGAGAGATGACATAGGCAGCCGGCGCGGCAATGACAATTGCGAGGATCGCGGTGCCGAATGCGACCGTGAGGCTGTGCCGCAGGGGAGAGCCGATGATCTCCCAATCGAGCAGCCGGTCCCAGTTGTCCCAGGTTGGATCGCGAATCAAGTACGACGGACGCGGCGCTGTCGCCTGCGCGAGCGTGCTGACCGAGACCTTCAGCAGAACATAGATGGGCAGCAGGAAGATGACGATGAAGACGAGGGCCAGAATCCAGAACCCGACATCCTCCCACCGCGACCGGCGCTTCTCCTCTCCCGCCGACGCTGTCTGCACCTGGGGCGCCTGTGCCATCGTCGCGCTCATCGCACATCCTCCGTTCGCCGCGCCACCAGCAGCAGGTAGGCAACCACGAAGACCATGATCATCAGGAGGAGAATCACCGCAGCCGCTGCTGCGGTGTTCGTGCGCCCGGCGGCGTAGTCGAAGTAGACGAAGGAGCTCATCACCGGGATCGTCTGACCGGCGAGGACGATCGCGATATCGAAGATGCGGAAGGCGTCGATCGCGCGCAGAATGAGCGCCATCGTGACGGACGGCATCAGCAGCGGCAGGGTGTGGTGCCAGAACCGCTGCCAGCCGCCCGCGCCGTCGATTTCCGCTGCCTCATAGACCTCACCGGGAATTGACTCAATGCCCGCCAGGAGGATCAGCACCACCAGCGGCGTTGTCTTCCAGAGATCGGCGAGCGCGATGGCGAACATGCCACGTAAGCCGCTCTGCTGCCAGTAGACCGGCACGTCGATGATGCCGAGATCGAGCAAGATCTCGTTGAGGTAGCCGTTGAAGCCGATGAAGTAGAGCATCGCCGCGCCGGCGACCAGTGTTGGCACACCAAGGGGGACGAGGATGATCGAGCGGAAGATGCCACGCCCGCGGAAACCGCGCGCCAGCATCAAGGCGATGATCATGCCGGCGACCATCTCCATCGAGACGCCCATGAGAGTGATGCCGAGCGTGTTGACAAAGGCATCCTTGAACTGGCTGCGATTGATGATGTCCTCGTAATTCGCGAGCGTGACGTCTCGGGTTCCGCTGCGGACGAAGCTGAGGTAGATGGACTGCCCCACCGGGACCAGCATGAAGAAAAGGATGTAGAGCACCAGCGGCGCGACGAGCACGACATCCAGCCAATGCATGCGAAGCGCCCGCTGGAAGCGTGAGGAGCGTCTCGGCAGCGACGCCGCGACTGGCAACCCCGCCACGGTGTCGGACGTCGCGGTACTCCCAATCCCGGGGGATTTCTGCATGGTTGTCCTTTCTCGGACAACGCCGGATGACGAGTGACAGGGGTAGGGTGCGTGCCGACACTCTCGTCCCCGTGACGACCGTTACACACGGAGCCACGCAAACGGCATGCCACCCGTGCATAGGGGGCTCTGAAACAGACGCGCCGCCGATTTAGCGCTATCCGCGAATCGCCGCCGGCTACAGCGCCACAGCCATCAGCATCACGAGGAGCGCAAGGTCGATGTCGAGCATCGCGACCAATGACGCCGCGCGGCGTAGCTGCTCATTGGCGACTTCCAGGTCAGCGATCGCCCGTTGGGGCTCGATCTCGCCGCGCCGCAGGCGTCGCTGCACCAGCTGCAGCCGGCCACTGGCGGCCGCGAGGGCGTTGTGCACGTCGTGCATGAGTCGCCGGCGCTCCGCGGCAGGATCGGATGGTGGGGTAATCGACGTCTCCGCGTCGGACATTGCGTCGCCTCACCGGCAATATCGACCGCTCCGCCATCGTCGGCGGGCACTCCTCCCCGATGCACGGCCAGTGCCACCGCCAGGTCGCCGCGCCGCATGATGAGGAAAGGAACGCGACGTTGCTCGCAACGCGGCGACACACCGGTGGGAGCGACTGGGAGTGGAGACTCTGCCTGAGGACGCGGCGCGAATTCGTGCACCGTGTCCGATCCGCGCCCGCCGCGCTGACTATAATGACTCGGTGGAACAGCGATGAAGAGCCGGGACGACGCCACATCACGGTCGCGAATCGCGACTCACCAGATCTATCCCAGCGCAAACCTGCTGCCAGCTTCCGGACTCGCTCGGCTGGTGGCGCATCGGTGATCCCGGTCTGAGCGAAATTTCTCAGCACGCAAGGAGCGCGAGGTGACGATGCCTTCCCCCGGTCAGAAAACCGAGACCGCTTTCCAGATGGACACATCGTCCATCAAGTTCGGGCCAGGTGTGACACGAGAGGTCGGCGCGGACATGCGCGCGCTCTCCTGCACACGGGTAATGGTCGTCACCGACCCGAATCTCGCGCAGCTCGATCCCGTGCGTATCACGCTCGAATCGCTCCAGGCCGAAGGGATCGAGGCCGTTCTGTATGACCGGGTTCGCGTCGAGCCGACCGATGCCTCGCTCAAGGAGGCGATCGCCTTCGCGATTGACGGGCGGTTCGACGGGTACGTGGCGGTCGGCGGCGGCTCGGCGATGGACACGGCGAAGGCCGCGAATCTCTACGCCACCTTCCCCGCCGAGTTCCTCGCCTATGTCA
>NICF_comb_assmDRAFT_10003258_pt1 | contig 11795 bp, 12 predicted proteins | sample NewIslPassag4_SG_FD_11279 | JGI IMG/M metagenome (IMG submission 11279) | reverse complement strand
GGCGGATGCGGCAGTGGATACCGGCATGCGTCTCATGGAGTGCGGAGGTGATTTTGACGAAAAGTTGGGTTGCGGAATCGGTCGGAAAGGCGACGATCGTCCGGCGGAAAACGCCTTTTTTCGTTTCGAGCTCGATTTCGTAAACACCGACCAGGTTTTCCGGAATTTTCGCGAGAGCCGAAAACGACCGGCTGATATAGGTATGCGCTTCGGCGCAGCGCAAAACGTGGATCCGGTATTCGGCCACGGCCGCACCGCGAAAGGCTCGGACGCGGACAAGGTCGGGCGGTTCGGCTTCCGCTTCACGAACGTGCCAGACCGACAGCGGGGAAGCGGCGGACAGTTTCACGAGCGCCGTCTGAAGACGAAAAAGCTCGTGGATGACGTCAACCAGCCGGCGCGCCGCCGTTCGCATGTCCGTTTGCCCGTCGGCTTCGGGCGGTTTCGCGTCTTTTGGTCGACGATGGTCCGGATGCCGAAAACGGCGTTCAGGATCGCCGTCTTCGTCGTTTTGCCGCAGATCGGGATCGACCCGAAATGTCGAAAGCCGATGAAACGTCCGATACCGGTTGTATCGTTCGACAGGGTGTACGGCGTCGGTCGTCAGCATCGACGAACGCCTCCGGTCGGAAGCGGCTTTTATCATCATTGTATTGTACAACAATTTGCGGCGATTGCGGAGTCGCCGCAGAGCGACCGGTCATAAAATGAACGGACGATTCGCCGGGAGGGAACGGGCATGAGCGGTGGGGCGACGGGATGCCGGGTGCGCATCCGGCCGGCGCGAGAGACGGATTTTCCGGTGTTGTACCGGCTTGTGCGGGAGGAAGTGTTGCCGTACGCGCAACAGTCGTCGCCCGGTCTTCGCGTGACGCCCGACGAACTACGGCTCCGGCTGCGGCGGTCGGCGGTGCTGGTCGCCGTTCGCGGCGCGTCTGGCAGACGGCGCGGCGGTGCGGTGATCGGGTTTGTGGCCGTGATCGCCGCGCCCGGAGATCGCGTCCGGGCGGACGTCGGGGACGTGGAGCTGAAGGGCGGAGACGCGTGGATCGACCTGATCGCGGTCGCTCGTTCGATGCAAGCGAAGGGCGTCGGATCGCGCTTGATCAAAACCGCTGAGTCGCTTGCCGAAAGACGCGGCGCCGGCCGTGCATGGGTAATCGTCGACGCGGTGAACCGGCGCGCCATGGCGTTTTACGGTCGGCACGGGTACGCGGATTACGGCGCCTGGCCGACGCCGTCGCATCGGCTGATGGGAAAATCGCTCGGCGGCGGTTAATCGGTCAAAATCACGATCCAAGCGACCTCGTTGCGGTCGAGCACCGTTTTCGGGCCGAACAGCGACGGAGAAGAAGCAGGGTCGATCCGCCCTGCGTCTTCGCGCGCGGTCGCCGGAGCCGCCCGTCGCGACGGCCCCCGGCGCGGCTCGCCGCGATTTCGCCGGGTGGCCCGAGAGCGCGGCGCTTCCAGCAGTTCCGGCGCTTCTCCGGCTTGTTCGTTCAGAATGATTTTGCCGTCGGCGATGCGGCTCAAAATTCCGTAGACGCCTGTACCGTCGCGTCGCACCGCACAGACGGGCATGCCGCGCCACTGCCGGAATTGCGTTTTGGAAACGGGCTGGATCACGTGCATGGAACAACACCCCCGCGTTTTTTTCAGCGTATGCGGGGAGGCGCCGAAGAGGTTCGCGTTCGGATTCTTTTTATTCGAACATCAAAAGGTGAAATAGATCGCCTTTGCTGCTTGCACCGGTTTTGCGGTAAATGTTTTTAAGAACGGTGCGCACCGTCTCCCCGGAAATCGCGAGGCGGTCCGCGATTTGTCGGACGGTATGGTTCATCAGCCAGCCGATCGCCACGTCGATTTCTCGTGGGGTCAAGCCGTATTTTTGTAAAATGTCCCGCCACTTCTCCGGGCCCGAAATGAAGCGACGCATGCTAAGCCTGTGCTCTACGTTTCGACAGAGACACTCCACCAGAGGCACGGCAAAGTCGAGGTCTTTCCGGCCGAGGAACGACAAATCGAGAAATCCGATCGGTTGATCTGAAATTCGGATCGGCATGCAAATGCAAGTCCAGTCTCTGAACAAGGGAGCATCGTGTTCGAAATCGCGGACGACGGCTAATGTCCCCGATTTGACGGCGGAGGCGACGGCGTTTCGGCCGAATCGCGCGGAAGTGAAGCAGACGCCGGGGCCGATCCGATTCGTCGCAAGCCGTCTTTCCAGTTCTTCGCTGTTTGTGCGGACGTCCAGAATCATGCCGCTCGCGTCGGTCAGAAAGAACATCGCGGAAGGAAAGTTTTTTCTAAAAAGGTATTCAATTTCTTCCTGTGCGATTCGAATTAGTTCGTTTTCCTTTTCGCGATCAGCGGTCGGTTGTGCGGATCCTCGAAGGAAAAGCGTGTTACCCGAGAGATTCGACGTCATGATTTCCCTCCTCGATTGCGTCTGATATCGGGTGATCATCGGGCAAGCGCAAGATACGCGTGGCAAAACGTTCCTGCAAGTCCTGATCGTGAGAAACGAAGACGACGGGACGGCCCTCCGACGAGCTGTGCAAAAGCAGCTCGATCCCTTTTCGACGCGACTGTTCGTCGAAAGCTGAAAACGGTTCGTCGAGAAAGGTGATTTCAGGACGACGGGCCATCATGATCGCAAAAAACAGTTTATGCTTCATGCCCAAAGAATACTGAACGACCGGCTTGCTCAGGTCGTGGGCGAGCCCGAGCATTTCACAAAGTTCAGAAACTCGATTGAAATATTCTCGATCTCGGATCAAATCCCAAAGACAGGCACAAAACCGGATGTTGTCGTTTCCCGTCAGCTCCTCGTATAAAGGCGGGTCGTCGGGAAGGTAGGCGATCTTATGTTTGAACGCGCGAAAATCGCGTACCGGATTGCCGTCAAGAAATAAGTTTATCTCCGCTTGAAGAAGCCCGCATAAAATTTTAAGCAATGTCGACTTTCCGATTCCGTTTCTTCCTTTGATGAGCAACCGATCGGTGGCGTAAAGATCGAATCCGAATCCGTCGAACAACAGCCTGTCGTCGTAACCGAACCGAATGCCCTTTGCCGAAAATTTAGGCGGTTTCATGATAAAGCGTCATTCCTTTGTACGTAAAGGTTAACGAGCATATGAGGAAAAACGAAAGAAGAAGGATGACGCTGAATTTTTTTAGTTTTGCATACTGCAAAAGTCCGAAATACCAAACGCGAAGGGCGAGAATAAAAGAGATCCAGGAAAATAATAGTAAAACGTAGAAATGAGATTCATAGTTTAATATCACCATTAAAAACAATGAGTTAAAAGTAAATATAATTGAATTGCCGCTCAAAAATACATTATAAACTTTCGCTATAGAAACATTGGGATTAAAAAAAACAAGAAACATACAACATAAGATTGAAATGATAAAATTTACTATGTAAAAAACAGGAACAGCTAAAATCGAAGAAAACAACATGGAAATCACAGTTCCGACACGAGCGTCTTCGACAAGCCGCGTTAACGTCCATCCTAAGACGATCGTTGCCCCCGACACGGGCGCCAAGTTGGTTAAGAAGATCGTTTGCGGGCGACATTCGTGTCGGAAGTACCGGTGAGGTTTGATCCAAAGCGTCAACAATCCGATCACTCCTTTATTCTAACATAACTTATATTCGATTCGATAAAAGCTGAAACAAGGAGTAACAACACTGAAACCGTGGTAATCATCACGATTTCAAATAATAAGCGTTTAAATCGAATCAACTGAATTCCTCTTAGCCACCGAAAAAGTTGAAGTCCCGTCGCGAAACCGACAGTTGAGCATAAGAACAAAGAAAGAGTTTCGGTAAAAAAATGCGGCGCCAATCCGGTTAACAGGAGAACTCCCATACGAAGCTGCAAGGCTTCTCCGATTACGATTCCGACCACGTATCCATTAGCAAGCATCATGACAATGGAGGAAAGTCCGAATGTAAACAAGCCGAAAACGATGATCGATAAACTGACCAGTAGATTGTTTCGGAAGACTTCATCAAATTCTAAATCAATAGGATTAATATCGTAATCAGATAAAACAAATCCGTTTATTATTCCCACAAGAGTTCCCATAAAAAATGAAAATTTACTCACTAGGAAAGGCAATTTCCAATTATCAACTAATAAACGGAGACGATTCAAGTTGTCGCACCCCCTTTTTGGCGATGTTGCCGAGAATGAAATGAGAGAACAACACCCCAATTGAAAAGTAACCAGATAATAATACGGGTACAATCCAACCCCAGTCATCCGGAATCGAAACAAAAAGAAGTAAATAAAGGGAATAAAGTAATGGTACCATTAGATATTTCCTCGGAATGCTTTGGGCTATTAGTAAAGTTTCCATACTACTTTCCATTTTTCCTTGTTCCAAGTATAGGCTCCAATAAAGCTGAATGACGGGAGAAATCCAGAGAGAAGAGATTTGAACAATCAACCATGTAAAGGACAATATTGTTAAATTCAATTTAAGAATTAAAATTATATTAGTAATGGTTAGAAGAAGGAATGGAATGACCAACATCAAACGCATGAGATTCAGTTTAGATAAGTAAAGTTGCCATAAAGGAAAACCGGACATTTTATACAACAAAATTTTTTTGAGTTCCATATTCATTAAAAAAATATGGGGAAAATTTTTCCTCAGCTCGAACCCCTGGTTGATCAGGAACATTGCAGAAAAGACGATCGCGAACGTGTATCGGTCGTCCGGCGACCCGACAAGGTCGGACAGCGACTTGAAGATTCCGAAATAAAAACCGGCTTCGGTCGACATGAGGACCGACGAAAAAAAACCGGATCGATTCCAGTTTCGGTAAAATGGAATTGATAAAATATGTTTTTTTATTAAAAAATTTTTTATAAAAAATTCGTTTAAAAATTCAATTAATTTTGTATAGTATAGGAAAATATCAGAAGAGCAATAGTAATATTTTGGAGACATCGAAAAATAGGAGGGATGAAAAACTAGAATAATCAATAAAGATAGTAAAACGGAAGTAAATGAAATAAAATAAAAATTTTCTCTTAAATAATCAATATAAATTAAAATATTGTCCCATACTAATAATACTTTTTTGATTTTTTCTAATAAAATTTCTTCCAATTGATATAAAACTTGATTCCAAGCTGTTTCGTCAAGAAGGCGCTTGAAAGAAGATACTTCTTTTCTTATCAGAAAATAGGGAATAGATAGAGAATAGATGAAATAATAACCTAATAAGTAAAATAGAAATATTTTTGATAAGTAAATTACGAAGGAAAAAAATCCAAGAGGACGATTCGCTTTTTGTACCTGAAACATGCCGAAAATTCGATTTGCGGCAACGAACAAGAAAAATCCGAATATCAACATTGCAAAAGGCATACCTAAAAAATCAATTAAATTCCATTTTTCAGACCTACACCATACGGTGAAGGCGAAAGCCGGTGTAGCGTTTCGATGAATAAGGATCCATAGAAATTCTTCTAATAAGAGAATTAAATATATTTTATAGGATTTAACAGGAGATTGAAGGATTAATTTTAACTCAGTGGGAAGATGTGTTTGCCTCCATTTGCTCGCGCCGCACGCGACGAAATAAATAAAGAGGAGCACAAAAGCCCCTAGACTCCAGTAATGGCGATAAAAGGGATTATCCAATAACGTAACGATCATCCATCCTGATAATACGGCGATCAGGGCGGAGTATATTTTTCTCAAGAAATAGAATTTATAGTATATAATAGAATTGACCTGGATATAGCTGGATAATTTCAAGCGAAGTCGAATGAAGATGATTTCTTTCATGCTGCTCATTTTGGTCGTTCAACCTCCGGTCGGCCGGGGTCATTCGATGATCCTGGCCTGCCTCGGCTTTGTTGTAAATACCCAAAATGCGGTAGACATGTTTCCCCGGCGCATGTCGGCACGATGATCGTTCGCCTGGCTGCGAACCGGTCGTACAGGACGTCGCCGAGACCGACGGCCCGAACCGCCAACAGAGCCGGCAGAAGCGGCCAATAGAGCGGAATCCGGCAAGCAACGCGGACGACGGCGGCGAATCCTTCTACGCGCTTGCCCGAACGGCCGACGATCGCCTGTATGCGCCGGGCGGCTCGATCAGGGTCCAGCCCGTACGCATGGCAGACGTCGGGTTCTCGGAACGACACGGCGTCAACGAGGCCGAACCAGTCGAGTTTTTTCAGGCGTTTCGCCTGTTGCGTGCAAAACGGGCACCAGCCGTCGTAAAAAATGATCATGGGAATCGTCTCCTGTCGGGAAACCGGTTTTTTCAACTTTCAGTTTAAACCGGTTTAGGCTTGACAACAAATCGGGGAAACCTGCTGACTTGCCGGCGGTGAGCCAATCGTGCTCCGTATCGCGGACGACGTCCAGAGATCCGTTCGGACAGCATCTGTCAGGTCATTTTGGTCGTTCGACCTCCAATCGGCCGAGACCGTTCAATTGCCCCCGGCCGATCGGAGGTTTTTTATAATTTAGAAATGAAAAAATATGAAAGAACGATTATGGTAAAAAATGACATAATCAATAATAAAATAACGTCAAATTTTATTTTTCTATGTTTTCTCATAAAAATATAAAAAGATCTAATTAATACTAAAATTGATAAAATTAACATAGAAATCATTGCGTATAAAATCCACATCATTTATCCCCTCTTATTGTGGGGTAATATTAAATACCAACGCCCATGTCATTTCTATTACTATATATGCCGGTACCTTTCGCATTATTCGCGGCAATACGTGACGATAGTAGAGCAAAATAAGCTGCCCGTTAATCCAGGGGGAATGGCAGAGACTGCTCCAAAGTAAGCCGCTATAACTGCTATCCCGGTACTTACAGCTGATACACCGGCAAAGTCGGAAGTCGGGTGCAGCCATGTGTTCTCCATTTCTAATTTTAGCATTTAAATACTCAAAATATTGTTGTTGATCTCTCAATAAATCTTTATCAAATCCATCTTTTAATGCTATTTTTGTATCAATTTTGAATAATTCTGATGGGAAAGAAAAGGATGAATTGGATATAAAAGTACAAATAATACATGATAGAATTGATATTTATTTTTTCCTCCTAAAATAAGGTGTTAGATTTTAGATCATTCGATTTTCCGCTTCGTATGCCTATGCTGCTATACCCATCGTATGCATCTCCTTTCGTAAAGGCTTAATCCGCCTTCTATTTTTCCATCTCTTTGTTTTGTTGTGAATACCCAAAATGCGGTATGCACGATTCCCCTGGGCATGCCGGAACACTCGCGGAAGACGGCCAGCCGGGACGGTCGGGCATCAATCGGCATCTTTTTCAGCCGAGCGATTGCAGCCCGTTTTCCGCGGCCGTTTTTTGTGATAAACTGGTGAAGAATCGTCCGATGGAAAGTGGGAACGAGTCATGAACGCAACGGGGCAAAACGGTCACGCGGCGGTCGACGCCGTGTTTCTTCTGTTCGGCGCCACGGGGGATCTGGCGAAGCGCAAGCTCTACCCCGCGCTTTATGCGCTTTGGCGGGAAGGCCGGCTCGGCCGGTTTGCCGTCGTCGGGCTGGCGCGCCGGCCGCGGACGGACGAGCAGTTCCGCGACGACGTGTACGCGTCGATCCGCGAGTTCGCGCGTTATCCGGCAGACCGCGACGGGGCGTTCGCCGAATTTGCCCGCCGTTTTTCATACCGGTCGCTCGATGTGCACGACGTGGAAGGGTTTCGCGAGCTCGGGCGGCATGTCGCCGGACTGGAGCGCGAATTCGGCATCGGCGGCAACCGGTTGTTCTATCTGGCGCTTGCGCCGGAGTTGTTCGGGCCGGTCGCGAAACATTTGCAAGGAGGCGGGTTGTTGGACTCGCCGGGCTGGCGCAGATTGGTCATTGAAAAACCGTTCGGCTACGATCTGGAATCGGCGGAGCGGCTGAACCGCGAAGTGCGCGAGGTGTTCGACGAGGAACAGATTTTCCGGATCGACCATTACCTCGGCAAGGAAATGGTGCAGAACATCGAGGTGATCCGGTTCGCCAACGCGTTTTTCGAGCCGCTGTGGAACAACCGGCACATCGCCAATGTGCAGATTACGCTCAGCGAGACGATCGGCGTCGAGGACCGCGGCGCGTACTACGACCAGGCCGGCGCGTTGCGCGACATGGGTCAGAACCATATGCTCCAGATGGTGACGATGATGGCGATGGAGCCGCCGAGCCGGCTGGAGCCCGAAGACATCCGCGACGAAAAAGTGAAAGTGCTGAAGGCGCTGCGGCTGTACGCCGACGCCGCGGACGTCCGGAGCAACGTCGTGCGCGGCCAGTACACGGCCGGCGTCGTGCAGGGCAAGCCGGTTCGCGGTTACCGCGAGGAGCCGAACGTCCATCCGGCGTCGACGACGGAAACGTATTTCGCCGCCAAGGTGATGGTCGACAATTTCCGTTGGGCGGGCGTGCCGTTTTACGTTCGGACCGGCAAGCGGCTGCCGGTCAAGACGACGGAAGTCGTCGTCGAGTTCAAAAATGTGCCGGAGCGCGTCCATTTCGCCCGCAAGGCGCGGCTTGAGCCGAATCTGCTCGTGTTTCGCGTCAACCCGATGGAGGGGATTTACATTAAAATCAACGCAAAACAGCCGGGGGCGGAATGGTCGATCGTTCCGGTAGCGATGGATTTTTGCCAGAGCTGCCAGGTCGGGTTGAACACGCCCGAGGCGTACGAGCGGTTGCTGTACGACGCCGCGCGCGGCGATTCGACGTATTTTACACGATGGGACGAGGTCGCGCTGGCGTGGAAGTTCGTCGACCGGATCGCGGCGGCGTGGAAGGAAGGGCCGGAAGATCTGCATTTTTATCCGGCGGGGTCGTGGGGGCCGGATGCGGCGAGAGAGCTGCTTGCGCGCGACGGGTTCCGGTGGTGGCCGGTGCACGGGCAGGACGAAGGCGAAGTGATCTGGACGGTCGCCCGGTGAGGCGCGCGGAAAATGAAAAGCGGCGCTTTTTGCGCCGACGATACGATGGTGGGAGCGAGGATTGTTGAATGATTATCAAAAGATGGGTGATTGCCTTTTGCGCGGTCGTCGGATCGATCGCCCTGTGGCCGGGACGAGATCTGTCCGCAGAAGTGCGCTTTTTGGACGCGCCGTTCGAGCCGTATGTCATTCGGACACTGGACGTGCAGGATTTGTATGCGGTGGATCGGGCGGACAGTCGGACGAGCGCGAAAATCGCTCCGCAGCGGGTCACGGTGCTCGACGTTTCGTCGAACGGTTTCATGAAAATTCAGACCTGGCTCGGCGAGCGGTGGATCAAGCCGGAACGGTATGTGGAGTGGGTGGACGAGGATTACCGGTTGCTCCGCGAGGTTCCGGTTCGCGACGAAGACGGGGCGATGGTCGGCATGATCGCGCCGCAAACCGTGCACGTGTACGAAAAAACGATGCCCGGACCGTTTCATGAATACTTGATCGACACCTGGCTGGGCCGGAAGTGGATCCAGCCCGGGCGTGCGTCCATGCAATGGAACGGCCGGGCTGTTCGGGAAGAACGGACGATCCATGTGATCGGGGACGTCGCGCTGTATGAGTATCCGGAACAGCAATTAGTAGGTGCGTATCCGGTTTTGTACGGGAAGTCTTATTGGACGACTTTGAAAAGTTTCGAGCGTTGGAGAGATTGGTATCACGTGCATACGCCCGAGGGGGACTACTGGATTCGTCCCGGAATCGCGTTTTTCGGCGAGTTTCAGACTGTGAACAAACGCGTGACGGTCACGGCGACGAAAGATTTGTATTTTTGGCCTTTGGCCGAAGGTCGGACCGGGTTCGCCCGCCTGGCGCCGCAAACGGTGACGGTGCGCGGTCAAATCGAGAACTGGTATTTTGTTGAAACGTGGATGGGAATGATGTGGATGGATAACTCAGATGTAGTAGAAAATTGAGATTGAAAGGAAATTCGTTGGTCGAATTTTCCTCTTCCTTGGATGGTCCGATGGGGGAGGAGACGATGGAGACGGCTTGCAATCTTTTTACGGTAGCTGCGGTCGTAGTGTCGATCGTCGTCGACTTCGGCGCCGCGCATTCGGTATTTGCAAAGAGGGGAAACCGTCAACATTCTTGAGCGCGTCGACACTTATTGGTTCAAGATCCGCGACGAGACCGGCCGGAGGGTTATGTCGGCTCGCGCGTTGCGTTCATTCGGGTGACGGGTGCGCGGACATCTGCGGCATAAAGGCGGCGGGCGGGTGACGGGCGGTGAAATTTTGGCGCGTGGGCCTGCCGCCGTTTTTTGTGCGCCGAAGAGAACGTTTGCGCCCGTCGCACCAAATTTGATACGATTCGGTCGTGAGGAGGCGTGGAAGCGGTGTGGAAGCTATATGATATTTCCATGGACATCCATCCCGCGATGCGGGTCTGGAAAGACAAAGACGACAAGCGGCCGGCGTTCGAGACAGTGTCGTCCCATGCGCAAGGGAAGACGCACGAAACGCGGCTCAGGCTCGACGCGCATACGGGCACGCATGTGGACGCGCCGCTGCACATGATCGCCGGCGGGGCGACGATCGACGCGATTCCGCTGGAAAAATGGATGGGACCGGCGCGCGTGCTCGATCTGACCGGCGTGCGCGATTCGATCGGCCGTGCGGAGCTGGAGCCGCATGCGCCGCAGCGCGGCGAATGGATTTTGCTGAAAACGCGCAATTCGTTCGCCGAAGGCGGGTCGTTCGATTACGGTTTCGTGTTTCTGAACGCGGAGGCAGCGGCATATCTGAAGGAAGCCGGCGTGCGCGGCGTTGGCATCGACGCGCTCGGCGTCGAGCGCGACCAGCCGGGCTATCCGACGCACCGGACGCTTCTGGCGGCGGGCATTCTGATCGCCGAAGGGCTGTATCTGAAAGACGTGCCGGCGGGTTCGTACTGGCTCGTCATCGCGCCGCTTCGGCTCATCGGCGTGGAGGCGGCACCGGCGCGCGCATTTTTGATCGGGGCAGGCGAAGGCAATGGCCGGTGACCGGGCGGCGGAGGTTTTCGGGGCGGAGGCGTCCGACGCAAGCGGCGCGGCGGATGCTGTGCGGGCGGCCGAGGCGGTCGAAAACGACGAACTTCGCCGGGAAATCGCGCGACGGCGGACGTTCGCGATCATTTCTCATCCGGACGCCGGCAAGACGACGTTGACGGAGAAGCTGCTTCTGTTCGGCGGCGCGATTCATCTGGCGGGGACGGTCAAGGCGAGGAAATCCGCGCGCTATGCGACGTCGGACTGGATGGAAATCGAAAAACAGCGCGGCATTTCGGTCACGTCGAGCGTGCTGCAGTTCGATTACGCCGGCTGCCGCGTCAACATTCTCGACACGCCCGGCCACCAGGATTTCAGTGAAGATACGTACCGGACGCTGACGGCGGCCGACAGCGCGGTCATGTTGATCGACTGCGCCAAGGGCGTCGAGCCGCAGACGATCAAGCTGTTTCAGGTGTGCCGGATGCGCGGCATTCCGATTTTCACGTTCGTCAACAAGCTCGACCGGGAAGGCCGGCATCCGTTCGAGTTGATGGAGGAGATCGAGCGGGTGCTCGGTATCCGCTCGGTGCCGATGAACTGGCCGATCGGCATGGGCGGACGGTTCTGCGGCGTCTACGACCGCGAGCGCCGGCGCATCGAGCGGTTCGAATCCGGCGGGGAGCATCGCGAGATTCGCGTCGTCCCGGTCGCCGGCTACGACGACCCGATCCTTCGCGACATCGCCGGCGAAGAGCTGGCCGCCCAGGTGCGCGAGGAACTGGAGCTGCTCGATGCGGCGGGC
>NICF_comb_assmDRAFT_10003255_pt1 | contig 11800 bp, 9 predicted proteins | sample NewIslPassag4_SG_FD_11279 | JGI IMG/M metagenome (IMG submission 11279) | reverse complement strand
ATCAGTCGCACCGCTGCGGCGCTGCGGAGTTTGAGGTGCCGGTACATCTCCAGTGCCTGGCTCACGTGCACGCGCGGGTCGTCCTTGCCGTGCAGGATGAGGAGGGGAGTGCGACAATTGCCGGCGTGATGGATCGGGCTGCGTTCGAGCAGCAGCGACCAGTTCTCCCAAGGCCGGAAACGGGCGTGCACGAGGTATTCTTCGTCCGGGATGTCCGTGGTGCCGACCTTCGATACCTTGTCGCTGATTCCGACGAACATGACGCCGGCGGCGAACCGGTCCGAGTACCGGGTCACGCACCAGGCCGTGGCATATCCGCCGTAAGAGCCGCCGGTGACTCCCACGCGGTTGCTCTGAGCCACGCCGATGCGAATCAGATGATCCACCGCGTCCACGAGGTCGTCGAATTCCCGGCCGGCCGGGTCGCCCTGACCGAGTTTGGAGAACTCGACGCCGCGGCCGGTGCTGCCGCGATAGTTGGGGTAAAAGACCGCCATGCCTCGTGCGGCTGCGACCTGACCGGGCAAACTGTAGGACGTGAGCCAGCCGTTCCGAACGTGCGCCTCCGGCCCGCCATGCACGGAGACGATCACCGGCCCGGGCGAACCATCGTCGTCGAGCCGCCGGATGAGGATGCCCTCCAGTTGGAGTCCGTCGCGTGCGGTCCAGCGAACCACTTCCTGCGGTGCCAGCCGTCGTTCCGCCAGCCAGGGGTTGCTGTCGGTCACGCGGCGGGGCCGGAACCCGTCGGCGGAGGCGATGAACAGTTCCGAGGGATGCGTGGCGTGACTGCCCACGAGGGCCGTCACCGCGTTCGAGCCGCCCGTGGAAAGGGCACTGAACACGGGCCCCTCGGATGAGAGAAGGCGGCGCACCCGTGCTTCGGAACCGTTCCATGAGACACCGTACAGTGTGGAGCCCACGCCCTGGCTGGCCAGGACGCAGAGCCGATCCGGCGCCGTCCAGTCGCAGTCCTCCACATGGCCCGGAAAGTCCGGGAGCAGATCGGTGAACGTTCCGGTGACAGGATCCACGAGCATGAGCCGGCCCGGGGCGGGATCGTGCGGGTCGCCTGCAGCGATCATGACCAGATGCCGTCCGTCGGGGCTCCATCGGAACGTTCCGAGTTTGCCCGGGTTCTCCACACGCCTGAGGATCGCCCCGGTGGTCACGTCCACGATGTGCAGGCGCTGGCGCACGTAGCTGTCGTCCACCGAGGGCGTGGGCGCGAGGCTGACGGCCAGTTGTTCGCTGCCGGGGCGCCAGGCCACCCGATGGACATGCCCGGTGAGGGGCAGGGGCGTGGGATCTGTGGCGGGCTCGAACAGGGTGAGGATCCAAACCCGGTTGGTGGCCCAGTCTTCCTCGTAGACCTGGGGGAGGAAGCCTTTCTCTTTCCACTTGCGACGGTTTTTCGGCTCCGGTTCGGGCGCGACCACGGCGACGCGTCGTCCGTCCGGTGCGAGTGCGTAGCCGGCGATGTCGGTGGGGAGTTCGGCGGCTTTGCGGGCTTCGCCGCCGTCCACCGGTATCAGGTAAAGCGCCTTGTGTTTGTCGTCTCCGCGTTTGGCCAGGAAGGCCAGGGCGCTGCCATCGGGTGTCCAGGATGGATGGGAGACCTCGACCTTGCCGGTGACGAAAGGTCGTTCGCGGCCGGCCCGGAGGTCGTAGACCCACAGTTCCGACCAGGCCGGGCCGTTGGGATCTTCCTCGAGCTCCCTGGGGACGATGCGCAGGAAGGCGACGTGCCGTCCGTCGGGTGAGACGGTGGCGGTCTGGATCCACTGAAGCCGGGCCACGTCGCGTGGATCGAGCCCGCCTGGAGGACGGGTTCCCGGTTCGGCAGCCGGGACGTTCACCAAGCCGAGGATCAGCAGGACCACCGGGAAGTGCGTGCGCGACGTCATGAACTCATCGTTGGGCCCGGACCACAGCCTGGCAAGGCCGGAGAGGGCCTACGGGGACGTGGAGAAAACCGGGTGCCGTGCCCGCGGGGGTGGTGAAGTTCGGGTCTGGCGCGGGGCGTGGCCGGGCTCCATCATCGGTATGGAACCTGATTCGGTGAATGGGGACATGAGCCGGTTGAACCATAGCTGGCGATTCTTTCGAGCGGGTGGCGTTTGTCAGGTGCGTCTGGACAGCGGCGCAGACCTGCTTGCACTGGACCAGTTGGACCAGACGCTGTGGATGGCCCTGGCATGTCCGGTGGAAGACCTGGCCTTCGACCGGCGGACGTTGGCCCTGCTGGACGCGGATGGCGACGGCCGCATCCGGGCTCCCGATGTGATCGCCGCGGTCCGGTGGGTCGCCCGGCGGCTGAAACATCCGGATGACCTGCTCAAGCATACGGACTTCGTGCCGCTGGACGCGTTGGATGACAGCACGCCGGAGGGCGGGACGCTTCGGGCTGCGGCGCTCAAGGTGCTTGCCAGTCTGGGCAAGCCGGATGCGACCGGCATCTGTCTGTCGGATGTTGAGGATCTGGAGCGGATCCTGGCCGGCACGACGCTCAATGGCGACGGTGTGATTGTGCCGGAGNCCGCGGCGGATGAGGCCACGCGGTCGTTGATCGAGGAGATCCTCTCGTGCATGGGCACGGTGAAGGATCGTTCAGGTCGGGCAGGTGTGGACGAGGCGCTGGTGGAGAGGTTTTTCGCCGAGTGCGCCGCCTGGGAGGCCTGGATCCGGGAGGGCGAGTCGCGTACGGCCGAACTGTGGCCATTGGGCGAGGAGACGGACGCAGCGGTGGCGGCCTGGTCGGCGGTGCGAGCCAAGGTGGACGATTATTTCCAACGGTGTCGGCTCGTGGCTTTCGATCCGCAGGCTCATGCCCAGCTGAATCCCGGCCCGGCTTCGTACCAGGCTCTGGGCGGGGCGGATCTGGCCGAGTGGCCGGATCCGGTGCGCACGCTGCCGCTGGCGCGCGTGGCACCGGGCAGGCCACTGCCCTTGAGGGAAGGTTTGAACCCGGCGTGGATGGGGCCGATCCGGGAACTGGAGCGAAGGGTGGTACGACCGCTGCTGGGCGAGCGGACCGAATTGACCGAGGAGGACTGGGTGAGTGTGTGTGAGCGGCTGGGCCCGGCGGCGGCCTGGCGCGCGGCCCGGCCCGTGACCTCCGTGGAGAAGCTCGGCATCCGGCGCGTGCGCGAGATCCTGGCGGGGCGAGGGCGGGAAGAGTTGCGCCGGCTCATCGCGCTGGATCGAGCCGAGGAGCCCGCGGTGCAGGCGATTCGGGACCTGGAAAAGCTCTTGCGGTTTCACCGGGATCTGCACCTGTTCTGCCAGAATTTCGTCAATTTCCGGGATTTCTACGATCGGGGCGAGCCTGCGATTTTTCAGTTCGGCACGCTGTATCTGGACCAGCGGGCCTGTTCGCTCTGCCTGCGTGTGGAAGACCCGGCCCGGCACGCCGGCCTGGCCAGTGCCGCCGGGGCGTTTCTGGCCTACTGCGAGTGTGTGCGAAAAGCCACCGGGGAGAAGATGTACATTGTGGCCGCGTTCACCGACGGCGATTCCGACCACCTGGCCGTGGGACGCAACGGGGTGTTTTACGACCGGCAGGGGCGGGACTGGGACGCGACCATTGTGAGGCTGGTGGAGCACCCCATCAGCCTGCGCGAGGCGTTTTGGCGACCGTACAAGAAGCTGGCCAGATTCGTGGAGGAGCAGGTGGCTCAGCGCGCTGCCGCGACGGAGAAGAACGTGCCCTTGCCGCTGCCGGTGGGCGGCGAACCGGCTGCCGCGGCGAAAAAGACCGGACTGGGTCGGGCAGACCTGGGCTTGGTGGCGGCGCTGGGATTGACGGTGGGGGCCTCGGGCACGGCCTTCGGCACGCTGGCCGGCTACATAACCGGGTTCGTGAAGCTGCCGTTTTGGAAGGTATGCGTGGCGCTGGCGGCTTTGATGATGGTGGTTTCGGGCCCGTATGTCGTGCTGGCCTGGTTGAAACTGCGAAAACGGAACCTGGGACCTTTGCTGGACGCCAACGGTTGGGCGTTGAACACCCGGGCGCGGATCAACGTGCCGTTTGGGACCTCGCTGACACGGGTGGGCAAGGTCCCGGTGAGCGCTGTCATCGGCGCGGGGGATCCTTTTGCCGAGCGACGGCCGTGGGCCCCCTGGGTGGCTGCCTTGGTTCTGGTGGTTTGCTTCCTCTACAGCCTTTTCAACAGCCACGGTTGGATTCATCGGTGGACGGGAGGGCGTTGGGGCCAGCCGCCTCCCACGGTGCAGGGCCGGGCCGCAGCCAAGGGCGGTTCGCCTGCGGCGGGCGGGGCGGCCTCTGCGGCCCAGGGCGGCCCGGGGCCGATTCAACCGACCGGAGCGGGCGCACACGCCTCCGGTTCCGGGACGACCGGCGTATCTGCCGGCCAACCGTGAGAGATCCGGGGCCGTGGCAGGAGCCCATGCCACCGGCGGCCGGGGCATGCGCCTGTGACGGACCCGCGCCGGCTCTCCCGGCGAGTTTCGAGGAGCTCCCGTTCGGGTTGCCTGAGGCCGTCGGCCGGGGGGTGGCTCGGGGACGCCACCGGGAGGATGGAAGATCACCGGGCCGGTCTCCGCGGTGACCGGCAGGCCCGGCAGGGTCGTCCGATGTTGGCGTGGATCTGCCCGAGGTGGCCCTTGCCTTTTGGGAGCCCGGGCGTAGGGTTCGGCATGGAAGTGACCCAAACAGTGACCTGCCCCCATTGCGGCCAGAAATTCGATCTGGTCATCGACACCAGCGAAGGATTCCAGCGATTCGACACCGACTGCGAGATCTGTTGCCGGCCGTTGGAGGTGGTGGTGGAGTGCGAGCCGGGGCTCATCATCAGTCTGGACGTCGTGCCCCAGTGACGTAGAGTGGGGCCGATGACACCGGATCGNGTGCTGTGGGTTTACATCGTGCTGCTGGTGGTGGGCGGTCTGGTTGGCTGGCTCAAGGCCGGCAGCAAGGTGTCGCTGGTGGTGTCGGTGTTGTTTGCCGCCGCGCTGATCGCGTGTGCACTGGGGTGGGTGCAGCTTCCGCTGGGGCCTGATCTTCTGTTGGTTGCTCTTTTGCTGGTCTTCGGCTGGCGCCTGTTGAAGAGCAAGAAATTCATGCCGTCCGGTCTGATGCTGGCACTGACCGTGGTGGCGCTGGCGTTGCGGCACTGGCGTTGGTGAAAACGCCGGGCTGCTGACTTTCCTACGGGGCGGGCGCTTGGCGGGCCGGTTGCCGGATCCGCGCGGCGATCGTTGCACGCGCAGGCAGGCCCTTGACCGCGCCTGGATCGGGGCCGAAGCGGCTTCCCGGCCGGGTCGGGAGGAGTGCTTCAATCGTCAGAGGCTTGTTCGTGGCCATTCCCTCCGCGCGCGGGACAAGCGCGCCTCCCTCCCGAGCGTGTCCGCGGTTCGTGGTCGCGGGATGGTCGGATCCGCGGGCCGGGGTGGGTGTCCATGCCGGCCGGGGAGGGCTCAGGAACCCAGTTCCTGCTGGAGATGCGGCGTGTACAGGCGGGGTCGAGCAGGAACGAATCGTGTCCCTTCTCGGAGTGCACCGTGATCCAGATGCAGGGGACGTGGGCTCGTTTGAGCAACTGCACGAGTTTCTCCTGTTCCGACCTGGGGAAAGAGAGGTCGGAATCGATGCTGAAGACGAGGTATTTCTGGCCGCGACAACGTTCGAAGGCGGCGGGCAGGTCCGGTGCCCCGGCCTCGGCTGCCAGGTCGAACCATTGCCAGGCGTCCAGGATGCGGAGGTAGCTGTTGGCGTCGAACCGCTTCACGAATTTCAGTCCCTGGTGGAGCATGTAGGATTCCACCGGGTGATTCATTTCGTACCAGCCGTGAGGGGGCTTGTGGGGCACGACCTCGCTGCGGGCCCGTTCGCTGAGCATCTCCAGGGAGACGAAGGTCTTGTGTGCGATACGGCGGGCCAGGGCCAGGCCGGTCTCCGGCGGGGGGCCGTCGTAGTAGTTGCCGCCCCGGAAGTTGGGGTCGCTCTCGATGGCGGTGATCTGTTCGAAGTTGATGATGCGATGGTAGATGGTGGTTTCCGGGCCCGTCCCGATGGGCACGACCACCCGGACGCGGTCGGGATAACGCGTGGCCAGGGTGAGCGCCAGGAAACCTCCGATGGAGGCGCCGATGACCGCGTGCAACTGACGCACGCCCAGCTCGTCCAGCAACCGGATCTGCGAATCCACGATGTCGCACATCCGGAGGACGGGGAAGTCGGCCGCCCAACGGCGTCCGGTCTTCGGATTGATGGAGGCGGGGCCGGTGGAGCCGTAGCAGCCGCCGAGGTAATTGACACACAGCACGCAAAACACACGGGTGTCCAACGCCTTGCCCGGCCCGATGAACGCGTCCCACCAGCCGATGTGATTCTCCTCGGTCCAGCGCCCGTCCAGACCGGGCACGTGCGGATTGTACCCGGCGGCGTGCTGGCTGCCGGTCATGGCATGGAAGAGGAGGATGACGTTGGAACGGTCCGAGTTCATCCGGCCGTACATTTCGTAGGCCAGCGTGAAATCGTCCAACTCGCCACCCACGCGCAGTCGCAGGGGNTTCTTGCGGCTGCGGAACCGGATGAACTGGGTTTTGACTCGCGTCAGTTTCTGCATCGCACAGGAATACCGGCGGGCGGACGGCGGGGCCTGTCGGGTGTGCCCCGTGCGCCGGCCCGGTCAGGCGGCCGACTTCTGCAACGCCTGGTCGAGGTCGGCCAGAATATCATCAATATGCTCGAGCCCCACGCACAAGCGCACCAGATCGGGAGTGATCCCGCCGGCCCGTTGCTGTTCCTCCGTCAGTTGCGAATGGGTGGTGGTGGCGGGGTGGATGGCCAGGGACTTGGCGTCGCCCATGTTGGCGAGGTGGGAGAACAGGCGCAGGCTGTCGATGAACTTTTGTCCGGCCTCGCGCCCGCCCTTGATGCCGAAGACCACCATGGCCCCGCCCATGCCGCGAAGATATTTCTGATTCCGGGCGTATTCGGGGTCGTCCGGGAGGCCCGGATACCGCACCCAGGAAACGCGGGGATGTTCCTTGAGCCAGCGGGCCACCGCGAGGGCATTGGCGCAGTGGCGTTCCATCCGGAGCGGCAGCGTTTCGATGCCCTGCAGGAACATCCAGCTGTTATCGGGCGAGATGCAGGCGCCCAGATTGCGCAAGGGCACCGTACGCATCCGAAGGATGTAGGCCAGCGGCTGCAACGGTTCGGGCAGATCCAGCCCCCAGCGCAGTCCGTGGTAACTGGTGTCCGGCACGGTGTACAGGGGGTGTTTGCCGGCGGCCCAGGGAAACCGGCCGCTGTCCACCACGATCCCGCCGATGCCGGTGCCGTGTCCGCCCAACCATTTCGTGAGCGAATGGACCACGATGTCCGCGCCAAAATCCAGCGGCCGCGTCAGGTAGGGCGTGCTGGCCGTGGCGTCCACGATCAACGGCAGGCCGTGCGCGTGCGCGATCCCGGCCACGGCCTCCAGGTCCGTGACATCCAGTGCGGGATTGGACAGCGTCTCGCAAAACAGGGCACGGGTGCGGTCATCAATGGCGGCGGCAAAGTTCTCGGGCCGGGGGGAGTCCACGAACTTCACCTGGATCCCCAGCGTGGGCAGGATGTCGTTGAACATCGTGTAGGTGCCGCCGTAGAGGTTGCGCGCGGAGACGATGTTGTCACCGGCCTGGGCGAGGTTGATGATCGAGTAAAAGACCGCGCTGGTTCCGGAGGCCAGGGCCAACCCTCCCAGTTCGGGCGCCCCTTCGAGCAGGGCCACCCGCTTTTCCAGCACCTCCGTGGTGGGGTTCATGATGCGGGTGTAGATGTTGCCCAGCTCTTTCAGGGCGAAGAGGTTTGCCGCGTGCTCGGTGTTCCGGAACACGTACGACGAGGTCCGGTGCACCGGCACGCCCCGCGCCAGCGTGACCGGATCCGGTTGGGTGCCGCCGTGCAAACAAAGCGTCTCCAGCTTCATAGGAGCGCGAGCTTACTCCAGCGGACCCCCTCAGGCAACGGCGCGGCCCGGCCTGATCCCCCAGGGGCGGGCACGGATCGTACGGATCGCCGGGCGGCCTGGGGTCGGCCCCGCAGGCGGTTCAGAAGACGGTCACTTGTGAAAGGGTTGCGCGCTCCCGGTGCGACCGCCGGATGATTGGCACGATGCCCGGCCACCCGGGCCAGGGGGGCGGCCCCGGGAATGCGGCCGCGGCTTGGAAGGGGAGTGTGGGCCTTTGTCTGCGCCCGACACCGCCGGCGACCAGGCGGGTGCCCGTGGGTTGCTGCGGCAGAATGTGCCATGCGCCGTGGAGAGCCGAATCCATTCACCCGCGTGCGCACCGCGGGCCTGCGCCAAACCGGCGCGCAGAAAAGCCGGCCGGTACCCGCTTGCACTGATACGGAGGGGCACGAATGCCTCCCGGCCAACCCGGGTCTTCCAGCCCGGGCCCTCGGCGCAGGTGGACGGCTGAAGACAATGCGAGACCCGCGTCCGATCGGTCTGCGGCAGCTTGGCGTTGCTCCGAACGAACGCCCCGACGCTGCTCGTGTCGATTGGACCCCTGCCGGGAGCGGTTGGTTCCCTGANCGCTTTTTCGGTTGCGGCGTTCGATCCGCNTGGAGGTTCCCCGGAGAAACGGTTGCGCCCGACTTGCCTCGGACACGACAGTTCGCCTTTCTCAGCCGGCCGAAGCTCCTCCATTTGACGGCGGAGCCCCTGCAAAAAGGCAAAGCATGGGAGCGACGATGAACGGGACCTCCCCGGTTCGCAGACCAGGACTTTCCGTGCGGGTCATGATGCCTGCAGCTCATTCGGTGTGAGGGTGAGGGTGGTCTCCGTTCTTCCGCTGGTGGCGGTGCCCGGGCGCGTGGGTGCGCTCGGAGCGGCTGAGGGGTCGTCTGACGCGGCAGGTGGGAAGGATGCGGCAGGTGCCTTGTGCGGCTGGATGAAGGCGGCCGGGCATTGGCTTGGTCACCGGGGCACGGACACCGCGTGTGGGGAGACTCTTCCGGCACGGACCCAGCCCTTGGCGGAAGGGCTGGATTCGGCCCGCGTGGAAAAAAGAAGAAGGGCGGAGCCGACCCGGCTCCGCCCTGTGAGCGAGAGTCTGCGGATGCGTTCAGGCGTCGCGCCGGCGCAACCCGAGCGCCAGGAGACCGCCCAACGTGAGCAGCGAAAGGCTCGTGGGTTCAGGCACGGCCAGGGCGTAGCCGTCCAGAACGAAGCGGTCTTGTACGCGGCCGTCGGACAAGAGCTCCGGCAAACGCACGTCGATGCGCACGTTCCCGCTGGCATCCGACGTGACTTTGTTCATCAGGACGACGTAGAACCGGGTGTCGCCATTGGGACCTTCCAAAGGCGTGCCCAAATCGGTCGAGTTGTCCACCCAGACCAGACGGCCGAGCACGTCGTCCGAGGTGTCCACGTATTCCCACGTGGTGCCGCTGTCCAGGCTGAACTCGGCACCCCACCGGGCGCGGTTGCTGATGGCATTGGTGGCCGACTGGGGGAACACCCCGTAGACGCGGACGAAATAGTCCGTCAGGGGAGTCAACCCGGTGAGAACGGTGTAGATGGGAACGTCACCTTCGGAGAAACGGCCTTGATAAGCGTTGCCGTCCCAGGCTTTCGGTCCGGGACCGGTGTTGCGATAGCGCCATTCGGGTGTAGTGTCGCCGGTTACGACCCAGTCGGTCGGGCTGCCGGTGGAGGCGTTGAAGGTGTTCGGGTTGGCCGAGGAGGGGTGTTGGACCCCGTCAATGACGTCGAAATACGTCCACTGCGCCTGCGCGGTGCTCTGCCCCAGCACCAGCGCGCCCACGAATCCTGCCAGGAAGAGGAGGGATGTTTTTTTCATTGTTCCGCGCTCAGGGTTGTCGGTTTTCTCTTCGGGGTGAGTTCAGGTTTTGCGTCTTGATGTTCTGCGTTCCATTTGGTCGGACCGGTCGGTCGTCCCGGAGCCGGCTCACGACCGCGGTTTGGTTTTCACCCACAGGCAGCATTCCACCTGCGCGTTACAAGGCCTTTCTAGCACCCTCAAGGGATCTGATGAATTCCAAAGCTGTCAAAATCGATTCGAAAAGTGACAACGCGAGCCTGTGCATGTGCCGGCGTCACAGGGTTGGAGCGGTTTGCCTGCGTCGGCAGTTGGTACTGGTTGTCAAGAAGGCCTCTGGTCCGGCTCCGGAAAGGGGTCGGAGGCAGCAGGATCTGCCCAATGGCCCGGGCTGGTCGGCTTGGGGATGGGAGGAAACGGGGATGGCGGTGCGGTGTGCAGGGCCCGGGCGAGACGCTGCCGGGGATGGATGCGGTGACCGGACCGTCCGTGGTCGGAGGGATGGGAGACTTCCGATCATGCTGCCGGCCTGGTTTCGCAGGGAAGGTGGGAACCGCGGCGGGCGGGGACTCTTGAGCCAGGGCAAGGTCGTCGTCGGCCGGATGGCCGCAAGGATCTGTTCGTCGGGCTGTTCGGTTGGGGTGTCTTCCCGAGGCTGGTCGGCGTGTTGGTGAGCCCGGGCCCGGGTGGGCGGCGTGGGCTTCATTGGCTCGGGGCCCGTTGACTTGGACCGATCGCGGGGGCCGCCCTGTCGTGGATCGTCCGGTTTCCGTCTGCGCACCGGCCCGGGTATCCGCATGGAGAGGTCCGGCAGGTGCATCCGGCGGAGACCACGGATCGCCAGGGCGCGCAGGCCGGAGGGAAAGCTGCAGAACGGACAGTTGCTGCGAGGCGGCTCTCGTTGGCCGGAACGACAGTTGCGGGATGGACCTGGTCCTTCCGGCGTCGGCGCGCCGGATCGAGCGGGCCCATCTGCGTCCGGGGCTGGTGAGGCGGGCGGGCTGGCAGTTTTGGTTGTTCATGAGGCAGGCGAAGTTGGAGTTGTGGGCCGCGGTCTGCTGCTGTGCCAGCCACAGGATGTGTGACCCGTGGTTGAAGAACCCTGCGCGACGTGACCACGGGAGCGGGTTCCCGCTGTTGACCGACCGGCCTTGGCAGGCGGCGACCGGAGCGCCGATTGGCCTGCCGCGGGTTCTGCCAGACCCGGGGTGCTCTGCACGACGTCAAATGACGTTCCCTGGCCGCGTCAGAGGACGGGTGAGGGTAGGTTCCGGCGATGGGCGAGCTGCATGCAGCCATCGCGCGCATGGGCGGGGAACCTTATCCCGGCAGGACCGCCCAATCTGTCCGGGACACGCGGACGCTTTTCTGCTTGTGTGATTGGAGGAGCGAGGTCTTTAGAGTACTGGCTCCGGGNGGGGCATCGCTGTGAGCTGTTGGATGGTCCGATGAAAGCGATGTGCGCAACCAAGCAAAGCAGGCAAATCTTGGCAGACTTCGAAGGATGTGAGTTTGATCTGAGGCAGAAAATGCGTTTGAAGAAGGCCGTGAGGGATCTGCTCGTGCGCAATCGGGTGCACGTTCTCAAGACAAGTGCTCATTGCTTTCCCCATGATGGCATGACGCTGGTTTGCATTCTGGCCGAGTCTCACCTTGCGCTCCATACCTGGCCGGAGAAGGGCCTGGTCAACGTGGATCTGTTTCTATGCAACTATTCCCGCGACAACGCGGACAAGGTGAAAGGGATTGAGGAGGACCTGGTCGAACTGTTGAAACCGAAAAAGGTCAGCCGACATACGGTGATGCGACTCAGCTGATCCATGAGCAGCCATCGATTCGATCTGGTGATCGAGGCCGCATCGCAACGATGCGGTGCGCGTGTTCCCAGGCCGGCTTTGGAGCGCGTCCTCTCCCTGCTGCTTGCGGAGCCGTCCGTGTGGGACTTGTACAGACTCGGCGCGCAGCCCATCAAACAGATCCAGGCCCTGCTGGCTGCCCT
>NICF_comb_assmDRAFT_10003249_pt1 | contig 11814 bp, 15 predicted proteins | sample NewIslPassag4_SG_FD_11279 | JGI IMG/M metagenome (IMG submission 11279) | reverse complement strand
AATCCCCAACTGGAAGCACGAAACACGCTGAAAGCTGTCCCAACGGCCTTCCAGCATTCATGAGAGTTGGAGAATTAGGCAAAAAATCTAGATTTGTCATCATATCATAAAATTTATTTTTAAGCTCTTCAATATTTGCGTTGCTATCGTATTTTTTGTCAATCTCCGAAATAGACTTAGCAACTCTTTCAAAAAGTTCCTCAACAGTCTCAACAACACGTCCATTCTCGTCTTTAGCAAGGTATCTTCTCTCAAGAACCTTCTTAGAATTTTCCGTCAAATTCATCATAAATCTCTCCTTATATGTAGTTGCCTACAATATTTTGTATACCGATAAAGATAATTATACATCTTATTGTGTATTTTAACAAACTCCTCTATCCCGAATTTTATGCTTTTGCCTCTTGATACGTTTTGATTTTTCTTTTTATCTTGAATTTCTAAATCTTTATATCGTCATACACAAATTTAATTTAAAATGTCATAAAAAATTCCCGGAATTACCGGGACATCATTTCCAAAAGTTCATTTACAATGTCTTTATCATATTCTCCATTGACATAGCCTCTTCTATAACTATTGTCGCCTTTTGCCACAAGTTCCTTTATGACTTTAGGCCTTTCTATCCATGTACCTACCACATTGAAAGAATCGTCCAGAAAAGCAAATGTTGGTATCTTTGCTTTTCCATCTTCATAAAATGGCTTCATCTCCTCCTCATGGCCTTCTCTTTTCAATATTTTAAAATCAATCTTTGCTACATCACATAGTTTTGCCATGATAGGCACGCTTACTTGACAGTCTGGACACCAATTCTCTGCAAAAGCCAATACATAACGAACTTTGCTTTTAAAATTAACTGCAGTTCCATCAAGGGCAATATTATCATACCTGCTTTTCAATCTCTCTGTAATCTCATTATCCTCGCTTTTAACAAACTCACTAAAACTTACACCATTGTAAAATAGTTGCTTTAGATCCATAATACATCACCTTTCCCACATTATTATCTATTGAAAAGTGAACCTATAACCGTTTTTGCACTAGATAGCGTCATTCCTAGCAAACTACCGCTTCTTGTCATTATTTCGTCCAATGCCTCTACAACTCTGTCAAGCTGCTCTTTTGTAACGATTAGAGGCGGTTCAAACCTTATTACATTTGGATTATTCAACGTATATGCCGTTATAATATGATGCTTATTTTGCAGTTCACCGGCAACTAATGATCCAAGGTACTCATTTGACAATCTCGATACCGCACCGCCAGATAATTTATCAATTATTCCGCCTTCTGGCTGGTTAAATTCAACACCTATCATGAGGCCCTTTCCTCTCACATCCTTGATGAGCTTATGCTTTTCCTTCAACTCTTTTAATCTGCTTAAGAAATATTCGCCTTTTTCTTTTGCCGCCTCTGGAAGATTTTTATCTAAAATAAGTTTTATGGCAGTTATGCCGGCCGCACATGCCAAAGTATTGCCGCCAAATGTTGACGTGTGTAAAAGACATCTGTCCATCGTGCCATAGCCTTTCTTCCATACATCATCTTTGGCAATATAGGCGCCAATCGGCATCACGCCGCCTCCAAGCGATTTTGCCAAGCACATGATATCAGGCACTACATTTTCATGTTCGCAAGCAAACATCTTGCCGGTTCTTCCAAATCCTGTCTGAACTTCATCAAATATGAGATATGCATCATACTTTGTTGTAAGCTCTCTAACTTCTTTTAAATATCCATCATGTGGCACGATAACGCCGCCTTCACCTTGTATAGGTTCTACTATAAACGCCGCTACATCCTTCCCTTTCAAGGCATCTTCCAGCGCATCAGCATCTCCGTATTCCACTTGTACAGTATCAGGAACAAGCGGTTTAAAATACTTTTGATATTTTTCACGCCCTGTAACAGACAGCGCACCTGCCGACTTCCCATGGAAAGAATTTTTACAGTACACTATTTTATGCTTTCCCGACGCAATTTTTGCAAGTTTTAAAGCTCCTTCAACTGCCTCAGCACCGCTGTTACAGAAAAAGCTCCTTTTCAAATCACCCGGGGTAACTAGCGCTAAATCATATGCCAACGCACCAGGAAAATCGTTCACAGCAGCTTGAAGTATATTTGGTAGATCTTTCACCTTTTCTATCGCTTCATATATTTCATCAGGATTATGTCCAAGGTTTAATGCACCGTAGCCACCGAGAAAATCTAAGTACTCATTGCCATCGCTGTCCCAGACCGAGACACCTTTTGCCTTTACAAACAGTTTATCAAACTGCAGCATTGACAGCATTGAGACAAAATTAGAATTAACATACTCTTTATAGTTTTCCCTTACTTGATTTCTATTTAATTTAAGCGCATCATCACAGGTTATGTATTTAGAATTATCTTTCATAAAAAACATCCTTTCTTTAATTTAAACTAACTGTTGTCAGTATAAATTTAATTTATTAATGAAAAATATAATTGAACACCAATAAATCATTTGGAGGTGTTTTTGATGTCAATCAGAAAGAGCCACTGGACCAACGTCAAGGGAAACCGAGTGGAATTCGCTGCTGACATCTATAAGTGGGAGACGAGGCATTTCAAGCGTGAAGCAAAATCGCAAAAAGTCCAATACAAATCACACAGCCACGGCACAAGCAAAGATATTAAAAGACCTATGCACGACAAAGTCACATGAGGGAGATATTTCTCCCTCTTATCATCTGCTGTGGTGGTGATGACAGCAATCGTCACCGCATTCATGCTGGTCAACAAATTCTATATTGTCAAGCTGCTGTTTTACTCTATTTCTTATCTCCTTAATGTATTCTCTCCTTAACTTTAACTGTTCAAGCTTTTCTTCCTCTGTCAGTCCTTCACTTTTTGATTTATGGTATAAAAAATTTATCCTGTCTATCATCTCTTTTGTTATCATATATCCACCTCATTATCAATTAATAATTATATTATATGACTTTTTTGAAAAAAACAAAAGGCGAGTAATACCCGCCTATATCTTTTTTATTAAGTTTATTAAGTCAAAATTTGGATATAAATTATTTAAAATCTAATCTCAACTTCCCTCTTTATATCGACAAAGTTTTCTTTCACATCGCAGCAGAATGCATATGCTTCAACACCTGCATCAACAGCATCTTTTAATGCAGATGCAAACTTTTTATCTGTCTTTACATTAGGCGTAAAATACAGTACGTCGTCCATCTGCACAAGAAAAATGACCGCCGCCCTCATGCCGCTTTCTTTTACCTTTTTAAGTTCCAGCATGTGCTTTGCCCCTCTTTCGGTAGGTGCATCAGGAAACATTACAACACCATTATTCTCAAGAGTAACTCCCTTTACCTCAATATAAAATATCTCTTCATTTTTTGATAACCTAATATCAAATTTGCTGTTTTCGTATGTCTTTTCCCTCTCTATAACATCGTATCCATTAAACTGTTTTAATTTACCTCTCAAAATATTATCCAGCACAACTTTATTAGGCACTTGTGAATCTATTGAAATAAGCCTTGACCCTTTATACACAAACTCTAGCTCATATAGAGTTTTCCGTCCTCTACTTTCCCGTTTTTCCAGCACAACAGTTGCACCCGGCACAAACAATTCTTTGCATCTACCTGTATTGGGCACATGCGTAAGGATTACTTCACCATCAATTTCAACATACGCCAAAAATCTATTTATCCTCTTTACGAATTTGCCTTTGACAGTTGGATTTTCTATAATCATTAAAAAGTCGACCTTCCAAAATTATTTTTCAAAGTCTTTAATATCTACTTCTGCAAAATTTGTAGGAGTCTCCCACAATTTAATACTATAAAGATGGTATCTCTCTGTCCTTAAAAGAGGCTCTAATATCTTCCACGCCCATGTAATAATATTTTCACATGTAGTGTTAAATCCTAAAACATCATTTAAGTACATATGATCCAATTTTTTAACTACTTCATCTTCAACGATGGACTTTAACTCAGCAAAGTCAATAATGATTCCTTCATTGTTGACGCTGCCTTCTACAGTTACTTCTAATTTATACGTATGACCGTGTAAATTCTCGCATTTACCATTGTATTTAGTTAAATTGTGAGCACTGTCAAAAGTAAATACCTTTGTTACTTTCATATCTACACCACCTTATACCAATCTCTTTTATACAGTCTGACGCCAATTTTATCAGGCAGCGATTCTACAATATCTGATAATTTCATTCCACCCTTCACAATGTTGGGAGCAATATCATTAAGTGGCACAAGTACAAACGCTCTCTCCCACATTCTTTCATGAGGTATCTTTAAGTCATCATCATTTATAGTTACATCACCATACAACAGTATATCTATGTCAATTGTACGGGGTCCCCATCTTATAAGCCTCTCTCTTCCAAGCTCTTTTTCTACAGTATTAATGACCTTAAGCAGCTCATGGGGCTTAAGTTCCGTCTTTGTCTGTACCACCGCATTTAAAAATTTGCCTTGTTCTTTATATCCAACAGGTTCTGTCTCATAAATGGGAGATACTTTTTCTATGATAACCGAATTCTTTGCAAGCTTAATAAGTGCACTTTTTAAGTATCCTTCCCTATCTCCCACGTTAGAGCCAATCGACATATATGTATCCGTCATCTTACCATCGCATCCGTCATCTTAGCAACCCGTGCCATCTCTTTGACATCGTGCACTCTTACGATATCAGCACCTTTAGATATGCCAATTGCTACTGTCGCAGCAGTACCTTCAACTCTCTCATTGACGTCAAGCTTCAAAACATGGCCTATCATAGACTTTCTGGATGTCCCCAGCAGTATTGGAAATCCTAAAACCTTTAGTTCGTCAAGCCTTTTCATCAATGTCAAATTGTGCTCTAAAGTTTTGCCAAAACCTATACCCGGATCAATCATTATATTTTCCTCTTTTATACCCGCTTTCAACGCTATATCGATGCTTTTTTCTAAAAAGCTTATGACATCTTTCAAAACATCGTCGTATTCTGCAACATCTTTATTATGCATTATTACAACACCTGCACCATAATCAGCTACAACTTTTGCCATATCGGGATCTCTTTGCAAGCCCCAAATGTCATTTATAATATGCGCTCCATTTTTAAGCGATTCTTCAGCTACTTTCGATTTCATCGTATCCACTGAAACTATAGTATTTACTTCCCGCAATTTCTTTACAATGTCATTTATCCGTCTAAGCTCCTCTTCGGCCGTCACAGGTTTATAGCCGGGTCTTGATGATTCGCCTCCAACATCTATAATGTCTGCTCCATCTTCAATCATTTTTAACACTCTTTCCATGCCCTTCTCTAGCGTATTGTACTTTCCCCCATCTGAGAAGGAATCAGGTGTCATGTTCAATATTCCCATTATATAAGTCCTCTTGCCTATTTCAATTTCCTTATCTCTCACCTTTAACAAGCCAGTCATTCATACCACCCTCTCATTCTTAATCCATTCATTTACCATTTATTAAAAGCATAACTTCTTCCCTAGACCTCTGATCTGTTTTAAACAACCCTCTTAAAGCAGATGTGACCGTTTTGGCACCAGGTTTTTTGATGCCCCGCATCGTCATGCAAAGGTGCTCTGCTTCAACGACTACAGCAACACCTAAAGGATTTGCAGCTTTAACAATTGTATCAGCAATCTCACTCGTAAGCCTCTCTTGTAGCTGTGGCTTCTTTGCTAAAACATCAACTATTCTAGCAAGTTTAGAAAGACCAAGTATTGTCCCTTTCCTTGGAAGGTACGCTACATGTGCCACACCCATAAATGGCAGTAAATGATGTTCACACATAGAATACATAGGTATATCTTTCACTATGACTATCTCTTGATGCTCATCTTCTTTAAAAGTCTTTATCACATCCATGACATCCGTATGAAGTCCTGAAAATATCTCTTCATACATTCGTGCAACTCTATCAGGCGTCTCTAAAAGCCCTTCCCTATTTGGATCTTCTCCAATAGCTTCAAGTATATCATAAACAGCCTTTTTTATCTTTTCTTTATCAATCATCGCCATGCTCCTCAAATAGAACTTATTTTATACCAATATATCATTTTTTAGATTTGTAAACAAGTATTAGAGTAATACGACTGCTTCCTAAACTACACGAATATTTGTTTGCAAATTAATTTAAAAATTAAAAACGGCTCCATAGAACCGTTTTATGCGTTGCATTTAAAGTTATTTATTCATTTTCGTTTTTTAATTCGTCCTGTTCTGCCTTAGGCTTCATTGTTGGGAATAGTATGACATCCCTTATAGAATATGCATCAGTCATAAACATGATAAGCCTGTCAACGCCGATGCCCAATCCGCCGGTTGGAGGCATACCTACTTCAAGCGCATTTATGAAATCCTCATCCATCATATGTGCTTCATCATTGCCAGCTTCTCTCTGCTTAAGTTGCTCTATAAACCTCTCCTTTTGGTCTATAGGGTCGTTTAACTCTGAAAATGCATTTGCAACTTCCCTGCCATATATAAATGCTTCAAACCTAGATGTAAGTGCAGGATTATCGTGTTTTCTCTTTGCAAGAGGCGATATCTCAACGGGATAGTCTATGATAAATGTAGGCTGGATAAGGTGACTTTCACAGAGTTCATCAAAGACAAGTGCTATGATGTCCCCTTTCTTCATCCCTTCCTTGACTTCCAGGTGATTCTTCTTGGCAATCTCTATAGCTTCTTCGTCAGATGATACTTTGTTAAAATCTATGTCTAGAAATTCCTTTATGGCATCTATCATAGTAAGCCTTCTCCAAGGGGGCGTAAGATCTATCTCTGTCCCTTGATATACAATCTTTTTACTGCCATTTACCTTTTCTGCAACGTATGCAAATAAATTCTCTGTTATATCCATCATTCCATGATAATCTGTATATGCCTCATATAATTCCAATAGTGTAAATTCAGGATTGTGTCTTATATCCATTCCTTCATTCCTAAATACTCTTCCCATCTCATATACTTTTTCCAATCCGCCCACAATAAGCCTCTTTAGATGGAGTTCAAGGGCTATCCTCAAGTACATGTCTATATCAAGAGCATTGTGGTGTGTTATAAATGGCCTTGCTGCAGCGCCACCTGCTATAGTATGAAGTATAGGTGTTTCAACTTCTATGAAGCCTCTGCTGTCTAAAAACTCCCTTATGGCCTTTATGATTGCGGTCCTTTTAATAAATGTCTCTTTTACGCCAGGATTTATTATAAGGTCTACATACCTCTGCCTGTACCTTAAATCAGGATCTTTAAGTCCATGCCATTTATCAGGAAGTACCTGCAATGACTTTGAAAGAAGCTTAAAATCCTGCACCCTTATAGTTACTTCACCTGTTTTTGACTTAAATACCTCGCCTGTAACACCTATAATATCTCCAATGTCAAGTATTTTAAATATTTCGTAGTTTTTTTCGCCTAATACATCCAACTTAAAATAAAGCTGAATTCTTCCGTCTCTGTCCTGTATATCAGCAAATGATGCCTTGCCATGGCCTCTCTTTGACATTATGCGCCCTGCAATTGTAACTGTCTTACCTTCAAAATTATCATAGTCATTCTTTATTTCTGATGTCATGTTAGTTCTATCAAATTTGTCAATGCCATAGGGCTCTATCCCTAAGCTTCTGAGCTCGTCCAACTTATTTCTTCTTATCTTAAGAAGTTCATTGAGATTTTCACCGTTATTTACATCATTCGTGTTCGCCATAATACTCCTCCAATTTTATTTGTGTATTTCTAGTACTTTGAGTTTTATTATACCTGCCGGCACTTCAACAGAAACGCTGTCACCAACCTTTTTCCCAATTAGTGCTTTGCCTATAGGTGATTCATCAGATATCTTGTTGTTCATAGGGTCGGCTTCCGTAGAACCTACTATTGTGTACTCTGATTCCTCCTTAAATTCCTCATCATAAACCTTTACTGTACAGCCCACACTTACTTTGTCAATTGTAATATCCTCTTCATCGATTACCTGGGCATTTCGAAGCATAGCCTCGATTGTAGCTATTCTTCCTTCAATAAATGCTTGCTCATTTTTTGCTTCATCGTACTCGGAATTTTCACTTAAATCGCCAAAAGCACGTGCTTGTTTTATTTTTTCTGCAACTTCAGGTCTTTTTACGGACTTCAGATAGTCTAACTCTTCTTCTAATTTTTTTAAACCATCATAAGTCAAAATTACTTGCTTACCCATATTGCCAATCTCCTTTATAACAAATTTGTATTTTATTCTATGTTTAAGCCGTATCATTTATGATAATATTAATACACAAGCACTGCTTCATGCAGTGCTTGTGTCTATATTTTCATGTGGAATATTATAAAACAGTTTACAAATAAAGTCAAGTACTATACAGTGCTAAATCTATTTCCTTTTAATCGCCTTGCAGCGTTCTTTCTGACATTTTCTATAGTTTCCTCTGATACAGCTCTTTCAAAACTCCTAAAGCCTCCAAGCTTAAAACCGTGCTTTTGGGCTAACTTAGCTATCGTATCTACCTGCTCCACTGTCAAATCTCTTCCCAAAGAGTAGTTTTCTATCCTGCCTTCCATTGCAAGTATCATGGTCTCTGCCATGCAGGCGTAGCTAGTCTTTGGTGGAAATCCAAAATTGAAGTGGAAGTCCACATCTCCAGGTACCTCTACAACACCACCTTCAATAACTAAGACGTCATCTCTTGCATCAGCAACTTCCTTTGATACATCTCTAGGCCTTGCTACATCACAAACAACTGCCCCAGGTTTTAAGTATTCAGGTCTTATGACGGTATCAACAGCACTTGTAACTGTCACAACTATGTCTGCTGTCTTTAATGCGTCTTTTACGTCAGATGTGACTCTTGCAGCCATACCTGTCTTTTCTAAAAGATATTTGCTAAAATCCTCCAACTTTTGCTTATTTCTCGCCACCAACGTCATGTACTTGGCTTCTCTGGAAAGTATCTCAGCACACACTTTCCCTATAGAACCTGTAGCACCTATGACCACAACCTCTGAATCCCTTATATCTTTCCCCATAAGTTCAGCAGCCTTTTTCGTGCCCTCTATTGCTGTAGCAATTGTGTAGCTGTTGCCTGTCGTTACAGCAATATTAAGGTTTTTTGCGACTGTAATTCCCGCATCACCAACAACAGACGTCAAAGCACCTAACCCTACAATTTCAGCTCCTAAATTTTCTGCTATCTTACCTGCCTTTATAATTTTTTTCATGACGTAGTCTTCAGGAAGGCTCATCATTTGATTAGAAATAAGCGGTACTGCTACAAAATAGCCTTCTGTCTCAGCGTACTTGCTTTTTACACCTGTTATTTCAGAGACCTTAAGTGGTGGCAGCATTTTTGTAAATCCCTCTACAAACTTTCTAGGCAATTTGTTCATAATCTTAAATTTTCTACTGACATCTTCATATTCAATTGGATGTATTATAAAAGCGAACTTGTGCATATTAATCATCCTTTCAACAAAATATTTACTTTTCTACTGAGGCTTTTTCACCATTTAAATATTCTACTCTTGGCTCAAAGCCAATCTTATCGAGAAGCATGTTGTAATCCTCTGGTTTCATTTCAGACGGGCTTTTACCAGATATCGATACAAGTACAGCCTCCATTACATTTGTACCAAACGACCTTCCGTTGAGATTTGGAGTAGTTGTAATAAGAAGTTTAACACCTCTATCTTTAAGCATCTTTACATCATCTTTTGTTACCGTATTTGTCACAATTATTTTATCTTTTAAATCCTCAGGCATGTATTTTTTCACAAACAAATAATCACCAGCTATTATGTCAGCTTCTTTATAAAATTTTTCATATTTTCTGCTGTCTATCGAAAGCTGCTTATCGCCAGTTGGATACAACATCTCAAACGGCATTTTGACTATTATAGGGGCTATAATCGCTGCTAAACCGTAAAGAAGTTTTAAAGAATGAAGCGGGATTGGCAATCCTAAAGCAAATATAATATCTCCAAGAGTCAAGTCAGCACCGTATTCATGAAATGTCTGTGTCATGCCAAACCTATCCATAGCACTTACTATGAGGACTTTTTTACCTCTTATGTCAACGATGTTTTTGTCATGTATGTATTTTATTACCCTCCTCTCAAGTGTATTCTTAAGTCCAGAGCCGTCTACAATAGGTGATTTTTTAGCAGCATTTTTAAGCGGAACTGCATCTTTTATGACATATCTTCTCTCACCAGCATATAGATAAAGGTCTATACCACCCATGCCGAATGCATCAACTTTTCCATCAAGCTCTTTTATAAGCTCTATTGCTTTCGTCATATCCCCATCTGTACCGATTCTTTCGATTATAAACTTTTCACCTAATATTTCTGTCTCTACTCTGTTATTCCTTGTAGATGAGCCTATGCTTACACTGACTACCCTTTTCACGAAATCATCTCCTTAAGGTATCTAAAATGTCTGAAATCAGCTCTGGCTTTACGTAGACATCCTCTGTAAGAGGTGAATGCCCAATGTTGACACATATCACTTCTTTGTCAAATATGGCTTCCATCAAATTTGTCCTTTTGTCAGAGCCTAGGAATATTATCGTATCATAAGACTGTACCTTTGCGATTACATCCATAACCATGTTAAATAGTTCTGCACCTGTCATCTTATCTGCTATGCTTAATCGTTCCTTTTCTGATAGGAGCAGTATAAATTCAATACCATAATCCTTTAATAACCTTTCAATCTCATCTTTATTTTTTATAGGAAATCCTATTACTGCAATGTTGCCGCCTTTTCTCACCTCACCTATATTTTCCAGTCTTGATATAAAACTTCTATCAACTTTAAACTTTGATGCTGTCTCCTGCTGCGAAAAGCCGTTTACTCTCATTTCAATCATTTTGTCTATGATGTTGTGAAGCTTTTTAGTGTTTATAATCTTCTCGCCGATCTTTACAAAATCCATATTGACCATCCTTTATGTGCACAATTTGTGCTCATACTAATTATAATTCTACTACTTACTGGCATATATTTCAAGATGATTTTAAGGTAAATGAAGAAAAGTCTTCATTTACCCCATATTTTTTCTATTGGCTTTATAAGCATTTCAATTATCTTATTCGTTGCAGTGATTTTTATATCAAAAGCTACAAGCAAATTAAGCGTATATCCAATTGCAACAAGTATAAAAAATACTACAACTTCTTTTATTTTTTTCTTCTTTATAAGCCCAGGTACTTCCATGAATATTATTATTAAAAATATAATCGTGACTCCTAATGCATTTAACATAATTAACCCTCTCATTACCTCGGTTGAATAGGCTTTGACGTAAGTCCTGACCTCTTTAGGGAAGCTTTTACGCTTACATTAATTTTTACATTTGGATAAATTTCATTCCATCTATCCTTTATCTTCTCCCACACTTTAGGGTATTTTTCTTGAAGTTTCTGTCCAAATCCTATGGAGTCAACTTTATACTTCTTTTGTATTGCATTTAGTGCATCTTCAATTTCGCTTTTGACTTTCTGCTCCTGTAGGTCTTCAAGGCTTTTTATCATCTTAAGCTCTGTAAGATTGTACACAGCATCTTGCTCAGTCATATTTGATTCAAAATTGATTTTTACATCGAAAGAAACATCATCACCGTTAACTTTTGGTGTAATGCTGGACTTTGCTTTTATGACTGTAAATGTAATATGTGTTTTATCACCTTTAGGTCCTTTATCGATGACAAGTGATGTATTCTTAATAAAGTTATCCATCCACATTATTCCTTTCGTCTGCTCTTCTGATAAAAATCCAATCATCTTGTCGTAT
>NICF_comb_assmDRAFT_10003248_pt1 | contig 11814 bp, 9 predicted proteins | sample NewIslPassag4_SG_FD_11279 | JGI IMG/M metagenome (IMG submission 11279) | reverse complement strand
AAAAAACCGCCCCGGCGGGCGGCTTCGGTATCAATCTCTCGTCTTCATCAGCAAGTAGATGAAATACGGCGCGCCGATGACGGCGACGACGATGCCCGTCGGGATCTCGGTCGGATGCGCGAGCAGCCGGCTGACCGTGTCGGCGGTCACGAGCAGCAGGCCGCCGAGCAGCGCGGATGCCGGAAGCAGGTAATGGTGCTGCGGCCCGACGAGCCGTCGGGCGAGATGCGGCCCGATGAGGCCGACGAAGGCGATGCCGCCGGCGACGGCGACCGACGAGCCGGCGAGGCCGACGGCAACGGCGAGCAGCTTGAAACGCTCCCGCTGCACCGGAACCCCGAGCCCGGCCGACGTCTGCTCGCCGAGATTCATCACGTTCAGCGTCCTCGCCTTGAGCAGCGCGTACGGCAGCAGCACCGCGACCCATGGCAGCATCGCCAGCACGAACTTCCAGTTCGTTCCCCAGATCGTGCCCGCCATCCAAGTAGCGGCGAACTGATATTGTTCCGGGCTGAGCCGGAGCGTCAGCACGATGATAGCCGCGTTCAGTCCGAGCGCCACCGCGATCCCGGTCAGCACGAGACCGGTCGGCGACACGCCGTCGTGACGGCGGTACGCGAGGGCGAAGATGAGCGCCGCCGCCCCTCCGGCACCGAGGAGGGCGAACACCGGGAGCATGAACAGCGTCGATAACGTCGACGTCGAACCGTACGCCACGAACAGCATCACCATCAGACCCGCCCCGGCATTGATGCCGAGAATGCCCGGATCGGCCAACGCGTTGCGGGTAATGCCCTGCAGGATGCAGCCCGATACGGCAAGCGCGGCGCCGACCAGAATCGAGATGACAATGCGCGGCAGCCGAAACTCGAACAGAATCAGTTCTTCCCGGTCGGTCCCCAGGCCGAACAGCGTCTTCGCCACGACCGCCGGCGACAGCCGGATATGGCCGGTGTTGATGCTGATGACGCATACGGCCGCAATCAGGATTAGGGCTGCCGTCATCACCAGGACAGCGCGTCGTCGTCTGCTCGATTCCGTTGCGAAGGGATGGGCGGTCATGCTGGCAGGTTCTCTCCTCTGACAGTCGATTTTACTATTATAAGTGATAACGGTTCTCATTGACAACCGGCATGAAGCCGGACGGCGGGCTGTCAAAACCGCTCCGGGCAAGGCTTGCGCAACAGAGAGCATGAACGACCGGCGCAAAAAACGAAGACGCCCGCTCCCGGACGTCCTCGTCTTCACGAACCAACGCTTATTTCGCTTTGAGCACCGCCGTGCTGTACGCCGGCAGCGTCGCTTCGCCGCCGTCGTATTGGATCCCCGGCGCGGACGCCAGCGTCACGGCCAAAGCATCCGCCTCGATGCCCGCCTTCGACTCGAGTCCGACCTTCTGCGGTTCGCCGGACAGATTGTGCAGCACGAGCAGCCGCTCGCCCTCATGCTCGCGGATGAACGAGACGACACGCTTGTTCCCGGTCGCGTACGACTCGACCGTGCCGAACGCCAGCGCCGGCTCCAGCTTCCGCCAGTTGACCAGCCGCCGGTAATGATTGAGCAGCGAGTCCGGATCGTTATGCTGCCGCTCGACTTCGTCCCAGTCCATCGGCCGGCGGAGATTCTCGTCCGGCTTCACGCCCTGCATCCCGATCTCCTCGCCGTAGTAGATGAACGCCCGGCCGGGAAGCGTGAGCAGCAAGGCCGCGGCCATCTTCGCGTGGTCGACATTGCCTTCGAGCTGGCTCATGACGCGGTTCTGATCGTGGTTCGACAGGAACGTCGCGTCGATGAACTCGCCGCCCGACACTTCGGCGTAGTAGTCGTGGACGCGGCGGATGCCGGCGGCGATATCCGTCGCGTTCTCGGATTTCGCCAGATTGATCAGCCGTCCGGCCAGATCGAAGTTGAAGCCGGAATCGAGCGCGCCGTCCAGATAAGGACCGATGACGGAAGGCGCGTCCCACACCTCGCCGACGAGATACACATCCGGCTTCACTTCCTCCAGACCGGCGCGGAATTCCCGCCACCACGCGACATTCTTTTCCGCCACTTCCGTCCGCTTGTTGTCGCCCTGCAGGTCCTCGTACACATGCTTCGCGGCATCGAGGCGGAATCCGTCCACCCCTTTGTCCAGCCAGAAGCGGGCAATATGGATGAATTCCGCGCGCACTTCCGGATTGTCCAGATTCAGATCCGGCATCCCGTCCCAGAAGATGCCGAGGTAGCGGCCGGTGCTGACCGGATGCCATGCCTTGCCGCCGATGGCGCTGACCGCGTTCACGTTCGTCTCTTCGTCCGCCCAGACATACCAGTCGCGCTTCGGACTGTTCTCGCTCGACTTCGCTTCGACGAACCATGGATGCTTGCTGCTCGTATGGTTGACGACGAGGTCCATGATGATCCGGATGTTCCGCTTGTGCGCTTCCTCGATCAGCCGCTCGAAATCTTCCATCGTGCCGAAATCCGGATGGATCGCGTAGTAATCCGTCACATCATAGCCGTGATAGCTCGGCGACGGATGGATCGGCGTCATCCAGATGCCGCTGATGCCCATCTCCTTGAGATCGTCCAGCTTGGCGGTAATGCCGTTCAGATCGCCCTTGCCGTCGCCGTCACTGTCGTGATAGGCGCGGACGAAGATCTCGTAGAACACGTTCGAATCCCGGTCCCGCGCCTCCTTCATCCGCGCCTGGTCCAGCTGCTGCTGCCGCATCCCGATCCAGAGCACCGCGCTCGAGAAAAGGATGACGACAACGGCGAACACGATGGCGAACAGTCGGAATTTCCTCATCCTTTGTTGGCTCCCGCTTTCAAACCTTCAATAATGTATCGCTGCAGGAACAGGAACAGCAGCGCAATCGGAATCGAGACGAGCAGCGCGCCCGCCGCGAACTTCGTGAAGTCGGTGTTGGACCGTCCGGTCACCATGTTGAACAGTCCGATCGCCAGCGTATATTTGTCGCTGGAACGCAGCACGAGCCGGGCGAAAATAAAGTCCATCCACGGTCCGATGAAATTGTTGACCGCGACGAACGTGACGATCGGCACCGACAGCGGCATCATGACTCTGAAGAATATGGTGAAGTTCGATGCGCCGTCGATTTTCGCCGCTTCCACCAGGCTTCTCGGCTGCGCGTCGAAATACCCTTTCACCAGCCAGGCGCCGAACGGAATCGACCCGCCCGCGTAGACGAGGATGAGGCCCCACAGGTTGTCCAGCAGATTAATCTGCAAGAGCAGGATGTAGATCGCGATCATGCCCATGAAGCTCGGGAACATCTGGAGCACGAGCATCGCCATCAGCGTCTGCTTTCTGCCGGGAAAACGGAACTGCGAGAACGCATAAGCCGCCGTAACGACGAGCACCGTGGACAGAATCATGTTCATGACGGCGACAAAAAGCGTGTTGCGGTACCAGATCAGATAATCCGTCTCATTGAACAATTCGCGGAAGTGGTCCAGCGTCAGCCCCGTTGGCAAGATCGAGGTGCGGAACAGCGACGAACCGGGGTTCAAGGCGCCGAGGACCACCCAATAGAGCGGATAAATGACAGCGATGGCCGTTACAATCAGGATCAGGTAGATGACCCATGCCGCAAGCTTGTCACCCGGCCTGGTGCTCGATTGCATCATCGATCCCTTCCTTTCCCTTCCTCTTCATCATGCCACCATGTCCTCCTCTTTGAACGCCCTCGTCCTGCGGAAATTCCAGATCGAGAACCCGGCGACGACAATGAAGATGAAGATCGATACGACGGACGCCATGTTGAACTTGTTCTGCTCGAGCGTCAGCTTGTAGATCCACGAGATGAGAATGTCGGTCGAACCCGCGTAGCTGTAGGACGGGTTGGCGGGTCCGCCGGACGTGAACAGGTAGATCATGTTGAAGTTGTTGAAGTTGTTCGCGAAGCTCATGATGAGCAGCGGCGCCGTCGAGAACAGGATGAGCGGCAGCGTGATGCTCCGGAACCGCTGGAATCCGCCCGCGCCGTCGATCTCGGCCGCTTCGTACAGCTCCTTGTCGATGTTCGTCAGCACACCGGACATGAGCGCCATCCAATACGGGAAGCCGAACCAGATGTTGACGACGACGATCGCGAATTTTGCCCAGAACGGGTCGGAGAACCACGGAATCGCCTGCAGGCCGATCATTTTCAGATACTGGTTGATCGGGCCGAACTCGCCGTTGAACATGTTGCGGAAGATGAGCAGCGAGATGACGCCCGGCACCGCCCAGGGAAGAATGAGCAGGGTGCGCCAGAACTTCTTGAACTTGACCACCCGGTGATTGAGCAGAAGCGCGTAGAACAGTCCGGTGAAATACGTCGTGAATGTCGCCAGCAGCGCCCAGATGATCGTCCAGATCAGCACGCCGAGGAAGGTGTTGCTCCACGCCCTGAACTGGATCAGGCTGGTGAATGTCTCGAAGCCGACCCAGTCGACCAGATTTTTCGGCGGCAGGTGGTTCGGACCGGAATAGTTCGTGAACGCGATCAGAATGCCGAAGATAAGCGGCAGCACGATCGTGAAGAGCGCGAACACGAAGGACGGCGTCAGCAGGATATAGGCAAAGCCCTGCTCCCAGGCATGCGCGATCGACGCCGCGAAATTGCGGGGTTTCTCCCCTTTGTCCCGCATCGCGCCGACCTTGTACGCATCGCGGATGTTGAGCGCGTAGACCGCAATGAACAGGAGGAACAGCAGGGCGAAAATGATCCCCGTAATCATCAGGATGATCGAGTGATCGCCCTGTTCGATGATCGTGCCGCGGGCGCTTCGCTGCTGCACCTTGTCGCCCAATGTGATCAGCCCGCGCATCCCTTCGACGAACGGCTTCGACCAGAAGAACAGCACATAAAGCTCGAGCAGCGCGTACAGCAGTCCTTTCACGAACTGCCGGTTGTAGATCTGTCCGAGGCCCATGAAAAGCAGCGACAGCAGCGCGCCGGCACGCGCGTGTACCTTGCCGTTCAGAAGAACCACCATCCTGTACAATTAATTGAAAAAGGAATCCGTGCCCGAGCACGCGCATCGGACACGGGTTCCGCCCGTTCGGTCAGGCAGCCGCTTATTGCATCAGTTTGATGGCGTCTTCGATCTGCTTCTTCGCGTCGTCAAGCGCTTGCTGCGGATCGATGTTCTCGTTCCAAATGAGCGAGAAGGCGGATGCCATCGGACCCCAGACCGTCTGCATTTCCGGAATGTTCGGCATCGGGATGGCGTATTGCGCCTGCTCCAGAATGCCGGATACGACCGGATCGCTCTTGATCGTCGGATCGTCGGACAGATCCTTGCGGGTCGGCACCTGGCCGGTGATCTCGAAGCGCTTGAGCTGCATTTCCTTGCTGGCGGCGAATTTCGCGTACAGCGACGCCGCTTCCGGATACTTCGTGTAAGCATTGACATAGTAGGACTTGATGCCCGAGAAGCTCGTCGGATGCTCGCCGTTGTCCAGCTTCGGCAGCGGCGCGACCCCGAAGTTTACGCCGGCGTCGCGATAGCCTGCGGCGGCCCACGGACCGTTCATGTTGAACATCAGCTTGCCTTCCTTGAACAGCGAATCCTTGATGTCGTAGGTGATGTCTTCTTTCTTGATCGGCAGAATCTCGTCATGGATCCGCTTGACGAATTGCGCCGCTTTCACCGCGGCTTCCGAGTTCAGCCCGAGATCGTTCGGGTCCGTGTTGTCCGAGCCGAACACATAGCCGCCGTAGCCGCCGATGAACGAGAAGTCATAGTAGAAGTTGCCGACTTCATACATGAAGCCGTATTTCTGGTTCGCCGAATCGTTGAACGCCTTCGCCATCTCGAACAGTTCTTCCCACGTTTCCGGCGCTTTTTCCGCCAGATCTTTGTTGTAGAACAGCCCGTACGTTTCAACCGCAATCGGATATCCGTACAGTTTGCCGTCGAAGGAACCGCCGGTGATGGCTGCGTCGATGTGCTCGTTCATGATTTCGTCGCTGTAGAAGTTCTCCAGGATGAGACCGGCCGACGCCATGTTCCCCGTATGGTCGTGGGGCGCGAGGAAGACGTCTGCGCCGAGGCCGGCAGGTCCGTCAGTCTGCAGCTTGCCGGGCGCGTCCGTATGGTTGACGTTCTCGACCGTTACCGGGATGCCGTACTGCTTCGTAAATTCTTCCGCCACATATTGCGCCCATTCAAATTCGGCGTCGCTGTTGTCCCATACGAGGAGCTGCGCGCCTTCTTCGATCTGCGGCTCTTCCGCGCCCGCGTCGCCGGCGTTGCCGCCGGCGTTGCCGCTGTTTTGGCCGTTCGACGAAGTTTCGCCGCCTGCATTGCTTCCGGTATTGCCCGCGTTGTTGTTGCCGCCGCCGCAGGCAGCCAGCACCAGCGCAAGCACCAGCATGATGACCATGGACATCCATTTCTTGTTTCTCGTGTTCATTTCGCGTGAGAACCCCTTTCCTTGTCGTCATGTAACCGGGAAAATGACAGATGCGAGTGCACACCTTCCGTATTCCTGGCGAATTTCAAACCTCCTGGCGCAAACCGGCGGCACTTCCCCCCTTTGCCTGCTTTCAAGCGCGGAGCCCAGAACGGAATCTGAGCAAACGTTTGTACAAACTTCGTGGAAAAACGCCGACCATCTGCATCAGAGCTGGAAATTATGCTTGTTGGCAGCGTTTTTCCGTCGACGTAAGCGCTTTATTGTTTAACGATATCATAAGGGATGGGGTGAAATTAGTAAATCGTTTGCACAATGCTGATTTGGCCATATTTCAAGATTATGGTCCGTTTGCATTGGGTTTTCTCCTGATTGCTTTGTTTATAGTCGTTTTTCTCGCGTTTTGGAAGGCTGATCCGTGCAACGAGCGTCTCCGGTGAGCGGTTGTCCACCCTGGTTTGGCCGAATCTTTACAATTTAGTTGATTTCCTGTACTATTGTACCTAACATTTGTGTGGTAACGATTGCACGGAGGGAAAACGACCATGTCCGTCACCATCAAGGACGTCGCAAGGAGGGCCGGCGTATCGCCTTCGACCGTATCCCGCGTCATCTCGAAGCACCCGCGGATCAGCAAGAAAACGGCCGAACGCGTCACCCGGGTCATGGAAGAGCTCGGCTATCATCCGAACAGCATGGCCAAAGGGCTCGTGTCGAAAGCCACCCATATATTGGGCGTCATTCTGCCCCGTCCGGCCGAAGAGCTGTTCCAGAACTACTTCTTCCATGAAGTGCTGCGCGGCATTCTCGCGCAGGCCAACCGTTCGGGGTACGACCTGCTCATCGCGTCCGGAAGCAGCGAATCGGACGAGCTCGAGACCGTCAAACGACTGGTGCGCGGGCGTCGGGTCGACGGGATCATTCTGCTCAGCTCGAAGACGAAAGACCCGCTGATCCATTTTCTCAATGAAGTCGGGTTCCCGTTCGTCATCATCGGCCGCTCTCCGGACTTCCCCGATGCGCCGACGGTCGACAACGACAACGTGCAGGCGGCATACGATGCCACCCGCCACCTGATCAACCAGGGGCATGAGCGGATCGGCTTCGTCAGCGGCCCGCAGGAGCTGACCGTCTCGCAGGACCGGCTCACGGGATATCGGCAAGCCATGCTCGAAGCCGGGCTGAGCATTTCGGAAGACTGGATCGTTGAAGGCGAGTTTCTGCAGGAGACGGGCTACCGCGCCATGTCGATGCTGATGAATTTGCCCGAGCGGCCGACCGCGCTCGTCGTCATCGACGACATCGTCGCCTTCGGCGTGCTGCACGGCCTGAACGAACTCGGCTACTCCGTCCCGCAGGACATGTGCCTGGTCGGCTTCAACAACATTTCACTGTCCGAGCATACGTCGCCGCCGCTCACCAGCGTGGACATCGGCACGTACCAGATCGGCTACATGACGGCGCAGACGCTGATCAAGACGATCTCCAAGGAACCGCTGCACCAGACCCGCAAAATCATTCCGCACCGTCTGATCGTGCGCGGCTCGTCCGTCAAATGAAGTTTTGGATAANCCTGCCAAATTTATGCCCGTGAGGAGATGACGCGATTGCAGCAAGCAGCGCAGCAACGAATCGACCTGTCCAAAAAACCGCATCTGATTGACGCCGTCATCGGCAATTCCCGCATGCTGGCCGCGCTCGGAGCCGGAGGACGCATCTATCGTCTGTGGCATCCGCACATCGACAGCCCGCAGCATCTGGACGAGTGGCGGACCGGCATCCGGATCGACGGCGGAAGCACGCTGTGGTTCGACAGCGGAACGGACGGCTGGCGGGCGGACGCCGGGTACGAGCCCGGAACCAACATCGTGCATACCGCCGCCACCCACCGAAATCATCCGGTCTTGATCGAGTCGACGCATTTTGCCGCACCCGATGCCGATGTCCTCATTCGCCATTACCGGATCACGAACACCGGAGATCGCAGTGTCTCCCTGCAATTCATCCATTATGCTTCGTTCTGGATCGGCGAGACGCCCCATCATCAGGCGTCGCTCTTCGACGAACCGTCGGATGCGCTCGTCCATTATCGGGGATCGCACGTCTTCGCCGTGTCGGCGGACCGGGCATGCGCCGAGTTTCAGGCGGGCGCTTCGCGCGAGGAAGCGGAATCCGGAAGGCTGAACGGATCGGAAGCGCAGCTGGGCGCCGGCGGCGCAATGGCCTGGCGCTTCCCGGATGTCGCGCCCGGCGGCACGGTTGAGCTGACGCTGTACCTGTCGGCCGCGGATCGGATCGAGCCGGCCCTCGATCAGCTCGGCAAGCTTCGCTCCGTGCCATACGCCGAGCTCTATAACCGAACCGCCGAGTACTGGCGGAACTGGCTCAAGGCGGCCAACCCGTGCCCGATCGGCGATGAGCCGATCCGCAGCCTGTACGAGCGCTCCCTGCTCGTCATGAAGCTGATGAGCGACGAACTGTCCGGCGCCGTCATCGCCGCGCCCGAAATGGATGAATCCTACGCCCGTTCGGGCGGATACGGCTACTGCTGGGGCCGGGACGCCGCGTTCATCGCAACCGCGATGGATCTGGCCGGGCTCGGGACGCTGTCGGAGAAATTTTTCCGCTGGGCGCTCACCGCGCAGGACCGGTCCGGCGCGTGGCAGCAGCGGCACTATCACGACGGCACGCTCGCGCCGTCGTGGGGACTGCAGATCGACGAAGGCGCCTCGATCCTGTGGGGGTTGTGGCGCCATTACGAGCTGACGGGCAGCGAATGGGTGCTCGGCGACGAAGTGTGGGAAGCGGTCGAGCGGGGCGCCGATTTCCTCGTCCGCATGCTGGACGAGAACGGCCTGCCGAAGCCGTCCCATGACCTGTGGGAAGAGCGGGTCGCCCAGCACGCCTACTCATCGGCGGCGGTCTATGGCGGCCTCGACGCTGCCGCACGCATCGCGGAGGCGCGCGGCCGGCGGGAACCGGCCGAGAAGTGGCGCGAAGCCGCGCGGCGCGTGCGGGACGGCATCGCCGCCCATCTGTGGGATGCCGGACGCGGCTGCCATTACCGCTCGATCCGCCTGACCGTGCCGGAAGATCAATACGACGCCGCCGTCCGGGCGGGAGCCGGCGGCACGGTCACCCGGACGGCCAAAGGCTACGCGCGGTATGTGCTGGACGTCGATCCGATCGTCGATGTCAGCCTGCTCGGCCTCGCGGTACCCTTCGCGGCGCTTGACGTCAGCGACGAGCGGATGGCGAAGACGGCCGACCGGGTGCAGGAAGCGCTGTGGACGCCCGGCGTCGGCGGCATCAAGCGCTACGAGAACGACCGGTACATCGGCGGCAACCCGTGGATTCTGACCACGCTGTGGCTCGCGCAATTCCGCATTGCCCAGGGACGGCCGGACGAAGCCGAGCGGCTGATGCAATGGGCGATCGACCACCGGACGCGCCTCGGCCTGCTGCCGGAACAAGTCGACCGCAGCACCGGCGAAACGGCATGGGTCGTGCCGCTCACCTGGTCGCACGCCATGTTCGTCCTCGCCGTCTGGATGCTGGCGGGCAGCCGGACGGCGCCGGCAGGCCGCGAGGTTTGAATGGTCGTGCGAATATAGCGATGACGGCTGTTATCGAGCAAATGCAAATGCCCGGCTGTCTCCCGTTCCGCGGGAGATCCCGGGCATTCGTGCTGTCGAGGCAAGCGCCGTTTCAAGATACGATGTATTCCGGATAAGGCTCGAACGCAATATTCCGCAAATAAAACCGGCCGTTTCGATATGTCACATCCGCCTGCACCGTGCCGATATATTGAGGGGTCGCAAAGGTCTCGATCCCGACTCCGACGGCGATTTCGGCCGTCAACTTTTGCGGCGATGCCTCGAACCAGACGATGCTGCCGTAGATCAGGCGGTCCAGGATTTTCCCGTATTCTTCGGAAGCGAACGCCGCCAAATTCACGTGATGCGTCCGGGACCCGACCGTAATTTCACCCAGCACGTCGCGGTCCCGGCTCACCACCCGAAACTTGAGCTGCTCTTCCAATTGTGCAAGATAATCGCTTTCCGCAAAGACATGATCTTCCATCCGGTCCGTTTCGTCGAACTCGACGATATGCAGTTCATCCACCGCAATGCCGGTGCCCGATCCGATGTGCAGGTCAATCGCCAGTTCCTCTTCCCCGTCCGCATCGTAATCCGCCGCATGCATGACCGGCATGATGCCCCGGGGTGTCATATAGTCCCACTCGAAAGCCTGCACATGTTCTCCGACCTGCAGCACGACGCCATCAGGCGCACCATAAAGCCGGATATCCCGATCCGGAATCTCCGCAATCAGCGAAAGCGGCTCCGATTCAGGCGGCAATGCCGTGAAGGGCGCGTTCTGCCCGGTTTGCGCAGCTTCGCGGGATGAATCTTCGTCAGATTGGCCGGACGGCTTATCGAGATTGGCGGAAGGTTCGCCGGTTTGTTTCGACTGGACAAGGGTATCGCGCATCTGTTCACGCACGGCATCGTCTGCAGAAGACGAGCATGAGGCCAACCCTGCCGCTATCGCAACGGCCAGCATGGTAAGTCGAATTCTCGCGTTCGCGTTCATCTCCATCTCCTGTTTTGCGGTTGCTTATGCCAATTAGACGGCGCGGGATTGAAAAAAATTGGAAGTTTGGGGGGCGATTCTTTCACTTGCCGCGGTTGAAAAACGCTGACGGTCCTCCTCATCACCGCCGTTTGAATTGCCCGCTTCTGCGCTTCCGGATCGGGAATGCCTCTCTTGATCCCGGCGCTGTCCGGTGCTATATTCAAATCAACGGTCATGAAGCACATGCCGCTTTGATCCTCACACGGGATCGAAGCGGCATTTTTCATTGAGGGGAGATTCGTCGTGTTCACCAAACAGTATGAGCTGTGGATGCAGAAGCAAATAGCGGAGGAGAAGAACCACCGGAGACGCGAGCTTTTGGAAAAAGGGCTCAGCCATGGCACGGTGGAGTTTCTTCGCAGCATCTGGTACCCCGTTGTCGGATCGTTCGATCATTTGCATGCGGAATGGGAAGTCCGTGATTTCCACCAGGGATACCGATATCTGGATCTCGCGTTCATGCCGGGCGGCGCCAAAGGCAACATCGAGATTCAGGACTATCGGACGCATGCCCGCGATCTGGATACGCGGAGGTTCAAGGATCTGTGCCGCCGGCAAAGCCTGCTCTCGCTCGACGGCTGGATCTGGCTGCCGGTGGCGTACCTGTCGATCCGGGAAGAGCCGGAGTTTTGCAAGCAGCTGGTGTTGTCCTTTGTGGGTAAATTTTTGTCTTTCGATGCGGATGCGGGGCTGGACTGGCTGGAGGCGGAAACGGTCCGGTTCGCCCGCAGGCTGCTCCGGCCGTTTACGCCGAACGAGTTGGC
>NICF_comb_assmDRAFT_10003243_pt1 | contig 11825 bp, 8 predicted proteins | sample NewIslPassag4_SG_FD_11279 | JGI IMG/M metagenome (IMG submission 11279) | reverse complement strand
TTCCTTGGAGCGAACGAACTTGATTTTCATATGACACCCCGCAGGTGAATGTTATCTTGTTTATGTCATTCGCCTTCGGGGGTGTATTTGCCTGCTTTTTCCCGCATTTTCATCAATTGATGATCACGGATTCGGGATATGATTAAAGACTAGTAATAATCTCTTTAATGTGTGATACTTGGGAATCGAGTCGGGGGACTGCGTTCGTGCGGATCATGCTTCATTTCACCAGTGATAGTCCGCTGGATTTGCCTATTAATTACCAGGATCTGTTGATTGGCTTTATATATCAGAACATAGGTGACGAACAATACCGCCACTTCCTGCATGAAGAAGGGTATGAATATCGGGGAAGGAATTTCAAACATTTTGCTTTCTCGAGATTGGACGGACGGATAAAGGTGGATCGGGAGCGAAAGCGAATCACCTTTTTTCCGCCATTTCGCCTGATTGTCACTTCACCTCTAAGTGAATTTCTACAAGCGTTTGCAAAATCGATGCTCCTTTCCGATCAGCTGCGAATCGGTCATTTCCCGGTTCGGTTGGTGTCGTTCGAGACCATGCCCGAATTGGCGAATATGCCGGATGTCATCAGAATCCGCATGTTGAGCCCCCTTGTCATTTACAGCACGCTGACGCATCCGAACGGTGTGAAATATACCTACTACTATCAGCCTCATCATGAAAAGTTCTCCGACATGATCGGCGAGAACCTGAAGCGCCGCTACTTCAGTATGCATGAGGAAAGCCGGGAGCTTCGCGACAGTCCTTTCGCCATCCATCCGATCCGTGTCACCCCCCGGGACAAAGTGGTTACCCGTTTTCGCGGCACCATCATCGAGGGCTGGATGGGAGACTACGAACTTCATGGCGATCCGAGACTGCTTCATTGGGCCTATCATACGAACCTCGGCGGAAAAGGCTCCCAAGGTTTCGGCGTATTCGAACTTCTCTAGCGGGAGGGAGGAGAAGCATGCTCGCGGAGGCAATCATCCGGATCGGGCGGCCGCTGGCCCGCAGTTCGATGAAATCGGCCGAGCGCATCCGATGGCTGACGGACGTCGGCACCGAGACCTGCAGAAATTATTTCCAGAACGTCTGGGTGGCGGAACTGGATGCGGAAGAGTCGCGTGACACTTTGCACTACATGCAGATCGGGGAAATGAAGGGGGAAGGCAAGGACGCTGTTTTTGAAGTGGATGCCAGGAGAAGTGTCGCGTTCCCTTTTCATTATCCCAACGGCGGAAATCCGCTGAATGCGCAAGGGTTCTATCCGCTGCCGTGCTATCTGATGTGGGATGCGCACATCAAGGAGATGCCCGATCCGGATCGTTTCGCGGAGAATGTCCTGATGCCGCGGCTGGCGCGAACCGTTCCTTACAGCGGCGAATCGGAAGAAACATTAGGACATATTGCGCGGAGAGCGGCGCGCCTTCTGGCGCGGGAATGCCGCAAGTGGTCAAGTAACGACCGGCAGCTCGGGATTCTGATGATCGTCGACCCGAAGCTGGCCTGTTTCCGTTACGACCCGCAGCCCGGTGAGTTGACGGTGCAGCAGAGCGGCGTTCGGCCCGAAACCTGGATTGTGCTGGACGACGCCACGACATTGCAGTGGATACGCGAGGCGAAAGTGCGGGAAGCGACGGAGCTGGGGGAAGCGGCCGACCAGATTTCGACGTTCACGAACCGCCGGTCGGAGCGTGTCGTCTCCCTGTACAACAAGTCCTGGCTGTGGCTGGCGCCGACATGGGAAATGCCCCGGTCGATCTACTGGAATGACGACGAATGGACCAAGGGCATCAAGGCCGATCCGGAATCCTATGAGCACTTCTACTACGGCACGCAATTCATGAAGGCGATCCAGGTGCCGATCAGTTCGACCACGCTCAAGGAAATGTTCGCGCCGGTCATGCATGCCGAGGCGCGCAAGCATATCCGGGCGAGCAGCTATGAGCAAATTTACGGCATACCGATGCTGCTGCCGCTGCTGGACGGGGATTCGGAACAACAGTACCGCAAATACCGGCAAATGCTTCGCCAACAAGACGATGAATCCAGAAGCGCATTGCATCTGCGGCTGCTCGCGGGAATCGACCGGATCATCCCCGACAGCGGAGACGACTATCGCTTGACGATCTTGTACTATTCCGGCGATCTGTCGCGGGGAAACATGCATGTCCGCGCCGTGATCGAGGATGTCGTGCCCAGCGTCGCGAAGGCGGTGCAGGAGATCATCCGGAGCGTGAAGAGTGCGGACGTTCCGCGATTGACCGCGGCGTTGGGGCTGCCGGATCAATATACGTTGCATGCGCTGGATGATTTGCCCTCGATGTTGGCCAACGCCTTCGGACCGGGATATATCTGGGATTCCCTGCAGAAAGTCCTGCACCGGCAGCCCATTCGCATCGAGCGGTTGCACGAAATGACGGCGCGCAAATGCAATGACAGCGCCAAGTTGGACAAGTGGCATCATGTGAGAAGCGAACTGCTGTTCTATTGGGCGTTTCTGCGTTTCGCGGAGCAATATGCGCAGCAAATTGCGGGAGCGGGAGAGGAGTGTGTTGCGGTGGATTGGCGCCGGCTCATGGCCAATTATCTGGACGGCCAATGGGACGATGAACGGGAATGGAGCGTGCCCGAGCTCGGATTCGTCTGCGGACTGTTGGCCAGACAATTCGAAAATTCGTATCAGAAGAAAGTGCACGGTTCCTACATCAGGAAACGGCTGCTCAACTTCGGAAGCAAACTGACCCCGCAAATGGTATGGGAGAACGGGCTCATCGAGTTCCAGAAGCTGATCGAGCAACGGGACATGAAGATCGCCAGGAATTTCGCGCCGGCGCTGGCCAGGGCGCTGCTCATGTTCCCGAAGCTTCAGGCCGAAGGTCTGGTGGACAAGCAACGCCATGAATTCATCAGCACATTCTGGTCCGGCTATCTCATGTACAAGAAACCGGATCAGGAATCTGACGCCAATTCCGGTCAAACGCAGGGAGGGGACGGAGATGACGATTCGCAACAGTGAGCTGGTTTTTGTCAAGTCCGTCAAGGATGGCATTCCGAACCGCGATCCGCTGAACGACAGTGACGCCCGCCGGCTGTTCCCGGAAGAAGACGGCCGGATCTCGCTCAGCGATGTCAGCATCAAGCGGGACGTCCGCGACTATGTGCTGTCGTTGTATCCCGAAGGCGGTCCGGACAAGAGACATTTCATCTTCGTCCAGCAGGTCGTGAACGACAAGGGCAAGCTGCTCGGGCGCGGAAGTCTCGCGGAGAAGATTGCGGCGGACGCCGGACAATCGGAAGCGTTCATGAAAGATCCGCAGGCCGTGCTCCTGAATCACAGCTTTGATGTCCGGACGTTCGGCATCGTGTACTCCGTGAAGAATGTGTCATTCCATCTCACGGGGCCTGTGCAGTTCGGATGGGCGCATTCCATGCATCCGGTCGATACGCAATATGTGCAGGGCACCGTCGTCATGCCGAGCACCGACGGCGCGAAAGAAGGCGAGGAAGGCAAGTCCCAAGGCACGATCTGGACGACTTATACGGTGCCTTTCGCCGTGTTCGCCATGCCGGGCGTCATCAACAGCTTCCATGCTTCGAAGACGGGCATGACCGAAGAAGATCAGGAACTGTTGCTCAGGGCGCTCTGGCAGGGCACCCAGCATCGCCAGGCGCGGGGCAGAGGATTGCAGCAGCCGCTGTTCCTCATCCATGTGGAGTATCATGATCCGCATTACCGGATCGGGTATCTGGAAGATCTGATCCGGCTGCTGCCGGAACGCGAAGCCTGGACCGCGGCGGACAAGAGACCTTCTTCGCTGCAAGAAATCACCCTCGATGTCTCCGCCCTGATCGAGAGACTGGAGCAGGAGAAGGAACGGATTGCGCGTTGCCGCATCTGGGTGAATCCTTCCCTGGCCGTGCGAGGCCAAATCGACGCATACCGCCAGCATCTGTGGTAAGGTGTTCCACGATGAGAGGCGTCGTCTTCGATGTGAAAGCGGATCTGGCTTTCTTCCGCAGGCCGGATACGACGAATACGCAGTTGACGTACCCGTTCATGACGCCTACAGCCATCAAGGGATTGGCCGGCGCGATCCTGGGCATCGAAGATTTCGTGACCGAAGACCGGGTCGGGTTGTCGCTGCTCGCGCCGGTTCGCACGGTCGCGCAACAGATGTCCATGCTCGGCAAAGACACCGGTTCGAGCACGTTCAACCGCCCGACGACGATCGAGCTGGTCGTGTCTCCCGCATACCGGATTTATTATGCGGGCAACGACAGGGCCGAACAGCTGGCGCAATATCTGAAGGAAGGCAAGGCGGTGTGCCACACCTATCTCGGAAGCGCGTTCGCGCTCACCAAACCGGTCTTCGTTCGTGAAGTCGAAGAGGTCAGCGTATTGCGGGACGAATCCGAGATCGAAACGTCGACGGTCGTACCCGCGCGGTTCATCGAATCCATCGTCCCCGAAGCCGGAAAATATTACAGCCGTGCCGGAGGGTTCATGCATCGGTATCTGGGCCGGCGCGTGTTCGAGCGTTCGGTTGACTATATCTATGAACGGTTCGGACGATCCATTCGGTTCGTTCCGAGGTGGCCCGTCGATCCGGAAGACGGGATGATCTGTCGTTTCGGGGAGGAAATCGTATGCCTGGTCTGATTCCCTTCCGCGATTGCATTGCCCGGCCGGATGACGGCGACCGCCGGTACCCGCTTCCGGACCATCTGCGCGATACGGCCCGCCTGATGGCGGAGAATGGCGCCGATCCGGTTCTGACCGTGCTGCTTCGAATCGCGGGAATATGTCATGACATCTATAAGGCGCACCCGGATTGGCAGGCCTATGTCAACAGCCGGGGCGCGATTCAGCAAGGCCCGGCGCATGCGGCTGCCGGCGCCTTTCTGTTTTCCTGGCTGGCTTACCGCTGGCTGGAACGCGAGGGCAAGTGGTCCGCTCATCGTCTGGCCTGGCTGCGCATGGCGACGGATATTGCCGATCATCACGGCGAGTTGGGAACGTTGATCAAGGGCGATCATCTCCCGTGGCTTCGGCAGCATGAGTGGGAACGGCTGGATATGGCGGGCATCGAACGATTTGTCCGCGAAGAAGTGCCGGAGCTGGCGGGAATTCCTCTGTTGCCTCCTTCTATTTCTGACTGGGTGAGTTTCGCGGACCAGGAAGCAGGCGATATACTGCTGTACGATCTCGATCCGGAAGACGCCGGAAATTTGCCTCTTGAGTTGATGCAATCGTTGCAGGAATGGAGACTGTCCACGACGAGATTTATCGCGGCGGACCGTTTCAGTATTCAAGCGCTGTCTCCGGGGTACTGGACAGAGGAGGATGTGGAGACGGCGTTGCGCACTCTGGAGCAGGAATTGGGCAACCGGCAGCCGGACGCCATGCAGGAGCTTCGCTCACGGGTGCAAGCCGAGGCGCTGGCGCGGTATCGGGATAGCGGATTTCCGGATCTGGTCACCGTGGGGCTTCCAACCGGTTACGGAAAGACGTTGCTGGCGTTGCGCCTTGCGTTAAGCATGGTACGTGAAGAAGGTTACAGGAAAATCATCTATGTGGCCCCGTACCTGTCCCTGTTGGAACAGGCTTCGACGGATGTGCTGCGTTGGTACGGGTTCGCGTCGCTTGAGCATCACTCGCTGGCGATCCTTCAGAACGATCGGGAGACGGAAACCGAGGAACCCGGGCATGAGAGAGGCTTCGCGTCGCGGATGATGGAATCGTGGGCGCATCCGGTGGTCTGCACGAGCTTCCAGCAATTCTGCAGGGCGTTGTTTCCGGCGAGGGCCCAACACACCTTGCGGAGGGTATGGCTTGAAGACAGCGTGATCATCATCGATGAGCCCCAGATTTTCCGGCCGGAAGGATGGAACCTGTTCCTGACCGGGCTGGAAGCGCTGAAAAAGATGTACCGGTTGAAAATCATTTTTCTGTCCGCCACCATGCCGCCCATGCGGTACGGTCTGAGAGAGAAGCCGGTCGAACTGTGCCCGGAACCGCCGGGAAGTCTGAACCGGTACCGGCTCGAATGTTCCGCCGAGCCTTGCGACCAGGTGCAGCTTGCGGAATTGCTCGCCGAACGCCGGGAACCGACCCGCGGCGCCATTCTGAATACGGTTCGGGATGCGCAGCTTGTCCATAACGAGCTCAAGGAACTGGACCGGAAGATGACGGGGGATCTTCTGCTGCTGCATGGCGGCATGATCCCGCTGCACAAGAAGATGCAGATCGCCAGAATGCAATCGATGCTGGAGAAGCAAATGCGTATGACCGTCGTGGCGACCCAGATCATCGAGGCGGGCGTCAATGTCAGTTTTCGCTTCCTGTACCGAGCGGCTGCCATCCTGCCCTCCATTGTGCAAGCGGCCGGGCGCGTGAATCGGCATGCCGAAGCCGATGCGGGCATCGTCCTTGTCCGCCCGTTCTTGCGGGACGGGGAAACGGATACACGCACCTATATCTACAAACAGAGCTTTCTGCGCCAACTGACGGATGAACTGCTCTATGCCCGGCCGATCCGGGAAGAGACGGAACTCAGGGATCTGCTGACAGAGTATTTCGAGCGCATGTTCCGCCACAACACGTATGAAGCGTGTCTCAAGCGGATCGAAGAGGCGTACGCTGGGAACTGGCCGGCGCTCGGATCGTTCGAGCCGTTCGAGAATGACGCGCTCCGTCTGCCGTTATTCGTGCCGTGGGATGTGCCGGATGAGATAAGACGTTTCATCCCGGAGCATTATCGGTTCCTGATGAAATATTTCAAGACGGAGAATGCGGCACAGATCTATGAGCGATACTCTGATCGGGCATGGATGAGGGGATTGTCCTACGAAGATCGGAGAAATTTCATGATTCTGTTCCATTATCATGTCGTCAATGTACCTGGCAAAATGGCGGTCGGTATTGCCGGTACGGAGGCATATTTGCAGCATCGGATTCCATGTCTGCACGGTGCGCACGGCTATCATGATGAGTCCGGCATGCTGTCATTCGATGATCTTGAACTACAGTTCTACTAAAGCGACGGATGCCGGTGAAGGAGGGGAGACGGGGTGGCTGAATCGCTCGCGCGGGATCTGGTCAGCGTCAACGGCACATTGATCTGGTACTACTACATCTGCAAGCGTGAAGTCTGGCTGATGGCCCGGCAACTTGATCCCGACGAACATGATGAGAATCTCGAGTGGGGAAGGTTCCTTCATGAATGGCGTTACGCTCGCGAGAAGAAAGAACTGGCATTTCAGAATGTCAAGCTGGATATCGCGGGCGAGCGGGACGGGAAGCTGGTGGTGGCCGAGATCAAGAAATCATCCAAATACAAGAAGAGCGCGACGATGCAGCTTCTGTTCTATCTGTGGCAGCTGCGGGAAGCCGGAGTGGATGCGGTAGGCGAACTCCGTTTTCCCGAAGAGAAGCGAAGGGAGACCGTTCGGCTGGACGAAGCGTCCGTGGAAGAACTGAAATCCGCTGTCTCCGAGATCCGCAAAATCGTGACCGCCTCCGTCCCGCCGAAGGCCAGGAAGATCGGATACTGCAGAAATTGCGCTTACCGCGAGTTTTGTTGGGCTTGAACTTGCTCAGACTGTGCCGTGCGGGGGAAACAAGATGCGAAAAACGCGGTACCTGTTGAGCAGCGGAGAGCTGAGGAGAAAAGACAACACGCTTATGTACGAAACGGCGGAAGGCAAACAGCACATTCCCGTCGAGGATACCCAGGAGCTGATGCTGTTCGGGGAAGTCGGGTTGAACAAGGCCGTTCTGGAACTGTGCACGCAGAAAGAGATCGTGCTGCATTTCTTCAATTATTATGGTTATTACGTCGGCAGCTACTATCCCAGAGAGCACTATAATTCCGGCTATATGATCCTGAAGCAGGCGCAGCATTACCTTGATGAAGCGCTCAGACTGGATCTGGCGAGAAGATTCGTAAGCGGCGCCGGCCGAAATATGCTGCGCGTGCTGAAATATTACAGAGGCAGAGGAAAGCCGGTGCAGGACGTGATCGATGCGATCGAATCCCGGCTGGCGGAGGTGGGGAATAAGTCCGATATTCCTTCACTCATGGCGGTCGAGGGACATATGCGCGAGGCGTACTATGCGGCGTTCGACGTGATATTGGACAAACCGGACTTCCGCTTTGAACGCCGAAGCCGAAGGCCGCCGCACAATGAATTGAATACCTTGATCAGCTTCGGCAATTCTCTGCTGTACACGCAGGTGCTGAGCGAGATCTACCAGACCCATCTGGATCCGCGGATCGGGTATTTGCATACGAGCAATTTTCGAAGGTTTACCTTGAATCTGGATGTGGCGGAAATCTTCAAGCCCGTCTTGGTGGACAGAGTAATCTTCAAAGTTGTCGGCCAACAAATGATTACGAAAGATCACTTTGTCCGTGAAAGCGGCGGATTGTTGCTCACGGACACGGGACGGAAAGTATTTCTGAAGGAATGGGAAGAGAAACTGCGCACGACGATCAAACACCGGTCACTGGGGCGCGAGGTCAGTCACAGGCGACTCCTGCGCATGGAGTTGTACAAAATTCAGAAGCATCTGATGGGGGATCAGGAATACGAGCCGTTCGAAGCGCTATGGTAACGGAGGCCGGGGGCTGGGAACTCCATGTTCGTGGTTCTGGTCTATGATATCGGTGAAAAACGCGTAGCCCGCGCGCTGAAAACATGCCGCAAATATTTGACATGGGTGCAAAATTCGGTGTTCGAAGGCGAGATCAGCGAGGTCAATCTGAAGAAGTTGAAAGCCGAATTGAAGCGGGTCATGGATGAAGAAGAGGATTCGGTTATTATCTATTCTTGGCGAGTGCAAAGGTACACCTCCAGGGAGATCTTGGGTGTGGAGAAGGGGAATATTGATCTGTTTATCTGATGCATTTTGTCGTCGACCCCCGGTCGTGCAAAAACCCCCGGGGGTCGACGACAAATGCGAAGCGTGGAAAATGCTGATAGATCAAGGGTTGTGTGGTATACTGAGGGTGTGCGGGGGGGAAATGGATGCCAGGTGCGCTTTGAAGAGAAGCTTGATTTAGCGCGATTTTTGGGGTTTGGATCGTACCTATGAGGGATTGAAACCCCTACGCTGCAGATCGTGGAGGTGGAGGTGTGATCGCTGTTTGGATCGTACCTATGAGGGATTGAAACCTCGCCCAGCGGCCGCCCTCCCACGACATCCGAAGCGTTTGGATCGTACCTATGAGGGATTGAAACTTGTCCTCATTATAGATGATCGGCTCGGTGCAATCAATGTTTGGATCGTACCTATGAGGGATTGAAACTGTTCGTTCGGGAACGAATCTTGCGGGAGCCATTTCGTCGTTTGGATCGTACCTATGAGGGATTGAAACCTGTCGTCACGCGTTTCACCTCCGCCGACGATGAAAGTTTGGATCGTACCTATGAGGGATTGAAACTTATCCAGTTCATCCCACAAAGAATTGATGCTAGCGTTTGGATCGTACCTATGAGGGATTGAAACTCTTCATATACACCTACCGACGTTACTTCGCATGCTTTCAGTTTGGATCGTACCTATGAGGGATTGAAACTTCCAGAAGGCTCTGCGTGACGGTGTGATCCGTCGTCACCTGGTTTGGATCGTACCTATGAGGGATTGAAACCCGTTCCCGTTCCCGTTGCTGTCGTCCTTCGGCTTGTTTGGATCGTACCTATGAGGGATTGAAACTTCCCGCCTCTACAGCGCGGCGACTATCTATTTTGGTTTGGATCGTACCTATGAGGGATTGAAACTCCGCCGTAAGGGATCGCGTAGCATTCCTTGTTGAAGAGTTTGGATCGTACCTATGAGGGATTGAAACATAGATGGGGTTCCAAACGTCCTTGTCCTCGGAGCGGTTTGGATCGTACCTATGAGGGATTGAAACAAGTTTTGACGGCGCCGCCTCTGCCCGCGCAGGCAGTTTGGATCGTACCTATGAGGGATTGAAACGCCATGCAAACCCCTCTTTCAATCCTGGAAATCACGGGAGTTTGGATCGTACCTATGAGGGATTGAAACATGGAGTGAAACGTGCTGGCGACGTCATGAGGGGTCGTTTGGATCGTACCTATGAGGGATTGAAACTCATCTGTCTGCGCTGGTACTTCAGGCGGCACGTCCACGTTTGGATCGTACCTATGAGGGATTGAAACATGTTTTCGTCTGCACGCGCCCGGCACGTCGCTTTAACCTGTTTGGATCGTACCTATGAGGGATTGAAACTTTCGCCCAGCAGTTGCGCTGCTTTCTTCTGTACCGTTTGGATCGTACCTATGAGGGATTGAAACCGTACTGCGGGAAGTCGCGTTCGTCTTCGCGGTCGTTTGGATCGTACCTATGAGGGATTGAAACCGCGAAGGTAAACAAATCTTTTCCGCTGTGTGTTTCCGTTTGGATCGTACCTATGAGGGATTGAAACTCCTCGGCATGCTGATCGGCAGTGCCGCGACGGCCGTTTGGATCGTACCTATGAGGGATTGAAACGGCGGCATCGACCTCGAAGTGCCCTCTGCGCCGACGTTTGGATCGTACCTATGAGGGATTGAAACTCCACTTCCAGTCCGATGTTCTTAGGGTACTCCACCCGTTTGGATCGTACCTATGAGGGATTGAAACCTCCGTATTCTTTGCGGACTCTTTCTTTCGTGACGTAGTTTGGATCGTACCTATGAGGGATTGAAACTGATTCCTCCTTTGCCGCCGTTTGGCGGACTTAATTGTTTGGATCGTACCTATGAGGGATTGAAACTGACCAACCGGGATGAGTGCGAGCTGCTGAAGAGCGTTTGGATCGTACCTATGAGGGATTGAAACCGGATATTCCCGGGACCATATGCGATCCCGTCCGGGTTTGGATCGTACCTATGAGGGATTGAAACTTCTGCAACCTGTCCGCGCGTGACATGTATAAAAAGTTTGGATCGTACCTATGAGGGATTGAAACGGACCCCACGCGAAGGCGTATCGTCCATCTTCGCCACGCAGGTTTGGATCGTACCTATGAGGGATTGAAACCCCGTATGTAAACAATGGCGCTTTCGTCCGCTATGGTTTGGATCGTACCTATGAGGGATTGAAACTCGCAAATCCGCGTTAATGATGAAACCCCGCTCAGCTATACGTTTGGATCGTACCTATGAGGGATTGAAACAGCTTAAACCCTTCACGCCAACGCGCCCGGATATGGTTTGGATCGTACCTATGAGGGATTGAAACGAGGGGATCTTCTGGTCTACAATTCCTGCTCCAATATATAGGTTTGGATCGTACCTATGAGGGATTGAAATGGACCCCACGCGAAGGCGTATCGTCCATCTTCGCCACGCAGGTTTGGATCGTACCTATGAGGGATTGAAACTCGCAAATCCGCGTTAATGATGAAACCCCGCTCAGCTATACGTTTGGATCGTACCTATGAGGGATTGAAACGCCGGAGACGGCCGAACAAACCACGAAAGGATGATGTTTGGATCGTACCTATGAGGGATTGAAACTTGGAAAGCCCTCGAACGGATGCCTCCCCGCGCATGTCTAGTTTGGATCGTACCTATGAGGGATTGAAACGCGCGGGGCCTAGCCCCGCGAGGGAGAAACTTCTCTGTCGTTTGGATCGTACCTATGAGGGATTGAAACCCGATCATCTTCTTGTGGCCGTACCGGGTCGATACCGTTTGGATCGTACCTATGAGGTATAATGGACTACGAAAACTAGACAACAAAAAAGGAGTTTCTTAGTTGATGACAACCATCCGCAGAACGTTTACACCGGAACAAAAAGCCCAAA
>NICF_comb_assmDRAFT_10003242_pt1 | contig 11826 bp, 10 predicted proteins | sample NewIslPassag4_SG_FD_11279 | JGI IMG/M metagenome (IMG submission 11279) | reverse complement strand
CCGCGTAGGCGCCGCCGGGCTGCATCCCGCCTGGCGCCGGAGGAGGCACAGCCGGGGACCCGGCAGCCGGCGCGGCGGGCGTCGCCGTCGCAGGCGGCTGGTTGAACACCACCATCCGGCGCGGGAACGCGACGGGGATGCCGTGGGCGTCGAGGATCATCTTGACCCGTTTGCGCAGCTCCCGCGTCATGGCCCACTGGGTCATGGTCTTCGCCTGGGCCCAGATGAGCAGCTCCACGCCCCGCTCGCTCAGCTCCTGCACACCCAAGACCTTGGGGCCCTCCAGGAGGTCCGGCAGCTCTCCGGACGCCTGCAAGGCGGTGAAGCCTTCCTCCAGGGCGGCGATGGCCTTGTCCACGTCGGCTTCATAAGGGATGGCCACCTGGAACATCACCCGCATGGCCGGCCCCATGTGGTTGGTGACCTGGCGCATTTCCCCGTTGGGGATGATGTGCACCGCACCATCAAAGGACCGCACCCATGTGGTGCGCAAGCCGGTGTGCTCCACGATCCCCGACACGCCGGCGGTGGTGATGTAGTCGCCCACCTTGAACTGGCCTTCGAACAAAATGAAGAAACCCGAAACCACGTCCCTGACCAGGTTCTGCGCCCCAAAGCCGATGGCCAACCCGGCGATACCGGCGGCGGCCAGCAGTGACGACGTGTCGATCCCAAACACATCGAGGATCATGACGCCGGCGATGAAGTAGACGGTGTAGTGTGTAATGCTCTTGATCAGCGAGGCGACGGTAAGGGCGTGCTTTTCATCCAGCCGGGCAAAGCGGGTGCGACCGTTGGTGGCGGCGAAGACGCGGTCGATGACCCGGCTCAGCAGGCCCATGGCCAGCCGGGCGAGGATGACGACCACGACGATGGTCAAAACCAGCCGGCCGCCGCGCAAAAGCGTCTCCAATGACAGAAACCGGGAGAAGCCGTTTTCAACCCACTCTGACATGGGCTCATCACCCTGACTCCCAAGTTCCCTGCGCCATAAGCGGATCCTTCCCCCCAAGAAGGGGAAAAGCTGGCGCTCCTTGCGGCAGCCCTCGACCGCACCCGCCGCGGCAATCCTAGAAGGGCCTGCAACCCGGCTCCGCGCCTCCGCCCCGAGGAGCCCCAGGTCGCCCCCGGCTACAGCCTTTCCTACACTAGACCGGGAAACCCGATCTGCCGCAGCGCCTCGTAGGCCACGATGCCCACGGCGGTGGACAGATTGAGGGAGCGCAGTCCCGGCCGCATGGGGATGCGCACGATGGTGCCCGGGTAGTTTTCCAGGATGGTGTCGGGCAAGCCCCGGCTCTCCTTGCCAAAGACGATCCAATCCCCCGGCCGGTACCGCACGTCGGTGTAAAGCCGTTTGCCTTCCGTGGCCACGAAGATGAAACGGATGCCCGGATGGCTTGCATACAGCTCATCAAAGGAGTTGTGGTAGCGGATGGGCAGCAGGTGCCAGTAGTCCAAGCCGGCCCGGTGCAAAGTCCGGTCGTCGGTGGCGAAACCGAGCGGGTGCACCAGGTGCAGGGTCATCCCCGCACATGCGCACGTGCGCGCGATGTTGCCGGCGTTGGCTGCGATCTCGGGCTCTACCAGCACGATGTGAAACGGCACGCCATCCTTCGCCTCCGCTCGCAGGCCCCAGGCGGCGCTCCAGGCGCTGCATGGGACGCTGGGTCTGTCCTGTCGACCCCAAAGCTCGTCCCAATTGTATCCGCAGCCGCGCGGGGGCCGCAATTGACGAACGTCTTACTCCCGGACGCCGTTTGAACGTGCCGGCGCTAGCGAGAGGTTGGGGCGGTTTCCACGCGCCTTGCTCCGTACGCGCCTCGTTCTGCGAAGGACCAGGACCGCTTGACCGCGCAGGCGGTCTTACGGGAGCGGGCCGCGTCACCGCGCTTGCGATCGCAAGACGTGGGAGCGCTTTATCACGTTTGCGACAGCAATAAGCGGGGCCGCTTCATCGCGGCCGGAGCCGCGAGGGAGTGGGTGTGGCAAGGTGGGTGTGATAAGATGGAGCTAGGGCCGGTGGCCATGGATTGGGGCCCGGCCGGGCCCTGAGGATCCTCCGGCCGGCACACCGGGAGGTGCGCCCAGATGGGCACCGGGGCTTCTGCGGCCACGCGTTCTCCTCGCATTCTGGACGGCAACATCGTCATCTTCGGCGAACCCGACGCAGACACGATCGCGCAAATTCGCCGCTGCGCCGCGCCGCCGGAGACCGTGGGCGCCGTGTTGTGCGCCGACGCCCACAAGGGCTACTCCATGCCCATCGGCGGCGTCGTCGCCTACCGGGGGCTGACCTCGCCGTCAGGCGTCGGCTTTGACATCGGCTGCGGCAACAAGGCGGTCCGTACCAACCTTAAGGTGAGCGATATCCGCAAGCGCCTGCCCAAGCTGATGGATCGCATCTTCAGCGAGATAAGCTTTGGGATCGGCCGCAAGAATCCCAAACCCATCGACCACCCGGTGTTTGACGACCCCCGCTGGGACGTGCATCCGGGCGTGCGTGCGCTCAAGACCTTGGCGTACCAGCAGTTGGGCACGGTGGGCGCCGGCAACCACTACGTGGACCTGCTGGAGGAGCCGGCCACGGGGGACTTGTGGGTGGCCGTTCACTTCGGCTCCCGGGGATTCGGTCACAAGACGGCCAGCGGGTTCTTAAACCTGGCTCACGGCAAGCCCTTTGACGCGCCGACCGGCGGTGAGTCCATGGACCACCCGCCCACGCTCCTGCGGCTGGACACCGAGCTCGGTCAAGCGTACCACGCGGCCATGCAGCTTGCAGGCCGGTACGCGTACGCGGGACGGGACGTGGTGGTTGAGCAGGTGCTGCACATTCTCGAGGCCGAGGCCACTTTCTCGGTGCACAACCACCACAACTTCGCCTGGGAAGAGGAACATCACGGCGAGAAAGTCATCGTAGTCCGCAAGGGTGCCACGCCCTGCCACCCGGGGCAACTGAGCTTCATCGGCGGCAGCATGGGTGACATTTCGGTGGTGGTGCGGGGCAAGGATACGCCCGTGGCTCGCATGGCCCTCTACAGCACCGTGCACGGGGCTGGGCGCATCATGAGCCGCACCCAGGCGGCGGGCCGCTGGAAGCGGGTCAGGGGCAAGCGCGTACGCATAGGCGGCGCCATCTCCATGGAAAGCGTCCTAAGACAAATGAAGGAACTAGGCATCGAGCTGCGAGGCGGAGGCCCGGATGAGGCGCCCGGCGTTTACCGCAAGCTCCAAGAGGTTCTCAACGCCCATATGGACACCTTCGACATCCTGCACGTCCTAAAGCCCATCGGAGTCGCGATGGCGGGCATGGACGAGTACGACCCATACAAGGACTAAGGTGAGCCTCATCGGGTTGAGAGGCCGCCGTCAGTTCCGGGCTCCGGTCAGTGGCCGCGGAAAAACAGCACCCACAAAACGACAAAGGCCGCGATGGCCGCCGCCCACAGTCCGAACCAGCGGGCCCGGTCCGCCCGTTTGTCTTCTTCCTTGAGGCGCTCCAGTTCCTTGCGTGCCTGCAGGCGCTCGTTGCCCCCCATTTGGATCGCCCCCTCGCGTGCCGGCTCCGCCCTGTCCGTACGCGCCCTTGCCTTCTCCCTGCGCTTTCCGCTCCCTGCGCCCCCCGCTCACCTGATACTTCTGTGCGACTATTTCGCATCCTTCCGTGGCCGCGGCGCGCGGGCCTCCCTTTTCGAGCGTCAGTGCGTCCCCAGGGTGCCCATGGTCCTGACCCGGGCGTCGACCCTGTCAAATACCCGCCGCCCCAACATCAAAAACACCGCCATGGAGAGAAGCACCACCGCCACAGAAACCGGCACGGGAACCAGCGGCCGGGTGCCCAGCATGAGGGCGCGCATGGCGTCCACGCCGTAGGTGATGGGCACGGCCAGGCCGAGGACCATCAGCGCCCGCGGCAGCGACGTAATGGGATTGTTGAGGCCCGAGACCACTTCCACAAGGAAGCTGCCTATATCCGTCAACGTGGTGGCGTCCCGCGCGTACAGCACCACTCCCGCGTAGGCGATGCCAAAGCCGTACAAGCCGATGACCAGCGGCACCAGGATAAGCAGCGCTCCAGCCACGTTGCCCACCGTTTCGAGACCGAACAGGAAGTACACCACCGGTAGCACCACGATGGTGTAGAGGGTCGCGATCACGACGCTGACGGCGCTCCGGCCGATGAGGAGCCAAAGGCGCGGGTTGGGCGTCAGCCACAAGCTCTCCAGCGTCCCCTGCTCCATTTCTTCCTTAAGAGAAAAGCCGATCCCCCAGAACACTGCCCGCACGTAGGCGCCGACGACGCCGCCCAGCACCACGAAGGCCATGAAATCGCCAGTGCCGGTGGCCGCGGCAAAACCGGCAGCCTGGCCGTTATGGGAGAAAGACTGGCCCATGAAGTACACCGGGGTGAGCCACATCACCGGCATGAGCGCGGTCATGACCGCGTTGGCCGGGTAGCGCAGCCACACCCGCAGTTCCTTGACGATCACGGCCCGGACCACCCGCAGGTTCTTGGCCAGCTCCACTGGCACTCCCTCCTCGTCCGCACTCAGTACTCGATCGTCCGTTGTCAATAGTGCGACAAGGTACCCGCTTGGCGGCTCATGCGTTCCACGGCGCGAAACGCAAGCCCCCCTGCCACCAGGAACACGACCGCGAACACGGCCAGCACAGCCGCGTCTGCCTGCACATCGCCCCAACCGGCGCCTGCCAAGCCCACCGCCCGCATGGAGCGGATGGCGTACGTCAGGGGCAATGCGGTGCTGACGGCCCTCATCCAATCCGGGAGCACCTCGACAGGAAAGGTGATCCCGGAAAAGACCATGAAGATGCCCCGCACGAGGAACACCAACGAGTCGGTTTCTTTTAGCCACAGCACGAGACTGGCGAACACGAGGCCGAGCCCGACCACCGTCAGCAGCGACAGGACCAGTAGGATAAGCAGCAGCGCCGGGTTTCCGTACAACTGAAACCCGTAGACGACCCGCAGCGTCAATCCCGCCACCACAAGATAGAGCGCAGCTTGGCTCAGTTGGGCCAGCGACGCGCCCATAAGCAGCGCGATGCGGGGCGCGGGCGTGGTCCAGCAGGCCTCCAGAGTGCCCCGCACCTGCTCGCGGCGCAGATGGCCGCCCAGGTTCCACAGGGTGATGTTGAGCACCATCCAGAGCATGGTCCCAAAGAGGATGTAGCCGACGTAGTCGGCGGTGCCGGCGCGGCTTTGAAAAACCGCCAGCGCCTCCCCGTCGGGCCCGGCCAAAGCCCGGGCGGCAAACACGTACACTGCGGGGAACAGCACGGGCCACACGGCCAGGCCCACGAACTCCGTGGGATAGCGCAGGCGTACCGCCCACTCCCTGCGGAAGACCGCCACTGCCGCACGCCAGTGATGGCCCCGGCTGATGGTTCCGTACCGGCCGCCGGCTGCCGCTACGCTCCCAGTTGCCGCCATATCGCTCACCTCCTGCCGTCCCTCGCCGGTGCTTGCGTCTCGACCCGATGGTCCGGTGGGCCCCGTTTGTCCCGGCCCCGCTGGCACCATTCCTTTGCCCTGTTGGTCTTACCCGTTGGCCCTACCCGTTGGCCTTACCCGCTGGCCCTACCGCGTCGGTAGAGCGCAGTTGACCCGGCCGCCCATGCCCTTTTAGTCCCTGAGCGCCCGGCCCGTCAGGGCGATGAACACGTCCTCTAGGGTCGGCTCCTTGACCGAGTAATTGAGCACGCTGGCGCCGCTGTGGGCGAGCCCGGTCCACAGGGCGGCGGAACCCGCCTGGGGATCGGCCAGGGTCAGCGCCAGGTGCACCGTCCCCGCGGCCGGGTCATGACGCTCTTCAACCACCGTCAGGCCGGGCACGGTCTGTTTAAGCCGCGCCACGGCGTCCCCGGCGGCCTGGAGTTCCAACCGGTAGAGGCGCGCATGCGGCAGCCGCCGCTTGAGCTCAGCCGGGCTGTCCAGGGCGATGATGGTGCCGCGGTCGATGATGGCCACCCGGTCGCACAACAAATCCGCTTCCTCCATGTAGTGGGTGGTGAGGAGGATGGCGCGGCCCTCCCGCTTGAGCTCGAGGATGAGCTCCCGCAGGTTGCGGGCGGATTGGGGGTCAAGCCCGAGCGTCGGCTCGTCTAAGAGCAAGACCGGCGGGTCGGCCAGGAGCGCCCGGGCCAGGGACAGCCGTTGCTTCATGCCTGTGGAATACCGCTCCACCAGTTCATTGGCCCGGTCGCTGAGTTCCATGCGTTGCAGCACGTACTCGACCCGCTCCCGCACCTTCTCCGGCGGTACGTGGTACAGGGCGGCGAAGAACTCCAGGTTCTCCCGGCCCGAAAGCTTCCAATACACGCTGCGGTCGCCGGCCAGCACCACCCCCAGGTGGGCCCGGGCTTGCATGGGATGATGCCGCACGTCATAGCCGCAGATGACAGCGGTGCCGGCGGAAGGCTCCAGCAGCGTGCTCAGCATGCGGATGGTAGTCGTCTTGCCCGCCCCGTTGGGACCCAACAAGCCAAAGATCTCTCCCCGCTGGACGGCGAAGCTGACCCCGTCCACCGCCACCACCCACTCCTCGCCGACGGCCGCAGCGCCGGCCCCCTTGGGCCGCGCCCCAAAGGGCCACCACCGGCGCCGCCGCACCCGCCTGCGGGGAAACCACTTGCGCAGGTCTTCTGCCGTCACAACCGTTGTGTCCATGCCCGTCCCGCCCTCCCACCCGTCCTTCCGTTGTTGCACGCCTGCCGCCGGTAGTCGGCCTCGGGTGTTGTCATCTCTAGCAGTCGTCCACATCATAGAACACCTTTTTACTATTTGTCAACATAGGTATTAACATCTAAGAGGTGGCAGGTAAATATTTATGACCCCCGGGTGAGATGCGCGCTACAAGGACTGGGCGCCAAGAGGACTGTACGCCGGTCTGACAGGCAATGCGGGCACCCGCGGGGAGGGCTGGCCGTGGACGCCCCGCAGCAGGAAGGAACACCCAAGCCCCGGCCGAAAAACAACGGTGATACGGATCCCGAGGCCGCTTGAGGAACGGCGCCCGCGAGGGCGTCCAGCATTTGAGGAGGGACGCCCAGGATGGAAGCCTTTGCCTACGCCGCCCCGCGCACGGTGGCCGAAGCCGTGGAACTGCTGGCCAATGCTCAGGGTGCAGCGCGACCGCTGGCCGGCGGCACCGACCTCATTCCGCAGCTGCATGAGGGCCGGCGCACGGCGGCGCTCGTGGTGGACATCAAGCGCATTCCCGAATTGCGGGAGGTTCGCTGGGATCCCAAAGCCGGCCTCACCATCGGCGCGGCGGTCACGTGCGCTCAGGCGAGCCGGGTGCCGGAGGTCCGGCAGCACTACCCCGCCCTGCATACGGCGTGCACCCTGATCGGCTCCATCATGATCCAGCACCGGGCGACGCTGGCGGGCAACCTGGCCAACGCAGCCCCGTCGGCCGATGGCATCCCGTCCCTCATCGTGCACGGCGCCGAGGCCATTATCGCCGGCCCGGCGGGCACGCGGCGCGTGGCGGTGGAGCAGGTGTGCACGGGACCCGGCCAAACCTGCCTGGCGCCCGGTGAGTTCATCGTCGCCCTCCACCTGCCCGTACCGCCGCCGCACACCATGTCCCACTACATCCGCTTCACACCCCGCAACGAGATGGACATCGCCGTGGTGGGCGTCGGCACCGCGGTGACGCTGGACGAGGCTACAGGCGCTTGCCGGACGGTGCGCATCGCCCTGGGGGCGGTGGCGCCGACGCCGGTGCGAGCCGCGGCCGCCGAGGAGTACCTGGCCGGCAAGCCCTTGACCGATGAACACTTGGCCCACGCCGCCCGGCTGGCGGTGCAAGCGGCGCGGCCCATTTCTGACGTGCGGGCGAGCGCCGAGTACCGGCTCCACCTGGTGCAGGTCTTAACCCGCCGGGCGCTGGCTGCGGTGCGGGCCAGGTTGAATGGCGGCACCGCCGGTACCGGTCCGGCGGCGGCCCGGTGAGAGGAGGCTGACGTTGCCGTGTCCACAGGCGTGAACGCCGCACAGGCCATCCCAGGCCAAGCCGGCTTGGCCGGCACTTCAACTGCCGGGGGCGCCCAGGCCTTGGTTGTGCGCGGCAAGACCCTGGTGGAGGCGACCATCAACGGGGTCCCCACCACTTTCATCTGCGAACCCCGGCAGACGCTGCTGGAGGTATTGCGGGAGCAACTGGGCCTGACCGGCACCAAGGAGGGCTGCGGCAACGGCAACTGCGGGGCGTGCTGCATCCTGCTGGACGGGCAGCCCGTCAACAGTTGCCTGGTGCTGGCTGTGGAGGCGCAAGGGCGAGAGATCCTCACCGTCGAGGGCCTGGCGGCGACCGCGGGGACGGCGGCGGGCGGCGTGCACCCGCTGCAGCAGGCGTTTCTTGAGCACGGGGCGCTCCAGTGCGGGATCTGCACCCCCGGGTTTCTGATGGCTGCCAAGGCGCTGTTGGACACCAACCCGCGCCCCACCGAGCACGAAGCCCGGCGGTGGCTGGCGGGCAACCTGTGCCGGTGCACCGGCTACGACAAAATCATCCGTGCCGTGCTGGATGCGGCCGAGCGGCTCGCTGCGGCTCGCGAGGCGGCCACCGCGGCTGCCGCGGCTCGTTGGGAGGAGGTGGACCGGCCATGAGCACGACAGTCCATGGCGCGGCGCAGGCCACCGGTCCCCACGGGCGCGCCTACCGGGTCATCGGGACGCGGCCGGTACGCCACGATGGTCTAGACAAGGTGACCGGGCGGGCCCGCTTTGGCGCTGATGTGCGCCTGCCCGGCATGCTCTACGGTCAGGTGGTGCGCAGCCCCTATCCCCACGCCCGCATTAAAGCCATCGACACCGCCCGCGCCCAGGCCCACCCCGGCGTGCGGGCCGTCATCACCGGCGCCGACATGCCTGCCCTCAACACTGACGCCGTGGCCGAACTGGGCGAGGGTGCCATCGAGCTCAAGTACGCCAGCATGCTGATCCTGGCCCGCGACAAGGTAGTGTTCCAGGGGCAGCCGGTCGCAGCGGTGGCCGCCGACACGCTGCAGGCGGCGCGGGAAGCGGCCCGGCTGATTCACGTGGAGTACGAGCCGCTCCCCGTCGTGGAAGACGCCGTCGCGGCCATGCAACCCGGCGCGCCGCTGCTGCACGATGACCTGTACACCGTCATTCCGGGCGGCGGCAAGGCAGAGCGGCCCAGCAACGTGGCCAAGCACGTCCAGTACGAGCGCGGCGACGTGGAGGCCGGTTTCCAGGCGGCCGACGTGGTCATCGAGCGGGAGTTCCGCACCGCCATGGTGCACCAGGGCTACATCGAACCGCAAAGCGCCACCGCGCTCTGGAGTCCCGACGGGCGCCTGACGGTGTGGACCACCGCACAGGGCCCGTTCACCGTGCGGCAGCAACTGGCAGACCTGTTGCAGGTGCCCATCGGAAACATCACAGTGGTGCCCATGGAGATCGGCGGCGGCTTCGGCGGCAAGATCCAAGTGTACCTGGAGCCCCTGGCCGCGCTCTTATCCCGGCAGGCGGGCCGGCCCGTCAAGCTCACCATGAGCCGGGCAGAAGTGTTCGTCGGCACCGGGCCCGGTTCGCCGGCGTACATCCGCTGCAAGCTCGGCGCCAAGCGGGACGGCCAGTTGGTGGCCGCCGAGCTGTACATGGTCTACGACGCGGGCGCGTTCCCCGGTTCCCCGGTGGGCAGCGGCGCCGTCACCGGTTTGTCGCCCTACCGCATCCCCAACTTCCGCGTGGACGGCTTTGACGTGGTGACCAACAAGCCCCGGGTTCAGGCCTACCGGGCGCCGGGCGCGCCGCAGGCCGCGTTTGCCGTGGAAACCGTCCTGGACGAGATCGCCGAAGCCCTCGGCATGGATCCGGTGGAGCTCCGGCTCAAAAATGCGAGCGCCGAGGGCGACCGCCTGATCTACGGGGCGGCCTTCAACCGCATCGGTTTCCGGGAAGTGCTGGAAGCGGTGCGCGACCACCCCCATTACCGTGCGCCCTTGCCCCCGCCGGTGCCGGAAGGAGCGGATGAAAGCGCCGATGGCGCCGCGGGCAGCGGCACGTACGCGGTCGGGCGCGGGGTGGCGGCCGGATTCTGGTCCGGGGCCAGCCTGACGTCGACGGTGCACTTGACGTTTAACCCCGACGGCACCGTCAATCTGATCCTGGGTTCGTCGGACCTCAGCGGCGGCCGGGCGGCGCTGGCTATGATCGTCGCCGAGGAGTTGGGCCTCGAACCCCACGAGGTCAAGCCCATCGTGGCCGACACCGACACCGTGGGCTACAACGACGTCACCGGGGGCAGCCGCACCACGTACGCCACGGGCACCGCCTGCTGGCGGGCGTGCCAGGACGCCATCGCGCAGCTCAAGCTGCGGGCGGCGCAACTGCTAGAGGCGGATCCGGAGTCGGTCGCGTTCGGCGGCGGCGAGTTCTGGCTTTGGGAGGAGCCCCAGTACCGCATCAGCCTTAAGGAAGTCGTCGCCAACCTGCAAAAGACGGGCGGGCCCATCGTCGCCCGCGGCATGGTAAACAAGCTTCCCATGGCGCCGGCCTTCGGCGCGCACATCGTCGATGTGCGCGTCGACCGGGAAACCGGCAAGGTGGACATCCTGCGCTACACCGCGGTGCAGGACGCGGGCAAGGCCATCCATCCGACCAATGTCGAAGGCCAGATGCAGGGCGGAGCCGCGCAGGGCGTCGGCTGGGCGCTGTTTGAGGAGTACGTGTTCGACCACGGGGTGATGCGCAACCCCAACTTTTTGGACTACCGGCTGCCCACGGCGTTGGATCTGCCCATGATCGACACGGTCATCGTGGAGGTGCCGGCTTCGGAAGGCCCCTACGGCGTGCGGGGCGTCGGCGAAGTGCCCATCGTACCGCCCATCGCGGCCGTGGCCAACGCCATCGCCCGGGCTACCGGCGTGCGGTTGCGGGAGTTGCCCATGTCGCCGGAGCGCATCTGGCGGGCACTGGCCAGCGCCGGACGCAGTGCGGAACCTGCGGGGTGAACGCGGTGGCAAAGGTCTGGGTGCCCAGCCCCATGCGGGACGTGACGGGCGGGCAGCACACCCTCGACATCCCCGGCCGCACCGTCCGGGAAGTGCTCACCAACCTTACAAGCCGTTACCCAGGTGCCCGCGAGCGCCTTTTGCGGCCCGACGGCACGCTCATGCCCCATCTGGTCCTCATGGTCGACGGTGCGGAGGTTCGCGATTGGGACACGGCGCTTGAACCGGACAGCGAATTGGTCATCACCGCTGCGCTGGGCGGCGGCCGGGGGAGCTCAAGCCCAAAGGTGCCGGGGGCTCACGGAGGCCCGGCTGAGACGGCCACATTGAGTCGCCCACATTGAGTCGCCCACGTTGGGAAGCCCACGCTGGCAAGGCAACGTTGCGAAGGCCACGTTGTGAAGGCCACGTTGCCGAACACCAGGTTGGAAAGGCCAGGTTGGGAAGGCCAGGCGTGTGAAAAGCAGCAAGTGGCTTGCTGAAGGCTAAGGCGCTCGCCCGGAAGGCAGCTCGGAAACTTGACCCGCGGGCAGCTCGGAGGCCCGACGCGCGAGTTACTCCGGCACGTCCCCGGGCGTGTCGATGTCCCGCAGTTCCTCCGGAGAAACCGGAACGGTGCGCAGACCCTCGCCGGCGGCAAGCAGCACGGCTCGGGCGCCGCGATCGCCGCTCAACCCTAGAAGCCGCGGCCACAGCGGCCGGCGAAACACGCAAGGCGGGCCCGGGCGGCCGGGACCGTAAGAGACCGCCGCGGCCCGGACGCCGGGCTCGAGCGCCAACGTCGCGAGCCGGCGCAAGGTGGCGGCCCGCACAAATGGCTGG